>Ga0315900_10005567_pt1 | contig 17262 bp, 15 predicted proteins | sample LakEriMetagenome_FD_203521 | JGI IMG/M metagenome (GOLD analysis project Ga0315900, IMG submission 203521) | Freshwater fungal communities from buoy surface, Lake Erie, Ohio, United States - Buoy 12 MA114 | ecosystem: Environmental > Aquatic > Freshwater > Lake > Lake biofilm | place: USA: Lake... | reverse complement strand
TGCCGCGGGAGGGCTACCGACTCGGCGTACCCTGTGGCGGCACCTACGCCGAGATCTTCAACGGCGACTCCGCCTGGTACGGCGGCACGAACCTCGGCAACGCAGGCGGCCTTGAAGCCGAGCCGGTGCCCCACCACGGCCGCGACCACTCCGTCTCGCTCACGCTCCCGCCACTCGCCGCCGTCGTCCTCAAGCCGAGGCGATAGAACCTGTAGACGCAGAGTGGTACTCTGCGGAATCCGGGCCGTGTGCAGACTGCCAGTCTGCACCTACAGGAGGATCGTCCTCGCGGCAGCCGCTCACCGGCGCGGGGGCCGCTTCCATTGCAGGGCGTAGCGGCGCTCGATGTCCTCGATCCAGCGGCCGATGGCGTCGCCTTCCTGCTGGCGGGCGAGCACGGCGATCCGCCGCTGGTCGAAGCCCGGATCGACGAACTGCTCCCGGAGCTTCTCATGATCCGGCTCGTATGACACGAGGCGGATCGCGTAGCAGACCGTCCGCGGCTCGTTGAACGCCACGGCCGTCTGGCCGGGCTCGAGCGCGAACACAGCCTTCATGAACTCCTCGCCCGGCATCGAGAGGCCGTCGGGCTGCGCGAGCGTCGGCGCCGCGCCGAACGTGCCGGACCGCGACATCCACGTGAACGGCCCCACCGTCGCGGCCGCGAGCTTCGGCCCCTCGGTGCGGGCAGCGACGGCCGCCTCCAGCGTCGTGCCGTCACCCGCCCGCTTTGAGAGTTCCTCGGCGAGCTTCCGGGCGAGCGGCCGCCCCTCGACGATCTTCCAGGCCCGCTCCACGTCAGCCTTGGCCTTGTCGAACGTCGGCGAGAAGGCGGGCTGATCCTCCGTCTTCCACGAGAGGTAGCGGTTGCCCGCCACGTCCCGCGTGCCCGCCGGCCGCCAGAGTGAAGCGGTCGGGGCGAACACCATTTCGTCCCAGCTCACCTGCCGAAACCCCATCGGGCTGTTCTGGTCGAGGCTCAGCTCGAAACTCGTGCCCAGGCCGCCGGCGGCCACCGCGTCGCCGGCGCTCACCCTCTCGAGGCGGCCCGATTCGAGGCCCTGCTTTTTCGCGATCGACTCGACGTTCGGTGGCTGCGGCCGTCCGCCAGCCCCCGCCACCTGGGCCTGCCAGAGGGCGAGGTCCTCGGCGTAGCGGGCGAAGTCGGCGGTCACAGCCGTGAACACCGCGTCGATCCGCTTGGCGGCCGCCTCGGATGCGAGCCGATTACGGACGTCGTCCGCTACCTTCTCGAGCGGTTCGAACGCCGCAGGATCGTCCTTCTTCGCAGGAACATCGGACTGTGCCGCGTCGCCCCCGGGCTTCTTCGCCGCATCGTCGGGCGTTACTGCCTCGACCTTTGTCTCCGCCTTCGGCTGCTCGGCAGCCGCCTTCACGTCGGCCGACTTGGCCTCGGCCGCAGCTGGTGCGGCCTTCACGTCGGCAGCTGGCTGGCGAAACGCCGCGGGCAAGACCCGCAGCCGACTCGGCACCGCCGCCTTCGGCTCAGCGGGCTTCGCGGGCTCGGGAGCCTTCGGCTCGGCCGGTGGCGCAGGCTCGGCAGCCTTCTCACCCGTCTTCTCGTCGGCTGCGGCTGGCTTGTCCTCGGCTGCGGGAGCGGCCGGCTCGGCCGCCTTCACGCGATAGAGCCGCTCCTTGTTCTCGTCGTAGAACTTCTTGACCTGTTCCTCGGTCACGTCCTTGCGGACCTCGGCCTCGATCACCTCCCGCTTGGCGACGAGATACTCGGCCGAGATCCGGTGCGGCTCCTTGAAGCCGGGCGTGGCGCTCCGGGCCGCGGGCAGATCGTTCTTGTATTGGTCGAAGAAGTTCCGCAGCGTCGCCTCCGCGGGAAGCGTGACGCCCTCGGCGAGCGACTCGACCGCCACCGGCACCACCTCGACGGTGGCCCCCTGCTCGAGCCGTCGGAAATACTCCCACCGCTGGCCCGGTGGATCGCCGGCGAAGCCCGTGAGAAACAGCCGCTCCATGCGACCGGCGGCCAGCACCGACCGCAGGGCCTCGAACACGTCGGCCTGCGACACGGCCATCGGTCCGCCGCGGCGGCGCGCGATCATGGCGTCGAACTGCTCGGGCCGAACCATATTATTAGTCCATTCGCCGAGAAACTGATTGATGGCGGAATTGCTGACGACGACGCCATTCGCCTCCGCCTCCTTGGCCAGGAGCATCGTCCGCACGACGTCCTCCTCGTCGTCGGGTAGGAGCCGCATCCGCCCGGGATCACGCCCCGAAGCTGCCACCGCATCCAGGAGGAACTGGTTGAGGACCGTCCGCATCGCGACGCCTCGCATCATGTCGCTCTCGCGGATCTCGCCCCCGGACCAACTGGCCACCACGGGGTCGGAGCCGGCCCCGCCCACCCCCATCTGCAGGAACGGCGGCAGCACGAAAAAGGCCAGCATGGCGAGGATCGCCACGAAAACCAGGAGGGAACGCTGGTACTTGCGAAAAATCTCGAACGAGCCGGCCATGGCACCGCCTGAAGTCCGTCAGCCTGACTGAAAAACCGCCGAGGCTTGACAGGGAAAGAGAGGGGAGGGTAACGCTGTCTGGCTTGCGACAGGCCGCAGATTGTGAGCGCCGGGGCTTCCGGCGCCAATCCCAGGGCCTCATACCGCATCCTCTTACCCCCGTAGGCGACGATGGCCAAGAAGACCGCCAAGCGAGCAACCGCATCGAAGCCACGCGGCGATTCCGGCGGCAGCCGGGCCCCGTCCGGCGACTATGAACTGGTCATCGTGGAGAGCCCCGCGAAGGCCAAAACGATCGAGAAGTACCTGGGGAAGGGCTTTGTCGTGAAGGCCTCGATCGGCCATATCCGCGACCTGCCAAGCAAGGCCCCAAAGGGCTCGAAGCAGCCGGTGCCGGGCGTCGATCTCGAGCACGACTTCGCCCCCACCTACGAAATCGCCGGTGAAAAGACGAAGACCGTCACGGAGCTCCGGCGGCTCGCCAAGGGGGCCAAGGACATCTGGTTCGCCACCGACTTGGATCGCGAGGGAGAGGCCATCGCCTGGCACCTCACGCAGGTGCTCGGCGTCGATCCGGCCGATGCCAAGCGGGTGACGTTCGACGCGATCACGAAGTCGGAGGTCCAACGGGCCTTCCAGACGCCCCGGGCCATCAATATGCCCCGCGTGGAGGCCCAGCAGGCCCGCCGGATCGTGGACCGTATCGTCGGCTACCGCGTGTCGCCGGTGCTCTGGAAGAAGGTTGCGGGCGGCTTGAGTGCCGGCCGGGTACAGAGCGTGGCCACACGGATCGTGGTCGATCGAGAAGAGGAGATCCGGGCCTTCACGCCGAGCGAGTCGTGGGACATCGGCGGCATGATGACGTTCGACGTCGGCAAGGCCGTGCCCCTGCACGCCGAGTGGACGGCCTTCATGGCTCGTCGCGACGAGCGCGGCCGGCCGCCGTTCGTCCGCGATCGGATGGCCTGGCTCGCCGAGCGGCGGGGGTTGGCCTGCGACCTCGTCGAGGTCGGCGGCAAGCCGTTCAAGCTCGAGGCGGAGAACACGGCGACCACCGACCTAGCCCCTGCCGCCCAGCAGGCGGCCGAGGCCGCCGGCCTGATCGACGTGACGCTCACCCGCGAGGCCGATGCCGATGGCCGCGGCCGGGCCAAGAGCCTGGTCCGGATCTCCGGCCGCCCCGACCCCAAGGCCCGGTTCACCGTCGATTCAATCGACGTCACGCGGACCAAGTCGCGCCCCTTCCCCCCCTTCATCACGAGCACGCTCCAGCAGGCGGCGAGCAGCCGGCTGGGCATGTCGACCGACCGCACGATGCGGATCGCCCAGCAGCTCTACGAGGGCATCGACCTGCCCGACGAGGGGCGGGTGGGCCTCATCACCTACATGCGAACCGACTCGACCAACCTCTCCCGCGAGGCGATCGAGATGGCACGCCGCTACCTCGACCAGAGGCACGGGGCGAAGTATGTCCCGGACAAGCCTCGGGTGTATGCCAGCTCCAACGAGAGCGCCCAGGAGGCCCACGAGGCGATCCGGCCGACCGATGCCTTCCGCGATCCGGATTCGATCAAGGACGCGCTCTCGGAGGAGCAGTACCGGCTCTATCGGCTGATCTGGCAGTCGTTCGTGGCCTGCCAGGCGACCGACGCCGAGTGGGACTCGACGGCCGTTCGGCTCCGCCGCAGCGACCGCGACACCGGCGCCGTCTTCAAGGCCAACGGCCGCGTGCTGCGGTTCGACGGCTTCTACTGCATCAGCGGCACGCCCAAGGACGACGGCGAGCAGGTGCTCCCCGACTTCCAGAAGGGGGCCGAGCTCGCGCCGTTCGACATCGAACCACGGCAAAAATTCCAGGCACCGCCGCCGCGGTACACAGAGGCCACGCTCGTCAAAAAACTCGAGGAGGAGGGGATCGGTCGCCCCTCCACCTACGCGAGCATCATCAACGTGATCGAGAACCGCGGCTACGTCGAGCAGCACGATCGGCGGTTCTACGCCACCGCGCTCGGCGAGGCCGTGACGGGATTTCTCAAGCGGGGCTTCCGCGACCAGTTCATCGAGGTCGGCTACACACGTGAGATCGAGCGGGAACTCGACCAGGTGGCCCAGGGCACGAAGCGTTGGACCGACATGCTGCACGAGTTCCACGACGAGCTCGAGCCCAAGCTCGACACGGCGATGCAGGAGCAGCACGAGAAGGCGAAGGGGGAGCCGTCGCCCTACGCCTGCCCGCAGTGCGGCCGCCAGCTCGAATACCGGCTCGGCCGCACCGGCCGCTTCCTCTCCTGCAGCGGCTTCAACGAGAAGATTCTGGAGGAGCCGCCACCGGCGAAGACCACGGCCAAGGGCACGAAGCGGAAGCCCGCGAAGCCCAAGGAGGTGCCCGCCTGCTCGTTCGCCATGCCGGTGGGCCGCGACGGCAAGCCGCGGCTTCCGGAGCAGATCGACCTGCTCTCCCCCGCCGGCGTGCCGATGGTGAAGCGGACGGGCCGATTCGGCGACTTCCTCGTGGAGGACAAGCCGCGGCCGGTGAAGCCCAAGGGGCGGAAGGCCGCCGCCGAGCCGGCCGAACCGCCGCCGTTCATCCTCAATCTCGACCGCAAGGGTAACGTGAAGTTTCCCGCGCCACCGCCGCTCGTCACCGACATCGCCTGCCCCAAGTGCGGCGACATGATGAACCTCCGCGGAGGCAAGCGGGGCCCGTGGCTCGGCTGCCGGGCGTTCCCGAAGTGCCGAGGCCGCGAGGCCTTCACGAAGCTGCCGGAGGCGCGGCAAAAGGAACTGGAGCGGGAGCTCGACGCCCACTCGCAGGGACATACGAAGCTCGTGCTCACCCGCCGCGACGGCGTGACACCCGTGGAGGAAGGCACGCCGTTGTCGTCCCTCACGATGGAAGGCGGCGTCGCGGAACTGGCGAAGTTCAACGGCTGAGGCCCCCGTAGGCCTGTTGCTCCGCAACGGGCTGCCCGTCACGGAGTGACGGGCCTACGCGTCGCCGCCGAACGTGGCCGGCGTCTCGTCGAGCGCCACGGCGTAGGCGGTGGCGTGCGAGCGGCAGTGCGAGATGCTCACGAGGATGCAGCGGATGCCGAGCCGCTCGGCGATCTCCTGCGTGCCCCCCTTGAGAAAGGCGTGCGGGCGTCCGCCGGCGTTGTTGCGAATCTCAATGTCCCGCCAACTGATGCCCCGCCGCCAGCCGGTGCCGAGCGCCTTCAGCACCGCCTCCTTGGCCGCCCAGCGGCCCGCGAAGTGCTGCGTCGCCATCCGGCGGCTGCGGCAGTAGTCGATCTCCAGCGGCGTGTAGACTCGGCCCACGAAGAGTTCGCCGTGCCGCTCGATCATCTGGGCGATCCGCAGGCATTCCGTGATGTCGGTGCCGATGCCGAGGACGTTCATCGTCCGCCTCCGCCCGGCATGGTGCGGGCCAGGCCGCATGCCGACCGGGCCCGGTCGAGTACCTGCCGCGCCTTCACCCGCGCCTTCGCGGCCCCGGCCGCCAGGATCGCCTCGATCCGCCCCGGATCCCCCTCGATCGCCTGTCGCCGAGCCCGGGCCTCCGCGAAGAACCGCGCTGCGACCTCGACCAACGCCTTCTTCACCTCCCCGTAGCCGAACCCACCACGGCGGTAGAGGTCGGCCATGGTCTGGCGTTCGTCCGCCGTGGCCATGAGCGAGTAGAGGGCGAAGAGGTGGTCTCCATCCGGATCCTTCGCCTGTTCCATCGGCCGCGAGTCGGTCGTGATCCGCATGATCTTTTTCTTCTGGGCGGCCGGATCCTCGAACACGTCGATGGTGTTCTCGTAGCTCTTGCTCATCTTCTGGCCATCGGTTCCCGGCACCTTCGCGCCCCCTTCCACGAGTCGCGGCTTCGGCAGCGTGAACACGTCGCCGTAGAGGTGGTTGAAGGTGCCGGCCAGGTCGCGGCAGACCTCGATGTGCTGCACCTGGTCCTCGCCGACTGGCACCACCGTGGCGTCGTAGGCGAGGATGTCGGCGCTCATGAGCACGGGATAGGTGAAGAGCCCGGCGTCGGCGGGCAGGCCACGGGTCTTCTTGTCCTTGTAGGCATGGCACCGCTCGAGCAGCCCCATCGGGCAGACGGTCATCAGGAGCCACGTCAGTTCCGTCACCTCCGGCACGTCCGACTGCACGAAGAGCACGGCCTTTTCCGGATCGAGGCCAAGCGCCACGAGATCGACCGCCGCGTCGTGCACGAGGCCGCGGAGCCGGGCCTGGTCGCGAACCGTCGTCAGCGCGTGCAGATCGGCGATGAAGTAGTAGGCCTCGTCGGCGGCGGCATGGCCGCCCCCCGGCTGGAGGTCAATGTACTGCCGGATCGCCCCGAAATAGTTGCCCCAGTGAAACCGGCCGGTGGGCTGGATGCCCGACAGGGCTCGCGTGGGCCGGGCTCCGGCCGGCGCTGGTGGCTGCTCACTCGTCATGGGCTCCCCTCGGTGGCTCGTTCAGGTGCGGGCGGTGCCGGCGGCGGCGGGCAGGCCGCACGCGGCAGGGCGATTCGGCAGCGTGAGCGTGCCGATCACGTCGGCCAGTCGCGTGGCGCCCAGTTCCGCGACCGCCGCCGGCAATTCGTCGAGCAGCCGCGTGGAGACGACCGGCTCCGCGAAGCTCGCCGTGCCGATCTGCACGGCCGAGGCGCCGGTGACGAAGAACTCCATGCAGTCGTCGATCGTCATGATGCCGCCGACACCGATGATCGGGATCGTCACCGCCTGTCGCACCTGATGCACACACCGCAGCGCGATCGGCTTGATGGCCGGGCCGCTCAATCCCCCCACCACGTTGCCGAGGAGCGGCCGCCGCCGCCGCCAATCGACGGCCATGCCCTGGCAGGTGTTGATCAGCGTAACGGCATCGGCGCCGCCGTCCGCCGCTGCCTGGGCGATCGTCGCGATGCTCGCCACATTGGGCGTGAGCTTCGCGATCACCGGGAGCTCCGTCACGCCGCGGACGCCGGCCACGACCCGCCGGCAGGCCTCCGCATCGGTGCCGAGATCGACACCGTGGCTCACGTTGGGGCACGACACATTGAGTTCGATCGCGGCGATGCCCTCCGTGCCGTCGAGCCGCGCGGCCAGCGTCATGAACTCCTCCGCGTTCGCCCCGGCGATGCTCACGATCACCGGCGCACCGCAGCCGAGCAGCCAGGGCAGCTGCTTCGCGAGGAATGCGTCGACGCCGTCGTTGTCGAGGCCGATCGAGTTGAGCAGGCCTGCCGCCGTCTCGACCGTCCGCCAGGGCACGTTGCCCTGCCGGGGCAGCGGCGTGATCGTCTTCGGCACGATCCCGCCGAGCCGCCGCAGATCGACGAAGCCGACCATTTCCCTCCCGTAGCCGAACGTGCCCGAGGCGACGAGGATCGGATTCGGGAGCCGCAACCGGCCGAGCGAAACGGAGAGGTCGGGGGCTGCGGTGGATGAAGGCTGGGACACGGCGGCGAACCCGGGGGTGGATTCGGAGTGTACGGAGGGCCGGCCGAGGCCCGTAGCCCCTCGCGATTATTCCGCGAAAGTGGCCGGTTCCGATCGGGTCAAGTTTTCCGGTCGTGCGGACGATACTGTCTGGGACGGCAAACGCCTGTCGCGGTGGCCTGCCAGGCCTTTCGTTGACAGTAGTGCTTGCCAGGCCTAGCCTTGCGTCACGGAGTGACGTGGGCGTGACCAAGAAAGACATCGTCAAATCGATCGCGGAACAGCTCGATCTTCCCCAGCTTCGCACGCGGGAACTCGTTCAGCGCACTTTCGATGCCCTCATCGAGTCGCTGGTGCGGGAAGGCCGTGTGGAACTGCGGAATTTCGGCGTGTTTCAGATCAAGCGACGAGAGGCTCGCATGGCCCGTAACCCCCGCACGGGGGAGCACGTGGCCGTGCTTGCCAAAAGCGTGGTGATCTTCAAGCCCGGAAAGGAGATGGAGGCACGGGTCAGGCAACTCGACAGGCGGCCGCCGGCCGCCCCTGAATCCCCGCCCGCCACCCAGCCATCCGATGCGTCACCCAGCGATCACGGTTCGACGCCCCCCGGCCCCTCCCCGTCATAACGGGCAGGCTGGCGAAGCCAGGAAAACGACACATCGGCTTGCAGCCTCCCCGCGGGACGGCTCGCCATCCATGGAACATGACTTCGCCTCGCTCCGGATGGGGCGTTTTGGGTATATCCCCGGCTCCCCAATGAGTCGGCGACAGGTCAGGAGGACCGTGCGATGAGGAAGGCGGTTTGGATGCTGTGTGCGGCCGCACTGCTCGCGACGAGCACGGGCTGCCTCATCCCGTTGTACTCCGGCGACCCGATCCGCCGTGCCCAGCAGCTCATCTACACGTCGGAAGACCTGCGGGCCATCACCGATGAATGGGAGCGGATCTGGTTCCTCGACCAGCCGTCCCACATGACCCCGTGGCGGACGCACGGCGGGATTCTGTAGGCCCGTTCCTTCGTCGTAGGCCCGTCACTCCGTGACGGGCAGCCCGTTGCGGAGCAACGGGCCTACGGGTGGGCTACGCAACAGGCCTCCACTGCGCTACACCCGAATCTTCGCGGCCTGCTCGATGATCGTCTCGAGCGGCACGAGGCTCCCCTTGTTGCAGCCCGGGCAGGCCTCGGCAGCTTCGGCCCAGGCCTCCGGCGAGCGGAGATTCGAATCCCAGAACGGCCAGGTGCGGCACTGCCGCGGCCGCTCCTCGTAGGCCGTGCACTTCCGCGTTGTCTCGTCGAGCAAGACGCAGTCGCCACCGCGCCGCTCCTTGAGCGAGCGCCGCACACCCACCTGCTTCACGTAGGCGGCCTCGAAGGCGGCGGTCGTCATCCCCTTCCGCGCGGCCATCGCGTCGATCTCGGCCTGGTTCACCCAGACATAGCCCTCGGCCCCGGAGCAGCAGTCACCACACTGCGTGCACCTGAACCGCAGCCCGCCCGCATACCACACGTCCTTCGGAATGCCCGCCATGGCTCATGCGCCTCCTGTGATCGTCTCGATCGCCCCGACGAGGGCGCTGACATCGTCCTCGGTGTTGAACGGCCCGAAGCTCGCCCGCACGGTGCCGCCCGCCGCCGTGCCCAGATGCTCGTGAATCCGCGCGGCGCAATGATGGCCCGACCGCACCTGCACGCCTGCAATCTGCTCGACGAGCACGGCTACTTCGGCCGGATCATAGCCCTCGACCGTGAAGCTCACAATCGGCCCGCCGTCCGGAACACCGATCACCCGTGCGCCGCGAATAGCGGCCAGACGCGTGGCGCAGGCCGCCGCGAGCCCCCGGCACCGCGTGCCAACCGCCGCGATGCCCTGCTCCTCGAGCCAGGCGATGCCGGCCGCCAGGGCCGCGAGCCCGGGCACGTCGGGCGTTCCCGCTTCCATGCGGTCGGTGAACGCCTCCGGCATGTCGAGCGAGTCGCTCGCACTTCCCGTCCCCCCCTGCACCAGCGGTTCGAGGTCGAGCCCCCGCCTCGCCCAGAGCAGCCCCGCGCCTCCGGTGCCGAGCAGCCACTTGTGCCCCGCCGCGGCGACGACGTCGGCCCCGAGTTCAGCAACGCGGCACTCAACCTGTCCGAGCGCCTGTGCCGCATCGACGACCACGAGGCCACCCCGCTCATGCGCTACCGCCGCGATCTCCGCCACCGGCTGCGCGATGCCGGTCACGTTCGACACCTGCGACACCGCGACCAGCCGCGTGTCAGTCCGCCAGGCGGCGGCGATTTCCTCCAGCTCCACCCGCCCCTGGCCGTCGCAGGGCACGATCGTGAGCTCGATCACGCCGCGGCGGGCGAGCCAGTGCAGCGGCCGCAGCGTGGCGTTGTGGTCGGCCGCCGTGGCGATCGCATGGCCACCGTGCCGGAGCAGCGAGTGGATCGCCATATTGAGGGCGAGCGTGCAGCCGCCGGGCAGGGCCACCCGCACGGGATCAACGCCACCGAGCAACCGGGCCACCGCCGCGCGGGCCCGGCCGCGGATCGCATCGGCCTCCACCGCCTCGCGATAGGCCGCCCGGCCGGCGGTCGCACCGATGTCGCGGGCCGCGTGCAGCCAGGCGTCGAGCACCTGCGGCGGCTTTGGCCAGGTGGTGGCCGCGTTGTCGAGATAGCGGCGCGGCGGCTCGGTGTCCGGCATCGTCAGCCCCCGATCTGATACATCGCCCGCGCGGGCCGCTCGAACGCCGGCGTGTCGATGCCGTGGGCCGCTTTCTTCGCCGCCACGCAGGCCCGCAGTAGCGTCGCGATCTCCTCGTCACTGCCTCCGCCCCGCACGACCCCTCGAACGTCCCACTCGTTCGTCGAAAACAGGCAGTTGCGGAACTGCCCGTCGGCCGTGAGCCGCAGCCGGTCGCACCGGCCGCAAAACGGCTGCGTGACCGGGTCGATGAACCCCACGCGGCCGCCACCGTCGGCCCATGCGTAATCGATCGCCGGCTGGCCCGGGTCCCCCGCCGCCAGCGGAACGAGCGGGCCGACCTCGCGTTCGAGCAGCTCACGCACCTCGCGGCCGGAAAGCACCTGCGTCTTCGACCAGCCCTCCTCGGCATCGAGCGGCATGAATTCAATGAACCGCAGATGAAACTGTTCGTGGCGGCAGAACTTGGCCAGCGGCACGATCTCCGATTCGGTGAGGCCGCGGATCGAGACGGCGTTGATCCGGATCGCTGCCGCCCCCTGCCCCGGCTCGAAGCCCGCCCGCTTGGCCGCGGCCAGCCCCGCGAGCACCTGATCGAGCCCGCGCCGGCGGGCGAGCGTTTCGAACACGTCCTCATGCAGGGCGTCGAGGCTCACGTTGACCCGGGCGAGCCCAGCCTGCCGCAGGACCACCGCCTGCTCGGCCAAAAGCAATCCATTGGTCGTGAGGGCGACCTCATCGACCCCCTCGATCGCCACGAGCTGCTTCACGAGCTCGGGCACGTCGCGGCGAACGAGCGGCTCACCGCCGGTGAGCCGGATCGTGCGGATGCCGAGCCGGGCAGCCACGCGGGCCACGCGGGCGATCTCCTCGAACGAGAGCAGTTCCTCCCGCGGCTTGAATGCCACCTCCAACGGCATGCAGTAGGTGCAGCGGAGGTTGCAGCGGTCGGTGACGCTGATCCGCAGGTCGGTGTGCACGCGGCCGAACGAATCACGCAGCGGGCCCAGCCCGGTCATCTCCGTCGCCCCCGCCCGCGCGACCTCCGCCGGCCGGCATCGACCGGTCCATCACCCCGTTCATGCCCTTCGTCGCCGCCGCGGTCCGCGGCTGCCGGCTGGGCGTGCACCCAGGCCCGCCGACCGTCGGCCCACTCCTCACACTTCCAGATCGGCACCTCTCGCTTGATCCGCTCCATCAGCCACTCGGCCGCCTCGAAGGCGGCGCGGCGATGCGCCGCGCTGGTGGCGATCGCCACCGCCGCCTCGCCGATGGCGATCCGACCGAGCCGATGCTCGACCGCACAGGCGAGCAGCGAAAATCGATCGACCGCCGTCGTGCACAGCCGCTCGAGCGCCTCGGTGGCCATCGAGTCGTGGGCCTCGTACTCGAGCCCCGTCGTCTCGACGCCGTTGGTGAAGCCGCGGGCCGTGCCCACGAAGAGCACGTTGGCTCCGGCCTCTGGTGAGGCGACGGCGGCGACGAGCCGCTGCGGGGCGATCGGCCGCCGCACGAGGGCGCCGTCGGCATCGGGCCTGACCTGATCTGGCTCGCCGCGGTGTGTCTGTTGCATCCGTTCGTCTATTCCTTGTCGTTGCATGTCGTCAGCCTCCACTCACCGGGGGCAGGATCGCCACGTCGGCACCAGCCTGGACGGGCACATCGTCATCGGCATACCGGCCACCGATCGCGACGGCACTCCGCTCGAGCAGGCCCGCGACAGACGGTCGGGCGGCCGCGATGGCCTGCCGCAGGTCGCCGACGCTGCCGCCGGCCCACGGGATCTCGAGTGACCGGGTGCCCGCCAATTCGGCGAGCCCCGCGAAGAGCGCGAGCCGCAGCTGGCCGCCCGCAGAAGAAGATGCGTGATGCACGATGAAACCGCCTCGGGGATGAAGACTCGTGAGCGTGCCAGATCAGCTCGTCGTCAGCCGGCCGCTCGTCGCGGTCAGGAGGCCGTCGAGCCCGTCGGGAGCCGGCCCGGGCAACAGGCCGTAGGCCTTGGCGAGCAGCTTGATCGGGTGCACGGTGGGCTTGGTGGTGCCCTGCTCCATTTGTATCCGGCAGGCGCTGCACTCGGTAGCGCCGGCAGCCACGTCGCCGCGCAGCGCTGAAACCAGGCCCAGGCCGGCCCGCAGGCTGGCACGGTAATGCTCCCTGGCGAGGCCGAACGTGCCGGCCATGCCCGAGCAGCCCCGGTCGGCCGGCAACACGCTCAAGGCCGGGATGAGCCGGAGCAGGTGCTCGGCCGGACTCGCCCCGCCCGCCGACCGCGAGTGGCAGGGCGTGTGGTAGAGCACCCGCGCCGGCAGCGGCTGAAAGTCGAGCCGCAGCTTGCCCTCGCGATGCAACTCCCAGAGGAAGGCGGTCGCCTCGCAGGTGGCGGCAGCCACCCGCCCCACGTCGTCATCGTCGATCAAGAGCGGGTAGTCGTGGGTCAGGCAGGTCACGGCGGCCGGCTCCGTGCACACGATCCGGTGGCCCAGCCGCACCGCGTCGGCGAGCACCCGCACGTTGATCCTGGCGAGCCGGCGGGCGGCGTCGAGATCCCCCTCCGACACCAACGGCATGCCGGCCGCCACCTGCCGCGGATCGATGAACACACCGATGCCATGTCGCTCCAGCACCGACACGAACGCCTGGCCGAGGAGCGGGTCGTGACGGCGGGCGTAGGTGTCGAGGAAGTAGAGCACCCGTGGCCCGCTGCGACGCGACGGCTTCGTGAGGCCCCGCTTCGCCGCCCACCGCATGAACTGGTTACCGCTCGCCGCCGGCAGCTTGCGGCCGCGGGCGATGCCGATGGTCTTCTCGAGCAGCCACCGGGCCTGCGGATTCGCGATCGCCCGGTTGGCCAGCGGTCGCACCGTGCCGGCGATCGCCGACAGGGCATCGATGCGGCTCATGAGCCAGCGGCCCAGCGGCAGGCTGTTGGCCGCGACGTGCGCGGCCTTGAGCTCCATGACGAGGGCCGGGATGTCCACCCCCGCGGCGCAGTCGATGCGGCACTGATGACAGTTGAAGCAGGTGTCGGCGATCGCGTGGACCGCCTCGGCGGTGAGCAGCCGCGACTCCAGCCGGCCAGAGAGCACGGCGGCCGCGAGCGTCGCCTTGGCTCGTGGCGACGCCTCCTCGGCCGGGCTCTCGCGAAACCGTGGGCACATGCGGGCCGGACCCGCCTGCGTGCGGCAGCTCGCGCAGCCATTGCAGGCATCGACTTCAGCGGTGATCCGCTCGCTGGTCCACGTGAGCACGGGGAGCGGGATCGGCTTCACCGCCTCCCCGGCCGCGGCTGCCACGGTCCCGGCCAGCGGCGGGCGGAACGCCGGCGCCGCGGCGGCCGGCTCCTCCCTGGGCATGGGAAACCGGCCCGGATTGAGCAGGTCGGCAGGGTCGAAGAGCCGCTTCACCTCGCCGAACACGGCCGACAATTCAGGAAACAATCGCGGAAAGAACGGCGACCGCGAGAGGCCGAGGCCGAGCTCGCCGCCGATCGTGCCACCGAAGGCGACGACTTCCGCGTACACGGTCTCGGCCAACGACTCCAGCCGCATGCGGTCCACCGGATCCTGCGGGTTGGCGTGCGGCCGCACGTGCAGCTGACCCTGCCCGGCGTGGCCGAAGATGAGGGCCGTGAACTGACTCTCGCGCAGCACCTCCTGAAGCCGGCGGAGAAAATCGGGCATGGCCGCCGGCGGCACGACGATGTCTTCGATGAACGGCACCGGCCGCACGACGGCCCGCACGCCGGCGAGCGTGGAGAGCACGTTGCGGGAGAGTTCCCAGAAGAAGGCGGCATCGGTCGGGTCGTCGGCCCGCCGCACGTCGAGGCAGGCGCGACGGCCGCGCTGGGCCGCGGCGAAGGCATCGTCGAGCCGGGCGTTGCACTCCCGCGGCTCCTCGCTCGTGAACTCCACGAGCAGCCCCGCCTCCGCGACCGACGGAATGAGCAGGTCGAACGCCGGCTTTGCCCCGCGGGCGAGCGCGAGATGCCGCTTGTCGAAAAGGTCGCAGCCGCTCGGCCCGAGCGGCCGGATGCGGAGCGCCGCCTCGGCGGCCTTCTCCAGTGAATCGAAGAACAGCAGTCCCACCGCCGTCGCGCCGTCGGCGGGCACGACCCGCAGCGTCGCCTCGGTGACGACGGCGAGGGTGCCCTCGGCGCCGCACAGGAGCCGGGGCAGATCGATCAGGCCGTCGCGGACCAGATCATGGAGGCCGTAGCCGCCGTGCGAGAGCCGCGTGGCTGGTTGGAAGCGGGCGATCGTCGCTCGGCCGGCGTCGATGATCGACGCCACGCCGCGGGCGAGGTCGCCGACCCGCTCGGCCCGGGCATCTGTGGGCGTGGGCACGAGTTCCACCACCGCGCCGCTGGCGAGCACTCCCTGCACCGCGACGATCCGGCCACGCACGGCGCCATGCCGGAGGAACCGACTGCCCGAGGCGTTGCGACCGATCATGCCGCCGATCGTCGAGACCGCACTGCTCGCAGGATCGGGCCCGAACATCAGCCCGAACCGGCCGAGATGCCGCTCGAGTTGGGCGAGCACGACGCCCGGCTGCACGCGGACGGTGCCCGCCACGCGATCGGTGTGGACGACCCGCCGCAGGAACCGCGAGCAGTCGATCACGATTCCCGGGCCGAGTGGGCCGCCGCAGACGCTCGAGCCGGCTCCTCGGGCATGCACCGGTATGCCCCGCTCGGCGGCCCATCGGATCGACGCCGCGACGTCGTCCACCGATCGCGGCCGCACCACGGCCAGCGGCGACACCTCGAACAGGCTGCCGTCGGTGGCATACAGGCTCCGTCGCGCGTCGTCGCACAGCACCTCGCCGGCCACGATGCCGCGGAGATCCTCCTCGATCCGGCTGCGTTCGGCATCCATGCGTCGCCCTCGCCTCCGTGTCAGGGCATCCGCTCGGCCGGCTTCGCCGCCGCCAATTCCCGGGCCCGGGCCAGCCCCTGCCGATGCTTTTCATGCGTTTCCAGGTCGAAGCCGCCGTGATCATCGGTCACGCCGTCACCCCGGTAGCGGGCGCCGCAGCGGTAGCAGGTGAGGCACTCTGGCATGAGCAGATAGAGCAGCACGTCGATGAGCGCCGTGGCGAAGAGGATCGCGAACGTGGGCACGAGCAGCCGCATGCCCCACGTGACGCAGCTGGCCGCGAAGCCCACCACGACGATGCCGACGCCCAGCCGCTGCGGGAAGTCCTTGCGGGCGAAGAGCTCGCTGCTCGGGCACACGAGGCAGCGGGCCAGCCGGGCCCGGCCCTCACCCGGTCGGGCGGCGGTGCCATCGGGAGCCAGCCACGTGACGGCATGCTCCGGCACCGGCAGTCCGGCCGCACAATGCGGGCAGTCGAGCGCCGCCAGGGCCTCGACGCGGTCGAGGCTCACGGTGGCGGAGCAGGCGGGGCAGGCGTACGTGATGCGCATGAGGCTGTTCAGGGAGTGGCGGCGAGGAGCTGGGCGGTCAACTCACCCAGGATCGCGGCCAGACAGGCGACGTACAGAATACCCGTGGCACTCTGCGTGTTGGGAATGTCGAGCGTCTTGCGGCTCATGACGAGCAGCACGGGCAGCCCCACGAGCCCAGCGAGCCAGCGGAGCGCGAGGAGCGCGAGGCTGGTGGCGTCGGATCGCTCGCCGAGCGACGCCAGGCCCGGTGCGGCCGCCGCCAGGGCGAAGACGAGCCGGGCCGCCCAGGCGGCCAGCGCCACGTCGATCGCCCACCGCAGGGCATCAACCCGCATGCCGGGGGCATTGAGATACCAGTGGCCGAGAAGCATCGCATGCACCGTGAGGCCGGTGACGAGTCCCGAGAGGATCGCCACCACGGCCGTGAGCGGCGCGGTGGTCAGCGGCACGACCGTCGCCGCTCCGAGGATGGCGGCACATGCCACGCAGAAGCCGATGCCGGCCCGCCGCTTCTCGCCGAGCCAGGCCACGCTGCCCATCCAGGCGCCCACGGCTGCCGCAGCCGCGAGCGGCCACACTCCGGCAGGGCCGGCCGTATGGGCGAGCAGTGCCGCGAAGGTGGCGAGCCCCATGATCACCAGCATGTTGACGCGAAAGAAACCGGCCGGCACGATCGCCGCCGGGGTGAGCAGGAGCCCGACGGCGAGGCCCCAGCCGAATCGCGTCAGAAAGTCGATCAGGAGCCGCACTCGCCGCGAAGCCTCAAGCGGGGCGATGGCCGTAGATCAGCGACAGCACCTCGGCCCGGCTCGACACGTTCGAGCGAAACAGGCCTTTCATCGCCGACGTCACGCAGAGGCTGCCGGGCTTCCGCACGCCGCGGATCGTCATGCAGGTGTGGGTGGCCTCCACCACCACGGCCACGCCCTTGGCACCAAGATCCTTCTCCAGCAGGTCGGCGATCTCCTCGGTCATCCGCTCCTGCACCTGCGGCCGGTGCGACACCACTTCGACGACGCGGGCGAGCTTGCTCAAGCCGAGCACCTTGCCGTCGGGGAGGTAGCCGATGTGGGCTTGCCCCATGAACGGCAGCAGGTGGTGCTCACACATGCTGTTGAAGGCGATGTCGCGGACGAGCACGATCTCGTCGTACTTCTCGGTGAAGGCCTTGCGGAGATGCTGCCTGGGATCCTGCCGCAGGCCGCCGAACATTTCGGCATACATCCGGGCCA
>Ga0315900_10005566_pt1 | contig 17263 bp, 19 predicted proteins | sample LakEriMetagenome_FD_203521 | JGI IMG/M metagenome (GOLD analysis project Ga0315900, IMG submission 203521) | Freshwater fungal communities from buoy surface, Lake Erie, Ohio, United States - Buoy 12 MA114 | ecosystem: Environmental > Aquatic > Freshwater > Lake > Lake biofilm | place: USA: Lake... | reverse complement strand
CTGGAGCGATCTGAGCGTGATCGCTGTGCTGTTGCTCGGAGCCTTGATCTATCTCGCCCTCAGCCTGCGCGCCCAGGTGCTGCTCACCCTCAACAGCGACCTGGCCGGAGCCTTCGGTGTGGGAGCCAGCCGACACCGGCTCGCCTTCATCGTGCTGCTGGCGGTGGTGGTGGCGGTGTCGATCAAGGCGGTGGGAGTGCTGCTGATCAGTGCCTTCGTGGTGATTCCGGCCTGCGGGGGGCGGCTGGTGTGTCGCCACTTCCCGCTCTATGCCCTGATCTCCGCCTGCCTCGGCGGTGGCTGCGCCCTGCTGGGCCTGCTGGGTTCAGGCCTCACCAACCTGCCCTCCGGGCCCTGCGTGGTGATCGTGCAATTTGCGGGCTTCCTGCTGGCGCTGCTGGTCAGCCAGACGACGCTTCGCTCTCCAGCAACTGCCTGACCAGCAGGGCTCCGAATTCCTGGTGCAGACCCAGTCGACCAGGAATCACGCTGAGCCGATCCGCCGCCTGCCAGCCCAGAGCCTCCATCTCTGTCTTCGAGCGTGGTGGGGCCTCGGAGGCCAGCACCACCTGCAGCGGGCATCGCAGCAGGCGGGCCTGCTGCAACCACCAGGCGCGATCGGCTGCCGGATCAAGGCCACCACTCACGAACGCCACGCTGGCGAAGCGGGCGCGAGGGCGCCTGGCCAGCCGCTGCTGTTCACGGATCCGTGCCGGCGTGAGCAGGGCGGGGGCGACCCACACATGACGCCGCAGCATCAGCCGCAGCACCATCCGGCTGGTGTTGAGCCGGTAAAGCGCCGGGCCGATCCATGGGGCTGCCACCAGACGCCGCAGCCAGCCGAACCGCTGCGGGGGCCAGCCGGTCATCGTCGGCAGGGGGCCGCGCCAGGTGGGGGCCACCAGCACCAGCTCCTGCCACAGGCCAGACCATTCCGCCGCCAGCCCCAGGGCCACCGAGGCGCTGTGGCCGGCGGCGATCACGCTGGGGCGCTGCCGGGTGGTGGTGCGCAGGTAGGAGAGCACGGCCCGCAGCGCCGAGCGCACCAGGGCGGCGTCATAGGCGATCGCGGGGCGGTCGCTGTCGCCGAATCCGGGCCAGTCGAAGCTCACCAGCTGGCGCTGATCGCCCACCGCATCAGCCAACGCTTTCCATTCCCCCCGGCTCGACACGGTGCTCAGCGCCGGCAGCAGCAGCCACAGGGGCGCCGTCGCCGGGCCCCGGCGCTCCAGCACCAGGCGCAGCTGTCGCCCGGCCAGGTCCACCTGCAGGGTCTCGAGCGCTCCCCCCAGCTGCGGTGTCATGCAAACCCCCGCGCCCGCTGTTGAGGTTTGCTGCCGGCGCTGAGGAAGTCGAGGCGATCGCTGCCAGGGTCGTAGAGGGTGTAGCGGACGCCGGCGCCGATGCCGATCACCTGGCGCTGGGGAACGCTCTGCTGCCGGTGCCGTTGGCCCTCCAGATCCCGCACCTGCGATTCGATGCCACCGCCGCTGAGCTCCAGGCGGAACTGCTGGCCGCTGCGAGCGGTGAACAGACGGTTCACGTCCAGGCGGGTGAGCCGATCCAGCAGCAGGAGCGGCGAGCTGTCCGGTTCCAGGCTGTCGTCCACAGCAGCCGAGCTGCCGTGCAGCAGGGCGCAGTCGAGCTCGATGAAGCCGAACTGCAGCGCCGCCAGCCAGTTCATGTGCGCGGGATCCACCGCCTGGAGCAGGGCATCCACGGCCTCCTCCCCCTGACTGAGGCGCAGGGCATCGGCTCGTCGGCCGCCGCGGTGGCCCCGCTCGGCCAGGAGCTGGTCCTCCCACCAGCCGTAGAGGCACTGCGGCTCCAGCTCGCCGCGGCGCGGCTGCTGCAACCGCTCCAGCAGGGCATTGCAGTCCCGCTCCGGGCCGATCACATCCCCCAGCACAAACAGGGTGTCCAGCCGCCGGGTGTGGCGCAGTTCCGCCTGGATGGCCTCATAGGCCTCCAGATCACCGCGCAGTCCACTGATCAGGGCCCAGCGTGCCATCAGCGCTCACACACGTGGCTGGCGTCGTCGGCCCGCTCGGCGTACTCGACGCCATGGCGCAGCCGCCACGCGAAGATCGACGGCAGCCCCGCCTCGATGATGGCGCTGCAGGTGCGCTCCACGTCGTAAGGCACCTCGCGGATCTCCACGGTGCCCGTGTCCTCATCGTGAATCACATAGGTGGCGTGGGTGTTGCCATGGCGCGGCTCCCCCACCGAGCCGGCATTGACGATGGTGCGCAGCGGCAGCCGCAGCTCCCTGTCTTCCACCTCGGCCACACCGGCTGGCTCACCGGGCATCTGCCGCACCCGCACCCGGATCGATCCCTCCCGCAGCTCGCGCACATAGGGCCGATGGGTGTGGCCGCAGAACAGGGTTTCGGCGCCGGCGCTCTCCACCCGCTCCAGGGCCGCAAAGGCATCCATGTCGGGCAGCAGGTACTCGTGCTGGCTGTTGGGACTGCCATGCACGAACAGCAGCCGATCGCGCCGCAGCGACAGCGGCAGGCTGGCCAGATAGGCCTTGTTCTCCTCGCTCAGCTGCGCGGCCGTCCATTCATGGGCCCGATGGCCGCGCCGCTCCGCCAGCTGGGAGGGATAGCTGCAGTCGCAGGCGTTGAGGCCTTCGATGATGTCCTCATCCCAGCAGCCCTGGCAGGTGGGAATCGCCCGCTGACGCACCAGGTTCACCACCTCGTTGGGCTGGGGGCCGTAGCCCACCAGATCCCCCAGGCAGGTGATGGTGGCGATGCCCCGCTGGTCGATGTCGGCGAGCACGGCTTCCAGGGCGGCGAGGTTGGCGTGCAGGCAGGAGATCACGGCATGGGCCATGGCGTTCAGGCAGCAGGGGATGGATGGGAGGGGGCCTCCTGTTGGCGCAGGCGAGCCTGCTGAAGCTCCAGCGAGGAATCGTTCAGCAGGCAGTCGGCGAGGGTGCCCTCGATGGCGGCGGGATCGAGATCCTTGCCCTGCACCACCAGCCGCGACAGGCGCCGCGGGCGTCCATCCGGCGGTGCGAGTGCCTGCAGGGGCAGGAACTGGGAGCCCTCCCGGCTCACCATCCAGTTGCAGAAGAAGGCCCGGCCATCAGGCAGGTTCATCAGGGCCTTGGCGCGAAACACATCGCCATAGGCACCGTTCACCAGTTCAAACCAGAAGCTGCTGAGGCTGGCCGGATCCCAGACGCTTCCCGCCAGGTTCCTCTCCCAGGCCTGCAGGCTGCTGAAATCCAGGGTGTCCTGGCGGGGCAGCACGGCGTCACGCCCGAAGTGAAGGTGCGCATCCGGGCTGAGATGCAGGGCCTCCAGCTGGGGAATCACGCGGCGATCCATCCCGGCAAGCCCAGGCTCCGTTGGCGTCTGGAACTGGGGCAGTTCAATCAGGGCCAGCAGGTTGGCGGGTCGGGGTGCCAGGGCCTGGTCGGGGTCGGCCAGATCGAGCAGCCCTGGGCATTGATCCTGCAACCAGGCCAGATCGATGCCGCCGTCTCGGGCCTGGAGCAGGCCTTCGTCGGGGTGGCCCGCCAGACGCAGAAAGCCACACGGGCCCCGATGGCTCTGGATCCGGTTCAGGATCCAGGTGGTCCTGCCGCAGCCGGGAGGGCCGGAGATCAGCAGGGTCTGGCTCATGCCGGCGCCACGCAGGCCTCCAGCTGGGCCCTGAGGGCCGCCTGGTCGAGGTCTTTACCGATCGCCACCACCCTGGTGTGGCGCTCTGAGCCCTCGGGCCAGTCGGAATCATCGATCGTGAAGCGCTTGCCGCAGAGGTGAAACAGATGGCGGCGGTTGCTCTCACGGAACCAGAGCACCCCCTTGGCGCGGAACACCGATTCAGGTAGCTGGTTGTCGAGGAACTGCTGAAAGCGCCGCAGGTCAAAGGGCGCATCCACCGCCAGGCTCACGGAACTGAAGCCCTCCAGTTCCGGGGTGTGGGGGTGGTGGTGACGCTCGTGATGTTGGTGCTCCTGCCCGTCGTGGTGATCGTGCTCGTCGTAGGGATGCGCATGGTCGTGATGCCCGTCGTTGTGCAGCTGGTCACGGGTCTCCTCCTGGGCCTGGAGCCAGGCCAGACGATCGCTCTCGAACAGCCCAACGCTCAGCAGCAGCCCCAGGGGAACCTCACCGCGGCTGGCCCGCAGGATGCGAGCGTCGGTCTTGATCGCCCGCAGCTCGGCCTCCACGGCGTTGAGCCGTTGCTCATCGACAAGATCGACCTTGTTGAGCAGCAGGATGTCGCCGTACACCACCTGGGCGCGGGCGATCGGGCTCTCGAGGGCCGTGGCGCTGAAGTGTTCGGCATCGATCACGGTGATGATCGAGTCGAGCCGCAGCCGGTCGCGCAGGTCCCCGGCCATGAAGGTGAGCGCCACCGGCAGGGGGTCGGCCAGGCCGGTGGTTTCCACCACGATCAGATCAATCGGCTCGGGCCTCTCCAGCACGCGGTGCACGGCCTCCTGCAGCTCGCCGTTGATCGAGCAGCAGATGCAGCCGTTGCTGAGCTCCACCATCGAATCGCTGGTGGCGACCACCAGCTCATGGTCGATGCCGACTTCCCCGAACTCATTGACCAGCACAGCGCTGCGCAGCCCCTGCTGGTTGCTGAGGATGTGGTTGAGCAGGGTGGTCTTGCCGGCACCGAGGAAGCCGGTGAGCAGCGTGACGGGGACCTGGATGACCTGCTGATCCATGGACCACCAGCGAGAACGGTTCTCATTCTGCCCGATCACTGCCGGCCGTGCCGGCGCAGCAGCACCCCCTTCTCCGGCAGAGTGTGCACATGTGCACAACTCTTCTCCATGTCCACGCCTGAGCGCCACTGCACGTCCAGCCGGGAAGGCAAGGTCGTGTTGTCCTGCTGGATTCCGGAGCGCCTTCGCCAGGAGCTTGATCGCGTCTGGGCCGAGCAGGGCCTCAGACCCCATGGCCGCACGCAGAAAGGCATGGAGTCGATGATCAACTCCTTCCTGGCAAACCATGCAGCAGAGGAGCGATAGCCCTCGCCGAAACCCGCGTTGTGGATTGGGTGCCAATTGGCCGCCTTGAGGCTGTCCAGGCCTTCCCTGGCCCCCCAGCGCGCCAGTCATTCTCAGGCAGTCAGGCAACAGCGAACACTGAGCCAGAGGCGATCTCGAATACGGAGCCCCCTGGCGGCCGAGAAACAGAGCGGGTCAGCGCTGCTGGCAGGCACTGCGGACGGGGAGCCGAGCCGTGCGGAGAGGCCATCGAGGGCTGGTGTCGGTGTTGGCGTGGTTCAGGCCAGCCGGTCCCGTGCACCACGGGATCTGATCGGCCTGGCGGGGGCGATGCAGACGCCGCCGGGCAGGCAGCGGCAGGCCGAGTTCGGTGAGATCTGGGTGCAATGCCGATCGGCGGGGTGGGCGCCAAGGTGCACCTGTGCGTGCTCGTCCTGGGTTACTCGCGCCGCCAGGTGGTGCGGGTGTTTCGCCAGCAGCGGCAGCGCCATTGGCTGCAGGCGCTGGAGGAGGCGTTCCGCAGCTGGGGAGGAATCCCTGAGCAGGTGCTGGTTGACAACGCCAAGGCGCTGGTCACGCACCACAACCCCCGGACCGGTGAGCTGGTGATCAACCCGGTGTTCGCCGCCTTTGCCCGGCTCTGGGGGGTCACGGTCAAGGCCTGCTGGCCGCTCCGACCGCAGACCAAGGGGAACGATGAGTGAGGTCGGGTTCAGCGCCCCAGGGTTCGGCGGATGTCCTTGAGCAGCAGCAGGTGCAGCGGATCGGTGGGTGAGCTCGAAAACTCCGGGATCAGGTGCTCGTGGAAGCTGCGGGCCTGCTCGGATTCGGCATGTACCCGCAGGCCGCGGCAGCCGATGGCCTCGCTGAGGCTGGCCTCGCTGAGGCTGGCCTCCCTGAGGCTGGCGACCCGGGTGATCACCTCCAGCAGCAGGGCCGCACCAAGGCCCTGGCCTTCATGGCGTTGGCCCCCCCCCAGGTGGGCCAGCAAGGCGATGGGCTGGGGATAACGCACCACCCAGGTGGCCAGCGGGATCGCTACGAACCGCAATGCGAAGGCAGCCAGCAGGCCCCGGTTCAGCGCCTGCTGACATTGCGCGTGCGAGCAGCCTGTGCCCCGCTCAATCGCAGCATTCGGAACCAGCCTGCGGGTCTCTTTCCAAGAGTCCCTCCCCAACGCAGAGGGTGCTGCCCGTCGCACATCAGGGTTCGTACACGTCATCGTCAGCGTTTCCCCGCGTGCGCCGATCAGGCAACGCAGCCCGACGGTGCGGCTGGCTGTGCGAACCATGCGCTCCCATCCCCGACTGCTGCCCTTCGTGCCTGCAAGATCGCGATGATCAGGTTTCCGCTGCGGGAATCTCAGCACGATCGTCACGTTCGTTCTGGACGTCGGCCAGGGCCGCCAGGGAGGCCACGAGGTTGTGGGTGAGGCTGGTCTCCAGCCCATCTGCCGGCAGTTCCAGCAGCCCGTCGGTGAGGGGCCCGTCAATGCGCAGGCAGGCCAGCCCGTGCACCAGCGACCAGGCCAGCAGGGCCAGGGGTGCCACCGGCCCCCGGGGTGCCTGCCCGGTGGCCTGGAGGTCGCGGATTCCGGCGATCAGCTGACCGAAGGCCGGCACGGCGTCGGCCGCTGGTGCGGCCAGCTCGGGCGCCGGACCACTGAACATCAGCCGGAAGTGGGCCGGATGGCTCATGGCGTACTCCACGTAGGCCCGGCCAAGCGCCCGCATGCGGGCCTGGGGGGCGGGCCCAGCTGCTGCGACGCCCTGAGCCATGGCCGTCTCCAGGCCGGCGAAGCCCTCGTCGCAGAGGGCCCGCACGAGGGCGCCCAGGCTGGCGAAGTGGTGGTAAGGAGCCGCGGGGGAAACCCCGGCGCGGCGGGCGGCCTGGCGCAGCGACAGCGAGGCCACGCCCCCCTCGGCCACGGTGGCCAGGGCAGCATCCATCAGGGCGCGGCGCAGGTCGCCGTGGTGGTAACTGGCTTTGGGGGGTGCCATGGGGGCGGGGGCGTGCTCCACCCTGCCATCTTGACAACCACTCAGATCAGTCTGATCATCTGTTCAGATTCAGGGAGACCCCCGATGACACTCCTGCGCACGGCCGCTGTTCCCGCGCCCTCCCCGCCGCCGCACCTGGGCGAGCGCTCTCCGTTCCGGGCGCCGCCGGCTGCTGCGGGTGAGGCGATCGGGCGGGTCACCGGCGCCCTGCCCCCCTGGCTGCGGGGCCGGCTGGTGCGCACGGCTCCGGCCCGCTTCCGGGTGGGCAGCTGGCAGGCGGCCCACTGGTTTGACGGGCTGGGGATGCTCTACGCCTTCACCATCGGGGAAGGCGGCGTCCGCTTCCGGCACCGCGACCTCGAAAGTGAGACCGCTCGGGCGCTGGCGGAGGGGCGGCGCGACATGCCGGGCTTCGCCACCCCCATGCAGCGGGGGCTGTGGAGGCGGCTGCGGCAGCCGATCCCCACCATGTCCGACAACACCAATGTGAACGTGATCCCGCGCGGAGAGGGGCTGGCAGCGCTCACGGAAACCTCGCGCCAGCTCCTGGTGGATCCCGCCACGCTCGCCGTCACCGCCGAGCAGCACTGGCAGGACAGCCTCGGGCCCCTGGCCGGCACGGCCCATCCGGTGTTCGACAGAGAGCGTGGGGTGTGGATGGATGTGTGCAGCGTGCTCGGGGCGCGGCCGGCCCTGGTGGTGATCGAGCATGACCCTGCGGGGCGGTCGCGGCGAGAAGTGGCCCGCTGGAGCTCCCCGCGGCTGCCCTACGTGCACTCCTTCGCTGTCACCGAACACACCGTGGTGGTGGTGGCCCATCCGCTCACCGTCAGCCCCGCCGGCCTGCTCTTCTCAAACCGCGGCTTCATCGAGCACTTCCGCTGGGATGGCGGACCGATCCGCCTGCTGGTGATCGATCGCGCCACCGGAGCCATCCGCACCCTCACCGCTCCCACCGGCTTCGTGTTCCACGTGGTGGATGCCTTCGAGGATGAGCGGGGCCTCACGCTGGATGCCCTCACCTACGACGACGCCTCGGTGATCGACACCTTGCAGGACGCACCGCTGGCCTCCGGGGGGTTTGCGGCGATGCCGCGGGCCCTCCGCTACCACCTGCCCTGGCATGGCGATGGGGCCAGTGTGGAGCCATTCCATCGTGAAGGCTTCGAATTTCCCACGGTCGACCGGCGCGCAGCGGGGCCCCGGCGCTTCACCTGGGGCACGCGCCTGCGCTCCGACGGCGAGCGATTGATGGCGACGGTGGTGGCCGTCGACGGGGCGACCGGCAGCGAGCGCCGCCATGCCGAGGAGGGCTGGGTGTTCGGCGAGCCGGTGTTCGTGGGGCGCCCCGGCGGCACGGAGGAGGGCGACGGCGTGCTGCTCACGGTGGGCTCCCACAGCCGTGAAGACCGCTCCCTGCTGCGGGTGCTCGACGCCCGCTCGCTGGCGGTGCTGGCCGGGGTGGAGGTGGAGGTGCCTCTGCCGCTCGGGTTCCATGGGGGCTTCGTGCCTGAGGTTGCAGCGGCCCGGCGCCTCCCCCTGACCTAGACAGGGAGCATCCCCTCGGGCGGTGTGTGCCCATGACCTGCCACGTCTGGCAGAGCCCCGCTCCCGGATCACCCCTGGAGCGGGTGGAGGCGGCGCCGCCGGAGCCCGGTGCCGATGAGCTTGTGCTGGAGGTGCTGCACTGCGGCCTCTGCCACAGCGACGTGTCGATGATCGACAACAGCTGGGGCAGCAGCGCCTATCCCCTGGTGCCGGGTCATGAGGCCGTGGGTCGGGTGGTGGCCGTGGGGGCGGGCGTGGATCCCGGCCTGATCGGCGAGCTGCGCGGCCTGGGCTGGTTCGCCGGCAGCTGCGGGCACTGCGACCAGTGCCTGGCGGGCCGGGCCAACCTCTGCCCCCGGGCCGAATCCACGATCGTGGGGCGCCCGGGAGCCTTCGCCAGCCGGGTGAGAGCCCACCAGGACTGGGCGATCCCCGTGCCTGCGGGCCTCGATGCCGCCGCTTCCGGGCCCCTGTTCTGCGGGGGGATCACGGTGTTCGCGCCCCTGTTCGATGAGGGGGTCTCCCCCACAGCCCGGGTGGCGGTGGTCGGCGTGGGCGGGCTGGGCCATCTGGCGCTGCAGTTCTGCCGGGCCTGGGGCTGCGAGGTGGTGGCCCTCACCACCTCGCCCGCCAAGGCCGAGGAGGCGCGCCGTCTCGGCGCTCATGCGGTGGTGCCCCTTGCCGAGCTGGCCAGCCAGACCAGGCGCTTCGATCTGATCATCAACACGGCCAACCAGCCCCTGGACTGGCCGGCGGTGGTGGGCGCTCTGGCCCCGCTGGGCCGCCTGCACCTGCTGGGCGCGGTGCTCGAACCGATCCCGATCAGCGCCTTCGACCTGATCGTGACCCGCCGGGCGATCACCGGCAGCCCCACCTCCTCACCGGCCAGTCTGCGCCGGATGGTGGAGTTCTGCGCGCGCCACGGCATCGCGCCGGTGGTGGAGCACCTGCCGATGGAGCGGATCAATGAGGCGATCGAGCGGCTGCGGCGCGGCGATGTGCGCTTCCGCTTCGTGCTCGATGCCCCCGCCTGAGGGGGCGGGTTCGCGCTCCGCTGTCGTGCGCCTGCCGCCTACGGGGCCCCCAGCACCAGGCCGCGCAGCAGTCCCACCAGGGCGGCGGCGCCGATCACGGGCAGCACGCCCCAGCGGGCGCGCAGCAGCAGGCCCAGCGCCGCCAGCGCCAGCAGGAGCGCGGGCCCGTCGAACCGGCCCTGGGGCCAGAGCACCGGCCTGGCGAAGAACAACGCCAGGCTCAGGATCACCCCCACCACCGCGGCGGTGATCGCGGTGAGCGGGCCGCCGAGCCGCAGATCGTCGCGGCTGGCCTCCACCAGCGGGGCGCCGCAGAGGATGAAGCCGAAGGAGGGCAGGAAGGTGAACCACACCGTCACCAGGGCGGCGACCGCCGCGCCGATCCAGGTGCCGGGCGGACCGAACAGGCCGCCGTTCCAGCCGCCCATGAAGCCCACGAAGGCCAGCACCATGATCAGCGGGCCGGGGGTGGTCTCCCCCAGGGCCAGGCCGTCCACCACTTGGGCGGCGCTCAGCCAGCCGAACTGTTCCACCGAGGCCTGGGCCACGTAGGGCAGCACCGCGTAGGCCCCGCCGAAGCTCACCAGGGCCACGCGGCTGAAGAAGCGCGCCATGGTGGGCAACAGGCCCTGCGCTCCGAAGCCGGCCGTGAGCCAGGCCAGGGGCAGCAGGGTGGCCAGACCCCAGCTCAGCAGCAGCGCCGCCAGCCGCCGGCGGCTGGGGCGGGCATGGGGCGGCGTGGGCGTGTCGTCGCCATGGATGGCGGGCTGCTCGGGAGCCGTTCCCGGGGCGGCCCCCCCGCTGTGGGCCGCCTGCGGTTTCCGCACCCAGGCCGGCTGCCAGCGCCCGGCCGCCCAGCCCAGCAGCGCGGCCGCCGTCACGATCAGCGGGTAGGGCAGTTTGAGCTCGCTCAGGGCCAGGAAGGCGGCGGCGGCCACCAGCACCAGGGCCGGATGGTGGAGCGTGCGGCGGCCCACCCGCCAGCCCGCCTGCAGCACGATCGCCAGCACCGCCGGCTTGAGGGCCCAGAACACCGCGCTGAGCAGGGGCAGCTGGGCGCCCAGCGCGTAGAGCGTGGACAGCCCGAGCAGCACCAGCACCGAGGGGGCCAGAAACAGGCCGCCGGCCACCAGTCCGCCGCGGATTCCGTGCATCAGCCAGCCCAGGTAGGTGGCCAGCTGGATCGCCTCCGGGCCTGGCAGCACCATGCAGTAGTTGAGGGCATGCAGGTAGCGCCGCTCGCTCAGCCAGCGCCGCTGGTCCACCAGTTCCCGGTGCATCAGGGCGATCTGCCCCCCCGGGCCCCCGAAGCTCACCAGCCCCAGGTGCAGCCAGAACCGGCTGGCCTCCCGCAGGCTGGGCGGGGCCGGCGGTGCAGGCAGGGCGGGGGTGGTGTCAGCCATGGGTGGGGATGGGAATGGCGGGTGCGGATGGAACCTTGCGTTGCGGATGGCGCCGGGCGGAGCGGATGGCGCCGGGCGGCGCAGATGGCGGGGTTGAAGGCGTTGCGGCGGGCGTTGCCGGCTCAGGAAGTCCAGCTCTGGCGGGTGCGCCGCGAGTGACCGGCATCGCGCACGTTCACCCGTTCGCCGATCAGCCCCAGGGGGTGGAACCGATTGGCCTGGCGTTGCAGGCCCGCCGGAGTGGCCTCATCGAGCGGCACCAGGGCCCGCTCCAGACCGCGACAACGCAGCGGCACCAGGGCGGGCTCGTCAGAGCGGGAGCCGCCCTCGGAGTGCCCTGCGCCGGTGGGGTTGCGGCGCAGGGCATCCGCGAGGCGCCGCTGATTCACCAGCACGCCGGCTTCATTCGCCTCCTCGAGAAGGGCCTTGAGGCTGCGCGGGTAGTCGCGCACCAGTTCCGGCAGCGCTTCGTAAAGAGTGGGCACCTCCTGTGCGGCTCTCTCGCCGTCGGGATAGCCGATCACCAGCCGCCGCAGCCGGGCGGTCTCCCTGGCCATGGATCCCGGGGCTTCCCAGTCGCCGCCGCGGTGGAGCAGCTGGTTCAGCGCCACCGGAAACGCCAGGCCCGCCACCAAGGCCACGAAGTGGTGCAGCAGCCTGGCGGACCTGCCGTAGGGCGCGACCGGTGGCAATGCGCTGATGGCTGGCAGCAGAACCAGCCCGATGGTGAGCAGCCAGCAGCACCGCCCATGGCTGCACCAACAGCGCCGCCCAGAGCGTGCCGCACTGAATCGCCCCACGGCGGCCATTCAAGACAAGGGCCCTAATCGAAAGATTCTATCCACTGAATCCACGCATGCTTGGCATGGCAAGATCCCAATGTGATCGCAAGCACATCGCAGGTTCGTCGCCAACAACTACTCTTCACCATCCAGTAAGATGCTGCCGGCATGTGGCTGTGGAGCACCATGCAGACTGCCTTTGCTGCAGGTTGGGCCACCGCCTTCGATGACAACATCTACCTCACGGCCTTCTTCGGTGAGGTGAACCGATTCCTCCGACCCATGCATGGGGTGGTGGGCGAGTTTCTTGGCTTCTCCCCGCTGGTGGCCAGCAGCCTGTCGGGCGATGCCCTCGGCATGGTGCTGCCGGCGGCCAGGCTGGGCCTGCTCGGCATCGTGCCGATCCTGATCGGCCTGAACAGCCTGCTGACCCTGCTGCGCCCAGCGAGCTCCGGCGCCGCGTCCGCTGCCGATGCCGCCATTCCCTCCTCGGCTGCGAGGGCCGCCCAGGGGCGCGCCACGGCCGGCTCCGGTTTCCGCTCCCGTCGGGTCGGCGTGTGGTTGCCCTGAGCGACCGTCGCACCCACGACGTGTCGCGGGTGTCGATCTCGAACGGCAGCAACAACCTCAGCATCTGCATTCCCCTCATCGCCAGCCTGTCGCTGGCCAGGATCCTGGTGGTGATCCCGGTGCTGCATCTGTTCATCGCCACCTGGTCGACTCTGTCGTTCACGCTCACCCGCATGCCCGGCATCGCCCGGGTTCTCCATCGTTGGGCCCGGGTGTTCTTTCCATTGATTGTGATGTGGCTGGGCTACCGCATCCTCAAGGGCAGCGGCGCCTCCAGCCTGCTTCAGTCAGCTGCCTGAACGCAAACGGGGCGTGCACGCAAGCCCCAGCGTCTGGCCATCTCGGGTATCGGCAACGCTCCGGCGGCGATGAGCTTCTCGCGGCCGCTTCATGGCTACCTGGGAATGTGGTTGCCGCCACAGCCCCACGACTGCGGAACTGCAATGATCACTGCGTTCTCGTCGGGAGAACTTGATTGGGTCACAGGAGGGAGCTGGGTGGTGAACCAGCTCCCTCTTTTTCATGGTGCAATCGCGTTTCCGATCCTTCCGCAGGGGCCAGGCGGCAGGGATTGGGTGAAGCAAGGGCCAGCCCCACGGCAGCGGCTGTCGACCACGTTCTCAGCAACAAAGGGGGCCCGTGGGCCCCCTCGTGTCTCTGCGCCGAAGGGCAGACTCACACCAGCGCGTTGATGGCGTAGTCGATGTAGTTGTTGGCAATCACGCCGGCATCACCCTCGATGCCATGGTTTGCCTTGATGTGGTTCAGGGCCTCCACATACCAGGAGGGTGACAGTTCAAAGGCGCGGTTGATCTCATCAAGGCCGGCAATCAGGTACTCATCAAGGGGGCCGGTGCCGCCAGCCACCAGCGAATAGGTGATGTGGCGCAGGTAGTAGCCGATGTCGCGGCTGCACTTGGCCTTGCCGCGGGCATCCGAGGCATAGTTCGGGCCCTGCAGCTGGGTGGTGTAGGGGAATTTGGCATACACGGCCTGGGCCGCGCCATTCACCAGCTCATCGGCTTTGGCGGTGAGCACCCTGGCGGCGGCCAGGGCGTTGGCGGCGCGCTCGTAGCGGCCGAAGGCGGCGTTCAGTTCGGTGTTGCTCAGGTAGCGGCCCTGGGAATCGGCAGCGGCTACGGCTTCTGTGAGAGGAGTCTTGGACATCGTGTGGAAACGGTGGGGTGAACGAAGCGGGCGGGTCAGCCGACGGCGGCAGCGGCGCGGTCGAAGTAGGTGCCGATTTCCGAGGCCAGAGCGGAGCAGTCGCCGGGCGTGATGCCGTTGCGGTCGAGAACCAGGGCCACGGCAGATTCCTTGATCTTGCGCACTCCTTCAGCCACGGAGGCACCGGGCACACCCAGGGCCAGATAGGTTTCCCGCAGGCCGTTCAGGCAGCGATCTTCCAGCACGGAAGCATCACCCAGATAGATGGCATAGGTGACGTAGCGAAGAATGATGTCGAGATCGCGCAGGCAGGCGGCGATGCGCCGGTGGGTATAGGCATTCCCCCCCGGCGCGATCAGGGCGGGCTGCTGCTCGAACAGGGCACGGGCCGCGTTCGTCACCAGTTTCGAGGCGTTGGAGGTGATGCGGTTCACCGCGTCGAGGCGCTTGTTGCTGTCAGCGACCAGCGCCGAAAGGGCATCGATCTGGGAGGAGCTCAGAAATTCGCCGCGGGTATCGGCCTGAGCGACAACCTTGGTAAAGACGTCGTACGTCATGGGTTGAGCGGGTGGAGACCCATCCGAAGGGGATGGCGTGGAGTGAGGCCGAGGTGGAGCCGAGGTGCAGCTCCGCTGAACGCCTCACCGCATGATTGTTGGAGAACAGCGCTAACCCGATCGGCTCACTTCACAAAGGGTCATTGAACGGGGCGGCATTTGTAATCTCAGCCACATCCGCGATAGCTTCCGCTGCGCAGGATGGAGCCTCCTCTGGAGCTGTGGTGGCAGATCACCAAGGCTGGGCCTCAGCCGTTCCCTGGATCTGTGGGGCTGCTTCACTGTTGCTGGCCCTGCAGATCGGTTATGCACAACTACTGTTTGTTACGGCCTGTGCGCTGGCTCTGCTGATCAGCTGGCTTGTAGCCCGAAGCTCGTGATCGGGTGGCGGGAGTTACGCCAACGCCGGTTCCGTGCCGGCAGGCTGGAGTCGCAGCTGCACAGCGGCAACCGTATGAGCGCCTCACGAGGGCTTCCCAACAACTTCGGCCCCACGCTGCTGATCGTGCTTGGGGCGTGCATGACACCCCTGCTGATCGGTGTTCCGATCGTGCTCTTCGCCCTTGCCCAGCTTCGTACCCGGGAGGGTCATCGCACCTACGGCCATCTTCTGCCCACCCTGCGCTTCGGCAGGGGCACCCTGCTGCGCTGACCGGCGGGCCCCAGCTCAGCCGAGGGTCTGCCTCACGATCGGCTCCAGCTGCCGGTGTTCGCACAGGAAGCCGTCGTGCCCGTGGACGGAGTCGATGCTGGTGAAGGTCACGCCGGAGCGGATCCCGGCGGCGATCTCCTGCTGCAGGCGCGGCGGGAAGAGGCGATCGGAACGGATGGACAGGATGCGCACGCGGGCGGTGATCCGGCCGAGGGCCTCCCGCAGACCCCCGCGACCGCGGCCGATGTCGTGGTGGCTCATGGCACGGGTGAGAGTGATGTAGCTGTTGGCATCGAGACGGCGCGCCACCACCTCGCTGTGGTCCTCGAGGTAGGCCTCCACCGCGTAGCGCCCGCCCACGAGCGGATCGCGGTTCGCTTCGGGCAGACGCCGGAAGGTGTGGTCGAACTGGCTCTCGCTGCCGTAGGAGATCTCGGCGATCGAGCGGGCCAGGCTCAGCCCCTGCAGCGGCAGGGACTCCCGGGGTCCGTAGAAATCGCCGCCCTGGAAGTTCGGATCGAGTGTGATGGCCCGGATCTGGGTGGAGTGGAGGCTGATCTGCTCGGCGGTGGCGTACGCCCCGGTGGCCAGCAGCAGCAGCCGTTCGGTGCAGTCGGGCCAGCTCACGGCCCATTCGATCGCCCGCATGCCTCCCATCGAGCCGCCGATGATGGCGTGCCACTGGTGGATGCCCAGTTGCGCGCCCAGGGCCTTCTCCGTGGCCACCATGTCGCGGATCGTGATGCCGGGAAAACGGCTGCCGAAGGCCCGGCCCAGCGGATCGAGGGAGGCCGGTCCCGTGCTGCCGTGGCAACTGCCGAACGCATTCGGGCACACCAGGAAGAACCTCTCGGTGTCCAAGGCGCGCCCCGGTCCGATCAGCCCGTCCCACCAGCCGGCCGTGGGATGGCCCGGGCTGATCGGACCCGCTGCGTGGCTGTCGCCGCTGAACCCGTGCAGCAGCAGGATGGCATTGCTGCCATCGGCATTGAGATCCCCCCAGGTCTCGTAGGCCAGGGTGATCGGACCGAAGCACGCGCCGGATTCCAGGCGCAGGGCCTGCTGGCTGAACAGGGTGGCGAACTGACGTCGGCCGGGATGGTCGCCGGAGCGCCAGGCGCCGCGCCGCTCGGGAATCGCCAGAACCATGGTGGTCCTCCTAGGCGGCTCGCCGGCGCAGGAGCTGGCGCACCAGTGGCCGGGGCCGGCTGCTCCGTGGCGCCGGCTGCAGCGGATGTCCAGCCTGCACCCAGGCCGCCAGTCCGCCCTGCAGATGGTGGATCTGACGATGAAAACCCCGCTGGTGCAGGGTGTGGCGGAGCACCATGGCCCGCTGGTCGTCCTCGGCGACAAGCACCAGGTCCTGATCGGGAAGCTCGCTGCTCACGAGCAGTCCACTGGGCAGGTGATGGCTGCCGGGGATGTGGCTGCGCCGGTAGAGGCGAGCCGGGCGCACGTCGATCACCAGAGGCCCATGGCGTTCGGCGGGCCGTTGCAGCAGGGTCTGGAGATCAGCGGGGGTGAGAACGGAATGGCTCAAGGGTGGTGCTGGCGGGTTGGATCGGGGGGGGGCTCTGCTGGAGAGACGACCGCCATCGCTCCTTCGGCAGCACCGCGTCCAGCCAGAGGAGCCAATGGTCGACGGCGCCCAGCGCGGCTGGCCCCTCCCAGCGGAGGGAATCTGCCGCGCTCAAGGGGGATGGGATCTCAGCGGAATCCAGAGGCCGCGACCGGAGCAGGGCCGATCCTGCACGATGTCGACAGAATGTGCGGTAAGCCGAGCAACAAATCGTGGTTTGCTGTTTGCGGATGTGGCGGCCGCCACGAGGCCCTGCCATTCAGGACACCTGCCGTTGTGCTTCCGGGCCCGTCCTCGCGTTCATCATTCAACCGGTTGTTCCGGCTCCCTCGCTCTAGCTTCACCCCGTCAATCGCCAGTGGTTCCCTCATGGCTTCCGATCACTTCTATCTCTTCACCGCCTGGGCGAGCTTCAGTGAAGAAGCACAGCGGCGCCTGCAGTCCGTGAACTCCCCGCAGGAGATCGTGGCCCTCGCTGCCGAAAAGGGCTACCAGATCACCGTGGAGCAGTTGATTCACTTCTCACGCCGGCTTCAGGATCGCCACTGGGTCTGGAATCAGCACGATGAGCAGTGGGCCCGCAGTTTCTTTGCTCGAGCGGATGGCCAGCCGGCGCCGGCCTGGAGGGTGCGCGTCTGAACAGGAGCTCCAGGCCGGAGTGGAGATGTGGTTCGAAGCACATCTCTACAGCAACGGATTTCGCCATCATCAATGTCTGAAATCCGGGCCGCCGGTCGCCTCCTCCATGGCCAGGCGGCCTACGTCTCGATTCTCGATCAGCCTCCATGTCCCGGTGCCCGCTTGCCTCCGGCTTCAGGTCTGTTCTCCATCGCCGTTCCGTACTTTCGCTGTTAGCCGTGGCGCACCCATTCAGCCGACGAGACGCTCCCTCGCGCGCACGCCAAGCTGATGGCTGCTCAGCAGGCGAGCAGAGATGTCGCATCCGGTGACAGCTGATTCAGGGATCGGGCAGCAGCGAGGGCATCACCC
>Ga0315900_10005565_pt1 | contig 17266 bp, 12 predicted proteins | sample LakEriMetagenome_FD_203521 | JGI IMG/M metagenome (GOLD analysis project Ga0315900, IMG submission 203521) | Freshwater fungal communities from buoy surface, Lake Erie, Ohio, United States - Buoy 12 MA114 | ecosystem: Environmental > Aquatic > Freshwater > Lake > Lake biofilm | place: USA: Lake... | reverse complement strand
CCCAAGGTGGCTCGCGTCGAAGCTGACGCTGGTGAACGCGCAGGCCGGTTTCAACAGCTCCATTACTGGAGTCCGCGGGGCGATTTTCGATGATAGCGAGATCGGCCATTTGCAGCGCTACCATGACCAGGAGCATGCGTCGGCGAAAGATGCGGCGGAAGTGTGGCGGTGGCTGGAGATGGCGCAGTCAGCCCGGCACCTGAAGTGGAAGGACAAGGAGCAGATGTGCGAGGAGCGTGCCATCGGTGCTGCACGGGCGTTCATTTCACGTGAGCCGAAGAATGCTCTGGCGCATGCGATGCTCGGAGTCGCGCTGGACTGGGGCGCGGAGAAGTTCGCCACGCTGAAAACCGCGCTAAAGCTCGATTCACAGCAATTGCTGGCCTCGTATGCCATGCTCGACAGAAGAGTGGATCTTGCCTTCGAGTCTGCGGTGCTGCGTCGTGAGATCAGCATGGATGAAAAGGCCAGGGATGTTCAGGAGCTCTACCAGGCCCTGTTTGCTCATGCCTTGACCGACGAGGAGCGGAATGTGTGGCTGAAGCAGCAGGATGGTTTGCGCCGCGAGGTGGTCGCTCTGCTCAAGCTGGCGCACGAAAAACGTGATTTGACGGTCTTCCTGAAAGCGGTGGGCCTTCTGAACTTTCTGCCCCTGCAGCAGACCAGGATGATGCTTGCGTCGAAGCGTGGCGCGGATGACACCTTTCAGAACTTCGAGGGCAGGATGCACATGGCGATGATGGAATACATGTTTTCGGTTTTTCGAAACGACGAGCTTCTTGCCGCGGCACTGGATTTGGCCTCTGATGATCCCGAGTCCATGGGCGCGGTGTTGCTCATTGCGCTGGTGGGTGATGGAATGCATGTGATGCGCGATCAGCAGCGGCCATCGAAAACGCGTGATGAGATCCTGGGACGCACTCTGAAGCACCTCCTCGACATGGCCGCCGCCGATGAGAGCCTGCGTGCGGCGCATGCCGCAGAAGCCGCGTTCATGATGGAGTGTGCGATGAGCATGCTCCGGCAGCGCGGGCCGGAGCACATGGAGCTTCTCCTTCGGGCCATCAAGCTCGACCCATTCCGCCTGCGAACCCAGAAGATGCTTGCGATGGCCTGCATGGGCATGCCCGGCACCAAGGAGAACAAGCCAGCCGCCGTAGCCCTCATGCAGACACAGCTGGCCCTCATGCCCAATCTGCAAACCCGGCGCATGTGTGCTGGCGCGATGTCGATGCTGGAAGCCTGGCCAGAGGCGCATAAGATGCTGGACGACTGCCTCAAGGAAAAGCCGGATGATCTGGGTCTGCTGAATCAAAAAGCGGTGACTTATCTGCGGGAGAACCAATCCAGGGCCACGCAGAAGAAGGTGGAGGCAATTTTCCGCAAAATGGACGCGCTACGCACCCAATCTCTCTCCGACACCGACAAGGAGTCACTGAAGCTGGTCACGAGGAATCACATCCTCTTCCTCATGATCGGTGGAAAGAACGAGGCCGCTCGAGAGGAGCTTGCCGTGGCTGGGCGCGACAAACTCCTGGAAGAGAAAGAATGCCAAGAACTGGAGGGATTGCTCCGCTGAGCTCCGTGACGACTTACTCCAGCCGCTTCAGGCTGCCGATGCGGTAGGCGCCGCTGAGGAGGCGCATGTTGTCGCGCTCGGCGTTGAAGGTGTCGAGGTAGAGGATGTGCGGGAAGTCGTCGAGTTCGATGACATGCCAGGTGTCCTTGGCGTTTTTGAAGGCCTCGGCCAGATCGTTGAGGTCGTTGATGGCCTTGCCGTTGACCTTGTTGATGACCTGGCCGCCGAGCTTGTCATAGCCCTGGGCGCTCGGGGTGGGCAGCACCATGCTGAGGAAGACGAGCTTTTTGCGGCCGGCCTCCTCGTATTTGTCCGGATGCGTGGCGATGCGTGCCAGGCGCAGGATGGCGCCGCCGCGCTGCTCCTCGCCGAAGGAGTCGAGATATGGGCGGGACAACTCCTGGAAGAGCATGCCGCCCATGAGAACATAGCGCGGACCTTTGTCGAACAGGTAAGGCAGCACGAGATGCTCGTCCGGACTGCGGCGTGAGAGCTGGCCTTTCAGCGTGACTTCTTTTCCCTCTCGCAGGACTTTGATCTCCACATTGTCGCCGACATAGGCTCGTCCGCGCACGAGGTGGCTGGAGCTGAGCGGGCCGTATTGCGGGTCTTTGTAGTCGCCGCGGGTGTCGATGCTGAAGCCGTTGATGGAGACGAGCACGTCGCCTTTTTTCATGCCGGTCTTCTCGGCGGAGCCGCCTTTGACCACGGCGGAGATGAGCACGCCGGGCGCATCCGGTTTGAGGCCCAGGTACTCGCGGAACTGCTCGTCCTGGGTGGATTGCATCTCCATGCCGAGGCCGGGGAAGCCCTCGTAGCTGCCATCACTCACATCCTGCAGGAAATGCTCGATGATGGGCGCGGGCAGGATGGTGGTGACCTGGTTCTTCGAGTCGTAGCTGAGCAGCAGGCCGACGAGCTTGTCCCCCTTCACCACGGGCAGGGTGAAGCTGTTTGCCTCGCTGCGCACGATACCGGTGGTCTCATAGACGAGGAAGTTCGAGCCATCGACGATGTAGCGGCGGGTGAGCACCTTGTTGATCGTCAGGGGGCTGGTGATCAGCTCGCCCACGCGGCCGGTTTGCAGCACCTCGACGCTGTCCTTGATGCGCGCGGAGGTGTCGATGCTCATCGGCTTCAGTCCGGCGAAGAACGTCTTCTGCTTGTCGGAGGGCGGTGCCTCCAGGAGCGCGAGATTTGCCTCGTAATCGACCGCCACGACCTTCGCGGGGATTTTCTGGCCGCTCTCCGGCAGCTCGAGCTCGATGTAGGTGGCGTCCGCGGCCATCTGCGCGGTGACGAGCACGCGGTTGCCCGCCAGCACGACGCCGAGACCTCTGCGGCCGGAGGGGGACTCCTTCTGCCAGGGCAGATGCAGATTGTAGGCCTGCGAGGTGGCGTTCACCTTCACCAGCGAGCTGTTTTGACCTGCGGGACGTGACGCGCCGCCACTTTCAGCGGGCGGGGCGGCACGTTTCTTTTTGGGAGTCTCGGCGGCGGGTGTCTGCGCCTGCAAGGAGACGGCGCAGGTCGTGAACAGGAGGAAAAACGGAAGGAGCTTCATGGAGTCTCGTGACAAAGGGTTCAGCGGGCGGAGAGGCGGCTATTCATCGCCCAGGTAGGCGTCGGCGGGGATGTTGTAGGTCTGCATGATGCGCGCGTGGGCGGTCTCGGCGAGTTCGCGCTTGAGCACGAGCGGCCGGTTTTTCTCCAGCAGACGGATTTCGATGAAGGGCTTGTCCTTTTTCGCGAGCGCGGTCTGCACGTCCTTGAGAGACTGGATTTTCACACCGTTGATCTCATCGACGATGCTGTGCGCGTAGGGCGTGAGCCAGGTGTTCACCTCGTCCGGCAGCACGTTGGTGAGCACCACCGGCTCGGGGCGTTCGACATAGAGCTTGTCGGTGAGGAAGTTGTCAAAAACGTAGTTCACCGTGCTGTCGCGGATCTGGTGCGCGTCCATCAGGTTGCGGTCCAGCGGCTGGAAGACGACGCCGGCATGCACGATGTAGCGCGGGCGCTGATTGTACTGCGCGCCGAGGCGGACGTAGGGGTCGAAGCGCTTCAGCTTCACGGTGGCCTCCTGCTTTTTGCCGTCGCGTTGGAAGGCCAGCTTGATGGTGTCGCCCGCGAACTTGCGCTCGACGATCTCGTTCATGTCCATCAGCTCGCCCTCGAAGCGGACGAGGCCGTTGTTGAGCACGGGGTTGTCATCAATGCTCAGGATGACGTCGCCGACCTTCAAAATCTCGCCCACGCTGCCTGCGGGCTCCACATCCCCGACCATGACGCCGATGCCGTCGCCATTGATACCGAGTGCCTTGGCCTGTGCTGGATTTTCGATGGGGAAATCACTCGCGGCGAGATCGACGTAGTGGTCATAACGGCCGTCCTCCACGTCTTTGAGGAAGCGCTTGATCACGGGCACCGGGATCATGTAGCCGACATTCTGCGCCACACGGCCGCTGAAGCCCTGGAAGGCCACGCCGACGACTTTCCCGCCCTGCATCACAGGACCGCCGGAGTTGCCGGGATTGATCGCCGCGTCCACCTGGATGGCGAGATGCGAGTCCACGCTCGTGTGACTGTAGGGGCGGAAGTCGATGCGCGAAACGACGCCGCGTGTCACGGAGATACGATCACCGCCGATGGGATAGCCGATGGCAATCACCTCCGTGTTGAGCTGCGGGATGCCGCCGAAATCGAGCGGCGTGAGCTTTTCAAAGTGCTTCGCGTCCTCCGCCTCGATCAGCGCCAGGTCACAATCATGCGCGATGTGGACAATCTTCGCGGGATGCGGCTCAGGGTCGTTGCTGGTGCGGATCAAAATGCGCGTGGCATTGCTCACGACGTGCGCGTTCGTCAAAAAGCGGTTCTTCCCGATCAAAAAGCCCGTGCCGCTGCCGCCGCTCGGCTGTCCGGCATTCCACGGCTCGCGGTAGTCCGGGAAGAGCACCGAGACATCGATGTTCACCACCCCGTCCCAGGCTCCCGAGGCCACATCGATCGCCTGACTGGCCGTGGCGGTTTCCGGAGCCGGTTGCGCCATGACTGGCGGCAGGATGGCGAAGGCGAGGAACGGGAGGAGCAGGCGGTGATTCATCATGAAAGCAGCGTGAAGCCCAAACATACGCGGCCCGTTGCCGGAAACACAAGCGCGGTGATGAAATATTGAGCCGCGCCAACTTATTCACAGCATTCACCGCACGCCCGTGCTTGAAACCATTCTGCCACGCGGTATCGCTGGCGCACTTTGAAGGACTGCCGCCAGGATGAGATCGTTAAAAGCCTCATGGCCTCGTATCACGAGGTCGGGGGTATCAATCATGTCGATTGCGGAAATCTGCCGTCGAAGCACGCGATCGCGGCGTTGTGCGAGGATTTGCTGCAAATCCTGTTTCCCGGCTTCTTCTCCGAGGAGGCGGTGACGTCGGACGAGCTGCAGCTCATGACGCATGAGCTCGTCGCGGGCATCCGTCAGCGTATGAATGTCGAGGTGCGCCGCACGGTGCGTCTGAACGGCGATTCGCATCAAGCAGACAGCGAGGGCCTCGTGTGCCGCTTCATGCTGGAGCTTCCGAAGGTGCGCGCGTTGTTGCAAACCGATGTGGAGGCCGCGTTTGAGGGCGATCCTGCCGCCCGCAGCTTTGAGGAGATCATTCTGGCCTATCCGGGCCTGGAGGCGATCGCGATCCAGCGCACGGCGCATGTGCTTTACAAAGAAAACGTGCCGCTCATCCCGCGCATGATGACGGAGTGGGCGCATGGCCGCACGGGCATCGACATCCATCCCGGCGCGGAGATCGGCACGCATTTCTTCATCGACCACGGCACCGGTGTGGTGATCGGCGAGACGGCGACGCTGGGCAATCATGTGAAGCTGTATCAAGGCGTGGGCCTCGTGGCGCGCTCATTGGCCGCCGGGCAGGCGCTGCGAGGCAAGAAACGTCATCCGACGCTCGAGGATCACGTCACCGTGTATGCGAACGCGACGATTGTCGGTGGCGACACAGTCATCGGCGCCCGCAGCACCATCGGCGCGAATGTGTTCATCCTCGAATCCGTGCCGCCGGACATGCTTTATGCGCTCGGCGAGCAGTCGCATCAGGTGAAGGAGAAAAAGAAGAAGTGACGCATGCGTGATTTTTCCCAGCTCTGCTTCGACTTCACGGCATCGCCGGTCTGGACGCCGTTCCAGTCGGTCCGTGATCTCGAGCCGGTGGAACCGCCGGAATCGGGCGAAGAAGCCGCGCTGGAGGGCCGCGATGATGATTTGGAGGCTCTGGCGCGCGAGTGGCTGCTCGCCCTGGAGCTGCCGGGCGGCGCGAGACTTGTCACGGTGACGTGGAATGCGCGTCTGCGCAGCACGGCGGGCTATGCGCGTTATCCGAAGTGGGAAATCGAGCTGAATCCTCTGCTGCGCGACTTTGAAGGACAGGTGGAGCGCACGCTGAAGCATGAGCTGGCGCATTTGATCGCCTACCATCGCAGCGGGCGCCGCCGCATCGAGCCGCACGGCCGTGAATGGCGCCAGGCATGCGTGGATCTCGGCATCGCCGGTGAGAAGGCGCACCATCGCCTGCCGCTGCCGCGCAAAGCGGTGGAGCGGAAGCTCGCCTACGCCTGCCCGGCCTGCCGGACGGTCGTGCATCGCGTGCGGAAGTTCCGCCGTCCGACCGCCTGCCTACACTGCTGCAACCGGCACGCGGGGGGCCGTTACGACGGGCGTTTCCGGCTGGCATTGGTCACAGGTGCGTAAACTCGCGTCGAATCCGCAAAACTGCGGCCTTCCACCTGCGTTTAGGCTTGACCATCAAACTGCAAGGCGCTGCTTTAACCGCAATCCGAATCCCGTCATGAAAACCACCACGCGTTTCCTCAACCTGGCCGCCGCCGGCCTGTTCATCGCTCCCAGTCTCCGTGCCCAGGTCGCGGAGGAGTATCGCATGTGGACAAACACCGCCGGCAAGCAGGTCGAGGCCACCTTTGTCTCCGTGGACGCGGTCGCGAAGACCGTGAAGATCAAGATGAAGGACGGCAAAGAATTTGATGTGCCCATCGCCAGCCTCATCCCGGCCGATTTTGAATACGCAAAGGCACGCTACGCCGCCATGCAGGCCGCTCCTGCCGCCCCGGCCACGCCGATGCCGGCGACTCCAGCCGGAACACCGCCTGCCGCGGCGCCTCCAGCCGCCGCTCCGAAGGGCAAGGCACCCGCCGTGGCCAGCAAGCCCGCCCCGCCCCGTCCTGCGATCAAAATCATCCCCGCCTCTGCCTTCAAGGCACCCGCCGCGAATGATTACCTCAGCGGCATCGCCAAAACACGTCCCCGTCTCATCCACAACGCAGCGAGCTGGGGCTTCCTGAAGACCCAGATCGCCGCCGATCCGGTGCTGACGAAGATGATGGACGCGCTGAAGGCCTCCGGCGAAGACCTGCTGCAAGACCCTGGCCTCACCCGCATCAACGGCGACACCGGCGGTGAAGGACCGAAGGCCATCTACCGCATCGCCCTCGTCGGCGCGCTGCACTTCTGCGACGGTGACTTGAAGTGGCTGGACAAAGGCGCGCAGGAAGTCATCTCCCTCACCGACAAGGTCGCCTTCCGCGACTGGCATCCTGAGCTCGTGGACAACGTGGCGGACATGGTCGTGGCCACCAGCCTCGGTTACGACTGGTTTTACAGCGCCCTCAATGCGCAGCAGAAGACCGAAATCCGCACCTACCTCACGCAAAAAGGCATCGAGGCGCTCATTGCCCACCTGGAAGGCGACGAGATCCCCGAGACTGCCAAAGGCACCTCCGGCGGCCAGACCGCTGCTCCCAAAGCCAAGGCGGCTCCCAAAAAAGCGCCTGCCAAAGACGACGGGAAATCCCCTCCTGACAGCAAGCAAATGGCCGCCGCCACCGCGCTCTTGATCGCCGCTGTCTGCCTCGTGGACGACGAGCCTGCCGTCGCGAAAAAAGCCGCCGACGCAGGCGCGAAGGTTTTTGGCAAAGGCATCACACGCTTCGCCCCCGGCGGCGTCTGGCCCGGTGGTTTGCAAGCCGGAGAGGAAGTGATGGATTATGTCGCCATGCTCTCGCAGACGCTCAAATCCGCCGCAGGCCGCGATTTCGGCATCAGCCTGCTGGAAGGCATCCCGCAGTTCGGCGTCGCGCGCATGCACCTTGTCGGGCCCACCGGACAACTGTTTAATTTTGGCGACAGCAAAGGCGCCGCCTCCAATCGTCCTTGGGTCGCCACCTGGCTCTGCGGCCAGCATGGCAATCCCGGCATTCGCGCCGTCGCCGCCGTCGGCAAGCAAGGCGTCGCTTCCAACTACTTCGGACCGCTGGTCGGCAACTTCCTTTACTACAACCCGCACGCCGCCGGAGACGGCACCGCCGACTCGCTCGACTACGCGCAGCCCGGCGGCTTCGTCGCCACCTCCCGTTCCGGCTGGACCAAGGACGACTACTTCATCGCCGTCAAAGGTGGCGAGAACGAGGACCATACCGCCCAACTCGACATTGGCAGCTTCGTGCTCGAAGCCGGCGGCCAGCGCTGGGGCATCGAACTGGGAATGGAAGGCGACCGTGTCGCCGGTTATGAGGTCAAACCGGGTGCCGACCGCACCAAACGCTTCGGTTATTACCTCGCGGGCACCGCAGGCCAGAACACCCTGATGTTTGACGAGAATCAGGATCTCGAGGCCCGCGCTGGCGTTCTCATCGGTGCCTCCACGCCGGAGCGCGGCTCGGCTGTGATCGACATGACGAAAGCCTACTCGAAAGACGCGAAGGACGTGCATCGCGGCGTCATGGTCGTGCGCGGCGCGACGCCCTATGTCGTTATCCAGGACGATCTGCAGGTGAAGAACAGCAAGACGCTCAACTGGAACATGCAGACCGACGCTGAGATCGCCGTCGATGGCAAAACGGCCAAACTGACCAAAGGAGGCAAAACACTCCTGGCCACCATCGTCTCCCCCGCCAGCGCCACCTTCACCAGCGCCAAGCCGCCGGAGCCGGCCAATCCGAATCCACAGGCCCGCGACCTCACCAAGATCAATGTGCTCAGGGCCTCCGTTCCGGAGGCCAAAGGTCCGCAGAGCCTCTGCATCACCTTCACCACCGCCCTCGAAGCGCCTGCGCACACGCCTCAGCCGATCGCCGAATGGGTGAAGGTGAAGTGATCACGCTCTCGGATGGGATTTCTCATAAACTTCCTTCATCCGCTGCGTTGAGACGTGCGTGTAGATCTGCGTCGTCGATAGGCTCGCATGACCCAGCAGCTCCTGCACGCTGCGCAGGTCCGCGCCGTTGTTCAGCAGATGCGTGGCGAAGCTGTGCCGCAGCTTGTGCGGTGTGAGGTGAATCGGAAGCCCTGAGGCGCGCCAGTATTTCTTCACCACGTCGTCCACCGCCTGCGTTGTGATGCGCCGGCGCAGCTTGCTCAGAAACAACGCCCCGCCATGCACACCGGCCTTCGCGCGGTAGCGCTGCACCGCCTCCAGCGCTGCGCTGCCCACCGGGCAGAGGCGTTCCTTGCTGCCCTTGCCGAAAACTCGCACCGTCTCAGTGTAAGTGTCGATGTCCTCCACATTCAGCGCCACCAGCTCACTCAGACGCATGCCCGTGCTGTAAAACAGCTCCAGGATCGCCACGTCACGCTCGGGGGCCCACACCGCGTCGCGTTTCGACTTCTCCATCGTCAGCGGCAGGTTCAGCATCTGCTCGATCTGTGCCACCGTCAGCACCACGGGCAGTTTTTTCTCGCGCTTGGGCAGTTGCACCTCCAGCAGCGGATTCGTCTTCCAGCCGCGCCGACGCGTCAGCCATTTGAAAAAACTGCGTAGCGCCGCGAACTGCAGCCGGATCGTCGCGCGCCCGCGTTCTTTCTTCATCAGGTCGAACAAGAACGCGCGGAAGTCATCCGCCGTGAGCTTGTCCCAGCCTTTGAACGGCTCCCGCCACTCGCGGAACTGCCGCAGCGCGAGTTCGTAGTTCGTCAGCGTGCGTTCTGACGAGCGCCGCTCCGAACTCATGAACTCCAGGAACGCGTCGGCCAGCGGATCGTCCACGGCGCTCAACCTCCGTTGCGTTTCGCGCGGCATTCGCCGCAGATTTCATCGCCCGAGTCCAGCACGCGGAACTCCAGATGCGGATTGTCGATCTCCGTCTTTTTGCAGACCGAGCACTGGTGGAAAAACGCGTCCTGCGGCAGTTGCGCCGACTCGAAACGGCTGCGTCGCGCCGCCACTTTCCCCCGCTGCATCCATATCTTCAGGAAGTGCGGGCCGAACGCCGCCAGGAAGTTCAGGTTCGCAAACACGATCAGAAAAATCGCCGATGGAGACCCCAGGAACATGAAAAACATCGCCGCCGCGTCCAGAAGCGCGATCCATTTCATCTTCACCGGGATGATGAAGAACAGCAGGATCTCCTCGTTCGGGATCAGCGCCGCCACGGCGAAGAGCAGGGTGTTCAGCAGCCAATAGCTCGACAGCGGGAAGCCGAAGAACAGGCTCCACACACCCAGGCTTAGCACCAGCCAGATCACATAAAGATTCACACGAAACGCCCCCCAGGCGTCCTCCAGCACACGCCCAAGCCACAATGTGAACCAGGAGGTCAGCAGGCATGCGAACGGGCTGCTGAACGGCGGCACCAGCACATGCGAAAGCAGCAGCCAGACCTGCCCCGCGTAGATTTTTTCCGCCTGCGGCATCACCGCCAGCAGCGCGCCTGTTTTCATCTCCGCCGGCCCCGCGTAAAGCATGAGGAACACGATGATCTGCAAGATCGCGATGATCTGCACCAGACCTGGAATGGCGAAGCGGCCGAACTTGGACTCTAAGGTGGAGATGATGGACATGCGCAGCCTGTTGGTAGCCGGGTTTCAGCCAGGAGCAAAGAGAAGAACGGCTGCGACACATGCCGCGGCCAGCCAGTCCCGCATGCCAAAACGATCCGCATCACCCGTGAAACGCAGCAGCTTGAACAACGCCCCCGTCGGGCAGCCATAGCGGCAGTAGGCCAGCGGCGTCACCAGCGACCAGATCACGCCGGCCACCGCGATCACGATGCTGGCCCATCCGGCCACGCGAAACACATACGCGTCGAACGGCTCCAGCGCGTTCAGATCCACCGGCAGCGCGAACGCCACACTGCTCAGCACAAATGCGAGCAAAACGAACGGCATCTTCGTCAGAGCACGCTCCACCTGTTTGGAAGGCGACCATTGAAACCGCAGTCGTCGCGCCAAAAGCTGCTGCAGGGCCCCGTGCGGGCAGATGTGATGACAATAGAGCTGTTTGCTCGTGAAAACCGGCCCCAGCAATGCCACGGCGGTCAACAACACCAGCCCGGATGCATTTCGCCACGGCGTGCCATGCGCCGCCCAGCCCGCGAGCAATCCCTGCGAGAGCAATTCGCCCGCGATGAAGCCGCCGTAGATCACCAGCAGCACATGGTGCGCATGACGGCCCCACGCGATGCCACGCAGTCGCGTGAACGCCATCACCAATGCCGCCAGAATCACCGTTACATGCCCGGTGTCCTGCCAGCGCCACCGAATCCGCGTCCACCAGCCGCGTTTCGCCTCCTTTTCCTTCAACAGCGACTGTGCGCGCACACGCACGCCCTCCGCCACACCATAGCTCGTTTGCGTCGCGCCGGAAACGCCTTCCACACCCGCTTTCGCAAAGTCGATGTTCGCGATCTGCTCCAGAGCCATGCCGTCAAACGTCTTCAAAAACGCCGGATCACCTGTCACATAGCCAACATAGACCTCCGTGTCATAGCTGCGGCGCAAAGCCAGGCCTCGCAGCTTCGAACCTCCCGCATCCATCAGCATGAACGTGTCGCTCGGTCCTTTGTAGCCCACGATTCCATCCGCAGCCGGTGCCGTGCGCACGGCGAGCGCGATCACGTTGCCATTCGCATCGAGAACTTCCTGCGAACCCGGATGCGTTTTCGATTCGCGCAGTTTCACGGCCTTTGGTTCCAGTTTCTGCACTTCATCGAGTGTGATCGCATCAGGAAACCGCAGCGAGGTCGTCGCGCTCTTGCCGAGACGACGCAAAACACCTTCCGCGATCGCGCTGCTGGTCAATGTCGCGCCCGAAACCGCGTCCACCTTCATTCCCGCCGCCTCGGTGGCCTTTTTGCCGGTGAACTGCTTGAAGAACGAGCGCTCGCCCACCACCTCCGCCACATGATCCGTCGTGTCAGCGCTGTGCAGGATGCGCAGGCCGAGCACTTTGCCGCGCGAGTCGAGCGCGATGAGCGTGTTCGTCGGCCCCGAGTAACCGATGATGTCATCCGCCTCGGGTGAGGTCTGCATCACATGACCGAGCGTGATGCCGGACGCGTCCTTCACGACCTGCATGCCGCTTTGCGATGTCAAAACGGCCGCCGCGGGAAAAAAGTCCCGCACACGCTCCACGGTCATCTCCAGCATCTCCGTCTGCTGCGTGCGCCGGATCGCGATCACCGCCACCGCCAGCAACGCCACACGCCAGAGGCGCAGCACGATGGATTTCCAGTGTTGGGATGACGACATGCACAAATTCGTAGCAGTGTCCCACAGGAAATGAAATGAGATTGCGTATCAGGGTGGATATTGGGTTCCAAGTGGTTGGCTGCATGTATTTTTGCTGCCTACATGAGCATTCGTTTTCTTTGTTGTTACGGGCTGCTGGCTTCGTGCCTCTTTGCAGATGTTTCCACCTGGTCTGGTAGCAGCCAGATCAGGTTTGACGGAACCTCCACGCTTCATGACTGGGGCGGCAAAGTCTCCGCCCAGCCTTTCAAGGCGCAAGTCACCATGAATGGCGACAAACCGCAGCGCATCGTCTCCACCGTCACGGTCAAAGCCGCCGAGATGGTCACCGAGGAGGCGAAACGCGATGAAAACATGCGCAAGGCCATGAAGGTGGCCGATCACCCGCTGATCGTCGGCAAGATCGACGCGAAGTTTTCCGAGGTGGCTGCCGCGGGCACGCCAACGAAGCTGCCGATCGAGCTGAATCTGCTCGGCACGCCGCAAAACGTCACCGGCACGATCTCAAACTGGAAGCTCAGCGGTAACAAGGCGACCTTCGATCTTGATTTCCCCGTCTCCATGAAGGCCAGCGGCATTAGCGTCCCCACGGTGCTCATATTCATCCGCGTAGGGGATGGTGTGAAGGTTCATGCGTCGGTTACACTTACTCGAAACTGAATTCTCATGTCCGCCTACATCCACCACATAGCCACCCGGACGCCGGGCTACACTTACAGCCAGGCCTACACGCGTGACCGCCTGAAAAGCTGGACCAGTGATCCCAAGACCAAACGTTTGATCCACGCGATCTACAACCGCAGCGGCATCGAGACGCGGCACAGCGTCACGGGTGACTTCGTCGAAGATGCCGAGGCGGCGCTGTTTCGCACGGTGGAGGACGGCACGCTGATCTCACCGGGCACCGGGGCGCGCAACGCGTGCTATGCGCGTGAGTCGCGCAAGCTGGCCGTCGCCGTCGCGCGGCAGGCTTTGCAAGACGCGCCGGGATTCACCGCGCAGGATGTCACGCACATCGTGTTCACCTCCTGCACCGGTTTTGCGAATCCGGGGCCGGATTATCACATCATCCGTGAGCTGGGCCTGCGCGAGGACGTGCAGCGCTACACGCTGGGCTTCATGGGCTGCTACGCAGCGTTTCCCTCGCTGCGCATGGCGGCGCAGTTTTGTGAAGCGGATGCCAACGCCGTGGTGCTCGTAGTGTGCCTGGAGCTTTGCACGCTGCACATGCAGGTGAATGACGCGCCGGATTCCATCCTCGCGAACTCCCTGTTTGCCGATGGCGCGGCGGCGGCCATCGTGAGCGCCCGCGTGCCGGAACCACGTAGCGCCGCGTACCGCCTGCATGGCTTTGAATCCGCGCTCGTGGCATCCAGCGAGCAGGAGATGGCTTGGGAGATCGGCGATGAAGGTTTCAACATCGTGCTTTCCAGCTATGTCCCGGACATCATCGGGGCCAACATTCGCGCCTTGCTCGGCGGCGTGTTGCAACGGCAGAATCTCGCTTTCGACAAGATCGACGAATGGGCGGTGCATCCCGGCGGACGCGCGATCTTGGACAAGGTGCAGCAGAGCCTGGCGCTGAAACCTGAAGCGCTGGACGCCTCGCGCTCGATTTTGCGTGATTACGGCAACATGAGCAGCGCCACGATCCTGTTTGTGCTCAAAGAGCTGCTTGATGAAGCCGAGAGCGAACCGGCGATGACCTGCGCGATGGCCTTCGGCCCCGGCCTCACGGTCGAAACGGCCGTGCTGGAGCGTCTGGGCTGCACGGTGCCTTCGGCCGAGGCTCAGGCGGCACAAACACTCTCCAGCGGCGTCACCGCTTGATGCCATGCATGCAACATCAACGCCGCTTTACACACCTGCGCAGCGCTGGGTAGCTCTGGGTTATGGCTTGCTGAGTCATGCGCTGTTCCTGGCCTCCATCGTGGTGATGTTTGTCAGCCTGTATCGCGGTTTGTCGTTTGGGCTGCTGCATCTGCATGGCTGGGCGGCGGTGATGGATGATGTGCTGCTCGTGGCGCAGTTTGCCGTGGGGCACTCGCTGCTGCTGTCGGACAAAGGCAGGCGCTTCATGACGAAACTCGCGCCGCTGAACCTTGGCCGCGATCTTTCGACGACGGTGTTCGCCGGCCTCGCCTCGCTGCAACTGCTGGCGGTGTTTCTGCTGTGGTCGCCCTCGAACGTGGTCTGGGCCGCGCCGGAAGGCTGGATCAACAACGTGCTGACGACGCTGTATGCCATCTCCTGGCTGCTGCTGGCGAAGTCGATGAGCGACGCGGGACTTGGCACGCAGATCGGCAGTGTCGGCTGGCGCTCGGTGTGGAGCGGACAGCGTCCGGTTTATCAGCCGTTTGCGCGCACGGGCATGTTTCGCCACAGCCGGCAGCCGATTTACTCGTCCTTCACGCTGATCCTCTGGACCGCGCCGGTGTGGACGCTGGATCATCTGTTCATCGCCATCACCTGGAGCGCCTACTGTGTGCTGGCGCCGGTTATCAAAGAACGCCGCTACCTGCGCTGGTATGGAGCGGCGTATGCACGCTATCGGCAGCGCGTGTCGTATTGGTTTCCGGCCAAAGTGCGCTCCATCAAGTCTCCCACCATGAAACCCACGGATCATGATATCGCCATCGTCGGTGCGGGACCGGTCGGTTTGCTGCTCGCTGGGCTGTTGGGGCAGAAGGGACTGCGAGTGCTCATCGTGGACAAGCGCACCGAGCCGCTCATGCATTCGCAGGCCATCGGCATCACGCCGCCGTCGTTGGAAATCCTCGCGCGTCTCGGCCTTGATGAGGAGTTTGTCCGTCGCGGCGTGCCGATTCGCGATTGTCATGTGCATGGGCAGTCGGGTTATCTCGGTTGCGCGTCGTTTCGTGAGATTCCGGGCGCGCATCGTTATATCCTCTCGCTGCCGCAGCAGATAACGCTCTCGTTGCTGGAGTCAAAGATCGCCACGATGCCGAATGTCACGCTGCATCGCGGGATGGAGATCACGCAGATCGAGCAGGATGCCGAACTGGTGACGCTGAGCGGTGCCAACTTCACCACGACCGCCCGCTGGCTCGTCGGCTGCGACGGGCACAAGAGCCGCGTGCGTGAGCTGATCAAGATGCGCGGCAAGGGCGCGCCCTATGGCTGCCATTTCCTCATGGGCGATTTCATCGACCACACCGCGCTCGGGGATGACGCGCATCTGTGGTTCACGCAGGATGGCGCGGTGGAGTCTTTTCCTCTGCCCGAAGGCCGCCGCCGCTGGATTGTGCAGACCAAGCAAGCCATGCCAGAAACGAAACGCGGCTTCATCAGCGACATCGTGCGCAAGCGCACCGGTCTTGATCTGCCCGCCGAGGATCAGCAAAACCAGAGCCCGTTTTCGCCCCGCTGGATGCAGACCGAGCAGTATCACGACGGGCGTGTCATTCTCTGCGGCGATGCCGCGCATCTGATGAGCCCCATCGGCGGCCAGGGCATGAACACCGGCTGGGCGGACGCCGAATTCCTCGCCGAGGCGCTGCTCGCCATCGAGCAACGCAGCCAGCCCGCGCTGCCCTTGCTCGAAGCATATGACCGCTGCCGCCACAGCGCCTCAAACGCCGCCACCGCTCGTGCCGCGCGCGGCATGTGGCTCGGCACCCGCACCGGACGCATCCAGTCCTGGCTGCGCGATGTCTTCATGCGCGAGTGCTTGTTCAAAGGCCCGCTTTCCCGCCGCATCGGCCCGTACTTCGCGATGCTGACGATTCCTTACAACACGGTGAAGCGCGTGCCGGCGAAGCTGTGGGAAAAAGTCTCGTCGTGAGGCTCGCCACGCTGCCTTTGCTTGCCTTCCGGCCGCCAAACGTGCAACACAGCGCCATGCGCGCGCGTGTCATCGAGCAGGAGCTGCTGGAAATCTACCCCGAGGATCATCCTGATGCGATCTGCGGACGTGAAGATCTCCTGCTGGTGAACGCGGTGATGGGAAATCATCGCTGGATGGAGCGCATGCTGCGGCGCTGGCACCAGCCCGGATGGCGCATCACCGAGATCGGCGCGGGAGATGGCGCGTTGTCGCTGCGGTTCAAAGAACGCGGGATTTGCGAAGCCAAGGATTTGCACGCGTTTGATCTCGCCGCTCGTCCGTCACGCTGGCCGTCAGAGGCCGCATGGACTCAGGGTGATTTTTTTCAGCATCCACTGCCTGACAGCGAGGTGCTGGTGGCCAATCTGATTCTGCATCACTTCCGCGACGAGCAACTGCGCGTGCTCGGCAGCCGCATCTCATCGAAAACGCGGCTGATTCTGGCCGCTGAACCGGCGCGGCAGCGTATTCACACCTGGCTGGGCCGTTTCTTCTGCTGGCTGGCCGAGCTCAACCACATCACCGCCTACGACATGCAGGTGAGCATCCGCGCCGGGTTTCGCGGTGATGAATTGAGAGAAGCGCTGGGTCTGGCTGACGAGTGGCGTGTTGAAGCGTGCGTGCATCCGCTCGGAGGTTATCGTTTCATCGCCAGGCGGTGAGAATTCGACGCTCGTGGCGTTTCAGCAGCATGATTCGCCTGCTACTGTGCCTTCTTCTGCCGGGTGTTTTGCATGCCGCGCCGCCAAACATCCTGCTGCTCATCGGCGACAACTGGTCCTACGAGCATGCGGGGGCGAATGGGGACAAGGCGGTGCGTACGCCGGTGTTTGACCGCATATGCCGGGATGGCATGCGTTTCACGAATGCGTTCTGTCCGGTGCCCTCGTGCTCGCCGACGCGTTCATGCATCGTCACGGGCCGTGCTGCGCATCAGTTGGAAGATGCAGCGAGCTTGTGGAGCAAGTTCCCACGCAAGTTCCGGGTGTTTGGCGATGACTTGAGCAAAGCGGGCTGGCACGTCGGGTTTACCGGCAAGGGATGGTCGCCGGGCAACTTCAAGGACTTTGGACGCGAGTTGAATCCCGTGGGCGCGGAGTTCAAGGACTTCGGGAGTTACTTGGAAGCTCGGAAGGACAAGCAGCCATTCTTTTTCTGGTTTGGATCGACGCACACGTCGCTGAACAAGTGGAAGGCAGGCCTGGGGAAAGAGCGCGGCATTGATCCGGCCCGGGTGCGCGTGCCGACAGCGCTGCCCGATGTGCCTGAGGTGCGCGAAGAAATCGCGGAT
>Ga0315900_10005563_pt1 | contig 17270 bp, 11 predicted proteins | sample LakEriMetagenome_FD_203521 | JGI IMG/M metagenome (GOLD analysis project Ga0315900, IMG submission 203521) | Freshwater fungal communities from buoy surface, Lake Erie, Ohio, United States - Buoy 12 MA114 | ecosystem: Environmental > Aquatic > Freshwater > Lake > Lake biofilm | place: USA: Lake... | reverse complement strand
GATACCTATTATACCTTTTAATGGCAATAACAGCATGGCTATCATATTATGTCATTAAATAAAACAATGAATCTTGTAAATTAGATATTCCAGGCCAGAGTGATAACAATATGAATATCCGGATGAACATCAAGGTAATCATATTGTTATTATTCTGGCCTGGTTCATTCATTTAAATAATTATCATGGCTGATGGAATGCATTAAATGATACCTATTATACCTTTTAATGGCAATAACAGCATGGCTATCATATTATGTCATTAAATAAAACAATGAATCTTGTAAATTAGATATTCCAGGCCAGAGTGATAACAATATGAATATCCGGATGAATATCAAGGTAATTATATTGTTATTATTCTGGCCTGGTTCATTCATTTAAATAATTATCATGGCTGATTGAATGCATTAAATGATACCTATTATACCTTTTAATGACAATAACAACCATGATATCATTTAATGCATAAATATTAATAAAAAAAATATTATTCAAACAAGATTAAATTTATTGGTTATCTAACATACTTTTCCTTATTCATAAGTGACACTTGTGGATTATTCATTACAAAAAAATTGATTTTTATTTATCATTTAATTTATTCAATATATTCCAGTTAAGATGGAATTAACTGGAATATATGATTGTGATATCCATCTATTGAATTATTTAAGTTTGGAAAATAAATTATCACTTATGTGTGTCAACAAATATTGTCACCTGTTAATTCGTGAAAATCTAGAATCTTTTTTTTCGGCTGTCGAAGATCAACCAAATTTAGACCCCAAATTGTATAAAGATGTTTGCTATATTATATTTGTGCCACCGGATAGGTATGCTAAGTGTAATCTATTTTACAAAATTTGCTTGAGTGGACAAATTAACTATGTTCAATGTATTTTTGAAAAATATAAGAAAGATATTTTGTGCTATAGAGGATTTATAAACTACATTTTCAAGAAAATGTGTCAATTAAATTATATGGATATTTGTGTTTTTTTGCTCAAATATACAAATATTTCTTATGAAGTATTAAAAGAGTGTGTCAAAATTAACAAAACATTAGCTTTTATGATTCAATGCACAATAAAATCTAAATTGGGAATGAAACAATATGTAAATTGCTACGATGATTTGAGATATGTATATAACAACTATAAAAAATGTGAATATTGTTATTATATATCAAATAAGTTGTGGACTCATTTTGACCCATATAAATTTGCTGAAAAAAATAATTTGGAATGTTGTTGTGAGTTTGAGAATTTACATGAACAATGGTTCGATATAATTTTGCCAAATCAAGATTTGCAAGAAAAAATTTTGTGTTCAATTTACTAATATCAGTATTTTTTATTGAAAATAAATAAATAAAATGAAATAAAAAATAGTATTTTTTTAATACTATTTTTTATGAAAGTAATATGTCAATAATAACTATATTATGAGTCCACGCAGGAGTTTCCACAATATTGAAACAATAAAATGAATTATAGGAACCTGTTTTATTGAATTTATATCAATACCAGGGAAATAAGGAATTATTTGCAATATACACACTTTTATATTATATCAATAAAAAGTTATAAGCAAAATATTTTATTAAATAAATTGGTTCATCCCCTTGCATCATGTAATAGTATAGATAAAAAAAATCATAAGATGATTATTTTAATATAATCATTAGTTCATCCCCTTGTATCATTAAATAAGATAGGTAAAAAGTCGTAATCTAACAATTTCAATGAAATATTTAGCTCATCTCCCTTGCATCATTAAATAATATAAGTAAAAATCACAAGCTAAATATTATAATGAAATGTTTATCTCATTCCCTTGTATCATTAAATAAGATAGGTAAAAAGTCGTAATCTTACAATTTCAATGAAATATTTAGCTTATCGCATTGTATCATTTAGTAGTATAACTTTTTGTAATTATTATTAAAAGTATTTTTCAATTTGGAAAAAAATCTTATTTTCCTAGCATTGATATTATATCAGTATTTCTTTCCTAAAATTATACTATTGACACAAAAAATTGAATCAAATAATATTTGCCATTACCTTAAATCCAAATAACAATAACCATGAATCATAACCTCTTTTTTGAAGAAACTATCTATCTAGCCAAAAAATATTTGTCAAATCATGAGACTGCACAAAGGGGTAGACTATTTTACAAAATGGCAATGAAAGGAAGAAGTAAAAAGGAAATTTTAGAGATTGCCAAAAATTATTTGAGGGAAAGTCAAATAGAACAAGCGATGTGGATATTGGAAAATTGTCAAAATAATCTTTATATTTTATTGAAATTGGGTAAATTGTATAGGACAGGTAAATATGTGCAAAAGAACGACAAATTAGAAATAATATACTATGAAAAAAGTGCAGAATTATATAAAATCAAAATGAGAAAATATAAGCATTATCAATTTACTAAAAAAATAGGTCATATGCTATCATTATATGGCAAAAAAGCGGAATCGTACGATTTAGATCGAGCGATTGAGATTTATAATTTTTCAATTGTCATTGGAACCACAAATTGTATAAATTCGTTGATTAGAATTTATGTTACGAAAAGAGAAAATATAGAGTTAGCGATGGAACTATTCAATAGTTATACTGACAAAAATTTAGAGAGTTACTTATACTACACTTATATAATTTCTTGTAAAAAAGAATATTTAGATATACAAAAGGCGATGAATATATCTAAATATGCAATTGCCAGATTGATAACATTAGGAAATAATAATCAAGTCACCGCTTTAATTTTAAATTACCTCAAAATCGTTCTAAATATTTTTTTGAACTATAAACAATACAATAACATCGATGAAATTATTAAATATCAAACGATAGCTGCAGAGTACGGATCGGTAGCATCAATGCTCGATCTGGGAGATATTTATTATAAATATAAAAAAGATATTGAAAGTGCTATGAAATACTATTGGATGGCAACAGAACATAATAATCTAAGTGCTATTCAAAATTTAATCAAAATTTACAATGAACAAAAAGGAAAATGTAATATAATAATAATGTTAATAAACAAATTAATTGAATGTAATTATAACGATGGATATATTATGTTAGGGGTTGAGTATTTATATGGAGACCATGTTGAAGTGGATTATTCCAAAGCTTCCTTTTATTTTTCTCAAGGTATTGAGAAAGGATGTTCAGAAGGATATAAGTATCTTAGCATAATGTATGAAAAGGGATTGGGTGTATTAAAAAATAAAGAAAAAGCTCACGAATTATTAAAAAAATTTAATGATCATCCAATTATCATATCTTGAAATCAATGCCAGGGAACTAAAAAATTATTACAGCATATACACTTTTAATTTATAACAATAAAATTTCATAAGCTGATTATTACAGTGTATTGTTTAGCTCATCACCTTGTGTTATTTAATAGTATGGATAAAAAGTCATAAGCTGAATATTACAGTGTATTGCTTAGCTCATCCCCTTGTGTCATTTAATATTATGGATAAAAAGTCATAAGCTGAATATTTCATTAAATTGATTAGCTCATCCCATTGTGTCATTTAATAGTATGGGTAAAAAGTCATAAGCTGATTATTTTATTGTATTGTTTAGCTCATCCCCTTGTGTCATTTAATAGTATGGATAAAAAGTCATAAACTGAATATTTCATTAAATTGATTAGCTCATCACCGTGTGTTATTTAATAGTATGGATAAAAAGTCATAAGCTAATTATTTCAGTGTATTGATTAGCTTATCCTCTTATGTCATTAAATAGTATGGATAAAAAGTCATAATCTGAATATTTCAGTAAATTGTTTAGCTCTTCCCATTGTGTCATTTAATGGTATGGATAAAAAGTCATAAGCTGAATATTTTATTGTATTGATTAGTTCATCCCCTTGTGTCATTTAATAGTATGGATAAAAAGTCATAAGCTGATTATTTTATTGTATTGATTAGTTCATCCCCTTGTGTCATTTAATAGTATGGACAAAAAATCATAAGCTAATTATTTCGGTATATTACTTAGCTCATCCCCTTGTGTCATTTAATAGTATGGATAAAAAGTCATAAGCTGAATATTTCAGTAAATTGTTTAGCTCATCCCTTTGTGTTATTTAATAGTATGGATAAAAAGTCATAAGCTGATTATTACAGTGTATTGCTTAGCTCATTCCCTTGTGTTATTTAATAGTATGGATAAAAAGTCATAATCTGATTATTTCAGTGAATTTCTTAGCTTATCCTCTTGTGTCATTTAATAGTATGGATAAAAAGTATTATCCAATTTAGAAAAAACTCTTATTTCCCAGGCATTGATCTTGAAATATGGCAACCAGATTTTATTAGTTTGTGATATGAAAATGGTTGTGTATTGAAAGATAAAGAAAAAGATTAATTTATTAAGAATTTTTTTAAGACCTAACCAACGATCTCCTAGTTTGGACATATTCACTCATTTTATCAGTGACTTTTCTAGCCAAATCGTGAATTTCGGCTGCGGAGAAAACATTATTAGATTTTTCTAATCTATCGTTGAATTGTTCAGATCTTCTAGTATTTTTATTAGGGAAATATGTGTTGGCAAAATAGTAAGCTTCATTCCATGCATGAGAACTAGAAGGTACCATTGCACCAGTAGAACCAACATAGAAAGTTTTCAAATGTCCTTGCAAATCGTCCCACTTAGCATACGGAGAGACAGCAGAAGACAAAGCAGAAAATGTGAATTGTGCCGAATAATTTCTGTGTTGGAATGTGGGAACATAGACTGTGGATTGATTAATCAAATTAGAAGGTATATTATTAATTTGGGTTTGAACAATAGTTCTGATTTGTTCGATTGGTTTATAGTCAGGAGAATAAACTTGAACTGAAGCAGGACCGAAAGGCAACTCTCTGCCAAGACCTGTAATAGATGTAGTGAATGGGGCATAAAACCTGCTGGCAGCATCGGCGCCGAAGATTCCAAAGTCGGAAGATTCAGTATAAGGACCTTCAAAAGTGTAAGCTCCAGTATAATAATTTTGAGTTTTCAAACCAGAGAGAACACTAGTTTCCAAGTGATCAGGATTCATATACATCAAGTTGTCTAATGTAGGGGGATAAGCGATCACCAAATTTCTACACTTATATTTGAAAGGTGTTCCATTAACAAATCCTTTAACTTTGATAGGTCTATTGTTTTTGTGTCTTTTAGCAGATGTAATAGTTGCACTTGTGACTACATTTTGAGAACCCAAATAAGTGGCAATACTGTTATATAGTCCTTGACATCCATCCTTAATTTTGAAAGCACCGTCAGGACCTCCTGTAACCAAAGAAACGATAGCCGCGCGACTCATTCCTGTCAACATATATAACGAAGGCAAATCAGAATAGTTTCCAGAAGCGAATCCTGAAATAAAACCGAAAAAGTCAATTAATGTAGCAAGAGGATCTAATCCATATTGTGTAGCCATTTGATCAAATGGTAAAAGCATTTCGGATGTAATAGGACCAGTATATCTACCAATATCCGCCCATTGGTAGTTAACAGTGAGCAAAGTCAACCAACCAACAAGAGCATTTTGGAAAGCGATAGGATCAAAAGATGGTACAACATATTGTCCATTTTCCAAATTAAGGAAAAGTTGTGGTGCGGATGTTCCTGAACTGAAGGGAATTGTTGAATTTGGGCCTAAAAATCGTTCCACAAAAGCTTTCGCATCAATTGACCAATTTCCCAAGCCAAAAGAGCCCACTAATGCCGTATTAATATACGCAGCAACGCCCATTTCAACAAAATGTTGTTGGTTATCAGGTCCTGTGAAATATAAAGTGTCGCAGTTGCCACCACATTGCGGACGTAGTTCAAAAATTTTAAAAGTATATCCATGATCTTTAAGAGCAACACCCAAAGCCATTCCTGCAGGACCACCTCCGGCAATACAAACATCATCAATTGGCAAATTAGTTGCTGAAATAGATGCCAATAAAGTGGACAAAATTAAGAAAATATACGCAATTTTCATTTTTAAGGGTTTTAATCTATTATTAAATTCATATATTCCAGACAATTTATTTTTCAATTTTTTTAACCAGTTTGATTAACTATTTCACAATACAAATGCGATCAAATCTTTAGATTTTATTCGTACGTCACAACATTCCAGTTGCGCTGTATTGTAAGATAACAACAAACTAATTAATCTAATAGTTTCATCCATAAATCCTAATATGGTTTCCGTTTTTTATATCGAAAACGTGTATTTATTATAAAAAAACCAATGGATGCAGCTTAAGCATAATCGCGGTAGTTATACAATAACATCAACAATATGATATCCCGATAGTCCTGCCATATGATTATCTGGATAACCATATTGCGATATTTATGGTCGAAATTATCATATCACAAATCCGGCTACTATATTCACAATATAATAATCAATCAAATGATATCTTAATCCCCATTTGATTGATTATTATATTGTGACATAATAGCCTTATATTTATTGTATTATCACAAATAACTGGAAACACAATAAATATAGTCTAGACCATAACATCAACAATACAGCAACCTGATGATTATCTGGATACTATATTGTGGTATCTATGGCCAAAACTATCGGATCATTAATCCGGCTACTATACTCACAATATGATAATCCATCAAATGATATCCTAATAACTATTTGATAGATTACCATATTGTGATATAGTAGCCCTATATTTATTATATTATCGCACATAATTGAAAAACAAAAAAGACAGCTCGATCCATAACATCAACAATACAAAAACCTGATGATTATCTGGATACTATATTGTGGTATCTATGGCCAAAACTATTGGATCATTAAACCGGTTACGATATCACAACATAATAATTCATCAAACGATATTTTAATTACAGCACAAATTGGTCAAGTGTGTCCCATTTGTCGAATTTCCATATTGTGATACTATAGCCTCATATTTATTATCTGGACACATATAATACTTTTCCTTATGCATAAGTTTCATAAGTGATATTTATGGATTATTCATTATAAAAAAATTGAATAAAATAACCATTGTTATTTCTGTTAAGTCTATTAAATATATTATGGAAAACAGTGATCTTTTATCGGCTTTCCAGGAATTTGTTCGATCGAATGGGCAGATTTCCAAATTATTAGAGGTATTACCGGAATGCGAAATACAATTTCAAATCAAGCGTAACTTGGGACTGGAGGGACCAGAAATTTCTAATTTTAATATCTCTTCAAATAATAAAAGAAAGAGGGATGAAGAGAAGAAAGATGAAGAAAACAAAAAACAAAAGTTGATTTCTCAAGTCCCCTCATTTTTGCCTAACCCATCTATCTTTTATAGAACGATTAATTTACAAAATACCAACTTCCCCACGAGTTGCCCTCCAAAAATCACTATTGTGCTTACTAATAGTATTGATAAACGACCAATAGATTTATCAAAACCCATTTTACCGAATACAAAGATTGATGTTTTGTGCAACTTGATTGAAAACGTAAAAATTGTTTACTATTTTAACTACGGGCACGGTTCCACAAAGATAGAAACAAAAAATATTGATGGTAGAACTTTTAGTCATTATTTTACCCCATTACACATATTCCATTTAAATAATTATAATTCCCTAAAAATCTCAATGTTAGTTACTCCACTCCCATCCAATAAAATTGGCCCTATTTATGGAATTGAGGAGTTTGATTTACTGGCTAAATAACTTTTGTTTATTAGATTACTATACAATAATACTTTTTTATGATAATATTTAAAGTATTATTATAAAAAAGCAATAAGCTAATTAGTAATCATCCACTGGTTCATGCAGGGACTCTACAATATTAATTCTACAAAAAGCAGGACTCTTTTATCTATTTTATAGTTTCCATATCAATGCCAGGGAAATAAGGAATTGTTCTCGGCATATATATTTTTAATTTATATTGATAAAAAGTCACAAACCAATAAAGTCAAAGTCATTTAATTGATTATCTCATCCCCTTGTAACACTTAATAATATGGTTTTAAAAGTCATAAACCAATCAAGTCGTTTAATTGATTAGCTTATCCCCTTGTAACACTTACACTCACTATAAAATATTTTTACCGATTGATTGGATCTATTACTTTTTAAGCAATTATAAAAAGTATATTATTATAATAAAAGTAATAAACTGGATAATTCTTATTTTACATATATTTTTTTAAAAGGTAATATGGTAAATATAGCTCATATACAAGTCCATGCCGGAGTTCCACAATATTAATTACGTAAAACAGGACACTTATATCTATTTTATTGTTTCTATATTGTGGAACTCCGGCATGGATTTGTATATGAGCTATATAATAATAATTTTTGATATATTACATTTTAATAAATAATTATTATTTTTAGAATTATTTAGTTTATTACATTTTAATCAATGAAATAGTATGATATAATTCCTTTTATAAAACATATAAAAAACATAAGAGGAAGATAATCGGTAAAAATATTTTATGATGGGTGCAATAATATGGTTTAAAAAGTCATAAGCCAATTAAGTCATTTAATTGCTTAGTTCATTCCCTTGTATCATTTAATAATATGGTTTAAAAAAGTCATAACCCAAACAAGTCATTTAATTGCTTAGTTCATTCCCTTGTATCATTTAATAATATGGTTTAAAAAGCCATAAGCCAAACAAGTCATTTAATTGCTTAGTTCATTCCCTTGTATCATTTAATAATATGGTTTAAAAAGTCATAAGCCAAGTAAGTCATTTAATTGCTTAGTTCATTCCCTTGTATCATTTAATAATATGGTTTAAAAAAGTCATAAGCCAAACAAGTCATTTAATTGCCTAGTTCATTCCCTTGTATCATTTAATAATATGGTTTAAAAAGTCATAAACCAAACAAGTCATTTAATTGCTTAGTTCATTCCCTTGTATCATTTAATAATATGGTTTAAAAAGTCATAAACCAATCAAGTCATTTAATTGCTTAGCTCATCCCATGTATCATTTAATAATATGGTTTAAAAAGTCAGAAGCCAAATAACTCATTTAATTGCTTAGTTCATGAGTTTTTATCAATATAAATAAAAATTATATATAATAAGAACAATTCCTTATTTTCCTGGTATTAGTTTCCATATTGTGGAATTTCTCGGAACGCAACATTTTAATAAAATAGTATACTATAGTATTCTCAATAAATTGACTAAAAAGTGGGAACAAATCTTTTATATAAAAAAATGTAATTAAGATAATATTTGTGTGGATGGAATACAAACTAACTCTTCCAAATTAATTTGAGCGGAACCATTGAAACTTTTTACGAAAACATGTCCATTGATAAACCCGTTAGCAATCAAATTAGCGTTTGGAGCTATAATAGTTCCATACATACCAACACCTTCCAAGATAAGATTATTTTGGCATTCACCAAAGTTCCAAATCAATCTATCGGCATAAGGGGCCAAATCCTGTAAATCCAAAAAATTAATTCCACAGTCTTCAAATGACGAAGCGTGAACATTAATGATGATATTTTCGCTTTGGCTAGGGGAATTTCTCAAACAATTACCAATGCTTTGCCCTGTTACCAAAGAATTGCATGAAGGTTCAGGAGCCCAATAAAACGAGCTAGCTTCTTTCAAATCCAAAGCATCAACATTAAAAACGCTCGCTTGATTATTTACCAATGGTTGAAGCCATAAATGATTAGTCCAAATGTAAGGGCTAACATAACTATAACCTCCTAAAGCACTGTCGGGAGTCGGAACCGTTTCCCAAAAGGTAACACCATTGACAGACAACCCATACAAGCTATTAGAAATACTCTTTAACTTATTGAGCAAATTGTCCCACCAAGAATCAGGAGGAACACAAGTATTTGTTGCGAAACAATTTTGCAAATAGCCAGTTACGTTGACACATTCACCAGGATTACACACAAACTCAGAGTAAGGGGAAAAGAAATTCGAGTGGTTAATATCTCCAACACAAGAACCTCCATAATATAATCTACCACTTGACCAATTAGTGGATCCTCTGACAACAAGGTTATTAGTATCAAAACCATTGCAACAAGTTTCAATTAAATTTTGGCATGTTGTGGTGTCGGTAACATCGGTCTCTTGACACAATTTATAACCAATCGAGTGTCCAGGAGGAACAACATAATTACCACCTACAGCTACTCTCCCCTCAACATCCGAAGGATTAGTGCCATCGTTAGTAAAATTTTCATAAGTGTAAATGTTATATTTTAGCAAATCACCAAAATCCAAATTCAAATTATCAACAACGCAATAACTATTGTAATTGCATTGTGGAACTGTTGTAGTCACAGGTGCTGTAGTCGTGGTCACAGGTACAGTGGTTGTAGTAATTTCTTGTGTGGTCGTTGTCACGGGTACAGTGGTTGTAGTAATTTCTTGTGTGGTTGTGGTCACAGGTACAGTGGTTGTAGTAATTTCTTGTGTGGTTGTGGTCACAGGCACAGTGGTTGTGGTAATTTCTTGTGTGGTTGTGGTCACAGGCACAGTGGTTGTGGTAATTTCTTGTGTGGTTGTGGTCACAGGCACAGTGGTTGTGGTAATTTCTTGTGTGGTTGTGGTTGTATAGGTTGTTGTTGTTGCCAACGGTGTTGTCGGGGGACAAGTCGTAGTCGTTGGTTTGGTGGTTGTTGTTTGCTCACAAGTCGTGGTCGTCGGCTTGGTCGTCGTTGTTGTATGCTCACAAGTCGTGGTCGTCGGCTTGGTCGTCGTTGTTGTATGCTCACAAGTTGTAGTCGTCGGCTTAGTTGTCGTCGATGGCTTGGTTGTTGTATGCTCGCAAGTCGTAGTCGTCGGCTTAGTTGTCGTCGATTGCTTGGTTGTTGTATGCTCGCAAGTCGTAGTCGTCGGCTTAGTTGTCGTCGATTGCTTGGTTGTTGTATGCTCACAAGTCGTAGTCATCGGCTTAGTTGTCGTCGATGGTTTGGTTGTTGTATGTCCGCGTGTTGTCGTATGATGTCTGGACGTTGTCGTATGATGCCTGGTCGTTGTCGTAGGCCCACGAGTCGTGGTTGGAGGCTTGGTGGTGGTAGTTGTTTCCTTAGTCCACCCATACACCCCGACTAGAAAAATAGCAATTATTACCAATGTTTTCATGCTGTTTATTATGTAGCTATAATTTATGAATGGTCGTCAGGCATTTTTTTTTTCAATTTTTTTTTGTACACATCTTAAAAAAAGTCTAATATACAACCACTTATTTGATTAATTATTTCAATATGCTTCATACTACAATTTCCTAATATGAATTTGAGCAAATGGAAGTCTATTGTACATCAGTCTAAAAGGTTAAGAAGGTTGTGATGTACAATAGGCTTCAATGTGATTGGATTTGTATTGCGGAATAGCAACCTGGATTATATTGAAATTGTTAATCAAATTAGTAGTCGTGCATTAGACTTTATCATTGCATTTATTATAAAAAAATCAATGAATAAATGTCACTTATGAATAATGAAAAGTATGTCAACCAAACAATTCATTTAATCTTATTTAGATAATATCTTTTTATCAATATTAATTTATTAAATAATATTCAGGCTGCTATTCTCACTAAATATTATGATAGTAACGTGGATATCATATTATGTCATTAAATAAAACAATGGATCTTGCAAATTAGATATTCCAGACCAGAGTGATAACAATATGAATATCCAGATGAACATCAGGTAATCATATTGTTATTATTCTGGCATGGTTCATTCATTTAAATAATTATCATGGCTGATAAAATGCACTAAATGATACATATAATACCATTTAGTGGCAATAACAGTCTGACTATCATATTATGTCATTAAATAAAACAATGGATCTTGCAAATTAGATATTCCAGGCCAGAGTGATAACAATATGAATATCCAGATGAACATCATGTAATCATATTGTTATTATTCTGGCATGGTTCATTCATTTAAATAATTATCCTGGCTGATGGGATGCAATAAATGATACATATAATACCATTTAGTGGCAATAACAGCCTGGATATCATTTAATGCATTAATATTAATAAAAAGATATTATCCAATCAAGATTAAATTTATTGATTATCTAACATACTTTTCCTTATTCATAAGTGATACAGTGACACTTATCGATTATTCATTAAATAAAAATCAATGAATAATCGATAAATGTCACTGTATCACTTATGAATAAGGAAAAAGTTTAGTAATCAACTAATTATTTTTGAAAATATTTATTTCATCTCTTTTTTAAGCATAATTATGATAGTTATTCGATATAATTACCCATATTATAACATCAACAATATAGTAACCAGATGATCATCTGGATACCATATTGTGGTATTGATGGCCGAAACTGTCAGACCACTAATCTGGCTACGATATCCACAATATGTTAATCCATCAAATGATATTCTAATAACTATTTGATGGATTTCCATATTGTGATATCATATCCCTATATTTATTATATTATTGCATATAATTGAAAAACAAAAAAGCTAGCTCATGTCATAACATCAACAATACAGCAACCTGATGATTATCTGGATACTATATTGTGGTATCTTCCCATTGAAATAACTATCGGATCATTAAACCAGCTACGATATCACAATATGGTAATCCATCAAATGATATCCTAATAACTATTTGACGGATTTCCATATTGTGATACTATAGCCTTATATTTATTATATAGTCACTTATAATACTTTTCCTTATTCATAAGTGATACAGTGACACTTGTGGATTATTCATTATAAAAAAATTGAAATTATATTAAATTGTCTATTTTATATGTAGTATAATTAGTTGCAATGGAAGAAGCAATTATTCATTTTTTAAAAGAAAACAATTATAATTATACCAAAATAGAAAATATTGATCTTCTCACTAATATCCACACTTTATATACCTCTAATATTCCAAACCCATTAGATGATCGGGTCGCCAACTACTATTATGGTATATATTATGCTATCCAACAAAATTATGAACTTATGAAAATACATTATCTTAAATCTATTGAGGCTGATTATGTTCCGGCAATGTATAAATTAGCAGAATATTATCGAGTAGTGGAACCAAACGAAGCCGAGATGGAAAAGTATTATATTATGGGAATTAAAAAAAATGATTATTTTTGCTTGGAAGCATTTGAAAAATTCTATCAGGAAACTAATTATATTAAAATAGTAGATTTATATACAAAAATAGGAAATCAAGAGAGGTTAACCAATACTATTATTCATTATTTCAATCAAAGTTCATCTGACAAAAAAACAGAAAAGTTTATTTTGAAAACTATCTCCAAGATGGAGGAATTAGATGATAATGCTCCTAGATTCTTAAAATTAATTAAAAATATCAAGAATCGAAAAATAGATTTGGAAGAACTAGATGTAAAATACACAAGTTGCGGAAAAGGATTTTCAGAGGCTGAAGAAGATTTTTATCAAGATATCATTAAATAATGTATAAATAAATTTACTTTTTTTTGAGGCCTACTAAAATATCCAAGCACTCTTTTTCAGGTTCATCATCACTCTCATCGATTACTTTTTCATTTTCTTCTTCACTTTCATCTATCATTTTTTCATTTTCTTCTTCACTCTCGTCCATCATTTTTTCATTTCCTTCTTTACTCTCGTTATCGTCTATCAGTTTTTCTTTTTCCATATCACTTTCATCTTTTTTTTCATTACTATCATTGTTATTTTCTTCTATCTCTTTATCATTTTTATCATCTTCAAATAAAATCGATACCATTTTGTTATAAATCTCTTTATTTTTCCATTCTGCTAGAGTCATACTATTATTTGGATTTTGCAATCTTAATCTCATATTGTTTTGTTGATTTCGCAAGCTTGCAAGCCTCTGTCCTGGTAATGGACCTATTTGTGTTGTCGAAGGTAATTGAGCAGGCATACCTGGAGGCGTAATATAATCTTGAGCCGATCTCATTTGCCTTAATGGGAGCATCGAAGTCATGTATTGTAATGGAATATGAGTTGGGGTTGGTATTCTCTGCACTGTGGTAGGCAGATTCGGAACAAACATATTTCGTAATGGAACATTGTTTGGTGCAGGTTTTGGCGCAGTTATTTCAGTCGGCATATTTTTTTTTATGGGTACTGAAGGCTGTAGATTTAAGGTAGGTTCAGATGGAAATTCTAATTGTGGTGAACGATATGTTTCTATTTCCACATCAAATAATGAGGTGTGGTAAATACTGGTTATATTCGCTGTCTTGCCATTCCTACAAATAATAACAAATTCTACTAACTCTTTGGAAATAACAACATTACCAACATCGTCAAGAATTGTAATGCGCAAAATATGTTTACAACATGGTTCTTTTTTCGGGTTTTGAGTGATATGTTTGTTCGCTAAACTCGATGGGAAAGGAGGTTTAAAAGAAAAACTTTTCTGGGTTCCCTCGATATTTTCTTGAATATTGAAATATTCAGTTATATCTCCCGTTGTTTGTGACCCCACATTTATGATATTTAGTACAGTTTTGCATTCTGGGGGAATATCCGTTACAACCAAAGTAAAGACCTTCGATTGAAAAATTTTGATGCATTTTTGCTCCATCTTGTGAACTAATTTAGATTTTATCAAGTACAACAAGCAATTATAAAATCAATTTTTTAACATGGACTTATTACCCAGAACTATAAATCAACAATATGATAACCATATTGCAGAATTCATAACCAAAATAAAACAATGTAACAATCCAGGCCAGAGAATCCACAATATAATATGATCTTTAATCTGAAGAACTATATTGAGGATACATGGCCGAAACAATTTAATAGGCAAGAGAACATACAATGTAATCATTATCAAATATGACTATTGGATGCCATTTGATAAAATTCATATTGAAATAGTTAATCAATTTAGCAGTTGCATTCATTAATAAAAAAATTGAATTTCTAATTATTTGTTAGATTTATTATTTTTGATAATTATAAGATGTCTTTCAGTATTCTGTCACAGCAACAAACAAAAACCATTCAGGTCCCCATCGAATACACACAAATTGTAAAAAAAGCGCCTCGTGACACATCACAAAAAGATTATTTCACCAAAAAAAGTGGATTCTTGACTCTCTCTGAAGGATTATCTTGTCAAGAGATTTACCAGCAGTTGGCCAAACAAACTTTGATTGATCCTGAAGAAATGATAGTGATAATAGAAACAGAAAAAGGCGAAACTACTTTTTGGAAAAAGATTTATGACTGTCAAAAAGTAATAGTTCATTATGAATTTGATTATTTGACCCATTACTTCTGCAAAAATTGATATTGTAACTGTAAGATAATATTTGTTTATCATAAAACTGAAAAATGATTTCAATTCCCCAACCGTTGTACGATGATACTTTTTGGTCAACTACAGTCCACTATCTTTCTTTTCGGGATTTATATCAATTGATTTTAACAAATTCGCATTTTTACAAGAATATTCATTTGGGAAAAATATTAAGTCCCATTATTGAAAAAAGATTAGTGACTTATTATGGATTTCAAGATACTACATTTATCAAAGATTTATCTGTAAAATATGGAATCTTTTTGAGTGGATATCTTATGAGTCAACCTAATAATAACCAACTATTTATTTTAGTTCCTCAAGAAAATTATGAAGATGTTGAAAAAATTGTTCATAGTAAATGGGGCTATCTCCCGATCGAAAGAAAATTTCCATTTTGTAGGAGAGAACCGTTCAAACATAAAGTTTTATTGACTTCATCTTCTAATAAATATGTCGAGTTTTTAAAAATAGTTGATCCTTTAAAATTAACACATATCCAAAAACACCCACATAGTGATTTTGGTCAGATGCTTATTATCAAAGGAGCTTGGCTGTTTGGTAAAAATTGATCAAACAATATTTTGAAACTGTAGAACGATTAAAAATTGGATGGATACATATTGGATTGGACCTTATGGAATTAAGATACCACATACTATAAAATTTGTTATTTCCGAAGATGGAATTAATTATTGTTACTCCGATGGTTCTCAAACTGTTTTTAGTTATAGAATGAGCCAATATATGAATGAAATAAAATATAAAAAAAAGTATGCTCAACAAAAAGATGGCCAATGGTATTGGAAAAAGAATAAAATTCAAAGAATACTCAAGTTTATGAATCAAAAAAATTGATTTTTGATTTATATGGTAATGTTTATTTATTGATGTTTGTACATGGATTATTTTATCTCAACTGATCCTTTTTGGACAACTATTGTAGAGTATCTTGACTACAAAGATATTTATAATTTGTCTATCTTAAGCAAACATTTTGATCAAACAATCGATGTTAGGAAAATATTGCTTAGGAAAATCAATAAAGGATTAAACCTGACTTTTGGTGATCAAGAAAATAAGATTAAAAAGATACTAATGGATTTTAATTGTTATATCTCAGGAAAATTTGTTGAACGATTGTTTAAGAGCAGTGAGAATTATCACGATTCTACATTTGTTTTTGTGACGGACAATACACAATGTCATCAAGAGTTAGAAAAATTATTCCATCTGAAATATAAGGCTATTCAATCTTCATCTTCTTATACTTTATATGAATTAACCACATTTTTTTCATATGATAGACGATTAGAATGTATTCAATTGTCTCATCCAATAGAACAAACACATTATATTAGATACGAGAATCCTAAAAACAATCAAATGTACACAAAACCAATTGTCTTTGTCAATTATGCCAAATTAATTTATTAAAAAAATCAATGAATGCATCTTGAGGGAAAAAATTATTATCCAACAATTTATAAAAATATATACACCTTTTATTAGTCACTTAAATATAAACAATGTCATCAATCCAATGCCAGGGAAATAAGTAATTATTTGCATCACATACACTTTTAATAGATATCTATTAAACCATAATATTATTTTGACTTTATTGACTAATAAACTTTTTATGATTTTTATCATTTTTTCGGAAAATTGGTTTTGGTCAATTGAGTGCCTCTATTACTTTCATAGTTTTGCGCAACTCTCCTAATAATAACTGGAATTTTCTGGCACAAAACTACGAAAGTATATAATGGTACTATTCAAGAGAGTTTTAAAGAAATATCACAATTAATATTTTTCACTTACAGTCAGTACAAAAAAAAAGTGGTACAAATTTTTTTAAAATTTAATAATTAAAATAATATTTGTTATAATTATATTG
>Ga0315900_10005561_pt1 | contig 17276 bp, 11 predicted proteins | sample LakEriMetagenome_FD_203521 | JGI IMG/M metagenome (GOLD analysis project Ga0315900, IMG submission 203521) | Freshwater fungal communities from buoy surface, Lake Erie, Ohio, United States - Buoy 12 MA114 | ecosystem: Environmental > Aquatic > Freshwater > Lake > Lake biofilm | place: USA: Lake... | reverse complement strand
GGCACCTCAAGGCGAAACCCCTCGCCCGCCCCGCCGCGCTGGGCCACGACATCGCGCAGCGCCAGCAGCGGCGGGTTGGTCACGGCAGCAGGTCCAACGGCACCAGGAACATCTGCTCGCCCGCCTCCCGCGCATCGCGTGGATTGGCGGGCCACCAGAGCTGCGGCGAATTGTTGAAATCGGCATAGGCGCGGATGCGGGATTCGATCTCGTTCAGGATCTCGTCCCGCTCGCCCGGCTCCATGTCCCGCCAATCATCGCGCGAGAGGGTGGCGATGCGGGTGCGGTAGGGCAGGCCGTCGATGAACTCGCCGAGCAGATCGCCCAACTGCTCCAGCCCGCGCTGGCGCAGCCGCTCCGGATCGCGCGACAGGGCGGCGGCGGTCTGCTGCAGGCGGTCATACATCGCATTGGTGTCGAGCATGTTCTCGCGCCCCGCGCGCAGGATGGCGGAGAGCGATTCGCCCAGCGTGTTCAACTGGTTGCGCGTCAGCAGCACGCGCACCTCCAGATTCTCGGGCGGCTCGCCCTGGCGATAGCGATCGGCGGCCCAGGCGCGCAGCACGTCGGGTGCGGCCGCCGCCCCCTGCCGGCCGAGCCAGGCTAGGCGCATGGCATGGCCGATCAGCGCCGCCCGGTCCTCGGGGTTGGCGCGGTCGGGCGCCGGGCCGGGTGGGGTGGCCCCTTGGGCCTCCGCGATGCGCGCCAGGCCGCGGATCAGCCCGCGCACCGCCTGGTTCAGCGCCTCGGGATCGCCATTCTCGACCGGGAAGTATTGCGGCCCGAGCGCCGGCAGGGGAGCGGCGGTGAGCGTGGTGTATTGCTGCTCCGCCAGGCGATGGTTCGCGCGGCCCTGGGGCGTGCGCAGATGCAGCGCCATGATCGCCACCCCGGCCTCCCGCGCCACGGCGCCGAGTTCCGCTGGGCCGAGCCGCGTGGCCGAGAAACGGTCATTCGAGGCGCGCGCCCCGGCATCGGTGACCAGCACGATCAGCCGCGCCGCGCCCTCCCCCCAATCGAGGTCCTGGATGGTGCTGCGCACGGCGGCGAAGCTGTCCTCGTTGAAGGAGAGGCTGTCCACCTCCGTCGCCTCCATCGCCGCCGCGCGGCGGGCGAAGCCGGCGGGGTCGAGGTTGTCGGCGAAGCGGGCGAAGGTACGCACCACATATTCCAGCCGCGGCTGCGCCTCGAGGCTGTTGCGGAAGCCCACCAGCGCGTAGCGCGTGCGCCGCTGGGTGGCGGCCCCGGCGGCGATCACCTCATTCAGCGCGGCGCGCACGCGCTCAATATAGGGCTGCATGGACAGCGTGGTGTCGACCACGAAGGCGACGTCGAGCGAAAACTCGCGCGCGGGCGGCGGCGGCGGCCGGCTGACCGGCAGGGAGGCGACCTCCAGCGCACGAAACTCCCGCCCATCCTGGAAGACGATGTGCTCGGCATTGAGGATCGGCAGCAGATAGAATTGCTGGCGGATGTCGATATGCGTCGCCGGTTCCATGGCCGTGACCGGGAAATCCGCCGGCAGCGGCGGGCGCTCGGCGAGGGAGGCGAGGCGCTGCGCCTCGGCCAGCGGCTCGCGCCCGCCCATCATGGCGATCAGCGGCTCGCGCTTGTCGAAGAACAGGGTGCGCCCGCGCCCTGCCGGGTTCTGGAACACCGCCGTCATGGTGTGTGGCCAATCCAGCGCCTCGGCGGCGGGGATCCAGCCCAGCGTGGCCCCCTGCGCGCCGCGCCCGACCTCGATCCAGGGCCGCCCATCGGGGCCGTTGCGCCGCGCATAGACGAAAAGCGGGCTGAGCGGCGGGAGGGGCGCGCCCTGGGCCGGACGGCCGGGCTCGGGGCGCGGCGCGGCGGCGGGGCGGGTCAGCACGCGCTGGCGCAGCGTGCGCTTGCCCTCCATCAGCAGCGCCTCGCGCGCGGCCGGCTGGGCCTGGCCCTGGGCAGGGGCCAGCACCGGCAGGGCAAGGCCGGCGGCGACAAGATCTCGACGGCGCATCGTCACACTCCTCAGGCCGCGAAAAGACTACTCGATTCCGGCCTGCCGCAGAACGGTCCGCGCGCGATCCGCCGCCGCGCCCTCACCCGCCGCCTCCTGCCGCATCCGCGCCACCAGCGCGGCGCGGGCCTCGGCGGCGCCGGCGATGTTGGCGGCGGCGGCATCGCGGTAGAGATCGAGCGCACGGGCCGGATTCTCCGCCCCCACCGCCCCGCCGGGGCGGAAATGCGCCGGGTCGTAGAGCCGGGCGAGCGCCATCTGCGCCGGCCCATGCCGGTTCGCCGCCGTAATCAGCAGCGACAGGCCGAGCCCGAGCGCAGGGCGCCCCTCCATGCCCAGCAGCCCTTCCGCGAGGCGCGACTGCACCTCGGGCGGCAGGGTGGCGAGGCGCTCGCGCGGGCAGGCAGTGAGGATGGTCGCGAGGTCGAGGCAGGGGTCCGCGGGCGGTGTGGGCGCGGCCACAGGGGCAGGGCTGGGCGCGGGCGGCGGCGCGGGCGCCGGGGCCTCGGCCCGGTTCATCCACCAATAGCCACCCCCTGCTCCGATCAGCAGCAAAGGCAGCAAGACAAGCAGCCAGCGCGCCCCACCGCCCGTGCGGGCCTGTTCGGGCGGCAGGATCGGCGTGGGCGGGGAAGCAACGGGCGGCGCGACCGGGGGCGCGACCGGCGGAGCTACCGGCAGCGGGGCGGTGACCGGCGGCGGCGGCGCGGGGCGCGCGGGCGGGGGCGGCGCGTCTTCTTCCTCGCTCGCCGGCATGGGCGGCTGCCGGCCGCGGGCGATGGCGGGCCAGATGGCGCGACCCGCCAATTCGCCGTCACGCTCGCGCACCGCAATCGGCGTGCCGCGCTGCACATGCCAGGAGAGTTCGGAGCCGAACATCGCCCAGAGCTCATCGCCGCGCCGTTCCACCAGGCGCGGCCGCAACCCGTTCGAGGCCACGGCCCAGCCGCGCCGGCCCAGCACGCCATCCTGCGCATCGGGCCGCTGGATCAGCAGCAGCGGCGCGGTGGGGGTCTGCGTCACCGGCGCGAAGACCAGCGCGCAAGTGATCTCATCCTCCCGCCCCGGCAGGGGCTCGATCCGCATGCGCATCAGGTGAGCAGCCGCAGCACGGCGCCGACCGCCGCATTGTCCTGCTTGTCCACCAGCCCGGCCCCGCCGCGCGCACGCACATTGCGCCCGACCGCATCCTGCAACGCCACGATCCAGTCGAGCCCGAAGCGCTGGCCACCCGGATCGGGTGTGGCGGGCACTTCCAGCTCCGGCCCGGGCGGGGGCGGCGGGGTGAAGACCTCGGCCTCGCCCTCCGCCGGGGCGGGGCGTCCGGCAACCAGGCGGCCATCCTCCATCAGCCCGAGATAGGCGACGAGGTCGTTGACCTCCTGCGCGCCGGCGGCGGCGCGGCCGGCGGCGGCCTGCACGAAGCTCAGCGTGCCCTGCACCTGGCCCAGCCGCCGCGCGATGCGCGCAGCAAGGCCGCAGCGATCCGCGGTGGCGGCGAGTTCCGCGACCAGCGCATCGGCCGCCGCAGCCTCAAGCCCGAAGGCGCCGCGCGCGACGGGGTCAACCGCGAAGCGGCGCAGCTGCGCGATCCAGGCGCCGACCAGCGCGGTGGCGATTTCCTGCGTGCGCTCGCCGGGCGGGGGCGCGGCGGCAGCCTGGGCGGGGCGCAGCGCGGCGCGGCGCAGCTCCTCGAGCTTGCTGCGCGGCGGGCCGGAGTCTTCGGCCGCGCGATTGGCTGCGCGGTGCGGCGGCGGCGGGCTGAGGATCACCTCCGACGCCTCACTCGCCTCGAGTTGCAGCAGGGAGAGCAGCGTGCCGAAGCGGCCCTCCACCACCGCCTGGGCCAGCGCCTCGATCGCCGGGTCGAGCTTGGCCAGGCGCTGCTGCTCCTGCGCGTCGAGATCGTCGCTGATGTGCCAGTTCTGCATCTGCCGGCGGAGAGCGGCGCGCAGCGCGTCGATCTGGTTCGCCACCTGGCGGCGCTTGTTCTCGGGCTGGCAGACGGGGCCGAGGCATTCGACCAGGTAGCTCATGCCCGCATCGTTCAGGCGGAAGACCTCTTTCCACGCGCGCACCGGATCCGCGACATGGCGCCGCACATCCGGATGGGCCGCGAACTCCGTACCCCAGCGCGCGAGTTTGTCCGGCACGCCGGGCGCGTAGCTCGCCTCGGTCCCATCGGGGCCGAGCACCGACAGCGATTGCGACTTCTCCGGATTGCGCGCGAGCAGCGTGTTGTCGAAGGGCTTGTCCGGATGCCACGCACCGAGCCAGCCCTGCGCCTCGGACAATGGTTGCACGATGGAGGCCGTGATGCGCGCATTCCACAGATCGTCCGAGGGCGCGTTGTCGTCGCGCCCGGGCGTGCGGTTGAAGTGCATGTCCATGCGCGTGAGGATGATGAAGAGCGAGGTCGCGACGCGCGCGCGATCCTCCGGCGTCTCGCCATGGGTGCGCGCGATCCAGCCGCGGATCGAAGCGCGAATCGTGCTGTCATAGGCGTTGTTGCTCTCCTTGATGCAGAGCAGCAGCGCGTTCAGCTCACGTTCGTCGGCGTAGCGATCGAAGAGATAGGCGACCTTGCCGCGAAGATAGTATTCGCCGACCTGCGCGGGATCATTGCCGATCTCCTCGGCATGGTTGCGCCCGCGGCGTTCGCGCGCGCCGGGGAAGTCGAGCAGGTCCGTGGTCTCGAAGACCGGCCAGGGCAGCTCGGACATGGTGATCTGGAGTTCGGCGATCAGCGCGGTGAGCTCGGGCCGCGTCATGCGCGTGCGCGCGCCGTTCTGCGACAGCACCTCGATCATCGGTGCCGCCGGATCATGCAGGTGGCCGAGCGTATCCACCCGCAGCACACTTTCGGTCTTGGGCACCAGCGCGGCGATGGGCATCCAGGCATCGCGCTCGAAGCGCAATTCGCGCAGGCGGCCGCACAGGCGCTTCAGCAATTCGGTGAAGGGCGCGAAGCGGTTCCAGAGCAGCGCGTAAAGCTCGCAGCGGCTCTCGAGCGGCAGGCGGGGGGCGAGCAGCGCGGCACGGTCCCAGAACACGCCCTTGAAGGCCATGCGCATGGCGTCCGAGGCACGGAATTCGCGCTCGCAATAGGTCTGGAGGTCCCACAGATCCTCCTGCGCGACCTCGCCGAGTTCGGCCCCGCCAGCTTTTGCCTGGAGGGATTCGAGCGCTGCCGTCACGGCCTCCGGTGCCACATGCCCGGCGAGTTCCGGGTCGCGCGCGTCGCGGAACCAGGAATTGGCCAGGATCTTCACCAGATCGATCTCGGTCAGCAGCCGGATGCGCGCGGGGAAGCCGGCCGGGCCGGCCTCGCGCCGCATGGTGAAGCGCGTGACGAGGCCCGTCGCCTCCTTGTCGCTCTCGGGGTTGATGTCGGCAAGGAAGGGCCGCGGCGTGTCGAGCTCGGCCGTCAGCGGGCGGCCCTCGGGGCGCGCGAGGGTGGAGATCAGGTAGGATTTGCCGGCCTGGGAAAGGCCATAGACGCCCACCGCCATCGGCCGCTCGGCGGCGGCGCGCAGCTTGCGCGCCTGCACGGCGGCGAGGCGGAATTCGCGTTCGAGGGCGGGCCGGCTCTGCGCACTGCGCGTCGGGAAATCGCGCATCCAGGCGAGCGCCGCCTGGGCGGCGCGGCCGGTTTCCTCGCAGCGGGCGATCAATGCCTGGGTTGCCTGCTCACTCATCTCAGTTCACCCGCGTCGCGGCGGCGAGCATGGCGTCGAGCGTGTCGAGCTGCCCTGAATCGAGCCAATGGTTGCCCTCATCGCCCGGCGTCGTCTGCAGGCTCAGCACGATGGTGCCACGGCGCAGCGGCTTGCCCTCGCGGTCGGTGACCGAGCCCTCGACGATCTTGAATTTCAACGGCACGTCCGCGCCCGAGCTCTGCTCGCGCCGCAGCCGCACCGTGACGGGCATGGCGATGCCCTGGGTCGCCACCCCCTGCCCAAAGGCGAGGCGATAGAGCCGTGTCGCGGGCCAGCGCTCGGCGGCGAATTGCCGGAAGCCGATGAAGCAATTGCCCGGGAAGGTCACGGCGCGTTCCTCGCCGCCATCATCATCGGTGTCGAGATCGACCTTGCCGAAATAGACCTCGTCGGGCCGGATGCGCCCATTGCTCTCGACCTTGCCGATGTAGCGCGCGGTGGAGCGCGTGCCGAATTTCTCCCGCATCGCGAGGTTGTCGAGCTGCCCGCCGCGCAGCAGCCGTTGCAACATCGCGCCGACCGCGACGGTGGTCTTGGGATCCGAGATCCGCCCCGTTGCATCGGGGAAAGGATACCACGCCCCCACGCGGTGCAGATGCATCGGCTGCACGCGATGGGGTGCGACCGCCATCGAGCCCACCACCAGCTCCACCACCGCCGGCCAGCGCGAGCCGCGCCCCGAGAGCAGCACCGAATCGCAGCCGAAGCGCTGCACGATCTCGCAGAGCGGATCGAGCGCCTCACGCAAGGTCTGGCGCACCGTCTCGTGGATCGCGGCGGGCTCGATGTCGAGTTCCATCGCCTCCAGCTTGAAGTCGCGCGCCCCGGCAATGCGCGCGCGTTCCTCGATCCAGGCGCTCGCGCGGCTTGCCGCCGTCTCGCGGCTGGCACGCGCACCGCCCTCGCGCGGGTATTTCGCGGTCAGCCCGCCATGGCGCGGCGCGAGCAGGTCGCGCAGCGCGCGGCGTGTGATGCCGGGGGGCGAGAGCGTGTCCCAGGCCTCGTATTCCCCCATGAGCGCGATCGCGGCCGGCGCCATCACATGGTTCAGCACCAGCCGGCGCGCCTGGCGCTCGGGCTCGGTCGGCAGGGGCCCACGGAAAGTGCCGATGACGAAGGCGCGCGCCCGCTCCGCCCCCAGCCCGGCCTCGGCCAGCGCACGCGACAGGCCGGGCATGACGTGGCGCATCACGACATTCTCGAGCACGTCATCGCCGGCGAGCCGGAAGCCCTCGCGGAATTCCTCGCTCGGCACCACCACATTGTGGTCGAGGCCATAGGTGTGGATCGCGAGATCCGTTGTGCCGCCGCCGACATCGATGGAGGCGATGCGCAGCGAGGGCTTGGGCACGGGGTCCGCACCCCGCGCGCGCGGCTTGCCGGCCACCGCGAAATAGAGCGGCGCGTCACCGCGATAGACCTGCGCGATCTGGTCGTAGAGGTAGACGATCTGCGTCGCCGTGGCTTCGTCCAGCTTCGCCTCGATGCCGATATCCATGCGCTTCTCGCGCTGCGCCTCGGCGGCCTCCGCGAGGCTGCGCGGGCGCGCGCCCATGCCGTTGGTGACATCGCGCAGCAGATGGATGGCGGCCTCGGCGCGCGCGCGCACGGCGCGCACCTCCTCGGGCGGCATGGCCGGCGGCAGGGTGAGCACGAGGTTCGCGAGGCGCCGCGGCACCAGCTTCTCTTCGCGCCCCTCGCGCGCGGCGAAGCTGTTCATCTGGCTGCGCGCCTGCAGCAGCACTTCGAGCAGGAAGAAGGTGAAGAGGCTGGCGCGGCTGAACAGCGCGCTCATCACCTCCTCCCCCTGCCCGCTCGCGGAGATCACGCTGCCATCCTCGCTGAGGTGGCGCAGGAAATCGCCGATCACCAAGCCATCGGGATCGGTGGCGAGGTTGAAGCGCCAGGGGCTCAGCCGCTTGCGATCATCCCAGAGGTAGCGCTTCGGGCTGGAAAGCCCCGTCTGCCCCTCATTGCCGCGGTTGAGGCTGGACAGGCGCGAGGCCTCGGGCCCGATGCGCACCGGCGAGGGCCAATCGAAGGCGGCGGGGCGATTGCTTTCCTCGGACCATCGCTCCTTGCCGAAGCTGGGCCGGGCGAATTCCACACGGCTCTCGAAGGGCAGGTCCCAGACCTGCTCGGGCATGCCGAGGTCGCGCAACTGCAGCCGGTAGGCGTTGGTGACTTTCCTGTGCTGGCCGGGGATCTGCTCGATCAGGAAGCCGCAGCTGCGGGAATTGCCGAGATCGAGTACGAGATCAACATCGACGAAGCGCTGTTCCTCCGCGCTTTCCAGTGGCAGCACGCGCAGGCGCGCGAAGGCGCGGCTCGTCTCCAGCACTTCGAGAAAGGTGAGATAGGCGGCCAGATGTTGCCGGCCGATGCGCGTCTCGGGGCCGATCTTCTGCCCATCGCGGTCGCGCTCGCGGTACAACTCCTCGATCCAGCCTGGCAGCCAGGCGGGCTCGCGCGCCGTATCCAGCAGCCAGGAGACTTCCTCGATGGTGGAAGCCAGCACGAAATCCGCCGAGCGGCCTTCGCGTAGCGCGAGGTAGCCCCCGCCCATCGGCTCGGTCGCGGTATCGAAGGCGAGCACGGCGCGATGCGTCTGCCCGCCCGTATCGGGCTGGGCGAGTTCCACGATGCGGATACGCGCCCAGTTCTCCGGCCCCTTCTCCAGCCGCCGCCGGCCGGGCTCGCCGGCCTGCCCGACCTCAAGATAGGGCAGCGGCACCCATTTGCCGAGGAAGGGTGTGAGTGCCGCCTTGGTGTCGAAGCCGTAGCAGCGCTCATCGTCCTGGCGGACATACCGGCGCGAGCCCTGGTGGTCGTAGTAGAGCCGGCCATCGGCCTCGTTCACGCTGAGCCGCCGCAGCACCGCCTGGTCGGCCGCGCCGGCCGGTTCCTCATACCATTCGATGCCGACCCGCACCGGGCGCAGATCGAGCGGCACGTCGATGAACTGGATGCCGGTATTGGGCACCAGCGCCACATCCGTGGCGCCGGCGGCGTCGGACATCGCCGGCAGGTCGTTGGCGCTGAGGATCATGCGGCTCCGGCTTCGGGCTGAGGCGGGTTCATGCGGGGTTGCGCGGGATGCAAGCGCGGGCGGGCGGCAGGCGCAATGCCTCCGACAGCAATCGGCCGATATCCTGCCCCGCGCCCGGGGTGAAGACCTGGCCGCCCGTGGCCTCGGCCAGACAGGCGACCTGCTGGTTCCGCGCGATATCCACCACCGAGATCGACAGCCCCGGATCGGCGGCGCGCGCCGCCCGCGCGGCGGCGCAGGGGTCGCCGCGGCAGGTCTCGATGCCATCGGTGATGACGATGACGAAGCCCGGCGCGCCCGCCGGGCGCTGGCGCACCGAAGCGGCCGCACGCTCGATGGCCAGCGCCAGCGGCGTGCCGGCCGCATTGGGTTGCAGGCCGCGCAACGCCGCCTGCAAGCGGGCACGGGCGGAGTTGTCGTACTGCCCGACCGGGCTCACCGAACAACTGCCCACGCTCGGCGTGCGGCTGTCGGTCGGGGTGAAGGAGAACAGCTGCACCCGCGCCCGCGCCGGCAGGCCGGCGAGTGCCGCGAGTGCGGCCTGGCGCGCGGCCTCCATGCGCTGCTCGGGCCCCGGCGTGGCGTTGAGCTCGGCGAGCAGCCGGTCCCGGCCGGGCTGCTGGTCGATCGGCCCGGCTTCGCGTGCGATGCGCGCCATCGTCTCGGCCTCGGCGGCCGCATCCATGGTGGCGGGCCAGAGCATGGAGGCGGAGGTATCCACCACCACCGCCACATCCACCTGCTCTTCCGCCGCGCAGAGCGGGCACCAGGCGCGGCGGCGGGCGATGTCGATCTCGAGGTCCGCGAGGCGCCGGCGCAGCGCCAATTCCTCATCGCGCAGCCGTGCGGCGGCGGTGTTGTCGGGCATCGGGCAGGCATTGGCGCGCAGCTCGGCCGGCGCGCCGGCGAAGGCCGCCTGCACGCCGAGCCAGGCGGCGATGCCCGCCAGCGGCAGGCCGATGAGCAGCGAGGCGAGGGCGAGGGTCACCAGGAAGGGGCGTTGCCTGAACATGCTGGGTCGTTCGCTCATGGCACGCGAAACTCCGCGACCGGGGGGGCATTGGTGCGCGTGGCCGTGCCCGTCACCTCGCGAGCATTGCCATCGGTGACGATGCGCACGCGGAAAGGCACCGGCGTGCGGCGGGCCTCATAGTCATAATAGACGACGCGGACGCGCCAGGTGCCCGAGGGTGGAGTCTCCGCCCAGAAGACGTTCTCGACCGGGCGGGTGGACTGCCGCTCCCCGCCATTCATGTCGACATCGAGCCGCCCGCCGCAATTCGCGCGCGCCTGCCAGAAGATCTGCCCGCCATCGGGGCAGTCGATATGCAGGTCGAGATCCGCCGGCCCATCCCAGGAGAGCGTGACCTGGTAGTTGCTGCGCTGCGCGCGTTCCCGATCCAGGCGCTGGTCGAGCTCGCTGCGCTGCGGCGGGGGTGGGGCGGTCGGCGGCGGCGGGGGCGCGGGCGCGGGAGTCGGCGCTGGTGCGGGGGCCGGTGGTGGTGGCGGCGGCGCAGGCGGTGGGGCACTGGCGATGCGGCACTGGATGACCCGCCCCGAATAGGCGCGCTCCAGCTGCGCGAGCCGTGCGCGCAGCCGCGCTTCCTCCTGCTGCAAGGGCGGCAGGCCCGATTCCGGGGGCATTTCGCAGACCGGCGGCTCCGGCAGGCGCAGGCCCAGCAGCACGCCGGCGAGGGCCGGCAATTGCCAGGCGAGCAGCCCGCCCAGCAGCAGCAGCACTGCCGCGAGCGCCAGCAGCCGCAAGGGCCAGGCCCGGCGATCCACGGGCGGCGTGGTGGGCGCGGGCTCGGGCATGGCCTGCGCCGCGCTCGCGACGAAGAGCGACTGGCCGAGCAAATCCGCCAGCGGCGGCCTGCCCTCAGCGGCAGCCAGGCCCCAGCCGGCGAGAACATAGGTCTCGCGCGGCTCGCTGCCCGCCGTGCCGGGCTCGGTGAGCAGCCAGAGGTCGGGCCAGGCCATGCCCTGGGTGGCGCGGTCCAGCACCTCCGCCAGTCGGCGCTGGGAGGGGCTGCCCCCCTGGCGCAGCCGCGCGGCCTCGTTGCGCACCTCGGTCAGCAGCGTGCCGACGACCTGCTGCGCGCGCTCCTGCGTCTCGGGTGGCAGTTCGGCAAAGGGACGGGGCTCGCCGGGCTGGTCGGTGCGCCAGCGGATGCGCCCTTCGAGCAGCATGGGCTCGGCGAAGAGCGCCGCGTGGCGTTCCAGCGATTGGGCGCGCAGATGGCTCAGCAGCTGGGCGCGGTAGTCGAAGACCCGGCCTTCGAGCACGCGCTCGGGGCGGCGCTCGGCGCTGTCGGTCTCGGCGAGGAAGCGTGGCTGGGCCATGCGCCGGGCTCAGCGCGCCGGGGTGGGGGCAGCGGGAGGCGCAGGCGTCGCGGGGACCGGCGTCGCGGGCGTGGCCGGCGCGGGTGCGGGCGTGGCCGCGACGGGCGGCGGTGTTGCCGGTTGGGGCACGCAGGCTTCGGCCAGCGCCTCGGCCGGCAAGTTGCTCGTGCGCAGGAACTCGACCAGCGTCGCCGTCGGCAGCGCGTAGTCGGCACGATAGGCGGTCTCGCGATCGGTGCGGATGAAGGTGTTCACGCCGACCACGCGCCCGCAGCGATCCACCACCGGCCCGCCGGAATTGCCGCGGTTGATCGCCGCGGTGTGGATCACCACGGGGCTGCCGCGGAATTGCTGCACGCCGCTAACCTCGCCGGTGGTGAAATGCGCGGCCGGCGCGGCCCCGCTCTCACCGCGCAACAGGCGCTGGAAATCATCGCCCGCACCGGTCACGAAGCCCGGGAAACCCACCGCCACCACCGGCACCAGCGGCGCGGCGGTGGTGGCCAGGCGCAAGGGCGGCAGTGCCTGGCCGGAAATGCGCAGCACGGCGAAATCCGGCTGGCCGAAATCATGGTTCGGCGTGCGCGCGACGATCTCCGCCGCCACCGGGCTGCCGAGGAGGCGGTTGGTGACCAGCACGCGCTCCGCCCCATCCACCACATGCAGGTTGGTGACGATCAGATCGGGCGCGATGGCGAAGCCGCTGCCCGTGCCGAGTTGCTGCTGCCCCGTCTCCGAACGTCCGGGTGCCAGCACCAGCACCACAGATTGCTCGAGCAACTCCGCGAGGCTGGTCTGCTGCGCGGGTGCGCCGGGCGTGGGGGCCACGCGCTGCACCGGCTGCTGCTCGACCGGCGGCGGCAAGGCAGGCTGGGTGGGGCGGTTCTCCTGCCCCGGCAGCGCCGGCAGCGGCCCCTCGGCCAGCAGGCAGACATCGCCGCGCAGCGCGAGCTCCAGCTGCGCGATCCGCTGGCGGAGGCTCTCATTCACCCCCTCCTGCATCCGCTGCAACTCAGTATCAAGCAGCGGGTCGGGCGCCGGGCGGCGTTCCGCCTGCAGCCGCTCCACCAGCCGCATCCAGCCGTAATAATAGCCCGCGCCGAGGGCCACGATCGACAAGGCGAGCACGATGGCAATGGCGCCGAGCACCGCCCCGGCCGCACCCAGCGCACCACCGGGACCTGCGGCCGGCGCAGCCGGTGGCGGACCGGGCGGTCGCGGCGGCGCGCCGGGCGGGGTGGCCGCGCCCCCTGCCCCGCGCGCCGCCACCGCCGCCGCGACCGGCGCCGCAGCTTGCGGCTCGGGCGCCGCCGGGGCAGCCATGGCGCGCCAGGGGTCGAAGCCCGCCGGCGCATAGCGGCCCAGCGTGGCGGCGAAATGCGCCTGTTGCGACGCGGCCTCGGTGCCGATGGCGGGCGGCGTCAGGCCCCAATTCACCAGCACGGGCGCATCGCCGCCCCAGAGGATGTCGTCCTCGCTGCGCAGCAGCAGCGCGCCGCGCAGCAGCGGGCCGGCCTCGGGATGGGTCAGCAGCGGCAACAGCGCCTCGAAGCGCGTGCGCAGGATGGCCTCGGCGCGGGTGCGCTGCGGGCCTTCGAGCAGGCGCACCGGCACCGGGTCCTGGATCGCCTCGCCATACCAGGTGATGCGCTTGACCGACGTGCCATCGACCTCAGGCTTGGCGAAGAAGGCGGCGAGGCCAAGGCGCTGCCGCCCGAGCAGCGCGGCGAGGCGCGCATGCTGTTGCACCACCGGCACCCCGCCCACCGGGACAAGCGTGAGGTCGCCGAGTTCGAGACCGCTGAGCAGGCGTTCGGTGGACAAGGCGGTGAGTCTCCGGGGCTACAGCAGCAACGGTGGCAGGGGGGCCGGCGGCGGCGTGGGCGGTGGCGGGCGCTGGGGCGGCGGCGGCGGGGGCTCACGGGGCGGCGGACGCACGCCGGGCACGTCCACCTGCTCGGAATCGCCGAAGCGGATGTTGTCGATGCCGAAGCCGCGCGGCTCGCGCCCCACCAGATGGAATTCGAGGGCGGCGATGCGCTGGCTGAGATCGCCCGTGGCGAGTGCGAGGAATTCCCGCCCCCGACCGCGATTATCCGCCCGGCCGAGCTGCCGCCCGCGCCGGTCATAGACGGTGATGGCGGTGCCCTCCGCCGCGTCGAAATATCCGCCCAGCAGCCCCACCGCGGCCACATCCGTGTCGAACAGGATGGCGATCGGTCCGTTCCAGAGCGGCGTGCCGCTGAGCTGCACGTCGTTGATGCCCGGCGCGCCGTCGAAGGCGGTGAAGGCAGGCGGCGCGTTGGGGTCAAGCGCGAGCGGCGCGCGTGGGCTGCCCACCAGGCAGCCGGTCAGCGCCGCGCCATCGGGGCATTCCTGCGGGCTGCCCAGGCGCCGTCCCATCAGATGCCCGCCGAAGCGCACCGTCGGGTCGCTCGGCCGGCCGCCATACATGGCGGGCGTGTAGACCGGGTTGCGCGTGCCGCGCGGCACCTCGCTGAAGGTGATGCGCCCCGCCCCGGCGCGGAACTGCCCCTCATTGAGCCGCACCACCCCCGGCCCCTGCTGCGCGCGCGCGGGCAGGAAGGGCAGGCTGAGCGCCGCCCCGAGCAAACCGCGACGCGCCAGCAGGGCGCTCATTCGCGCCGCAACTCGCGGTTCATGTCCGCGAGGCTGCCTTCGATGGCCTGGCGACGGCGGGAGAGTTCCTCGTTCCGGCGACGCAAATCCTCGGTCGGCGGCGCGTTGCGCAGCGCCTCCTGCTCCTGGCGCAGCCGCGCGGCTTCGCCCTCCAGCTCCGCGAGGCGCTGGCGGTTGAGCCGCCCGGCATCCCGCGCCTGGCCGATCTCACGCTCCAGCCGCGCGGTGCGGGTGCGCTCGGTGGCGAGGTCGTTGCGCAGGCGTGCCTGCTCGGCCGCGACCGAATCACGCCGTGCGCGCGCCGCTTCAAGATCGCGCGCGGCGGCGGCCTGCTCGGCCTCCGCCACGGCGACGCGCTGCTGCAGCACGTCCACCCGGCTCTGGTAGCCGCCGCCGACCACGCAATTGCCGACCTGGAAGATGTTGCGGTCCGCGCGCGGGTCGCAGGGCTGCGCGGCGCAGCCGGCGAGCAGCAAGAAGGGCGCCAGGAGCAACAGCCCGGCGCGCATCAGATTTCGATCCGGCCGAGATCCGCATTCATCCGCCGCAGCGACTCCGCGAGCGAGGCGTTGGAGCGTTCGATCCGCGCCGCTTCTTCAGCCAGAGCGCCATCGCCGCCGCCCTTGCCGCCGGAGGCCGCGATCTGCCGGCGCATCGCGGCGACATGGGCCTCACCCTCATTCAGCGCCGCCTGGGCGCGGTCGCGGTCGCGCTTCGCCTGGTCCAGCGTCTGCGCCTGCTGCGCGTTCAACCCGCGCCCGCTGCTGATCTCGCGCCGTAGGACAGCGAGCTCGCCCGACATGCGGCTTGCGGCGCTGCGCGCGCTGCCGGCCTCGGCCTGCATTTGCTGGGCGATCTCCTGCGCATTGCGCTCTCGCCCTGTCAGGTCTTGCTCGGTGGCTGCATAGCTCTGCTGCTGGCCCTGCAGCACGCTGCCGGTGACCGCACCAAGCCCCGCGCCGAGGGCCGCGCCGATCAGCGCCCCCTGGCCACGGTTGTTGCCGCTGAGCACCGCGCCGAGCAGCGCGCCCGCGCCTGCACCCACGGCCGCGCCCTGGGCCGCGAGCGGCATGTTGTTGGCCTGCTGGCAGCCGCCCAGCGCGACCGCGCCGGCCAGCAGAAGAAGGCGGAATGAATGGCGGTATTTCGGCATGACAACGCGCCCTGGATGCACTGACAGTCTATGTAGCACGCGATTGCGGCGCAATGTTGCACCGCCCTTGGCGGGCCGCCCTGACATCGTCGTGCCCCGGCGGCGCCGGCCCCGCCCCCAGGGCCGGCCTGCCTGCGTCAGTTGAACACGAAGTCGGCGGCGGTCAGCGCGCCGAACTCCGCCGGGTTGGCGAAACCGACAATGAACGCCCGGTCCGCAACGGCATCGCCGGTCCAGTCCAGCTTCACCGTCAGGCGGTTGGCATCGTCCACGACCTGCCAGATGGCATTGGCGGCAGCGCCATTGGCGAAGGCGAAGGACTGATCACCCCCGACCTGATTATTGGCGTCGGCGTCCCAGATGTGGATCCGGTCGAGCCCGCGTTCGAAATCCACCACCGTCGCGACGTCCACATCGTAGGGGCTGGCCATGCCACTGAAGACAAAGATGTCGGCATTGGCGCCACCTATCAGCCGATCGGCACCGCCATTGCCGATGAGCACATCGGCACCCCCGTGCCCTTCCAAGGTGTCGTCGCCGTGGCCGGCTTCGATACGGTTGGCCTGCGCGTTGCCGACGCCATGGGAGTCCTGGTTCGTGACGAACCGAAGATGTTCCACGTTCCCGCTCAGCGTGAAGGCGTTGCCCCAGGAGATCACGTTATCAATGCCCTGGCCGCGCGTCTCGACCACCGTGACGCCGGCGCCGACATGATAGGTGTCGTCGCCCGCACCGCCGATCAGCGTGTCGCCCAGGCCGCCCGCCAGCATGTCGCTGCCCAAGCCACCATCCAGCAGATCGGCCGCCTGGTCGTCCTGCGCGGCGATCATGTCGCCCGCATAGGGGGCGTCGTTATTGCCGTCGCTGACGAGGACCCTGACCCCCTGGGGCAAGGCGACGTTGCCCTGGAGCGTCCAGTCGAAGCCCAGCCGGTCGTCGCCCTCGCCGCCATGGAGGCTGTCCTTGCCGTGCCCGCCGGAGAGCACGTCGTTGCCGGCCTCGCCGTAGAGCACGTCGTTGCCGATGTCGCCGGCGCCGGCGTCGTTGCCGCTGCCAAGCAGGATGCGATCATGGCCCCAACCGCCATCGGCGAAGTCCCGGCCGCCGCCGCCGATGATCGTGTCCTGACCCTCACCGGCGTAGTAGAGACCGCGCAACGCCGCGCTCTGGATCAGGTCATTTCCGCCCATGGCGTAGACGGTCGTGGTCACGGCGCCGGACGTCACGGTGATGACGTTGTCGAGCTCGTTGCCGCCGAGATTGACGTTGCCGGTCGTGCGGGTGGCGGTGATGTTCTCGACCTGGGCGGGATTGTTGGTGTTGTAGGCCTGGAAGGTCGTGCCCGTGACGATCACCGTATCGATGCCGCCACCGGCCTGCTCGACCACCTCGTCGAACTGGTCGTCCACGACATAGGTGTCGTTGCCGGTGCCACCCACCATCACGTCGCGGCCGGCGCCGCCATCCAGCCGGTCGTCCCCGATGCCGCCATTGAGGTAGTCGTCGCCCAGGCCGCCCAGCAGCGTGTCCTTGCCGTCGTCGCCGAAGAGCCTGTCATCGCCCGCGCCGGCCACCACCAGGTCATCGCCGGTGCCGGCGAAGATCGTATCCGCGCCGCCGCCGGCGAAGATCGTGTCGTTGCCGCCGTAGCTGTAGATGATATCGGCCAGGGCGGTGCCGATCTGCAGCTCCGCCGTGTTGATGCCCTTGATGATCGCCATGGTCCGGGTGCTCCGTTCGCTGGGCGCTGACCGATGCAGCGCGACGGATCCCTTATCGTCGCAGCGCGCGACGCCACGATGTCGGGCGATGTAGCAGTTATTGCGCCGACCAGCGGGTAAGCTGCAGCATTGTTTCTGCGCGCCGCCCCACCCGTCGGCGCTGCGCGCTACCGCTCCGCCGTCCGCAGCGCCGCGCCGCCACCCGGCAGCGCGATCGGGGGCGCGCTTTCGCGGATGGAGCCATCCGTGCCGACGGCGTAGATGCGGATGTTGCTCTCCACCATGCTCTGTGCGAACAGGGTGCGGCCATCCGCGCTGAACGCCGCGCCCTGCGCCCAGGCGCCGAGCGGCGCCTCGCCCACCGGGGTCAGGCGGAGATTCTCCACCCGGTAGGTGCGCACCAGGTTCGGCCCCAGGAAGGGCGAGTTGGCGGGCTTGTTCGAGCCGTTCATCACCGTCACCGCCAGCAGCCTGCCATCGGGGCTGAGTTGCAGCCCCTCGGGCGTCTGGCCGACGGTGAGCGTGTGTACGGTCCGCCAGGTGGCGGGCGGGCCGGAGAGATCGATCAGCGAGACCGTGTCCTCATCCCCATTGCCGCGGCCGATATTCGCCACCGCCGCGAAGCGCCCATCGGGGGCGATCACCAGCCCGTAGG
>Ga0315900_10005560_pt1 | contig 17278 bp, 9 predicted proteins | sample LakEriMetagenome_FD_203521 | JGI IMG/M metagenome (GOLD analysis project Ga0315900, IMG submission 203521) | Freshwater fungal communities from buoy surface, Lake Erie, Ohio, United States - Buoy 12 MA114 | ecosystem: Environmental > Aquatic > Freshwater > Lake > Lake biofilm | place: USA: Lake... | reverse complement strand
TGATTGACTTTAACATATTGTTTATCTCCTCATTTTCATCATGACTCCTTGCAATAGTAGAAACCAGAATTTCATTTGCGCCTCTCACTTCAACCATTTTTACCCAATTTAATAGGTCAATTTCGGTCCTAGATTTTCCTCCATTTAAATACACTTTCCAAGAACCAAAGCTTTGTCTAGTATCAATTGCTACAAGAAGTGATTTACTACCGTACTCTTTAACTATTTTATTTATTAACTCAGGATTTCGAACAGCCGCAGAATTAACGTAAATTTTATTTGCTCCAAATGAAAGTAATTCCTCCACTTCTTTAGTAGAATTAACTCCTCCACCAAAAATAAAAGGAATTTTTATTGTTTTAGAAACATCTTTTATAAATCTAGGCAGGTTTCTTCTTTTATCTGCTGCGGAGGTAACGTCCATAAAGATTATCTCATCTGCACCATCAGCCTCATATCTCAAGGCTTTTTCAATAGCTTTTTGGTAATCAAAAACATTTTTCGATTCTATGCTTTGAATTTGACCATCCGTAGTAAAAATACTAGGTATTATTAATTTCTTCTTAATTTCCTCCATTCTAAAAAACAAATGTAAAAGAATATCAAACAGAAAAAAACAGTTTATACAAGAGTTGATTGATTTAGAATGAACTTTTGGTACATTGCGTCGCCAAAAGAAAAATCTGAAACATATGAGCAACGCTACAAACCATCCTAAGGGACTTTATTTCTTATTCTTTACTGAAATGTGGGAACGTTTTAGTTATTATGGAATGAGGGCTATTTTCATTCTTTTTATGACTGATAAAGCAATTGGATTATCAATGAATGATGCCGATGCATCCACAATATACGGTAGTTATACAGGCTTGGTTTATTTAACGCCACTTCTGGGAGGTTATTTGTGCGATAAGTATCTAGGAAACAGAAGAAGTATTATTATTGGTGGTTTGCTCATGGCGCTGGGTCAATTTTTAATGTTCCTGAGCGCTTCTGCCGGAGCTGATGGTGGCATTTCGTTAATGTGGGCAGGACTTACAGCAATTATTATTGGAAACGGTTTTTTCAAACCTAATATTTCCACAATGGTTGGGCAATTATATCCTGCAAATGATCGCAGAATTGATAGTGCATTCACAATTTTTTACATGGGTATTAATTTAGGAGCATTCTTTTCTCCATTGGTTTGCGGTTCTATGGATTTTAAATGGGGGTTTTTAGCAGCTTGCTTTGGGATGTTAATAGGTTTAATAACATTCATTATTTATCAAAATAAATATCTAATTACAGAAGATGGAAAAGAAATAGGTTTAGAAGTGAAAAAGCTAGACATCAAAAGCATTGCTACAATTATTGGTTCTATTGCAATTATTTTCTTCATGCTTAACTTTAAACAAATGTTTAAAAGTGATATCGACATTATTAGTTACTTAATTTACGGTGCAATGGTTTTGATGCCCATCATTATTTTTAGTGATAAAAGTTTGAGTTCCATTGAAACGAAGCGAATTATTGTAATTTTTATCTTGGTTTTCTTTGTGATATTTTTTTGGGGCGCATTTGAACAAGCTGGCGCTTCATTAACTTTATTTGCTGAAAGACAAACAGAAAGAACTCTCTTTGGTTGGGAGATGCCGGCTTCTTATTTTCAATCTGTGAATCCCTTGGCTGTAATTTCTTTAGCTCCTGTTTTTACGCTTATTTGGGGATTTTTGTACGTCAGAAAACTAGAACCATCCTCGCCAATGAAAATGGCTTTAGGTCTTGCTTTAGTTGCTTTAGGTTACGTTGTAATAGCAATCGCTGTAAAAGGTCTAGGTATTGAAGAAAAAGTTTCAATGTGGTGGTTGATTGGATTGTATATTATCCACACTATGGGCGAATTGTGTTTATCGCCAATAGGCTTGTCGATGGTTTCTAAACTAGCACCTTTGCGCTTATCATCCTTAATGATGGGAACCTGGTTTTTGGGCAATGCTGCCGCTAACAAATTCGCAGGTACGCTCAGCGCATTAATTCCACCAACGGCTGGAGCAGAAGATTCTACAAAACCTTTGGTGTATCCATCATTACTTGGATTTGAAATCACTAATTTATTTGAGTTTTTCATGTTATTTATCATAATGACAGGAACAGCTGCTGCAATACTATTTGTGCTGAGTTCTTGGTTACAAAAAATGATGAATAATGACCATGTTGAAGGAGTTGATTTATCCATAGAAAACAGGTAAGAAATCATTTCATATGTGGAAAAAACACCCTAAAGCCCTGCCGTATTTATTTCTATCTGAAATGTGGGAACGTTTTGGATACTATTTAATGATAGGAATTTTTACGCTTTACCTCAAAGATGTAGAAGCTGGCTTTGCCATGACTGAAAAAGAAGCTTCCGATTTATATGGAACTTTCATTGCATTAGTATTCTTAACTCCATTTATTGGAGGATTGGTTGCCGATCGCTATTGGGGCTACAGAACATCTATTATTATAGGTGGGTTGTTTATGGGCATTGGTTATTTCATGATGGGAATTCATAATACTAAAATTCTCTACATAGCCATGACTTTAGTAATTGTTGGAAATGGCTTTTTTAAACCCAATATTTCAACATTATTAGGTAATTTTTATTCCAAAGAAGAATACAAAGACAAAAAAGATGAGGGCTACAATATTTTCTATATGGGAATAAATATTGGTGCATTTATTTGTAATTTCTTTGGCGCAGCATTGCAAATATTATTAGGCTGGCAGTATGCTTTTATGGCTGCTGGAATCGGAATGTTTATTGGCGTGTTGGTTTTTATTCTTGGTACAAAACATTACAAAGGCTATGATGAAAAAAAAGGTTCGCAAGATGGCGACATGCCATTTTACAAAATTGTGCTTTTCATTTTACTTCCTTCTGTAGTATTTGGAATTATTGGATGGATGCTCAAAGGAGTAACTTCTCCTGAAAATCCTAATGGTTACATTTTTGGCTCTGACAGCACCGATGCCTTTATTTTTGCCTGCATTCCGGTTGTTTTCTTTTACGCAAGTTTGTTTTTTAAAGCAAAACCAGATGACAAAAGGCCGATAGGTGCTTTACTATCCATTTTTGCTGTGGTTATTCTTTTCTGGGCGGTCTTTAAATTAAACGGTTCCGCACTAAATACTTGGGCAGATAGATATACTGATAGGGAAATTACTGGGACAACAAAAGCTGTTTTTAATGGGTTAAAGTTATCTAAAGAAATAGAATACAAAAAAGATTCAGTGGAAATGTACGATGCGAGTTTTCGTTTACAAAAAGAAAACGGCCGTGTTAAAAAGATAATAGATTATCCTATTTATTTTAGAAATGTTGCCATAGAAAAGCTCCCACAAGAAAACACAAAAGTTTCTATTTGGGCAACAAATCTAAGTCAGTCTATAAATCCTGGCTGGGTTATAATTTTAACCCCTTTGGTTGTTGCGTTTTTCACTTTCCTTCGTGGGAGAAGAAAAGAACCATCAACTCCAACTAAAATTGCATTTGGGTTATTAATATCTGCTTTATCTGTTTTAGTGATGGTTGCAGCCGTAAAAATTGGTGACAATGGTGCTGAAAAAGTAAGCGTTTGGTGGTTAATAGCAAACTACGGAATTATAACCATCGGTGAACTATTTCTAAGTCCCATGGGATTATCAGTAGTTTCAAAATTAAGCCCAACTAATATTACCTCATTAATGATGGGAGGATGGTTTCTTTCAACTTCTATTGGAAACAAACTAAGCGGTGTTCTTGCCAGTTTGTGGGATACCTATGAAGACAAAACAGATTTCTTCTGGGTAAACTTCTCTCTATTAATGTTTGCAACCACTTTGATGTTTATATTACTTAAACAACTCAACAAGGTAATGTTAGAAAAGGGAATTAAATAAGTTAAAAAACTATGGAACAAAATCTAACATTAGATTCAATTAGAAACTTTGAAGGAAAATATCCAAAACAACTTTGGTATTTGTTCTTTTCTGAAATGTGGGAACGATTTAGTTTCTACGGAATGAGAGGAATGCTCGTGTTTTTTATGGTGAGCGAACTTTTAATGGATGAAAAGGCAGCCAACCTTCAATACGGTGCTACTCAAGCTTTTGTCTATGCATTTACATTTATTGGAGGTTTCTTTGCAGACAAGATCCTAGGTTTTAGAAAGTCGCTTTTCTGGGGCGGGATGTTAATGATTATAGGAAGTTTAATTTTGGCTATCGATCCCAAAGAATTCTTTTTCCTAGGAATTAGTTTTAATATTATCGGAACTGGATTTTTCAAACCCAATATTTCAACCATAGTTGGAGCACTTTATAATAATGGTGATGTTAGAAGAGACGCAGGATTTTCTCTGTTTTATTCAGGAATAAATATAGGCGCGCTCTTGGGCGGTTATGCTTGCATTGCTATCGGTAAAGGGAACATGCTTGGAAGCCTTGTTCCAGAAGCCTCTAGATGGAATGTAGCATTTGGATTAGTAGCTTTGGTAATGACCATAAGTTTAATAACTTTCATATTTACACGAAAGTCTTTGGGTCCAATCGGTCTTTCTCCATTCGAAGCTCAACAGAAGAACTCAGTTACTCCTGAAACTAACAATAAAAAATGGTTAGAATACGCTGTTTATGCAGGTGCAATTATCTCCATTCCCTTAATCATGAAAATGGTTGCCAATACCCAATACACAGATTGGTTTATGTATATTATTGGGCCATTTAGTTTGTTATATTTATTCTATGAAATGTCGAAACACAATTTCGATGAGGTAAAAAAATTGTTTGCAGCACTTTTGTTTATTCTATTCTCAGTTATTTTTTGGGCCATTTTTGAACAAGCAGGTGGTTCACTTAGTTTATTTGCAGCCAATAACTTAGATAACAAATTACTAGGTTATATAACTTTAGATCCTAATGGAGTGAATAATGCAGCGAATTCACTTTTCGTAATTATTTTTGCTCCCATCATCGGAATAGTTTGGATCGCAATGGCTAAAAGGAAAATAGAGCCGAATACTGTTGTTAAGTTTGGAATCGCATTCTTATTCTTAGGCCTTGCTTTTTACACATTTTTCGCAACAAGTTTATTTGCAACTGTTGCGGGAATAGTTTCTCTAGATATTTTTACACTTGCTTATTTTATTGTTACTCTTGGAGAATTATGTTTGTCGCCAATCGGGCTTTCTATCATGACAAAATTGTCACCAGTAAGACTTCAGGGTATCATGATGGGAATGTGGTTTTTAGCCAGCGCCTATGGCCAATATGTTGCTGGCTTATTTGGGGCAAGCATCGTTTCTAATGTCGAAAATGCAACAGCAATGGATAAGTTAATTTCTTATACTGAAGGTTATAAACAATTTGCGCTTTATGCGGTGATTGCAGGTGTAATTTTAATTGTAATTTCACCACTTGTTAGAAAACTAATGGGAGACGTAAAATGAGAAATCTATTCTATATCATTTTCTTTTTTTTACTTACTGAATGTAAATCTCAGGATAGTAAAATCAAATGGCTAAATTTCGAGGAAGCTATTGCTCAGAATAAAATTGAAAAAAAGAAAATATTCATTGACTTATACACTGATTGGTGCGGATGGTGCAAAAAAATGGATGCCACTACTTTTACTGACCCTAAACTGGTGGAGTATATAAACAAAAATTACCATTGCATTAAATTTAATACCGAAAAAGAAGGCCCTATTAAGATTGCAGATACTACTTACACAATGAATCCTACAAGAGGCCGAAATGGAACCCACGATCTAGCATTTGAGTTGCTTCAGGGTAAATTGTCATATCCAACTTTTGTTATTCTTGATGAAAACTTCAACATGCTTAGTCCAATTCCAGGATATAGAACCGCTAAAGAGTTAGAACCTGTTTTAAAGTATTTTGGCGACAAGGCTTACCCAACTGCTACTTGGCAAGAATTTCAAGGTAAATTTGTAAGTACTTTCTAAGTAAACTTCAACTGCTATGTCGCAAAAGATTCCAAAATCTTTGCTAATTTTTTACATTCTCGTAATTTATATTCTACTTCAGTTCTGTTGGTGGTCTTATCTTCTATTTGACTTGAATACAGAACTTTATAATTTAAGGAGTAATTCAAATACGCTCATTACAAGAGACAACTCACCGCCAAGTATTGAACGATTACAGAAGAAAAAATTAATGATTCTTGGTGAAGGATTCGTATTTCTTACTTTATTAGGTTGGGGAATGTTACAAACCCGCAAATCATTTAAAAAGGAAACTCTATTGGCACAACAGCAAAAAAATTTCTTACTTTCTGTTACACACGAATTAAAATCACCTATTGCATCTGTTAAATTATTGTTGCAAACGCTTGTCAAACGAGAGTTATCAAAAGAAAAACAAGTAGAATTAATTTCAAGAGCCGAAAACGAAGCAACACGTCTCAATCAAATGGTAGAAAATATATTAATTGCAACGCAAATTGAGAATCATATTTTTTCAATACAGGCCAAAGAGGTTAATCTTTCGGAATTGTTTGTCTACATTGTAGAACAACAATCAACAATTCATCCTTCCTGCAAATTTCAACAAGAAATAGAACCAAACATTCTATTTTTTTGTGATGAACTTGCCATGAAATCTATTGTGTTGAATCTGATAGAAAATGCATTGAAATATTCAATAGAAAGTCCTAAAATAAATATTCAGCTTTCATCTGACATAAATACTATTATGTTCAAAATATCTGATCAAGGCGTTGGAATACCAGATGATGAAAAAGAACTGGTGTTTAACAAATTTTTCCGCTCTGGTAATGATGAAATTAGAAAAACGAAAGGAACTGGACTTGGATTATTTATTGTAAAATATTTGGTAAGTGAGCATCAAGGTAAAATATCAATATACAATAATCATCCAAAGGGTAGTATCTTTGAAGTAAAATTTAAAAGGAATTGGAATGTCAACTAAAAAAGTGGCCCTGCTTATATTAGACGGTTGGGGAATTGGCAATGGAGGTGATTCAGATGCAATTGCAAAAGCTAAAACACCGGTAATGGATCGGCTTTACGAAACCCGGCCCTGGTCTACTTTAAAGACTTCCGGCTTAGAAGTTGGTCTGCCAGAAGGTCAAATGGGAAACTCAGAAGTAGGACATTTGAATATCGGCGCTGGTAGAGTAATCTTTCAAGAACTTGTAAAAATTAATCTCGCTATTTCGCAACATACTATCGATACAAATCCAACTCTTCTTAAAACTTTCGATTACTGCAAAGCAAATAAAAAAGCCCTTCATCTTATGGGATTGCTTTCTGATGGTTGTATACATTCTTCAGAACAACATTTATATAGCCTTATTCGATTGGCGCAAGAAAATGGTGTGCAAGAATTTTACGTTCATGCGTTTACAGATGGAAGAGATACAGACCCAAAAAGTGGTATTGGCTTTATTAAAACACTTCAAAAACACCTGGAGCCTACAAAAGGTAAACTAGCTAGCGTTGTAGGAAGATACTATGCTATGGACCGCGATAAGCGCTGGGAAAGAGTTAAGGTAGCTTATGATTTATTGGTTTATGGAAATGGGGAAAAGTCGAAAGATGTTATTTCAACCATTCAAAATAGATATGAAATTGGAGAAACAGATGAATTCATTCAACCTATTTCGTTAGTTGAAGATGGAAATATTAAAAATGGAGATGCCGTTATAAGCTTTAATTATAGAACTGACAGGTGCAGAGAAATAACTGAGGTCTTAACGCAAAAAGATATGAAGGAACATGGAATGCAAACTATTCCCCTTCATTATGTTACAATGACCACTTACGACGAAAGTTACAAGCATGTAGATGTTATATTTCATAAAGACGACCTCACAGATACGCTTGGAGAAACTATATCGAAGGCTGGGAAAACGCAACTTCGCATTGCGGAAACTGAGAAATATCCGCACGTAACGTTTTTCTTTTCCGGAGGAAACGAACATCCATTTGAAGGTGAAAGACGAATTATGATACCATCACCTAAAGTTGCTACCTATGATTTGCAACCTGCAATGAGCGCCCAAGGAATTACAGATGCAGTGGTAAAAGATATTGAAGATAAAACACCCGACTTTATATGTCTAAATTTTGCAAATGCAGATATGGTGGGGCATACAGGAGTATTTTCTGCAATAAAGGAAGCTGTTGAAACTGTAGATACCTGCCTAGGAAAAGTATTAGCAGCACTTGAAAATAAAGACTATTCAGTAATAATTATCGCTGACCATGGAAATGCTGACTTTGCTATAAATACTGATGGCACGCCCAATACTGCGCATACCACCAATCCTGTTCCCTGCATATTAATAGATAAAAATTATAAGTATATCCATGAAGGGAAACTTGCAGATTTAGCTCCTACTATTCTTAAACTGATGGAAATTGAAATTCCGTCTATAATGAATGGTAACGTGCTGATTTAATAAAAAGGCCTTGTAAGCATTAAAGTTTACAAGGCCTTTTATTCATTTAAATTTGATTTATCTCAATAAGGTTACTATACCCTCATAATTTGTATTTAAACCATCTTTGTGGGTTGCTTTAATTTTATAAACATAAACACCGCCAGGAGCAGGCTCTTCTTTCAATCTAACTTTACCATCCCATCCATTATCCATATCGTAAGAAGTGTACATTAATTGACCCCAACGATTGTAAATTAATATTGAAATCTCTGCCACATCTTCGCCATATACCTGAAATCTGTCATTATATCCATCATTATTAGGAGTAAAAGCCGTTGGTAAATATAATTTATACCCCAACTCTACTATCACTTGTTTTATAACTGAATCCCTACAGCCCAAAGCTGTAGTAACTATTTGCCTTACATCATAAGTACCACTATCAGGAAGTGTTACTCTAGGATTGGTTTGGAAAATTGTATCAACACCAATGATAATGTAACTCACTTCATCGCCACCCGTTGAAAGGTCATTAAAGTTAGTTATCGGTTTAACAATATTTACCAAAGGAGGGTCAATTTGAAAATCAGCAGTTGGAGTCGGGTTGATTATTATCATTTCTGGAATCAAATAAGTATCAACACAGCCTCTTTCTGTTGTTACAGTTAACGATATGTCATAGACTCCAGGGTCATTATATAAGACTCCAGGACTTTGTAAGTTAGAAGTCTTTCCATTTCCAAAATCCCATACACGAGACTTGATAGGATCTTCTGATTCTGTGAGATTTGTAAAATTAATTACCTTCGGGTCACAACCTACAAGATAATCTGCTGTAAAGTTTGCGACCGGCATTTTATAAATATTTACTGGTGTGGTATACGTATTACTTTCACAACCATTTTCTGTAATTATAAGCGATACCATCTGCAATCCTGTAGTGTTAAAACTAACTCCACTTTGATTTTCTAAAACAGAAGTACCTGGAGATGCCCATGCACCAAATCTCCATTCAAATGTTGCATTAGTTCCGTAAGTTCCATCGGCTTCAAAATCAAAAGAATTATCTTTAAAACATTGTGGGTTAGGCACTACAAATGAAGCAATTGGCTGAGGATTAGTTGTAACCCCAACTGTATCATTCCGTGTACATCCTTGATTTGAAACTGTAACTATATAATTATCAACTCTAGGCGAAGATGATAAGTTTGAAATAAGTACTTGAGGATTTGAAATACCTGGAAAATCTAATCCTTCAGTTGGTGTCCATGAATAAGTTAACCCCGCAATTGGAGCTGAACCGATACCAATGGCTTGATTTGAGCATGTAGTAACATCTAAACCTGCATCAGGCTGCGGCAATGGTATGATTACCATTGTCAATGAAGATGGCGCAGAAGTGCAGTTATTCTCAGTAACAGTTAATGAATAAACTCCATCATTCACTAATTGAGCAGCTGCAATATCTGGAGATTGAATTGTTGAAGTAAATGCATTAGGCCCAGTCCAGTTATAAGTAGTTCCTATAATAGGAGTTGGTGCTGGACCTGTTAATTGCATCAATGCATTTTCGCAAACTGGAGTATTTGAGGCAATTACCGGAGCAACGGGAATTGGGTGAATTATAACAGAAATATTTGCTGGTAAACTATAACATCCATCAAGTAATAAACGCACGGAATAATTTCCAGAATTTGCAGCAGTTGCTGCTATTATTGTAATATCTTCATTTGCTGACGTATAGGCCAAAGGACCTGTCCATTCATAAGTTGCCGTTGGCACATTAGCAATTGATATTGTTAGATCGCCTCCAGCACAGAAAGGTGCATTGCTCACAGGAACAGGAGTTGCTGGATAAGGATTCACAACAGCAGTAGTAGTTCCTGGTAAGCTTGGACAAGAATTTACAGTTACAGTGCAAAGATAGTCTCCATCTGCAGCTGCAGAGGCCGCTGCAATTGTTGGGTTCTGAAGAGATGAAACAAAAGCGTTAGGCCCAGTCCAGCTATACGTTGCCCCTGGAACTGCAGGACAAGTTAAATTTAAAGGAGTTCCCTCACACACAGGTCCACTATTAGAAACAACTGGAGTTAAAGGTGTATCAAAAACAAAAACATTTGCCGATGCTAAACTTGAACATCCATTCACAGAATTACTTGCTGTAACGGTGTAAACACCAGCCATTGTTAAATCAACATTTGTAAGAGTAGGATTCTGTACATTAGAAGTATAACCATTAGGACCTGTCCAAGAATATGTTGCCCCCGCAATATTTGTAGCCGTTAAAGTTACACTTTGACCTATACAAGCAGGGCCAGAAACTCCTGCAGTAACAGGGCAAGTTGAGCAAGATATAGGAGCAGTGTAATTACTAATTGCCGCACAAGTATTATCATCAGAAAAAACAACACTTAAATTTTCAGGATTACCATTTGAAGATAAATTGATATAATTGTAAGGAATCGAATTGGCAAATGGAGCATTATAAACCGTAAAACCTCCAGAAGAATTTGCTAAAGTTAAGGTTCCTGTTGAAGGTGGATTGGTAAGTTCTATAGTTCCAGATAGAGTGTAAGTATTAGTCACAGGATCGCATAAGGTGGGTAATGCAGGAGCGTCTACTTGGCAGAATATACTACAATCTGTAGAACCTGTTCCTCCATCTTGAGTAAAATTAATATTAGTAACCTGATTAGAAAAATTAGTCAGTAATAACATGTAGTACTCTCCTACTTGTCCGTTTGGAATATTACAATTTTCAACAGCTGCCCCGGAAAAACTACAATCAATCATCAGAGCGCCATTACATAATTGGTTTGGATCCATAGCATCTGCGCAAACTCCTGCTTGCCATTGGGCTTCAGAAAATGGCCCCCAGCAAGCAAAATCTACATCAAATCCGGAAGTAATAAGCAAATCGATTGGCCCAGCTTCTTCTATTCTTAAAAAATACCATGCAGGATTTGGCGTGCTTCCTAAACAGCAAATATTACTAGATCCGTCAGCAGGGTCAAAGAACTCTGAAGTTGTATTAGTTGCGGCAGGAAAAGTAAGTCCACCTTCCGCGTCAGTGCAAAAAGGCTGAGCGTCTCCGCATAGACCCGTAGGAATTTCAATTGGATCTTCGCAGGTAACACATGAAATAGTAGCTTGAAAACCCGTATTATTAAATGTGTTATTTGAAGTAAAAACCAATGTAATACAACCTCCAGATGCTGTTGAACTACTTATTGGGACAGGTAAATTGAAGCCTGAGAAGATTCCTAACAAATCAGCTGAAGTATTAGGCCCATCATATATTGTTAGTCGGTCTAATGCTGTTTCAGTTTGAAACTCGGTGAAAGTTAACTTTATACATTGAGCATTACCTGAACATATAGTTTGAGTAATATTTAAATCATCTCCATAATTACCTAGTCCTCCTGGGTCTTGAAGTATGTCTCCACAAGTTTGTATTGTTGCACCTCCTTGACCAAGAATAATTGCTGGCGGCGGCGGCGGCGGGCAAGGAACACAAGATAATGTTGCTCTAAATCCAACACCTTGCGTAAATCCATTAGAAGTAAATTGAACAGTAAGACAACCTCCTGATGCTGTAGTACTCGTAACGGGATTTGGAAGCGCGAATCCAGAAGATTCAGCTAATAATTGCGAGGCTGTAGTAGGACCATCGTAAAACCTAACCAAATCGATTCCACTTTCTGTTTGAAACTGATCAAATGTAAATCTAACACATTGGAAGTTTCCTGAGCAAAAGGTTTGTGTCGTTAATGATGAATTTGGATAATCAAGAGCTCCTCCTGGATCAGTTACAATGGCACTGCATGTATTAATAGTTGCACCTCCTTCACCAAGAATTATGTAAGGTTCGGCTGGTGCAGGACATGGAACACAAGTTAAGTTTGCTTTGAAACCTGCATTATTGCCAAAATCATTAGAAATAAACTGTACGGTTAAGCAACCTCCTGATGCTGTTGAACTTGTAATTGGAGCAGGAACTGCAAATCCTGATAATTCATCTATTAATGGAGAAGCCGTTGTAGGACCATCAAAAAACCGAACAATATCTCCGCCTGTTTCCGTTTGAAATTCCTCAAACGCGAATTGAACACATTGTCCATTGTCTGAACAAAATGTTTGGGTAACATTTTGATTATTTGCATAATTTGACCCTCCTCCAGGATCTCTTACAATTGCATTGCAAGTATTTATAGTTGGATTTCCTTGTCCCAATACATAGACTGTAGGTGCAATAGGACATGCAACACATTGAATAGCTAAGTCAAAACCCGGATTTGTCACAGAGCCATCAGAGTTAAAAACTAAAGTTACACAACCTCCAGATGACGTTGTACCTGTAATTGTTGAAGTTGGTGGAGTGTTACCCGAATATTCAAACAAAGGTTCTGCTGTATTATCAATTCCGTCGTAAACGCGTAAAAAGTCCCAATTGGCTTCTGTAGAAAAACTTGTAACTGTTAGCTGGATACAATCTGTTGTTCCTGAGCAAAATGTTTGGGTAACGTTTGTATTGTTGGCATAAGCACCTGCTCCTCCTGGGTCTAAAATGTTTCCTGAACAGGTTGTAATGGTAGTTCCACCTTGTCCCAAAGTATAAGTTTGAGCATAAGCGCTTGCTGTAATAATTATGAATGTAACAGAAGCGAAAATGAATCTTAGTTTCTTCATTATCATTAATGTTGATTATTGTTAGTAGATAACTCTTCTGCAATTCTTGCTAATTCAGCATCCAATTGCTCATAAGACATTAAATCTATGGGATGGCCTGGGACTGTTAAATAATTTCGGGCAACAGATTTTGCATTTCTTTTCAATTTAGAAACATCAATTTGTCCGTCCAATAATGTTGGACATTCAGGACAAGGTTTATCATGATTAATTGTGTAAGATTGCGTATAAATAAACTTTACTTGCGCCAACTTTACAGCATCCATTGATGCTAATTGTGCGTCTGAATAATGAAGCTTAATCCTAGGATCAATTTCTGAAAGGTTATTTTGTTGAGCATTTAACTGAATAGCAATACAAAAACAGAAAAATGAAAGAAGTATTTTCATGATGGATTTTTTACAATCCACAAAGCTAATAAAATTAATTTACAAACAATTAACTTGAAAGAGTAAATTTACAATACCTTGATTTATAAATTTTTAAGAATATAATCTGTCATCATTGTATACAAATGCAACCTTGTATTACCTCCATAAATTCCATGATTTTTATCGGGATAATAAAACACATCGAACTGCTTGTTGGCTTTGACTAAAGCAGAAACCATTTCAGCAGAATTTTGAAAATGAACATTGTCGTCGGCGGTTCCATGAATGAGCAAATATTTGCCCTTCAAACGCGCTACATGATTGATGGGAGAATTATCATCATAACCGGAAGCATTTTCTTTAGGTGTTTGCATAAAACGCTCAGTATAAATGCTATCATAATATCTCCAATTTGTAACTGGTGCGACAGCAATTGCCATTTTGAACAGATCGGCTCCTTTTGTTATACAAAGACTGGACATGTAACCTCCATAGCTCCATCCTTGAATACCAATTCTACTTCCATCTACATAAGGTAAACCTGCCAAGTATTTCGCTGCGTCTATTTGGTCATCCGTTTCTAATTTACCTAGTTGTTTATAAGTAGATTTCTTAAAAGCTTCACCCCTATATTGAGTGCCTCTGTTATCAACAGAAACAATAATATATCCTTTTTGAGCCAACATTTGGTACCAAAGGTAATTTGCACCTTCCCATTGATTTTCAACAGTATTATGCCCTGGTCCGCCATATACAGTCATAAAAACGGGATACTTCTTTTTAGCATCAAAATTTGGTGGTTTAATCATCCAACCATATAAAACGATCTGCGCGCTGGTAGTAAAATTGAAAAATTCCTTAGGTGCTGTAGCATAACCACTTAAGGTTGTTTTGAGTTTTTCATTTGATTCAAGCGTTCTTAAAAGTTTACCATCACCACCATACATTTCAAAACTTACTGGTGTATTTGCCGAGCTTTTACTTAATACAAAATAATCGTACGTTTTGCTGAATTCAGGTGCATGATGTCCTGTTCCTTTTACTAAAATCTTTTGACCTTTTCCTTTTAAGTCACTCACGTAAATACTTCTATCCATAGGTGTTGGAGCTGCACTTTGAAAATAAACCAATCCTTTCTTTTCATCAACCCCATAAAATTCAGTAACATCCATATTCCCACTTGAAATAGCATTGATTTTTTTTCCATCCATTCCATACAAATACAAATGATTGAAGCCGCCCAACTCACTTGACCAAATAAAACGTTTCCCATCTTTTAAAAAAGTAAGATTGTCGTTGATGTCGATATACGTTTCATTCTTTTCTTCCAACAATGTCTTCACCTCGCCGTTTGATGGATTGCATAATAAAAGTTCTAAATGATTCTGGTGCCTGTTCATTCTAATTACAGAAAGTTGAGACCCAGAATAGTTCCATTTCACACGAGGCAAATATTGATTCATATCGTTTCCAACTTCCATTGTAACTGTTTTATTTGAAAGTAAATCGAAGACCTTCAGCGAAACAGATGAATTATCTTCTCCTGCTTTTGGATATTTGAACTTGTATACTCCAGGATAAAGTTCTCCGTATGTATTCATACTGAACTCTTTTACTTTACTTTCATCAAAACGCAAAAAGGCAACTTTCGAATTATCTGGTGACCAGAAAAAAGCTTCTTTCAGAGCAAATTCTTCTTCGTACACCCAATCGCTGGCTCCATTTATAATATTGTTTTGCAAACCGTCGGTTGTTATTTGAGTTTCCTTATTTGTCTCTAAGTTCTTGATATAAAGATTATTTTCTTTTACGAATGCAACTTGTTTCCCATCAGGAGAAAACCCTGCATATTGTTGTTTCCCTGAACTTAGGAAAGTAGCAGCTTTCGCTTTAATATCAATTACCACATAACTACTTTTGCTAGAGTACCTGTAAATTTTTTCAGACGCAGTAGCTACCAAAATTTTGGTTTCATCATCATTAAAAACATAATCATCAAATTCTAAGTCATTCCCATTGGGTAATTTAACTTCGCTTGCCACCAAAATATCAGCGACCTTTTGCGATGTTGCATATGCATGTTTTTCTATTTTTACCCCCCCCTCGTCTGCGCTCAATGTGCTGTAATGTATTCCATCTTTCATGGAAGCGATTCCAAAAATATATTCAGGTCTGAATGTTGGGCTGGCCCAAATTTCTTTCAAGGTTAGTTCTTTAGTTCCTTGAGAATATGAACTTTGAATAAACAGAACAAATGAAATAAACGCAAAAATGGTTTTCATAGATAAATTTTGAGGGGCTAAAGTAATAGGATTCTTTTTGTTTAATGTGATTTGTTAAAAAATGTAGTTCAAACTAGACTAGACATTACATTCATTTATGTTTAAAAGCATAATTTTGTCGTATGAACTCTTTTCAACGCATAACCACAGAAGCAATTGCTTACTTTAAATCTATTGTAGAAGAAAAATATGTTCTACAAGACGAAGAAAGCATCAATACTTATGCTCACGATGAAACAGAAGATTTGAAATATTTTCCTGAAGTAATTGTAAGGCCAGCAACTGCCCAAGAGATTAGCAATTTATTAAAATTCTGTAATCAAAATCTTATTCCCGTTACCACGCGTGGAGGAGGAACAGGATTGAGCGGAGGTGCATTACCAGTTTTTGGCGGTTTGGTAATAGCAATGGATAGATTCAATAAAATTATAGAAATTGATAAGCAAAACCTACAAGCAACGGTTGAACCTGGCGTGATAACTCAAGTTTTCCAGGAAGCTGTAATTTCCGAAGGGCTTTTTTACCCTCCTGATCCATCATCTCGTGGCACCTGTTTCATTGGCGGAAATTTAGCGCATTGTTCTGGTGGCCCACGCGCTGTAAAATATGGTGTAACGCGCGATTATGTGCTAGATTTAGAAATGGTTTTACCTTCGGGCGACATTATCCAAACGGGAGCAAAAGTGCTCAAAAACTCTACCGGTTATAACATTACACAATTAATGGTGGGAAGCGAAGGCACGCTTGGAATTATAACAAAAGTAGTTTTCAAATTGCTGCCCTACCCAAGATTAAACAAGGTGATTTTAATTCCATTTTCATCTGCTCAAAAAGCTTGCGAGGCGGTGTCTGCAATATTTAGAGCCGGAATTATTCCATCGGCCTTAGAATTTATGGAACGCGATGCAATTGATTGGACATTGAAATTCAGAACCGACATTAACATTCAAATTGGTGAAAATGACAAAGCACATTTATTGGTAGAGGTTGATGGAAACGACGAAGAGTACATCATGCAAGAACTCGAAAAGGTACTGTCTGTTGTAGAAACTTTTGAATGTGGAGAAGTGCTTTTTGCAGATTCAGATGCACAAAAAACCGATTTGTGGCGCTTGCGAAGAAGTGTTGCCGAAGCTGTAAAATCTAATTCTGTTTACAAAGAAGAAGACACAGTGGTGCCTCGCGCTTCCTTACCTCAACTATTAGCAGGTGTAAAAGAAATTGGAAATAAATACGGTTTTAAATCCGTTTGTTATGGACATGCCGGCGATGGAAACCTGCACGTAAACATTATAAAAGGAGAATTATCAGAAGAAGTTTGGAAACGCGATGTGAGCAAAGGAATACGCGAAATTTTCCAATTGGTAGTGAGATTAGGAGGAACAATAAGCGGTGAACATGGTATTGGCTTGGTACAACAACCCTATATGGATATTGCTTTTTCGGAAGTACAGCTCAATTTAATGCGAGGGATTAAACATGCCTTCGACCCAAATGGAATTTTAA
>Ga0315900_10005559_pt1 | contig 17278 bp, 19 predicted proteins | sample LakEriMetagenome_FD_203521 | JGI IMG/M metagenome (GOLD analysis project Ga0315900, IMG submission 203521) | Freshwater fungal communities from buoy surface, Lake Erie, Ohio, United States - Buoy 12 MA114 | ecosystem: Environmental > Aquatic > Freshwater > Lake > Lake biofilm | place: USA: Lake... | reverse complement strand
AAGAGCACCTCGATCGAGTGGCTGGAAATGCCCAAGTTCGTCTGGCCGGTGCTGCTCGGCTGCTTCCTTTGCTACGCCTGGCCGATCGCCCGCATGTTTGGCCGCGCCTTCCGTCCTGAAGGCTTCATGGTCAGCACCTGGTACATTCTCGGCGCCTGCTTCTGGTTCACCTGGATCTTCATCACCGCGAATGTGGCGCTCCACTGCCTGCCCAGCCTCGGCGCTCTCGGTGCTGGCATCGACGCCTGGTACATCCACGGCGTGATCTTGCTGTTCTTCGTTCCCGTCGGCGTCGGTGCCGCCTATTACTTCATTCCGAAGATCACCGGCAAGCCCATCGCCTCCGCGCAGCTCGCCTCCGCAGGCTTCTGGACTCTCGCCATCCTCGGCGGCTGGACCGGCATGCAGAAATACATGGGCGGCCCGCTTCCCGCCTGGATGACGGCCATCGGTGCCTGCACCGGCGTGCTGCTGCTCATCCCGGTCGGTCTGGTCGGCCTCAACCATCACCTCACCACGCTCGGCAAACACAGCGCCGTCGCCACCAGTCCCACGCTGCGCTTTGTCTTCTTCGGAGCCCTCTTCTATCCGGTGTCCGGCCTCATTCTCGCGCTGAATTCGTCCTTCTGGACCGGCGCGGGCCTCCAGTTCACCCAGTCCTGGTATTCCTTCCAGATGGTCAGCGTGTACGGCTTCTTCAGCATGTGCGTGTTCGGTGCCATCTACTACATCGTGCCGCGTCTCTCCGGCTGTGAATGGCTCAGCGTGCGCCTGATCCGCAACCACTTCTGGTTCTCCGTCTATGGCGTGGGCACCATTGTCATCATGAGCCTCGTCGCCGGCTGGCAGCAGGGCGCGGACCTGAACAATCCGGAGCACTGGGACCAGAACTTCATGAATCATGTCATCAACTCCCGCCCCTACGTCGTCTCCCGTGCGGTGGCCTGGGCGCTCATCAGCTTCTCGAACTTCATGTTCCTGATCCACCTCCTGCTCATGGTGGCCGGCCTCGGCCGTCGCAGCTCGGCTCCGACGCTGCTTTACACCGAGCATGACGAACACGCCTCTCCCGCACACGCATAATGAACTTCCGCACCTTCATTCTCGGCCTCGCCGCCTCCTTCGGCCTGCCCTGGCTGTGCCTCATCGTCCTTCCGGCGATGAAGTACCAGCAGCTCACCCCTGTCGCTTATGACAAGGAAAAAGACGGCGTCGAAGGCTTCTACCCGCCCGCGCCCGTCAACGGCCAAGGCCAGCTCGTTTACATTCGTGAAGGCTGCAACCAGTGCCACACGCAGATGATCCGCCCGACGCAGCTTGGTCTCGACGGCTGGTATAAAGGCTGGGGCCAAGACCAGGAAGGCCGCCCGGCCGTGGCCGTCCGCCCGAATGTGCTGCGTGACTACCTTGGCGAAAAATACGCCCACCTCGGCGTGCAGCGTGTCGGTCCTGATCTTGCCAACTTCGGCTGGCGCGCTCCTGAGGCGGCAAAAATCCACCTGCACCTCTACGCGCCGCGTTCGGTGAATGACTGGACTTCAATGCCCGCCTACACCGGCCTCTACAAAGTGCAGAAGATCCAGGGTCCGGCCTCTGAGCGCGCGCTGAACCTGCCGAAGAAATTCGCGCCACCCGCAGGTTACGAAGTCGTCCCGACTCCCGAAGCCGACCGCCTCGTCGAATACCTCCTTTCCCTCAAGAAAGATTATCCCATCCCCGGCCAGTCGGCCGTCGCCGCCGCTCCTGCCGCCGCGAAGAAGTAAGTCTCATCATCCAAGCCTTTCATGAGCGCCCCCGCCCATCCTGACAGCACCGATCTTGACCGCATCCACGCCGCTGTGAAGCGTGAGAAGGAGGATCTCGCCCCCGAAAGCCAGCCAGCGCCACTTTGGGCCACTTTTCTGCTCATGCTCGTCGCCATCATTGCCGGCGGCCAGCTCGGGCCGATGACCGGTGGTTGGAGTTTCGATGTGAGCAACCCCTTCGCCCTTGCCGGTGGTGGCGATCCGCGTCCAGGCGGCGCAGGTGCCGGCGGCACGCTCGACCCCTTCGCCTTGGCGATGAAAAAGGGTGCCAGCGGCTACGCGGTTTGTGGTGGCTGCCATCAAGGCAACGGCATGGGCATCCCCGGCCAATTTCCTCCGCTCGCCGGCTCTGAATGGGTGACTGGCGGCACTGAACGCCTCATTCGCGTCACGCAGCATGGCCTTGTGGGCGCGATCACCGTCAAAGGCGCCGGCTACAACACTCCCGGCGGCATGCAGCCCTTCGGCGCGGCTATGTCCTCCCAAGACCTCGCGAACGTGCTGACCTACATCCGCAACTCCTGGGGCAACGAAGGTACCATGATCACGAAGGAAATGGTGCAGAAGGTGCGTGACGAGGAAAAGCGCGCCACCCAATGGACGGAGGCCGATTTGAAGCCCTTCGCCGACAAAAATGTTCCTGGCGATATTCCCGCCGGCCCCGGAGCCACTGCCGCTGCCGCTCCTGCCGCAGCCAAATAAAATAGAGAACCGCGAATCATGTCGAATGTGAAGCACGTCGTTTCCCGCAAGGCATCTTTGGCTGCCTTTGGAATCGTCGTGCTGACTGCGAATGTGAGTTGTGGCAAAATGCCCGAAACTCCGGCCGGTGTGAGCCTTTCTCCAGCGGTCGAGATCGCTGAAACGACCAGCATCGCCGGAAAAGTGACCCTCAAAGGCGCGGATTCGGCCAAACTGCGCCAAGTCGTCGATGTCGGAGGCAATCCTTTCTGCACCGGTCACGGCGAGATCATCAACCCTGCCTGGCGTGTGGGCGCCGATGGTTCATTGGCGGACGCTGTCATCACTGTGAGAGGCAGTCAGCGTGCCAGCAATCTACCTTCAAGCGCTCCCCTGATCGATCAGACAAAGTGCGAGTTTGTGCCGCACACGCTTGCCATCCAGGCCGGTCAAAACGTCCGCTTTCATAACAGCGACCTCACCTTCCACAATATTCGCATCGCACGTCACAGTGCCGCCGGGAAGGAAAACATCGCCAATCTCGGCCAGCCTTCGCGCGGGGATGAAAACGTCCAGACTTTCAATTCCCCGGGGATCTATCGCCTCGAATGTGACGTGCATCGCTGGATGAACGCCTGGGTTTTCGTCCACGAAGGCATTCATGCGGCTGTTTCGGCCGCAGACGGTCGTTTTGCCATCAATCGTGCGCTCCGTGACGGTGATTACATCGTGGAGGCCTGGCATCCGCAGTTCAGCGAGCCTCTCTCGCAGACCGTCACAGTTCGCGACGGCAAAGCCACCGTTGATTTCGTATTCGATTACGCGCAAGCCATCCAACTTTGAAACTTGAACCTGGACCTCTGACCATTCTTCCATGAGCGCCGCCGCCATCTCCCATGACACCGCCCACGATCACGCGCATGACCATGCGCACGATCACCACGAGCCCGGATTTTTGTGGAAATACATCTTCTCCACGGATCACAAGGTCATCGGTGCGCAGTATGCGGTCACCGGCCTGATTTTCCTGCTCTTCGGCTTCTTCCTCATGCTGCTCATGCGCTGGAGCATCGCTTATCCTGGCGTGCCGGTGCCAGCGATCGAGGCGATCCGCGAGATTCCCCTCATCAAGGACCTGTTTGAATCCATGTTCGGCCGCTGGCTGAATCCAGATGGATCCCTCAACGGCGAACTCTACAACATGCTCGGTGCCATGCACGGCACGATCATGGTGTTCTTCGGCATCGTGCCGCTCGGCTTTGCCGGTTTCGTGAACTTCGTGATGCCGCTCCAGATCGGCACCATCGACATGGCCTTCCCGAAGCTGAACATGATGAGCTACTGGTTCTTCTTCATCAGCGGCTTGCTCATGATGTGGAGCTTCTTCGTGGGCACCGGCCCGGTGCAGACGGGCTGGACAATGTATTCGCCCCTGGCATCAACGACGGCAATCGGCGTCACCAGTGTCTGGGCGCACGGTCATACCTGGTGGCTGATGGCGATGGTGTTCAACATCTCCGCCTCGCTCCTCGGTTCCGTCAACGTCATCGCCACCGTGATCAACCTTCGTGCGAAAGGCATGAGCTGGATGCGCATGCCGTTCTTCTGCTGGGCGATGTTTGTGACCGCCTTCCTCCTCTTGCTGGCCTTCCCGCCGCTCGAAGTGGCCGCCATCCTGCAGCTTTCCGACCGTCTGTTCGGCTCGTCCTTCTATCTTCCCACGGGTTTGATGGAAGGCGGCAAGCACCTCGACATTTCTGGCGGTGGCAGCCCGTTGCTCTACCAGCATCTGTTCTGGTTCCTCGCCCACCCGGAGGTGTACGTGCTCATCCTTCCTGCGTTCGCCATTCTCACCGATGTGATCCCCTGCAATGCCCGCCGTCCGCTTTGGGGCTACAAGTCGATGGTCTATTCCGTGCTTACGCTCGGCTTCCTCAGCTTCCTGGTCTGGGCGCATCACATGTACCTCACTGGCATGGGTACGATGATGTCCACTTACTTCCAGATCACCACGGTGCTCATTTCCGTGCCCTCGGTGATCTTGCTGACATGCTTGATGATCTCGCTTTGGGGCGGCTCCATCCGCTTCAACACGCAGATGCTCTTCGCCTCGGCCTTCCTGCCGATGTTCGGTATCGGTGGTCTCACGGGTCTGCCGCTGGCCTTCGCCTTCATCGACCTCGCCCTGCATGACACCTACTACGTCATCGGCCACTTCCACTACGTTGTTGCTCCTGGCACCATCTTCGCCCTTTTTGCTGGCGTTTATCACTGGTTCCCGAAAGTGACGGGCCGCTTCATGAACGACAAGCTCGGCAAGCTGCACTTCTGGCCCTCGCTCGTCGGCATGAACCTAGTATTCGCTCCGATGTTCATCCAAGGCATGGCCGGTTTCCACCGCCGCTGGTATGACGGCGGCAAGTACTTCGAGAACACCTCCGGCATGACCAACTGGAGCACAACGCTGACCCACAAAGTCGGCGCCTTCTTCGGCCTCCACATCCCGGACAACATGCTCTCGCTGAACATTGTCATGTCCGTCGGTGCGTTCATTCTCGCCCTTGGCCAGATCCCCTTCATCATCAACTTCTGGTTCAGCATCAAGGGAGGCAAGAAAGTCGAAAGTGACAATCCCTGGAACGCCACCACGCTGGAATGGGCCACCCCCACGCCGCCGCCGCATGGGAATTTCCTTTTCGACATCAACGCGCACCGCAACCCCTACGAGTACAGCGTCCCCGGCCATCCCGCCGACTTCTACCCGCAGTGGGAGTCCGAACCCGGCAAGCCCGTGCCGCCCTCCAAGGCTGAGGCCCACGCGCATCATTGATCCCCCCGCGAACTGCGAACCGAGAACCGCGAATTTTCCATGGAAATCCCATACACAGTCCATCCCCGGCCCGACACCGGACTCTACAACGCCAAAGTCGGCATCTGGCTCTTCCTCGCTTCGGAAGTCATGCTCTTCGGCGGCCTGTTTTCCGCCTACATCTTCCTCCGCGTCGGCGCTGATTATCCCTGGCCCGTGCATGATCTCGATGTCACGCTCGGCTTCTGGAACACCATCGTTCTCATCGCCTCCTCCGTGACCGTGGTCATGGCCTGGGCCTGCCTGAAGTTGCGCAAATTCGGCTGGTATCGCATCAACATGGCCATCACCGTTCTTTGCGCGGCGGTCTTCATGGTCAACAAGAGCCTCGAATACAGCGCGAAGTTCAAGCACTACGCCGTGAAGCTCACCGACGGCACCATCCTCACCGGCCACATGCCCGAGGACGAGCACGGTCACACCATTCCCTACACCGTGAAGTTTGGTGAAGTCAGCGAACTCAACCTCACCCTTCCGGTGAAAAAGAGCGCTGTAGCCGCCGATCCGGTCAACCATGTGCTGCCACACGTCGATGGAGCCGCTCCCAAGTTCAAAACTCCCGACGGCAAAGAAGTCACGCTCGACGAGGCCACCTTCGCTGAACTCAGCGCCGCCGAAATCGCCAAGGCGAAGGCCGCCAAGAAGGACAGCGCCAGCCTGAAGCTCACCGCCAGTGCCCCGTTCAAAGTGGCCATCAAGCCGTCGCAGATGTTCGGCTACACGGACACCACCCTGACCTTCCGTGACGGTACCGTCGCCACCGGCAAGCTCATCGACGACAAGATGACCCTCCTCGTCGATGGCGTGGACGCCCGCGCGGTCGCCCAGTCGGAAAAATCACTCGCCTTTGACCACAAATACCTCGGTGAAGGCTGGCAGAAGGCATTCGTCGCCAATCGCGACCACCACATCGCCGAATTCGAAAAGAAATACACCGATGAGTCCGGCAAGCTGACGCGTGAGAAGTCCAAGTCGGCCACGCTTCAAAAAGAATCCCTCTTCTACAAGCTGCACAGCTCCACACCGCCCGCCGAAGGTGCCGCACACGGTGAAAAACACGGCGCCGAGGCCCACGCACCCTCCGCCGGTCATGGTGGCGGCCACGGTCATGATTACCCGACCGTCGTGCTCGACAAAAAGGACATCACGTTCTTCTCCAACTTCACACCGAAGCTCAACACCTACTACGCCATCTACTTCACCCTCACGGGTCTGCATGGCGCGCACGTCGTCGCCGGGGCGCTGGTGCTGCTCTACTTCCTCGTCTTCGACAACAAGCTCTTGAAGAAGGATCCCGAGCATCTGGCCAACCGTGTCGAAGTCGGCGGCCTCTTCTGGCACTTCGTCGATCTCGTCTGGATCTTCCTCTTCCCGCTCCTTTATCTCCTGTAAGGCTCTCACCTCCCACTTTTTCCCGTCATGTCTGACAACATCGAAGAAATCCAGAAGTCGGTCAAAAAGTACCTCTTTATCGGGGCTGCTCTGATCCTGTGCACCGGTGCCACCGTGTGGCTCTCCTACGTTGAGTTGCCGACGCATGGTCTCAACATTCTCGCGGGCATGATCCTGGCCACCTTCAAGGCCGCGCTCGTCGCCCTCATCTTCATGCACCTCAACCATGAGCGCAGCGTGATCTACAAGGTGCTCGCCTTCACCGTCGTCTTCGCGATCGTGCTCTTCGTGCTGTTTTACTTCTCCAACAGCGACCCGCTGGTCTTTGAAGGCTTTTACAGCAAGCCGGAATAAGGCCGCGTTGTTTCCAACCGCCATGTCCCTGAAGCACTTCCACATCGTCTTTCTCGCCTTCGCCATCCTGTGCGATGCCGCGTTCTGGCTGTGGATGCATTTCATGCCGGAGGACGCCGCCCGTGCCGGGGCCATGCCGTTGAAGCCTTACGCCGGTCTCGTTTGTCTCGCACTGCTGGCCTACGGCCTGTGGTATCTTGTCAAAAAAATGCGCACCATCATCATCTGATCATGCTCCCCGCGCTTCCATCTTCATTTCTGGCCTGCGCCACCTGCATGGCCGACAAAGGCAGCCTCGTCGGGCAGGCCCAGGGCTTCGCCATTCTCTTCATGCTCGGCGTTCTGGCCTTCATGTTCCTCTGTGCCGGCGGCATCGTGTTTTCGATGATGCGCCAGCAGCGCAAGGCATCCCAGCATGAAGCGCCTGCCGTTTGATTCCCCAGCTTAATACTTTCAACCTGAAACTTGGAACTCCCCAAACCTCATGAGCGTCTCTGACATCAACGAATGGATCGGCCAAACCCCTGTCGCCTCCGAGCATGGAGGCCTCGTCGATCACATGCTTGGCTTTGTGCACTGGGTCATGCTTGTTCTCGGCCTCGGCTGGAGCATCTACCTCTGCATCGCCTTTTATCGCTTCCGCCAGAAGAAGACGGCCAATGCCGACTATCACGGCTTCCGCGGCCATGCCACGACCCACATCGAAATCGGCGTCGTCATCGTCGAGGCGATCCTGCTCCTCGGCTTCGCCTTCCCGTTGTGGTCCCGCCAGGCCGATGAATATCCCACCTCTCCTGACACCATCCGCATGCGTGCGCTTGGCGAAAAGTTCCTCTGGAACTTCCAGTATCCCGGTGCCGACATGATGCTCAGCACCTGGGACCTGCGCAACGTGGACGGCGCGACCAATACGATGGGCAAGGATCTTCACGATCCGAACGGCAAGGACGACTTCGTCAATCCCGGCACCATGAAGCTGCCCGTCGGACGCCCTGTCATCGTCGATGTCGCCTCCAAGGACGTCATTCACAATCTCGCCCTCGTTCCCATGCGCGCCGCGCAGGACGCCACGCCGGGCGTGAAGTCTCACATGTGGTTCAAGCCAACGAAGGAAGGCACCTGGGACATCATCTGCGGACAGCTCTGTGGTCCGGGCCACGCGCAGATGAAGGCGATTCTCGAAGTCGTTCCCGCCGCTGATTACGACGGCTGGGCCAAGGAGCAGTCCGCCTCCGCGCTCAAGAAAACCACGGAAGCCGCGAAGTAACGTCGTTCGTAGTTCAAGTGATGTCGTTTGCAGCTCGAACTGCGAACCGCCAGCCAAGAACCGCGATCCGACATGTCACGCGCCTTCCACTATTATTCGCTCCTCACGCTCGCCGTCGGCGTCGTTCTTATCTGGTGGGGCGCGGCGGTCACCACAGAGGATGTCGGCCTTGCCGTGCCTGACTGGCCGCTGTGTTACGGAAAGGTCAATCCCGAGGGATGGTACAAAGTCCCCGCGTTGCTGTTGGAGCACGGTCACCGCTGGATTGCCATGACCATCGGCTGGCTCGTGCTCGGCATGTATTACTGGCAGTTCGCCAAATTCCGACCCGGAGTCGTCGAGGGAGTCGGTATCATCCTCTGCTCGCTCGGCTTTCTCGTCCTCATTTACATGGGATCTCTCATCATGGCGTCTGTCATCGCCGTGCTGGGCTTTTCCTGGCTTGTGTTGAAATGGTACAGCCAGCGCTGGCCTTTGCTGCGCGGACTCACCACGCTCGCGTTGCTGCTCGTCGTGTTGCAGGCCTCGCTGGGCGGCTTGCGTGTGTTGAAAATGTCCGATCCGCTCGGCGTCACCCACGGCACGCTAGGCCAGGTCTTTTACTGCCTGCTTGTCTTCATCGCCTTCGCCTCATCGCGCACCTGGACGGAGGGGCGGCTTGTGCTTAGCATCAAAGAGGCTGCCAAGGCGCGCTTTTGGTCGCTGACGCTGTTTCTCTGCGTCTTCGGCCAGCTCATTCTAGGCGCCACATTGCGCCACACCCAGCGCACGCATCTCGCCGCGGGTGACATTCTCACCACGAAGGGCCAGTGGCTGCCACCGTTCACGCCCTCGGACGTGTTTCTGCTCTTCGCGCACAAATACTGGGGCTTCACCGTCGCCTTGCTCGTTCTCTTTGTCGCCAGCCGCGCGCGCGGCTGGCTCGCCACACTTCCGCGTTTGCGCCCCGTGGCATCGCTTTTGATGTTCATGCCCACGCTTCAGGTCGCGCTCGGCATTTTTGTCATCCTCACCGGCAAAAGCTTCTGGGTCACCAATTTCCACGTCCTCAACGGCCTCGCACTACTCGCACTCAGCGGCCTCCTCGCCGCGACCTTCTGGGGAGACTCGCTCTGCCGATCCGAAGAAGAGGACGCATAACTTTGGCGGGAGCATCTGTTTCGCGTCGCTTGTAGTTCTCATACTGGCTTGCTTCAAAATGCTTCTCACGCTTGCATGCTTCGCATGAACTCGCCGCTTTCCATCGAGGAGCAGATACAGGTGATCCATTCGCGCCAGGACATCGCCGCCTGGGCTCTGGCGCGTTTTGGACTTCCTGCGGAATGGCGTGACACAAACGAGCCTGGCAACACCGGGCGTTGCCACGACGCTGTGGACCGGCTCTTCACGCTCACTCGCGAGGACATCGAGTCCAGCCTCGCCGCGCAAGGTCTCGCGCCTGAGCAGTTGCCGCATGTCAGGACGAAGCCGGACTCTCATGATGGCGCGTACTTCATCGCGAAACACGGCGGGTGGGAGTACTACTATCAGGAGCGCGGCATGCGGTGGCGTGAGGTTGTCTTCGATGATCTCGCCGAGGCCCGTAAACTCCTTCTCAACGACTACCTTCCCACCTGGCTGAGGCGCCTCCATGTTCCCGCCCGCACCGAGGACGGACAGCTCATCACCACGATGTGAGCTGGTGCGGCGACGGCACGCAGGGCCGCCTAGCCTGCTTTTTTAAAGCCACCTTGGTTTTTGCCGGATGGTTCCGCCAAATTCAGGGCGTATGTGCTCGCGTGAGTTTCCTTTCGCATTTCATCCTGAATCCGGCGCGTGAAGCCGTCTTCGTGGTTCTGTGCGGCATCACAATGACCCAAGGCGCGGAGACGATGCCCGCCGCTCCGCCACCGGCGGATGACGGGGCCATTCCGCAGCCTATGAAGGACGAGGACTTCGACGCGCTCGTGATGAATCCGCCCTTCACGCGCACCCTCGGCGTTTCCGATTCGCTCATCCTCACCGGCATCGCGCAATTCGAGAAGGATGTCGTGGCCACGCTGCTCGACACGAAGACGATGGAGTCGCAGGTCGTCTCCAGGACGGCCAATTTTCAGGGCTGGCAGTTGGTCGGGGTGGAGGGAAATCCCGACGCAATCCAAACCTGGCGCGCAAGGATTCAGATTCCCGGCGGTGAAGTCGTCTCCATTCGTTATCAAAAACCGCCGCCCATTCCCGCGAAGAAATCATCCTCTGGCAAAAGCGGCGGCACCGGCGGCAAAGCACCTCCCTTGAGCTCGTCCCAACTGGACGCGGCCAAAAACGCCGCCGTGAACTACAAGGAAGGATTCGACGCCGATGGCTACCCGAAAGCCCCTCCGCCGGAGATGGTCGCCAAACTCTCACGCCTGAGCACCTCGCAGCGCGAGGACATCAACCGCACCATGTTTGGCTACCGCAATCAAGGCCTCGGCCTCGACGAAAGACGCAAAATCTACGAGGGCCTCGTGGATCGCGCGACGCAGCAGCGCTGAGGCGCTCAGCCCGCCTTCGCCAGCGCACCGGACAGCGCCGCGTAGCTCCTCTGCGCAGCGGCGACGGGTTCATAGCCCGGCTTGTTAAAGATCTGCCCGCTCACCTCCACCACCACCGGGCCTGCATAGCCATGCTTTTTCAGCGCGGTGAAGTACTTCACGTAATCCGTGCGCCCTTCACCGGGCAGCAGGAACTGGAACTTCCCAGGCTCGCCCGTCGAGTCCTTCACGTGGATGAACTTCGTGCGCGGCAGCAGCAGCTTCATGCTGTGCTCCATGTCGATGCCTTGCAGCTCAAAGTGGCTGTAATCATACGCCACTTGGATCGCCGGTGAATTCACCTGCTCCAGCAGCCACAGCAGCCGCTCGGGTGAGTTCACCGCGCTGCCGACGTGCGCTTTGATCGTGATCGTCGTCTTTTCCTTCTCCGCTGTTTCGGCCCAGGATTGCAGGCGCTCGGCCATACCAGCTTTCTGCTGCTCCCAGGTCGCCGGTTTGCCACCGCACACCGTTTCCAGAATCGCCGGCCGCTCCGCGTTCAAATCACGCGCCACCTGCGCCGCGTCGCGGATTGTCTGCAAAGAACTGGCATGCGCCTTGTCATCAGCGGTGAGGCTGAGGTTCACCATCAGGCAGGGCAGGTCCAGCTTCAGCGTGCTGAGCTGCCGCGCCGCCTCTTTGCGCGCCTCCGTCGTGAAAGCCTTCGGCTCGGTGGGATAGCCGGCATTCAAAGCAAACTCGACATTCGCATAGCCGATTTCTGCGCAGGTTTTCAGCGCCTCGCTCAAAGGCAGCGTCTTCATGCCATACAAGCTGAAGCCCAGGCTGATTCCGCTGGGAGCCGCCGCCCGCGTGAGTTGTGGCAGGGCGGCAAAACCCAGAGCGGTGTGAAGAAAATGGCGGCGTGTGGGCATGACGGTGGTGCGTGAGTGGGTGGGCTTGCGTTGATAAAGTGGCGAGCGCCCGATTCCTTGCATGGAGAAGATGGGCGGGGCTGCTACGCCTTCGCTCGCTTCATCAGCAGATGCGCTAGACAAAACAATCCAGCCAGCGTCATGACTCCGCCGAGGCCTAGGAGAATTTGGAAGGGCAGTATCTCGAAATCGGTCACCCGGCTGACCTGCGGGTCTTCAGGCAGATAAGTCACTCTGGCTTTGCCGGTTTCTTTGGCCGCCTGGTAGTCGGAGCCGCCGACATCAAACTCTTTCCTGATCGCTGGGTAATCGGCAGCTTTGTACTCCACGACCAAGGCATAGTACTGCCCCCCTCTGGAACCCCTTTTCGTTGAACTGCTGAGGACTCGCCCCTCGACCACCGCCGAGCTTTGTTCGAGTTTTTGAGCCGTCTGGACCTGGGTCCAGCCGAAAAACAGGAGCCAAATGCCAACCCCGATCAGGAAGGTGGTCGTCAGAATGGCTTTGAAGTTTTGCTGACACATGGGATGCGAAGAGAGGTGTTTTGAGGGGGAACTTCAGTGTGATTTTCAATGTTCTCGCGAACGGTCTCCGCCACCAGCATTAAATGCGGTGAAGCAGGATCAAAGGCAGGCCGTGGCTTCAGCGGGCGGCGAGCAGCGTTTGAATGAAATTCGCCGCTTCCTCCTGACGGTCGGCCGGCAGTCGGCGCAGTTCGTCGATGAAACGCGAGGCCGTCATGTCCGGAGGTCACCAGCATGGGCCGGACTTGGAGAGGGAGACATGGGCTCCCTTCTTGACATTGGCAAGAGCGCGGACGTATGGGAAATGGCGCATGAAGATACTCTTCCTCGGCGAAAATCGAAGCCGGCTTAGCGTGGCATGTCTGGAGTCATTGCTGAATGCGGGTTGCGGCGAGGTGACTGTCGGTATCGGCGGCCTGACGTTCCGCGCATGGAGACGGAGGGTTGCCAGGGGGCTTCGCCGGCACGGCCTGCGAGGAGAGCTGGCAAGCGGCGCACGTTGGGCGAAAAGCCTGTGGGGCGCCTTGTGGGCGCGGCTGGGATGTGAGGGAAAACAAGAACGTTCGTTGCGCAGTGTGCTGGCGGAACACGCGGCGGCCAGATGCTTCGAGTTCCAGGACATCAATGCGCCGGACAGCGTTGCGCGGCTGCACGCGCTTGCTCCCGACGTCATTTTGGTGGCGGCGTTGACCCAGATTCTGAAGCCCGTGGTGATCTCGGTGCCGCCATTGGGTTGCATCAACACACATCCCGCGTTGCTGCCGCGATACAGAGGAGTGGCACCTTCCTACTGGATGCTGAAGAACCGCGAGCGGTTCGCCGGCGTGAGCATCCATTACATCGACGAAGGCATTGATACTGGTGACATCATCACCCAGGAGGCTTTCGAGATTGAGGATCACGACGATGAGCGCAGCCTTGTTGCCAGATCGGCCGCCATGGCCGCCAGGCTCATGGTGGAGACGGTGCGGCGGCTTGCGGCAGGCGAATCGCTCCCACGTCGTCCGCAGGATCACTCGCAAGCAACTTACTCCACATAGCCGTAAAGGGTGAGTTGGTAGCAAAACCTGCTTGAGAGCATCGCAACCAGCCGCGGTATCGGCGCTGGAGTGGTTGCGGACGGAGGCTGCACAGCCTTTGACCAGTTGGGTTGTGGCGAGTCCGTGGAAATGGATCGTGACGATTTATCACTTCCGCTACCGCAGGCAGGCCGCATGATCTTCTATCTGACTCAGGCTTGGATGATGGACATGAGATCAGCCAGTTCATTGAAATGCGCATCCTGGCAGTAAAGCGGCAGGCCATGGCTTTTGGCGGTGGCGGCGATCCAGAGGTCGTTTTCGGGGATGGGCTTTCCTTTGATGGCGAGAGCTTGCTTCAGTTCGGCATACGCGGTGGCCGTGGCGTCATCAGGCAGGAGGATGACGACATCGCGAGAAAATCGCTCCCACTGCTCAATCGCGCGGCGGCTGTTCCCGGCGCGTTGTAGGCCAAAGCGCATTTCACCCAGGGCCGTGAAGGAAGATAAAGCTCCGTAGCCGCCTTGAGCGTGGCGGCAATCGCAGGATCGGCCGTCCGCATGTGCCGGACGATGACGCTGCTGTCGAGGGCGAGACTACCAGGCGTTTTCATCGATTTGACGGCATTCGGCCAGGGCAGCTTCCAAGGCCTCGCCTTCGCCAACCGCAAGGCTGCCGGAGGTTTCATCGATCATGCGCTCGCGCCGCGCACGCCGCTCTTCAAGAAGGGTATGAATGTAATCCGCCGCTTCCTCCAGCCGGTCGGCAGGCATGCGGCGCAGTTCGTCGATGAAGGGCAAGGCAGTCATCATGCCCTGAGATTAAAAGCATTGGCCGGGATTGTCGAGATGCTTCCCTGGACGGTAGGGTGTGATCCAGCCTCCGCGCCGTCCGCACCTGCCCCCAGCCCACACGCCACCGCCACAAGCCCGCGCCGCGCAGGATGACGAGGATGAGGAGCGGTTGAGATGGCTTGTCAGACAGATGCATCCTAACGTCATTTCGCCGGGCTTGACCCGGTCTACATGCTCGCTCCCATTTTTCGATGAAGTGGACGGATTGTTCGCGTCATCGCACATGAGAAAGTAACACGTCTAAATTCTACTATGCCAAAATTCTACTGTTCCCATTGTGGTCAACATATCGATGCTGACCAATCATTTTCTGGCACAACCGTGGCATGCCCGACGTGCGGCGGTGATACCGTCGTTCCCGGACAACAAGTAGCAATTTATCAGCAGGTGGAGAAAACCACTCGAACGCCAAGAAAAAGCTCATCAAATCAAGCTAATGCAGGAAACGAACCGACAGCAAGCCATAGATCTAGAGCATTGAAAGCGACCGGCATTGCTTGGATAATCGGCATTGTTAACACCCTGCTCCTCCCGCAGAAATCTCTCGGTATAGTTGAACTCATTTCGCGGGGACTTGGTTATGCACTCGGTGCTGGGCTATTTGCAATGATCGTTTCTGTCATTGTTGCTGGGGTTCTATGCGCATTCAGAAAGCCTTTTGGTGAATGGCTGTTTCGTTGTTACGCCGCAGGTGTTGTTCTGATCGCTCTCTTTGGATTTGTTGGAGGGTTTGTAATGCGCAAAAAGACCACAAGCCTTACTGCACCATCGCTGCAAGCAGTCGAAAAGGCAGGAAATATACCGGTTTTTAATTTTGGGAGACGCCAGCATTGTGAGCGTCCACATCCAACTTCTCAAGGCATGTCAGTTCCGTCATGAATTCGGCGTTTTCGGGTCTCAAATCGCGTGCAGAACTGTTCTTTGAAGAAGTTCTCGGAAAGAAGAAACGTGCTTTCGGTTTTCTTGAAAAACTTGTTCAACCAGAGGCTCAAACAGACGAAAATGAATGGAGAGATTTTAAAGAAGCTGAAAAGTTAACGGCACCATTGCCGGCGGACAAAAAAGCGGTTCGCGATAAGCATGATGAGAACTTGAAGGAAATCTGGAGCAAGAGTCTTGGGGCATTTGCAAATTCAGGTGGAGGCGTGTTGATCTGGGGCATTAAAGCCCCCAATCGCATAGCCGAAGAGCTTTCATTGGCTCATGATGCTCAAAAGCTGGCCGAACGGTTGATTCAATGGGCAGCGGACGCTCTTGATCCTCCGCTGCGTGGGATTCGGGTTGAACCAATTACCAAAGCAAGCTCCACCAAGGAAGGGTTCGTCGTTTGTCTCGTGCCAGAAAGTCCTTTGAAGCCGCATCGTTCAAGATGGTCGGGAAATGAGTTTTACCTACGGCTTCAAGATGGCTGCAAGCCACTCCCGATGTCATTACTCAGGAGCTTGTTTCACCCCAATCTTGCACCACGCTTAGCAATTCACTACATGGTTCAGGTTTCTGCAACGAACATGGATCGCGTAAGCGTATGCGTCTCAGTGAGCATTGAGAATGCTAGTTCATCCACTGCTCACAAAGTCGTCGTCCAAGCTATCCCCCAGTCTGTATTGAACTCGACTTTCGAGATATTCCCGGAACGAGGTTGCGGCTGGAGCTCGGTTCCAAATTCGGATCGGCAATTCGTTGGCACAGAACCGCTGCATCCTGGGCAAACGATTAAATTCGGAAGAATGCAGGGGCATTGGGCTGGCAACACACTACCAAGCGAATCGAGTGTTCGTGTAGCCACCCGAATTTATGCTCGCAACATGCAACCTCATTATACTTCGGTTGAATTCTCCAGCGATGAGATCCGAAAGGCTTTCGAAACCAACAAATCAATTCAGAAAACTGGAACCGTTGAGTAGCAGGAAACCAAGTAGCGCCTTCACCCAAACAAACTCATCTGCCCCGCGTCCGCATCACTCACGGCTTTCTTCCGGATCTTCGCGGGCACACTCGTCGCCACGGGGACTTCTTTGACGCTTTCGGCGGGCTGGTGGCCGGATTCGAGTTGCTGGAGGACTTCTTTGGCTCTCGCGATGACGTTTTCGGGGAGGCCGGCGAGGCGGGCGACTTGGATGCCATAGCTTTTTTCGGCGCAGCCGGGGAGGATCTTGCGGAGGAAGATGATCTGCTGGTTCCACTCCTTCACGGCGACGTTGTAGTTCTTCACGGCGCTGCGGCTTTGGGCGAGCGCGGTGATCTCGTGGTAGTGCGTGGCGAAGAGGCAGCGGGCACCGATGTGATCATGCAGGTGCTCAGCGACGCTCCAGGCGATGCTGAGGCCGTCGAAGGTACTCGTGCCGCGGCCGATCTCGTCGAGGATGACGAGGCTGCGCTCGGTGGCGTTGTTGAGGATGAGCGAGGTCTCGTTCATTTCGACCATGAAGGTGGACTGGCCGCGCGCGATGTCGTCGCTGGCGCCGATGCGGGTGAAGATGCGATCGACGAGGCCGATCTCGGCGCTGGCGGCGGGGAGGAAGCTGCCAATCTGCGCCATGAGCGTGAGCAGCGCGGTCTGGCGCAAATACGTGCTCTTACCGGCCATGTTCGGGCCGGTGATGAGGATGAGACGGCTTTCCTCAGGCTCCAAGGTGACGTCGTTCGGCACGAAGCGTTCGCCGCTGGTGAGGTTCTGATCGAGCACGGGATGGCGGCCGTCGCGGATGAAGAGGTTGCGCGTTTCGTTGAGGACGGGGCGCGTGTAATTGAAGAGCCGCGCGGTTTCGGCGAGGGAGCCGAGTGAATCGAGCACAGCGATGGCTTCGGCGGTTTCCTGGATCTGCGCGAGGTGCTCGAGGACGCGACTGCGCAGCTCGATGAACTGCTCGTATTCGAGCGCCTTGCTGCGCTCTTCGCTGCCGAGGATTTTGTCCTCCATGCGCTTTAACTCGTCGGTGATGTAGCGCTCGCCGTTGACGGTGGTTTGCTTGCGATGGTAGTCGGCGGGAACGCTGCCGACGTTGGCCTTGGTGATCTCGATGAAGTAACCGAAGACGGCGTTGTATTTAATTTTGAGGCTCTTGATGCCGGTGCGCTCGATCTCA
>Ga0315900_10005552_pt1 | contig 17293 bp, 11 predicted proteins | sample LakEriMetagenome_FD_203521 | JGI IMG/M metagenome (GOLD analysis project Ga0315900, IMG submission 203521) | Freshwater fungal communities from buoy surface, Lake Erie, Ohio, United States - Buoy 12 MA114 | ecosystem: Environmental > Aquatic > Freshwater > Lake > Lake biofilm | place: USA: Lake... | reverse complement strand
GGTCTTTCCCCGCTGCGCTCGCCAATTCGTCCATGAAGCTCTCCGCGACGAAGCAGTTGAGTGCATGGCTCACCGAGCGCCAGTAGCCGACGTCGATGCCGACTTCCTCGCGGTTGTAGTTCACCGCGACGTTGGGCACGTCATAGGGATAGTTGGCGGCAGCCTCGATGGCGAACGGGTCAATCGCAGTCTCGACGACGGGCGGGAACATGCGCGCCGTGATCGAGGGCCCCGTCAGATCAAACTTCCAGGCGATGAGCTTGCCCGACGCATCGAGTCCTCCCGCGACCGTATCGAAGGCGGGCGGGCGGTAGGTGTCGTGGGTCATGTCCTGTTCGCGACTCCAGATCACCTTCACCGGCTTGCCGACCGCTTTGGAGGCGATGATCGATGCGGCAATGAAATCGACTTCGAGTCGTCGACCGAAGCCGCCGCCGAGCAGCGTGGTGTGGATCTTGACCTGTTCGGGTTTGAGCCCGGCAGCGGCTGCAGCCGTGGCTTGGGCAATGGTCTGCGTCTGGGTCGGCGCGTAGAGGTCGACGGCATCGGCACGGACGTCTGCGGTGCAGCACTGCGGCTCGAGGGTCGCATGGGCCAGCATCGGCAGCTCATAGGTCGCGCGAACGACTTTGGCCGCGCCCTTCAGTGCATTGGCGGCGTTGCCGTCATTGCGTACCGCACGTCCGGTGCGGGCGGCGGCCTTGCGCAACCGCGCGCGAATGGCCTCGTTGTCGAGTGCGGCGTTGGCACCCGCATCCCACTCGATCTTCACGGTACCGAGCGCCTTGTAGGCCTGCCAGTAATGATCGGCGATGACTACGACCCCGTTGTCGGTGCCGACGACGTCTTTGACGCCCGGCATGGCCTTGGCGTCCGTGGCATCAAAGCTTGCGAGTTTGCCGCCCAGCGTCGGGCACTGTACAAAAGCCCCATGCAGCATGCCCGGGAGCTTCACGTCGATGCCATAGATGGCACTGCCATCGAGCTTGCTGGCGGTGTCGAGGCGCTTGGCTGGCTTGCCGATCAGCGTGAATTCTTTGGCCGGCTTGAGTGTGACCTCGGTCGGCACGGGCAGCTTCGCCGCCGCCTCGGCGAGCTCGCCGAACGTGAGGCGCTGGCGGCCATTGACCACCGCACCGGCATCGACCTTGAGGGTGTCGGGCGCCACGCCCCACTGTGTCGCAGCGGCCTGCACGAGCATGCCGCGCGCCTGTGCGCCGGCTTTGCGCAACTTTTCCCACGCATCACGCACGCTGGTGCTGCCGCCGGTGATCTGTGCGCCAAGCAGGTTGTTGGTGTACACGGCACCGACCGGCGCCGCTTCGATGCGTATCGTCTCGAGGGCGATGCCGAGCTCCTCGGCGAGCAGCTGCGTGAGCGCTGTGTAGACACCTTGGCCCATCTCGGATTTATCGACGAGTACCGTGATGGTGTTGTCACCCGCGATGCGCAGCCAGGCAACTGGCTGTCCGCCAGCACCGATGGCCGCGGGCTTGCTGCAGCCACCGAGGCCGATGCCGAGCACGAGGCCGCCGCCGGCCAGCACTCCGAGCTTCAGGAAGTCTCTGCGTGTGTTGTGAATCAGCGTGTTGGCTTCGGCGTTCATCACGCGTTCTCCTTCTTGAGCAGTTCCGCGGCGCGGTGCACGGCCTTGCGGATACGGTTGTACGTGCCGCAGCGGCAGATGTTGCCGGCCATGGCGGCATCGATGTCGGCATCGGTCGGCGAGGGGTTCTGCGCCAGCAGCGCGGCAGCCGACATCAGTTGACCTGACTGGCAATAGCCGCATTGCGGCACGTCGAGCTCGAGCCAGGCTTTCTGCACGGCATGCGAGCGATCTGCAGAGAGGCCTTCGATGGTCGTGATCTTGCGTGTGCCCACATCAGCGAGCGCCACCTGACACGAGCGAGCCGGTTCGCCCTCGATGTGGACCGTGCAGGCGCCGCAGAGCGCAGCCCCGCAGCCGAATTTGGTACCGGTGAGACCGAGATGGTCACGCAGAACCCACAGCAGTGGCGTGTCGGGCGCGGCATCCGTCTCGAGTGCCTTGCCATTGACGTTGATTGAAGCCATCGTCGATGCCTCCCCGGCAGGTGCGGTTATGGCTCGATTAATAGCACCTTTTTTTAGGTTTTTGCAGCACTCGGGTGCTAGGACGCTTTGGCAGGAAATTTTAAATGTTCGAAATAGCCGAAGTAAAAATAAGAATAAAATCGATTTTCTCGAATAATATGCTTCGCTAGTTTACGCGGCTATTGCGCTGCGGCGCGGTCGTCAACGGAGCAATGCAGATGGATCTGCTCAATGTGCTTTGGCTCGGCATGCCGGTGTGGATCTGGCTGTCGTTCATCGTAGTCGTGGTGGCCTTGCTGGCCTTCGACCTCGGTGTCATGCATCGCGACACCCGGGAGATTGGCGTTCGCGAGAGCCTCAATATGTCGGCGTTGTACATCGGTCTCGGTCTCGCCTGGGGCGCTGCCGTGTACTGGATCTACCTCTCCGAGGCAGGTGCGCAATCGATCGATCCGCAGATTGCGGGCGCGGCGAGCACAGCGGAGCGGGCCTGGACGGCGGTCACGCTCTACGTCACCGGGTATCTCGTGGAGAAGACCCTCGCCCTCGACAACGTGTTCATCATCTCGATGATCTTCACGTACTTTGCAGTACCGCGGGAGTATCAGCACCGGGTGCTGTTCTGGGGCATCCTCGGTGTCATCGTGCTACGCGCGCTGATGATCGGCCTTGGCGCCGCGCTGGTGATGCAGTTCTCGTGGATCATGTACATCTTCGCGGTGTTTCTGATCGCCACCGGCGTCAAGATGCTGGTGATGATGGACGAGAAGCCCGACATCTCGAACAACCCCGTGTTGAAGTTCATGCGCAAGCGATTGCGGGTCACCGAGACGCTGCACGGTGAGCGGTTTCTCGTGACGCTGCCGGACCCGAAGACCGGGACCATGGTCACTTGGGCGACTCCGCTTTTTCTTTGTCTGGTTCTCGTCGAGGTGGCTGATCTCGTCTTCGCCGTCGACTCGGTGCCCGCGATCTTCGCGATCACCCCCGACGCGTTCATCGTCTACACCAGCAATATCTTCGCCATTCTCGGCCTGCGCGCGCTGTATTTTGCGCTTGCCGCGATGGTGCACCGGTTCCACTACCTCAAGTACGCCTTGGCGCTGGTGCTCGTGCTGATCGGCGTGAAGATCTTTCTCGGCGACTGGCTGTTCGACGGCAAGGTTCCCGCGAGCCTGAGTCTGTCGCTCACGACCGGCTTGCTGGCGGCGGGCATTTTTTACTCGTGGTGGAAGACCCGTCGGGCGGGTGAGGGCTAGGCGGTCAGTTCGCCGCGATAGGCAGCCACCCGCGGGTCCATGACCCGTCGCCACAGGGGCGGTATCGCGGCGAGCACCACCATGGTGGCGTAGCCCGCAGGCAACTGCGGGCTTTCGTCATGGTGACGCAGCAGCGGGTAGCGCCGCGTGGCATGGGCATGGTGGTCGCTGTGTCGCTGCAGCTGAAACAGCAGCAAGTTCGTGAAGGCATAGCTCGAGTTCCACGAGTGCGTCACATTGACGCGCTCGGGTTGCCCGGCGCGGGCGCCCTCGGTGATCGTCCGGCGCAGCAAGCCGTAGTGCTCGACGTAATTGATGATCTCGAGCAGGCTGATCGCCACGAGACTCTGCCCGACGAAGTAGGCAAGACCCAGCCACCACGCGGCGCCGGCAGCTTGCATCGCCACCAGCGTGCAGAGCAGCGCGAAGCCCGCCGAGGCGAGATACCAGCCGACGAGTTCGCTGCGTAGCGGACTCCATGATGGCCGTCGGCGTGATGACTGTTGCCGGCGTGCGAGATTCTCGCGCTCCAGTTCGAGCGCGCGCAGCGGATTGCGCCACAGGGCGCGTAGCACGAAGCCGTAGACCGATTCACCGAGGCGCGCCGTCGAGCCGTCTTGGGGTGTCGCCACATGCACGTGATGCCCGAGCAGATGCTCGATCTTGAACCCGCCGTAACTCACACTCGCCAGCAGCAAGCCGCCCGCGCGGCGTTCGAGCCGCGTTTGCTTGTGGATGAGCTCGTGAGCCGGGTTGATGGCGACGACACCGCCGATGAGTCCGATCGAGATCACCCAACCGACGGCGCCGATGGCGGAGAAAGGCGCCACGGCCAAAACCCAGATGCCGAACAGCAACACGGCCGTGTAGAGCGGCAGGCACAGCAAGGGCAATGCCCGGTAGTAGCGATCCTCGGCGAGCGCCGCCTCGTCACGCGGGTCCGGATTAGTCGTGTTTCGACCGATCAGCGCATCAAGCAGTGGAATGAGGACGAAGTACCACACGGGCACGACGAACGCGGCGGCGTCCCAGGCGCCACTGCGCGCAGCCCAGGCGTAGCTCGCGAAGGGCAGCGCCACCGGCAGCAGGAAGAGCAGGTGCCGGGCTTTAGTCATGGTTCAGGGTGCGCGCTGCCATCGCTGCGTGCGACCGAGCAGGGCGATGCCGAGATAGCCGCGTACGTTCAGCGTGCGTCCGCCATCGGCGAGTTCGAGCTTCACGTCGTAGATCTTGCCGCTGTCGGGGTCGAGGATCTTGCCGCCCGTCCACGTGGCCGAAGCGCCCTGACCCTGCTGCTTGAGTCCGGTGAGAATCACGAGTCCCATCATCTTCTTGCCGCGGCGCTCGTCCGGACAGCGCTCACAGGTGGTTTGAGCGGGCTCGTTGGGGCGTAGCGTGCCGGCAATGCGCCCTTCGAAGATGCCGTTGTTTTCGGTGATTTCTATGATGCCGCGCGGCTTGCCGTCTTTATCGTCGATGGTGTGCCAGCGGCCGACGGGCGAGTGTGAGGCGCCGCTCTCGCCAGCCACGCCGTGGACTGCGGCGCCGGCAATGAAAGCAACGAGAGCAACGAGCGCTATGCGACACATATCCATGTCACACTGTAACGCGACAATCGCCCGTTGTTGAGCGGCAGTTGATCCTGCGGCGGATGGGGCTTTGCTCTGCTATATTTTTTCGCAACTTAATTGCTTTTTCGAGGCGCGGTCCGGCGCGATGATTCGATCCTACTCCCTCCCGAAGAAATATCCGTTTTACGCTACGTTTGCCGTCGTGCTGCTGTACCTTGGCTCCGTGGCGCACGCAGCGCCGATTACGCTCGAGGCCGCGTTCGCCAAGGTCATCGCGTCGCACCCGCAGTTGCGTGGGTTCGATCTGCAGAGCGAAGTGCGTGAGGCTGAACTCGCCGTCGCCACCTTGCCGCCGCAGATGTCGGTGGGTGTGTCGATCGAGAACGCGGTGGGCTCTGGGGACTACCGAAGCTTTGACGCCAGCGAAAAAACCCTAACCCTTGCTGGCCTGATCGAGCGGGGCGGCAAGCGCGAGGCGCGCCGCGCCATGGCTGCCGCGCGCTTCGATGCCGTGGGCGTCGAGCGCTCAGCGATGCAGTTCGATGTACTGGCCGAGACAGCGCGTCGCTACCTCGATCTTGCAGGTTGGCAAGCACGGCAGCCGCTGCTGGAGGCTGAACTTGCGCAGCGGGAGCGCATGGCGGATTCGGCGCGACAGCGCTTCACCATTGGGGCGGCTCCGCAAACCATGGCGCTCAAGGCTGAAGCCGACGTGGCGGCGACCCGTGCCGCGTTGTCGGCAAGCCGCATGAGCGCGGCCGTGGCGGCGCGGCGCTTGGCCTTGATGTGGAGCGATCGAACCGGCGCGGCGCTCGAAGCGATGCCCTTGCCGGCGAGTTTGCCCGCGTTGCCTGCTTTCGAAGACTTCCGCAAGGCGCTGCCAAGCGCTCCGGAGCTGACTCGGTTTGCAACCGAAAGTCGTATACGCGAGGCCCGCCTGCGGCTGGCGGTCGCGGGCGCTTCGGCGGATGTCGATTGGGAGTTGGGTGTTCGTCACCTTGCCGCCACGGGCGATGTGGCGCTCATCGCGGGTGCACGAATCCCGCTCGGGGCGCCGCGCCGCGCGGCCTACGAGCAATCCATCGCACGCGCCGAGCGTGCGGCCCTTGAGTTCGAGTGCGAGTCGCTCGAGGGGCAGCTCGATGCTGCTCTGCTCGAGGCTTGGGCGCAGGCGAATGCCGCCGCCGCGCAGGTGCAAGCGCTCGAGTCTGATGTGTTGCCAAAGCTGCGTGATGCGGCAACGAGTGCCGAGCGCGCGTACATGGCGGGTGCGCTGAGCTACCTTGAATGGTCGGAGGTGCAGGGCTCAGTCCGCTCGGCACTCGAAGCGGCGCTCGAGGCGAAGCTTGACTGGCGTCGAGCCATGATTGAGATCCAGCGTTTGACGGCCGAGCCCGTCATCGCGGCGCCATAAGCAGGGGGATGCGATGCGTCTGACGGTATCGGTGATGATGTTGTGCGGCCTTCTGCTCGGCGGCTGCGGCGGGCCGCAAGGCCCGCAGTCAGGGCATGAGGGCGATGCCCACGATCATGGCCACGATCACGCCGATGAGCCGGAAGGTCCGAACGGCGGACGGCTACTGACCGAGGGCGATCTGACGGTGGAGGTACGCCTTGTCGATCAACCCGGCAAGCCGCCGCGATTCGTCGCCTGGGTGACCCGCGCCGGCAAGCCGCTCACCACAGGCGTCGAGCGTCTCTCGGTGCGCACCGACCGCCTGGATGGTGAATCGGAAATTTTTGATCTGGTGGCGAACGATGGCGCCTTTGCCGGGACTTCGGGCGTCCGTGAGCCGCACAGCTTCGCCGTCAAGGTTTTGGTGCGCGTGGCGGGGCGTGACTACAGTTGGTCGTTCGAGTCGATCGAGGGGCGCGTCAGCATCGATGCTCCGACTGCGGCTGAGGCGGGGATTACCACCACCCCAGTCGGTGGGGGCGTCATTCTCGAGACGATCGAAGTGCCGGGCGTGGTGCGGGCACGCGAGGCGGCGAGTGCGAAGGTTATTGCGAGATTTCCCGGTGTCGTCAAATCGGTGCTGGTGCGGCCGGGAGAACGCGTCGCGGCAGGTGCCGTGCTCGCCACCATCGAAAGCAACGCAAGTCTGTCGACGTACCCCCTGACCGCTCCGATCTCAGGCACGGTGATCCGCCATGATGCCGTGGTCGGTGCCGCCGTGAGCGATATGCCGCTATTCGAGTTGGCCAACACCGACACCCTCCAAGTGGACTTGCGCGTGTTTGGCAAGATGGCGCAAAGCGTTCGGCCCGGCTCGCGCGTACGGGTGCAACGCCTGACCGATGACAGCAGTGTCGAGGCGCAGATCAGCCGCTTGATGCCCGACATCGATGTTGCGACGCAAAGCCTTGTTGCTCAGGCGATGATCAAAAATACCGATGGCTTGTGGCGTCCGGGCACTGCCGTCCAGGCGGAAGTCGAGCTGTCGCGCGCTACGGTTGAGCGGGCCGTGCCGATCGAGGCGCTGCAAACCTGGCGAGAAATGGACGTCGTGTTCATCAAGGTCGGCGAGGTCTATGAAGTACGGCCTGTGAAGATCGGGCGCCGTGATCGGCGCTCCGCGGAGATCTTGGAGGGCCTCAAGGTCGGTGACGTGGTGGTGGTTGGCCAGAGCTATCTGATCAAGGCCGACATCGAAAAGTCCGGCGCGACACACGACCACTAGGCCTGCGTCATGCTCGAGAATCTCGTTCGCTATTCGATTCGACACCGCTGGGTGATGCTGGCAGCGACGTTGCTGCTGGCAGCCGTCGGCGTTGTGAGCTTGCTGCGTTTGCCGATTGATGCGGTGCCGGACATCACCGATGTTCAGGTACAGATCAACACCGAGGCGGCGGGATACTCGCCCCTCGAGGTCGAGCAGCGCATCACGTACCCAATCGAAACTGCGCTCGCCGGTTTGACTGACGTGGCTTACACGCGATCGTTGTCGCGTTATGGCTTGTCGCAGTTGACCATCGGCTTCGAAGACGGAACCGATATTTATTGGGCGAGGCAGCAGATCGCCGAGCGCTTGCAGGGCGTCTCCTCGCAACTGCCGCCTGGCGTTGAGGCCTCCATGGGGCCGATCGCGACAGGGCTCGGCGAGATCTTCATGTACACGGTCGAGGCGGTGCCGGGGTCTGGAGTCACGCCCACCGAGCTACGCTCTGCCAACGACTGGATCATCAAGCCCCAACTGCGAACGGTCAAAGGTGTGGTCGAGGTCAACACCGTCGGCGGGTTTGTGCGCGAGGTGCAAGTGGCCCCGGATCTGCGTCGTCTCAGCGCGCTGCAGATCACGCTGGATGAGTTGATCAATGCCATTGAGCGCAACAACGCCAACGTCGGTGCGGGCTACATCGAGCGGAGCGGCGAAATTTATCTGGTGAGAGTGCCCGGGCAGATTCGCGACCTCGATGAAATCGGTGCGATTCCTGTCATCAACCGCAACGGAGTGGTCATTCGTGTCCGCGACCTCGCTGCCGTTCAGGAAGGTCGCGAGTTACGCACCGGCGCTGGCACCGAGGATGGCGAGGAAGTGGTGCTGGGCACGGTGATCATGCTCACCGGCGAGAACAGTCGCGAGGTCGCCAATGCCGTCCGTGAGCGGATCGCCAGCATCCAGCCGTCGTTGCCCAAGGGCGTGAGGCTGACCGCGACCTACGATCGCACGAACCTCGTGAATCTTACGATACGGACCGTAGCCACCTCACTGGCGGAGGGCGCATTGCTCGTCATCGCGGTGCTGTTTGTGCTGCTTGGCAACATACGCGCCGCGCTGATCACGGCCGCCGTGATTCCCTTGTCGATGCTGTTGACGGCCACGGGTATGTTGCGGGCCGGAATTTCGGGTAACTTGATGAGCCTCGGCGCACTCGACTTCGGGCTGATTGTCGACGGCGCGGTCATCATCATCGAAAACTGTCTGCGACGGTTCGGCTTGGTACAGCAGCGGCTGGGTCGAGCGCTGAGCCGCGATGAACGGCTCGATACTGCGGCTTCAGCAACGGTCGAAGTCATCCGACCCAGTATCTTCGGTGTGGGCATCATCACCGCGGTTTATCTGCCCATCTTTGCCCTTGAGGGCGTCGAGGGACGGATGTTCCACCCGATGGCATTCACCGTCGTCTTTGCGTTGACCGCCGCGATGCTGCTGTCGCTGACTTTTGTGCCCGCCATGGTCGCCATCGGATTCTCTGGCAAGGTGGTCGAGAACGAGCGGGCGTTCATGCACACCCTCAAGGCGCGCTACTCGGTGGCGCTCGATTGGGCGGTGGCGCAGGGGCGTAATATCGTGGCGGTCGCTGTCGTTCTCGTGCTCGGTGCTGCAGCCTTGACAAGTCGCATGGGTAGCGAGTTCATTCCGAGCCTCGATGAAGGCGATTACGCGCTGCATGCGCTGCGTATTCCGGGCACTTCGCTGACGCAGTCGGTGGCGATGCAGCGGCAGCTCGAGCGCCGAATTGCGGCGATTCCTGAGGTCGATCACGTTTTCAGCAAGATCGGCACCGCCGATCTCGCCAACGACCCGATGCCTCCATCGGTGGCCGATACCTTCATCATTTTCAAGCCAAGGTCCGAATGGGCGAACCCGCGGAAGACGCAGGCGGAGATCATTGCCGGTATCCAGGAAATCATCGGCAAGATTCCGGGCAATAATTATGAGCTGACGCAGCCTATCCAGATGCGGTTCAACGAACTGATGACTGGCGTGCGCTCCGATGTGGCGATCAAAGTATTCGGCGATGATCTCGATGTTGGGCTTGAGGTGGCAGAGAGGATCCGCGGCGTCGTGGCAGGTGTACGCGGTGCGGAGGACCCGCAAGTCGAGCAAGTGACGGGCTTGCCGGTGCTCGTCATCGAGCCCGATCGTGAGGCGATTGCCCGTCTCGGGCTCTCCGTCAGTGATGTTCAGGATGTGGTTCGGGCGGCGATCGGTGGCGTCGTCGCGGGCACGCTCTACGAGGGCGATCGGCGGACGCCGATCGTAGTCAGACTACAGGATTCGATCCGCGGGGATATCGACGCGGTTCGCGGTCTGATGGTGCCGGTGGCGGGGAGTGATGGCACGCCCCGCGCAGTGCCGCTCGGCGAACTGGCGAGCGTTGAAGTTCGCGTCGGCCCGAACCAGATCAACCGCGAGGATGGCAAACGACGGGTCGTAGTCACCGCCAACGTCAATGATCGCGATCTCGGGTCGTTTATCGCCGAGGTGCGTCAGCGCATTGAGGCGGAGGTGGCATTGCCCGCTGGATACTGGGTCGATTACGGCGGCACTTTCGAGCAACTCAGCTCGGCGGCGCAGCGACTTGCCATCGTGGTGCCGGTGACCTTGCTGCTGATTTTGGGTCTGCTCTTCATGGCATTTGGCTCAGGCAAGGACACGCTGATCGTTTTCTCCGGCGTGCCGCTCGCGCTCACCGGGGGTGTCATTGCGTTGTTTCTGCGCGATCTGCCACTGTCGATTTCGGCCGGTGTGGGCTTCGTGGCGCTCTCCGGCATCGCGGTGCTGAACGGCATCGTCATGATCAGTTTCATTCGCCAGTTGCGTGAGGCCGGCGAGCCTTTGCTCGCCGCGATTCGCGAGGGCGCAGTGACGCGATTGAGACCGGTGATGATGACGGCGCTCGTGGCGAGTCTGGGCTTCCTGCCCATGGCGCTATCGATCGGCGCCGGAGCCGAGGTGCAGCGGCCGCTCGCCACCGTAGTCATCGGCGGCGTGATTTCCTCTACGGCGCTGACGCTGTTTGTGTTGCCGGTGCTCTACGGGTTGTTGCATCGCTCGCGGTAGTCGAGATGGCTGAGCCCAACGCGTCCCCGCCCGCACCGTCGAACACACTCCCGCCCGACGCTCCGCGACCCTTCGTTGTGCCGTTTCGAACCCTGGACGGCGCTGCGCCGCTGCGCTGGTTGCGGCTGGGCTGGCAGGATCTGCGGCGAGCGCCCGGCCCCACCGCCGCGCTCGGCGTGTGCGTGGTGGTCCTGAGTGCGGTGGTGAGCGCGCTGGCCTGGCAGCTCGGGCGCTTTGCCTTGCTGGCGGCGCTGCTGTCCGGGTTCGTGTTCGTCGCACCGCTGCTGGCCGTGGGGCTCTACGGTGTCAGCCGAGCGCTCGAGGCCGGTCGGCCGCCGCGGCTGCGCGAGAGTCTGGCGTTGGCGCGCAGTGTCATGGGCCAGGCGGCGGTGTTTGCGCTGGTGCAAGGGGTGGTGCTGTTCACCTGGTCGCGGGCGGGGATGATGGTCAGCGCATTCATGGAGATCGAGCCCGGGAACCTGCGATCGCTGCTCGAGTTTCTGGCCGTGGGCTCAGCGTTCGGAGCGGTCTTTGCGGCGCTGACCTTCGCCGCCACCGCGTTCAGCTTGCCGATGATCGCCGATCGGGACGTCGACATGGTTACGGCCTGTGTCTCGAGCATCAACGCGGTGCTGCACAACAAGCGGGTGATGCTGCTGTGGGGGGCGCTCATCGCTGCACTGACGCTGCTCGCCTTTGCCACCTTGCTGATCGGCCTCGCCATTGTCATGCCCTGGCTGGCCTACGCCGCGTGGCATGGTTACCGGGAGACCCTTGATGCCTCCAGCTGGCCCGCCCTCGGGGTGAGCGGGGACTGATCGCCCGCCCGATGTCCCAGCCTGCGGTCATCGCCGCCCCCAAATGGTTGAAACCGGCTGGCCTTGGGTATGCTCGGAGGGTCGGACCCATCCAATGAATTCGGGAGTTCGCCCATGATCGGACGTCGTCAGTTGTTCGGTGTCGCCGCAGGTTCGCTGGCACTCGTTCAGGGCATGAAACCCGAGGACGCCCTCGCCGCAGCCACATCCAAGTCCGAAGGCGCCGCGGCCAAGGCGGCAGGCGCCAAGGCGGCCGGTGCCCAGGCTCGTGGCTACAACGGTCGGTTAGCGCGGCTCGCCACGCTCGATCTCGAAAGTCAGCAGGATTTCACGCGCGGCTTTCGCCGTCTGCAAGGCAAGTCCCTGCGCGCGGCCTCGTTTGCCGCCTTCGAGCGGGTACTCGAGCGCGAGGGGATCGACCAGAGCACGCCGATCACGGTCGAGCAGTTGCGCAAGCTCGTCGACACGGAGCCCGGCATCAACATCGCCTCGAAGAGCTGGCTCGATAATCAGTACTACATGTGGAAGACGCTGCAACTGCACCTCCACGAGAATGCCGACGCCTACCTTTCCGAGATGGAAGCGACGGACAAGTCCGGACCCGGCATGCTCGAGTTCGCACCAAAGCTCGATATCCCGGTGTATGCGCGTCACGAGATCCACATCCAGCCGGGCGGATACGTCGGCGATCCGTTCGCGGGCCACATGTATCACTACGGTACCAATAGCTTCTATACCGGTACCTCGCACGGCACGAACGATCAGGACGAGGCGCACCTTGGCGCAGCGGAGCGTCTGCCGCTACCCAAAGATGGGAAGGTTCGTCGCATCCTCGACATGGGCTGCGGCATCGGTCAGTTGACCGTTGCATTGAAGGAGCGTTTCCCGGATGCCGAAGTGTGGGGCATCGACTGCGGCGCGCCCATGCTGCGCTATGGCCACATGCGTGCAGTCCGGCTTGGCGTCGGCGTCAATTTCTCGCAGCGCATGGCCGAGGACACGCAGTTCCCGGACAACCACTTCGATCTCGTCACAAGTTACCTGCTGCACCACGAGGTGCCGGCCGAGGTCACGCTGAAGATCATCGCCGAGGTGCAGCGCATCACCCGACCGGGTGGTGTCTACTACCCGCTTGATTTCATCTCGGGTGGCACGGCGATGCCGCCGCGTCAGATGTACGGTCGTTGGTGGGACCACCGCTGGAACAACGAGCCGTGGTCGCTCGAGTACCACTCGGTGCCGTTCACGCAGGAAATCGGCAGTCGCGGTTTCACCATCGTCGACAATGCACAGGCCGTGATCCGCGGTTACGGCATTCGGCACGCCATCAAGGCCTGATCGCTCGAGCGCTATACCGTCAGGATATTCGGCGGCACCGAGTGGATCGGTGTCGCCCCATCCTCGCCGATCAGCACCAGATCCTCGAGGTGGCAGGTGCCGCCCATGCCCGTGTCCAAGATCGGGCAGTCGACGCTGAGCACCATGTTCTTCTCGAGCACCAGGCCCTCGACGCTGCGACCCTCGGCGACGCTCGGTTGAGGGTGATCGCTGTGCCAGAGGCCCACGCTGTGCGGCGTGAAGTTGACGCTGAAGTCCGCGCCCTGTTTTTTCATTGACTCGCGACCGATGCGCTGCACATCGAGAAAACGCATGCCTGGGCGCAGTTGACTGCGCACCTCCTGCCAGGCGGTGAAGATTGCCGCCGTGCCACGACGCATGAGCGCATGCGGTTCGCCGACGAAAATCGTACGCGCGAAGTCGCCGTGGTAGTGCAGGAAACTGCTGACGCAGTCGATGCTGAACGCCATGCCCTCGCGAATCGGGGCATCGGCGATCTCGGATGACGAGCCATCGATGACGATGAACACGGCTTGGTTGCCGCGCGCGGCGGCTTCGGCGAAAAAGCGGTTGCGCAGTGCACCCGTCGAGCCTGCGGTACGCACCGTGGCGACCATCGCCATGGCGGCATCGACGTTGTGCTGCGCGGCGATGCGCATCAGGCGGATCTCAGCCGGGGATTTGGCGAGACGGATCCGTCGCAGCGCATCTTCGGCGGGTGTCGTGCTGCCGGCGAAACTGCGCTGCTGCAGCAATCGCTCGATGGCCGGATCGTCGATGGCGAGGCGGGCGCCGGTGAGACCGAGGTGTTGCAACGCGCGCTGCAGTGCCACATCCGCCGAGGGCGAAGGGGGCTCGGCGCTCGCCGAGGTTTTGCGGCGATGCCTCTCGCGCGAGCTCAACAAAGATTCATCGAGGATGCGGTGCATGCGTGTCGGCGCCGCAGTGCCGTCTGCTTCGGCCGTGGTATACGGAAACACGATGTGGTTCGGCAGCTCGACATCGTCGGCGTAGCGGTAGTAGTGCAGAAACCCGCTCATCACGAGCGCCACGGGGCGCTTGGGGTCGCGCGGGTAAATGACGAAGACGGAGTGTCGAAACCCCATCCGATCGAGATTTGGCCAATGATTGCCGAGATAGAACACATTGGTCGGTTGCGTGACGATGAACGCGTCGAGGTTGTACTGCGCCATCACGCTCTGCGCACGTTCGACGTTGACGAGCGCCTCTGTGCGCAGGAACGAGACGTCGGGTCGCGTTGGTGTAGGCGCGGATGAGATCGCGGCGCTTGCAGGTGGTGCTGCACCGGTGGCGAGGCTACCGGCGGCGGCGCCCCCAAGCGTGGCAAGCACGGAACGGCGATCGATCATCGGGGACTCTCCAGCACGGTGCGGATCTCATCGATCACCGCCGGGTCTTCGATCGTTGCGGGGATGTCGAACGGGCGGCCGTCCGCGATGGCGCGCATGGTGGCGCGCAGCACCTTGCCGCTGCGTGTTTTTGGCAGACGTGTCACGATGTGACAGCGCTGAAAGCTGGCGACCGGCCCCACTTCGTCACGCACGCGTTGCACGAGGTCGGTCACGAGGGCAGTCGCTGCCGCACTGCCTGCCGTGACTCCAGCGCCGGCCTTGAGTACGACAAGACCGACTGGTGCCGTACCCTTGAGTGCATCGGCGACGCCGATCACGGCGCATTCGGCTACTGCCGCGTGACCGGCGAGTGCCTGTTCCAGTTCACCGGTGGAGAGTCGATGGCCTGCCACGTTGATCACATCGTCGATGCGACCCATCACGTGTACGTATCCGTCTTCGTCGATGTGGCCACCGTCGCCGGTAGTGTAGTAGCTGGGGTGCGCACGCAGATACGCGGCATGAAAGCCTGCCGGATCGTTCCATAGCGTGGGCAGGCAGCCGGGCGGCAAAGGCAATCGGATGACGAGCTCGCCTTGCGTGTTGGGCGGCAGTCTTCGTCCCTCCGCATCGAGTACGTCGATCTGATAGCCGGGCAGGGGTCTTGTGGGACTGCCCGGCTTGATCGGCAAGAGTCCGAGGCCGAGCGCATTCGCCACCATCGGCCAGCCGGTCTCGGTCTGCCACCAGTGATCGATCACCGGGCGATCGAGCTTCTCGGCCGCCCAGCGCACCGTGTCGGGATCCGCGCGTTCGCCGGCGAGGAACAGCGCTCGCAGGCTGTCGAGCTGCGCCTCGCGCATGAACTTCCCATCGGGATCCTCACGCTTGATGGCGCGCATCGCGGTGGGCGCAGTGAAGAGCGCCGTTACACGGTGCCGTTCGACGATGCGCCAGTACGCGCCGGCATCGGGCGTACCGACCGGCTTGCCTTCGTAGAGGATGCTCGCGCAGCCATGCAGCAGCGGACCGTAGACGATGTAGGAGTGGCCGACGACCCAACCGATATCCGAAGCCGCCCAGAACGTTTCGCCCGGATTGGCCCCATAGACGTTGTGCATCGACCAGGCGAGCGCAACGAGGTAGCCGCCCGTATCGCGCACCACGCCCTTCGGCTTGCCGGTGGTACCGGAGGTATACAGCACGTAGAGCGGTGCATGAGCGGACATCGGGACCGGCGCTACCTTGGGCGCATCGCGCAGTGCCTCCTGCCAATCGATGTCGATCTCCGCACGCAGGGTGGCCGGTCCCTGCGTGCGTTGCAGCACCACGCACTGCGATGGCTGATGGTTCGCCAGTTCCATCGCCTTGCAGAGCAGACCGTGATAGTCGACGACGCGACCGGGCTCGAGACCGCAAGAGGCTGAGAGGATCAGCGTGGGCTGAGCATCGTCGATGCGCACCGCGAGTTCCCGCGCAGCGAATCCGCCGAACACCACCGAGTGAACAGCACCGAGCCGGGCGCAGGCGAGCATCGCGAATACGGCCTCCGGCACCATCGGCATGTAGATGATCACGCGATCGCCTGCGCGGACGCCGAGGCGACGCAGCGCGCCGGCGAGTCGCGACACCTCATCGAGCAGTTCCGCGTAGCTGATGCGCCGTTCGGTGTGCGTCATGGCGCTGACGTGAATCAACGCGGTCTGCTCACCACGCCCGGCGGCAACGTGCCGATCGACGGCGTTGTAGCAGGCGTTAAGTTCACCATCGCCGAACCATCGGCCGTTCGGCGTATCGCTGAGATCACAGCCTACGGTTGGAGTTCGGGTCCACTGCAGCGCCTGCGCGGCCTCCAGCCAATAGCGCTGCGGGTCGGCGCGCCAGCGTTCGTATTCCTGAATCTGACGACTCATGCGGGTGACAGTTGCCTAAGCCCTCGAAACCCGCAGCGGACCAGCAGGGCACCACCGAGTAGTAGCAGAGCCGGTGCGACCATCAGCGAACGACTGACGAGTTCGGGGGAGCCGAAAACGAGGTCCGTGAACAGGGCGACCACGAGCGGCCCGCCCGCCTGACCGACGATGTTGGCAATCAGCAGGTACATCGCGACCAGGAGGCCCCGCATGCGCGAGGGGCAGATCACCGGGATGAGCGCCGGACCCGCACCGAAGGGCATGGTGCCAAAGAAAACCGCGGGAGCGAGCACGGCGACGGCCCACTCGCCTGTCGGCATCATGGGGAACGCGATGACGAACGGCACGGTGACCAGGGCGGCATAGCAGGCCGTGCGCAAGTGGCCGTCGCGCATGCCCCGTCCTTGCAGACGATCGGCGATCCAGCCGCCGGCAATGACGCCGCCCGTGCCGCAGAACAGGAAGATCAGTCCGTAGGCATAGCCCACTTGCGAGGCGTTCCAGCCGAGATTGCGGATGAAGTGCGCGGGCACCCAGGCGCCCAGGCAGAACTGCACGGCCGCGAGCACCGAGATGCCGAAGAACACGGCGACGAACACGCCGATATGGGCGCGCACGAATTGCATCACTTCGCCGAGCGAGGGTTTTTGGTCGGTGTTTGTCGCGCTGGCCGAGCGGCGCTCGGGTTCGCGAACCGTCAGCAGGAACCAGATCACGACGATGAACCCCGGCAGGGCGCCGAGTACGAACGCAGCCTCCCACGGGCGCATTTCGCCGAGCAGCGGCAATACCACTCGATCGAGCGCCGACAATTGCGCGATCAACCAGCCGCCGACGAGCAGCGCCACACCCGAGCCGACGAAGCTCGCACCGGTGAAGACGCTCACCGGCAACGACACGCGATGCGAGCGGAACAAGTCGCCGAGCATCGAGAATCCCGAGGGCGTGAGGGTGGCCTCACCGACGCCCACCACGGTGCGTGCGAGGAACAGTTGCAGGAAATTTTTGGCGAGACCACATGCTGCAGCCGCCATGGTCCACACGACAATCCCCGCAGCGATGATGCGTCGGCGATTGCCGGTGTCAGCCAATCGGCCGAGCGGTACGGCGGCGATCGCGTAGAACAAGGCGAAGGCGAGCCCCTGCAACAGGCTGATTTGCGTATCGGAGATGGCCAGAT
>Ga0315900_10005551_pt1 | contig 17295 bp, 12 predicted proteins | sample LakEriMetagenome_FD_203521 | JGI IMG/M metagenome (GOLD analysis project Ga0315900, IMG submission 203521) | Freshwater fungal communities from buoy surface, Lake Erie, Ohio, United States - Buoy 12 MA114 | ecosystem: Environmental > Aquatic > Freshwater > Lake > Lake biofilm | place: USA: Lake... | reverse complement strand
AGACTACGGCTATGCCGAACTTCTCGACAGCATCGGCACCACCATCATGGGCCGCAAGACCTATGAGGAAATCATCGGCTTTGGTATGGAATGGCCCTATACCGGCATCGATTCCTTTGTGGTTACGACAAACAAAAACTTAAAAATTCAGAGTCCGGACACCTATGCCCTCACGGAAAATCTGAAAGACTTCATTTCCGCTTTGAAAAAGAAAACCGACAAAGACATCTGGCTCATCGGCGGCGGCAAACTGATTACCTCCTTCATCAACGAAGGAATTCTGGACAAAATGACCATTACCGTTATACCCAAAATTATCGGCGAAGGAATTCCCCTGTTTGCCAACAAGCCCAAAGAAACCAATTGGAAACTCACGGAAGTAAAAGCCTTCGACACCAGTGTGGTTAACCTGACTTATGAAAAGGCCGGCTGAGTCATGCGCTTACCGCTGGTTATGAAATCAGGAATTTTGTTCTTCGAACAAGGGCAGACCAAGTTGGCAAAAATCGCTCAGAATAAGCCCTCCTCTGCTGCCTTCCGCCTATTCACTCAATAACTGAATACCTTCTCCCCGCTCTGCCCACTGCTGAGCTGCCATTTCAGCTTCCAGCCATAGGCACAGTCGCGGGTATCGGCATTGCCCTGTTCATTAACACCCAGGTTTACGGTGAGGGTATTGCCCTCTGATTTGTGTACAATCTCTCCGTCTACCGGACGCCAGACCTGACAATAGGTATTGCTCACCAACCGGCGGTTGTAATGATTCGTGAAGGCCTTTCCGAAGCGGTTGCTGCCCCAGGTGTCGGTGCCGGACTGCCCGTTCAGCAGCGTATCGCCCATGGCAGAGAACTGAACAAAATTTACAATGCCCGTTTTCTTTGCCATTTTCCATGAAGTGATGCGGGCAATGCTGTAATTCGCAACAGCGCCGGTATTAAAGGTGATGCTCATATTGGATGAGCGCTCCCGGAAAAGCAGGGAATCCGTTCCGGCCAGAAAGCCAATCCAATTGCTGCCGTTCACATTCCGAAGGAATTTGTCGCCATTGAAGGTCCATGACTTGCTGTCGCGCAGGCGGGTAACCTTATAATTCTGATGCGTAATTTTGAGTCGGGCACCTGCCTGCGACCAGCGGTCTCCTTCAATCAACTCGATCCGGATGGAACCACCCCGGGTTCTGGACGGACTGCCACAGGGTGTAGTACCATCAAAATTGAGCACCAGCACCTTGCTGCCCAGCTGGGCCGAATCAATGCTGCAGCCGCAGATGGTTTTCTTTGCATTCACCACCGCCATCCGGCCACCGCTGAGCGAGGTAAAATTACCAATGGCATCGTTCACATCGCTGTTGGTCTGGTCACTCTCACTTTTCAGCTCGTTGTTGTCTTCCACCTGTGTGAGAGACTGATTGTCGGGCGACGGATCTTCTTTGTCCTTTCGACAGGATGAAAACAGCAGGACAAAAGCAAACAGCAGAACAGAAGTAAGTTTCATTGGAAAATAATTTCAGGCAAAACGCAGCCCAAAGGAAAATATTTCAGCGCTTTTTTTCTGATAAATGCCAAATGAGACATGAGGATGTTTCAGAACTTTATGTTTTGGCCTGCTGATTTTTTAATTTTAGGCTCTGATTAATCCCCCAATCCGGGTTGACTCAGAATCTGCATGCTGTTTTTATTAGGGAAGGCACAATGAAAAATACGGATAAAGAGAGCCTTCAAAAAGCCTTCCGGCTTTTTGAATCCGGAGATATTGAGCAAATTGAAACCGGTACACTCAAAGGGCTCCTCGAGATTCATCGATATCTCTTTGAAGGACTTTATCCCTTTGCCGGAAAAATCCGGACGCAGAACATCTCGAAAGGAGGCTTTCGCTTTGCCACAGTACTGTACCTGAAAGAAGCCCTCGAAAAAATTGAGGAAATGCCGGAAAACAGCTTTGAAGAAGTTGTTTCAAAATATCTGGAAATGAACATTGCCCACCCGTTTGCCGAAGGGAATGGCCGTTCCATGCGGATTTGGCTGGACATGATGCTGAAGAAGCAGCTGCGGCAGGTTGTGAACTGGCAAAAAATCGACAAGCATCTTTATTTGCAGGCCATAGAAAGAAGCCCGGTAAATGACCTTGAATTAAGAACCCTGCTGGCGGCAAATCTCACGGAAGACATCCACAACCGGGAAATCATCTTTAAGGGAATTGAGCAATCCTATTACTACGAGGGCTATGAAAAAGGTCCTGACGATTTCCCTGCCTGACTGCTGTCTGAGGTAGTCAAAAAAAAATCATTCGGGAAGTCAGCCTGAACATCAGACAAAAACCGCCAGACCAATGTCATTTTTTTCAGCCGAAATGCCCCTTAGTATTAGCATCTGAAATGAAAAAGCCGGAAACCACATTTCTGTTTTTCACCGGAAAAGGCGGTGTGGGAAAAACATCCCTGGCCTGCGCATCGGCCATTGCCCTGGCTGATTCCGGAAAACGGGTGCTGCTGATCAGCACCGACCCGGCTTCCAATCTCACAGATGTGCTGGAATGTCCGGTAAATGACAAAATCCGCCGCGTTGCCGGAACGGAAAACCTGTTTGCACTGAACATCGACCCGGAATCAGCGGCAGAGGATTACCGAAACCGGGTAATTCAGCCCCTGTCTTCCGCGGCATCGGCAGAAGAAATCAACAAAATCCGGGAAGATTTGTCCGGAGCCTGCACCACCGAAATTGCCTCTTTTGATGAGTTTTCCAGGTTTATCTCGGGAGAACAGGAAGACAATAAGTTCGATACCGTCGTTTTCGATACCGCCCCTACCGGCCATACCCTGCGTCTGCTGGAATTGCCGGCGGCCTGGTCGGATTTTTCCGGAAATAATCCCGCGGGTGCTTCCTGCCTGGGTCCGGCCTCTGCTCTGAAAAGCAGCCGTGAACGATACCAGACGGTGGTGGAAAAACTCCGGGATGCTTCCTTTTCTACCTTTTTCATCGTTGCACGAACAGACCTCCCCTCACTCAAAGAAGCCTCCAGAACCAGCAGCGAACTCGCCCGGCTCGGGATGAAAAATCAGTCACTGTACATCAACGGCGTTTTCCGGGCCCTTGACCGGAAGGACCCGCTGGCAGTGAAAATGGAAAGCATGGCAGAGCAGCAGCTTCACTCGATGCCGGATAACCTCAAAAATCTTCCGCAGAAATTCTTTCCCCTGCTGCCATATAACCTGCTGGGCATACGAAAACTCCGTTCCCTGTTTGATCCGGCTTTACAGCAGCAGATTTCCGTAGAGCAAACCGGAAGGAAAGATCCGGAAAATCTGAATCTTCCGGGCATCAGCGAACTATGCGAAGAACTTTGCCGAGGCAAAAAAAACGGACTCATTCTTACCATGGGCAAAGGCGGTGTGGGAAAGACCATTGCCGCTTCAGCCATCGCCTTAACCCTGGCCGGAAAAGGATTTGAAGTACTACTCACCACTACAGACCCGGCTGCCCACATCCGGGATTTCATCAGCCAAACGGGTGCAATTCCGCCAACACTTACCATAGAGCAGATCAACCCGAAGGAAGAGACGCAGCGCTACATAGAAAAAATCATGGAACAAAAAGGGCAGGGAAAAACGAAGGAGGAAAAAAAACTGATTTTCGAAGACCTGAAATCGCCCTGCACCGAAGAAGTGGCTGTTTTCAATGCCTTTTCAAAAGCCATCCGCCAGGCTTCCCGCAAATTCGTCGTCATCGATACCGCTCCCACCGGGCATACCCTGCTCCTGCTTGATACCGCAGGCAGTTATCACCGGGAAATTCTCAAAAATAACCCGCTTGCCGGCAAGCTGCGGACACCTTACATGGCGCTGCAGGATTCGGATGTATCCAGAATAATTCTGGTAACACTGCCGGAAACAACACCGGTAAGAGAAGCGGCCTCCCTGCAAGAGGATTTGAAACGGGCCGGTATCAGACCCTGGTGCTGGCTGATCAACCAAAGTCTTTCTATGGTAAAGGGCATTTCAGACCCGCTGCTGAAAAGCCGCGCCACAGCCGAAACGGCCATCATCCAAGAGGTTAATACACGGCATTCAGAACGGGCTTTCGGAATCCCCTTTCTGGCTGAAATAAATCTCCTTCCGGCCGTACTCCATTCCAACCCCTAAGTTTCCTTCCGGACAGCTTTTTCCCTTTTGGTATCTGAATTCAGCCTTACCTCCATCAGAGCTCTGATTTCAAAACCTTTGTCTTTATTTTTGATTTATTGCTGAAAAGCTTGCTGTATTTTTGCCGCATTCCCTTATGAGCAATTCCAAGTACTGCCCCAGCCTGACCGAATACAAACGCCGCAAAACCGTAGAGGTTCGAATCGGTGATTTGCTCATGGGCTCGGCCCATCCCATCCGGCTTCAGTCTATGACCACCGTAGACACCATGGACACGGAAGCCTCTGTAAACCAGAGCATCCGCATGATTGAAGCTGGCTGTGAACTGGTGCGCATCACGGCACCCAGCCTGCAGGAAGCCCGCAACCTGGAATTCATCAGGAGAGAACTAAGAGCCCGGGGTTACCACACGCCGCTCGTAGCCGACATCCACTTCACCCCCAATGCCGCTGAAATGGCCGCAAGGCTGGTAGAGAAAGTGCGGATTAATCCGGGCAACTATGCCGACAAGAAGAAATTCGAAACCATCGATTACACCGATGCGGCCTACGATGCCGAGTTGAACCGCATCCGCGAAAAATTCCTGCCCCTGCTCCGCATCTGCAAGGAATACGGAACTGCTCTCAGAATCGGCACCAACCACGGTTCCCTCTCCGACAGGATTCTCAGCCGCTATGGCGACACGCCGCTGGGCATGGTGGAATCAGCACTGGAGTTTCTTCGGATCTGCGAAGACGAAGGCTTTTACAACAGCGTGATTTCCATGAAGGCCTCCAACACCCAGGTGATGGTGCAGGCCTATCGCCTGCTGGTTCAAAAGCTGGATGAGGAAGGCCTGAAGCCATATCCCCTGCACCTCGGCGTAACCGAAGCAGGGGAAGCCGAGGACGGTAGGATCAAATCTGCCGTCGGCATCGGAACCTTGCTAGAAGACGGACTCGGCGATACCATCCGCGTTTCGCTCACCGAAGAGCCCGAATTTGAAATTCCGGTGGCACGCTCCCTGGCCAACCGCTACAGCGGCCGAAAGGCCAAACCGGCCATCGAAGCAATTTCCGATTATCCGCTGAATCCCTTCGCCTACCATCGCCGCCAGAGCCAGGAGGTCTTCAGCATCGGGGGAAAAAATGTTCCCAGGGTAATGGCCTGGCTGGCAGACAAAACCATTTCAGAGAAAAAAGAACTGAAAGGCATCGGCCACCACTACCTGCCTGCCACCGACAAATGGCACATGGACGACCTCGGTGCAGATTTCCTGTTTGCCGGTGCCAATGAAATTCCTTTCATGGTAGCCAACGGAAGCCGGGTGGTTTATGAGGCTGAAACCTGGCAATCCATGGGTTCACCCGAAGGAAGCCACCCGCTGTTCAGCCTTTTGCAATGGAAGGAAAAAAGTGTGTCAGCACATCCGCAACTGAATTTCCTTCGCCTGAGCGATCAGGAACTGAGCGATGCTGTGGCAGCAGAACTCAAAAAAGAAACCAGCCTTGTGCTGGTACTTGAAACCGCCAACAGCCATGCCATGCCCGCCCTGCGGCGGGCCTTTGTGCGCCTCCTGGAAGCCGGCAATGAACTGCCGGTCCTGATTTCCCTGCAATTCGATTGCGAGGACGATTCAGAACTTCAGCTGTTCGCCGCAACCGATGCCGGCGGTTTGCTCGTAGACGGATTCGGCGACGGCATCATGCTGCGGCGAACCGGTAAGAAGGCCGCTTCATCCGGAAACGACAGCGTCTGCAATCAGCTGAGCTTCGGCATTCTGCAGGCCGCCCGCACGCGCATGTCAAAAACCGAGTACATCTCCTGCCCCAGTTGCGGCCGCACCCTCTTCGACCTGCAGGAAACCACGGCCATGATCCGCAAGCGCACCGACCACCTCAAGGGCATCAAAATCGGCATCATGGGCTGCATTGTGAATGGTCCCGGCGAAATGGCCGATGCCGACTATGGCTATGTGGGCGTGGGCAAGGATAAAATCGCCCTGTACCGTGGCCAGCAGGTCATTAAAAAAGCCGTACCAGCCGCTGAAGCGGTGGACGAACTCATCGGCCTCATCCGCGAAGACGGCAACTGGATTGAAGTACCCGAAAGCATTGGCGCATAAAACAGCATTATGCAGGAATTTACAGGCAACGACCCCGAACTGAACGGCAAATTTCTGGGCACCATCACGGCAGATTTCGTGAAAGTCTGCGATGAACTAAAAGAGGCCGCCTACCAGATGACCTCCCGGAACATTTCAAAATACCCGGTTTTTGTGCTTTGCCGGGAAGATCAGCCCATTGGAGTACTGCTGCACAGCCGCGATGAGTCCGGGCTGGACTGGAATTATTCCTTTGCCATGGCCGAGGAATTTGTGCAGCGGGGTTTGCTCAGTGAGGCGGGCTACGAAAACTTCTGCGGCAGCTTCAAGGATCCCGGAGAGTTTTGCTGCCTCTTTGTGGTCAGTCCGGATTTCACCAACTTCGTCTTCCTCCCCTATCCGGAGGATTGACAATTGAATCTGTTGTATTGAAAAGGATCGACAAGCACCATTGAGTGCTTACAATCGCGACCTCTTACCCGAAAAGCATGGAGATAAAGGTTGCCTTTTCCACGCCAAAATGCGCTGCCATTTCAGATATTATGGCTGACAGCGTACCGATTTTCAAAGGCTTATGATTGGGTATCGTAATATGGTGTGTGCCATTCTGATTGGTGGTCAGTCGGATATGGCTTCCCGATTGCCTGCTTACCTGATACCCGAATTTGCTGCCAAGTCTGATCAGGTCCTGAGCTGTAAGGTCTCTCGGAAATTTCATGCGGTAAAGAACTCTTCCTTTACATAATGAAGCCGTACGAGCCTTTGCTTTGAATCTTCAAAATGGCAATGCAGCGCGTCCTTAATTTCATCTTTCAAGGCTGGAATGGTTTCGGCTTCGGTGATGATGGAAATTCCAACACCCTGAGCAATATACCCGCCCTCATCACTTTCTTTTACAAGAAAAATCACTTCTTCCATATCATAGCTGCTATTAATCTCAAATATAAAACCAAATTCCGAAATTGCAGCTCATCGGGAATTGCGGGACCCATCCTTCTGGCTTGAAGCCCTGAATTATTATCCTTAACCAATTATAATCCCACTTAACACTAAAAATTGACTACTACCCACTCCCACTAAATACTGATAACCATCCAATCCCACTAAACACTTAATACTGAATACCATATACTATAACTAAACACTAAATACTGACTACTAAATACCAGCCATGCTTCCGGCTAAAACCAGATCGTCATACCGCTCAGCAGCCAGAGCGGACGCCGGCCTTCCTCTTCCGGAGAAAAAAGCCGCTGCCCGGAGAAAAACTGCCGGCCTTCCAAACGAAACATGGCATTGTCTGTAAGATTGACATTCCAGCATAATCCGGCACTTCCGGCCCTGAATCCACTATTATCGAACAAGGGCTCCGTCACCGCTGCCTCCGGGTCGCTGAAATATTCCAGTCTGCCGGAAAGGGAATGCCGCTCTGAAAAGCGAAAGCGCAGAATGGCATTGGCCTGCCACCAGGATGCCTTCCTGATTTTAAATCCGGCGGCATATTCCTGCAGACCGGCATAGGCGCAAGCGGTGGCAGAGAATTTTCCATCCGGATTGTACACCCAGTAAATATCGGTGAACCAGCGCATTCGCTGCAGGCTTCCTTTTTGACCACGGCTCAGGTCACGCTCGTCGCCGAAAAAGGTATTCCAGTTCAGCAGATTCTTTTTACCCCGCCACTCCAGCTGGGTACCGAAAGCAGGACGGTCGTTTTTATCGCGGATCTGCTGCCAGCCGTTGAGTCCGTACAGATAAAGGTTAAGACTTTTAGTAAGCGGAACTGTCAGTTTTATGCCGCTGAGGTAGTAGGGTACATATTCAGGAGCAAGGCTTCTGCTGTACATTAAATGGTCGCGGCTGATGCAGCTCTCGTTGGAGTAAGGCGAACTCAGCACGCCGGCATCCAGCCAGACCTGCCTTTCCGGAAAAAGGCAATAGCCTGCGTTGGCTTCCACGAGGTAGGCAAGTCCTCCCGGTTCGGCATAATTGGCATTCATGTAAGAACCAAAACCCGGCATCAGCCTGGCCCGGACCCGGTTTTTTGCGTAACGGAAATCCAGCATGGCAAGATTTACATTCACTTCCCTGCTCCGGTTCATGTTCACAAAGTAGGGCACCGAACCATCTTTACCCGCTGCAGAAAACCAGCCGCCATACAGATCGAGGTAAGCACCGATGCGAAGGTCTGCCAGCCTCTCTCCTTTTCCGGTATCGGGCATGGCCGGGTTGGTAATCTGCGCATGCATTGCTCCGGTGACAAGGAGTAAAACAAGGATGAAATAAGTTCTGATGGTGCAGTTGGAATTCATGTCAGGCTTCAGTCCGGAAAAAATACCGTTGATGAATGAGGCAGGTGAGCAGGCAAAGGAACAAAATCAGCAGGATTACAGGAACAGAAAACATGATGGCAAATCCGAGGAAGAAAAAAAGAGCCGGCAATGTCTTCTCCCGTAGCCTTCGTTCGATTAACAGCAGGCCGCTCAACTGATCGAGGGCAAGCACCAGAGAAAACAGAAAGAGCGGAGCGGCCAGGGTAAACAACAGGCCGGTTTCAGCCGGACAATTCCGCAGCAGGACCATAAAATCCGGAAGCAGCACCAGCAACCAGCTACCTGCCTTCAGCTTCAGGCGGTAAAAAAAAGACAATGGCAGGTTGCGCAAAACAGGCATTTGCTTATCCAGTTGAGCGGCGATGTCGCCAATCCCCAGGTGACTGAAACCCGCAGCAAGGATACCCAGCAGAAGCAGCCGTTCGTCGTAATCGTCGGTATAAAACAGGGCCGATACACCAGCCAGCAGGAAAAGACTTAAGCCCTTACTGAGAAAGAAAAGCACAGGTTCTTCCAGAAGGAGCTTACGCAGTAACCAGGCTTCGGGCAAATGCGGAAAGCGAAAACGAAAAGCCGGAAGGAAATGCATTACCCTGCTTTCCCGTGGCCGGCGCAAACGATGTGCCCATGCCATTGAAGGAAGAACGGTAAGCATCACCACAATGAAAAGAATCAACAGGACCGGAAAAATAAGCTGCAGGTGAATGGCACTTTTGATAAGCAGAAAGACAAACAGCAGCACCGGCATAAGGAGCAGAAACTGAACCTGCATCAGCAGACGATAAAGCCGGAAAGCAGAAAGCAGGCTGAGATGATGCAGCAGGAACCTGTTTTGCGGCTCTCCGAAAGCCGAGATTCCCCAGAAGGTTATTTTGAGTGTGTAAAGCAGCCAGGGTATGGCGTATGCAATCGCAAAAAACCGAAGATCCTGAACTGCCAGCTCCGCCAGCATACGGTGATTTTCAGCTGTAAAGAGTCCGAACAGCAGCAGCGCCAGCACAAAAAAGAAACCGCTGTTTCGGCTGTAAAATTCTTTTACAAGAACCTGAGTGAGTACAGGCATCCCGGCACTTTTTTTCATCGGAGGATGCTGATGTTTCCACTGTCCAGATACCAGCTGAAATCAGCATGGAAGTCCTCTTTCTGAAAGTCGGGATGACTGCTGATGATAAAGCCGGTACCGTTCCGGCGGTACTTTTTTATGAGTTGCGCCAAGACAGAAACCGACTCAGCATCCAGGGTGATGAAGGGCTCATCCAGCAGAATGAGCTCGGGCTTTCCCAGAAAAGCCATCACCAGGGATATCTTCTTTGCCATTCCACTGGAATAAGTGGATGCCGGATTTTCATAGAAGAGCGTAAGGCTGAACATTTCCGTAAGTTCTTTCAGTTGTGAATCATATGTCTGTTTGGCCTCTGCCACAAACTGCAGCATTTCCCTGCCGCTGAGAAATCCGGGAAAGAGCGGCTCAGCCTCGGAATAATTCACCCTGAGACGGTACTGGCGATGATCTTTTTTTGAATCGAGCTGCCCAAGCCGGATGCTGCCTTCAAATGGCGCCATGCCGGCGATGCAACGGAAGAGCGTGCTTTTGCCGGCTCCGTTTTTCCCCTGAAGCCAGTGGATTCCGGGGGCGAAAAAAAAAGAGGGGATGTTCAGAACAGACTTCCCCCCGTAGCTTTTTTGCAGATTATCCAGGCTCAGCACAGCAGCAAAGAAAGCATGAAGTGCTTATTTTATGCATCAGCGGAGTATGAGTTTCCTCAGAATTCTTCCGGATGGACTTCTGGCCTCCAGCAGGTAAAGCCCGGCCGGAAGCCCGCTAAGATTGAATTCAAACTTTTGGCCTGCTGAACCTGCTTCAAGGAAAAGCACTTCCTTACCGCTGGCCGACATCACACGGTACTCGGTTTCTGCAGCCTGTGAACCTAAATTTATCAGGGTGAATTTTCCTTCTGAAGGATTAGGGTGAACTTTTATCATTTCGCCTAAAGCAACTTGCGCACCTGAGATTCCGGTACATGGAATGAGACTTACCTGAATGGTATCCTTGAAAACGCAGCCATTCAGGGTAGTAACCTGCAGCCAGTACTCTCCAGCCTGTGTAATGGTAAGCGACTGGCTGCTGCTGTTGTCTGACCAGAGATAGGCAGCATAATTTCCTCCGGCACTGAGCGTTAATGATGATCCTTCGCAGATCAGGGTATCGCTTCCGAGATTCAGGAGATCGGGCTCACGGATGATGCTGACTTCAGAAATACTGCTGCTGCAGGCTGTGCTGATGGTCCATCGCAGGACATTCAGTCCGGTGCTGAGTCCGCTTACCGTGGCTACAGGCGAAGAAGTGCTTGAAAATGTGCCAGATCCGCTTACAACGCTCCAGCTTCCTGTTCCGCTGATGGGTGAATTGGCACCGAGCGTATAAGTTGCATTACAAATGCTGGCATTGGCACCTGCATTGGCAGTAGTTGGTGCAGCACTTATGTTCAGGGAATATTCTTCGATTTCTCCGGCAGCATAGGGGCCGGCAAAACATGGATTGGCAGAAGGAGATGAAGCACCGGGAGAATACAGCATTATCCGCATACGCACAGTTCCTGGCGTGGCAACAGACGGAATAATGATGTTTCCGCTCAGGCTTCCTGTGCCCGCAATCGGATTAAGCACCGTTTCCCCGGGCTCGGAAAAACTTCCGTTGTTGTTGAAATCAATCCATATTGCCTTGACCGACTGATTGTTCAGCAAGCTGGTGATGGTAAAGGGATAAGATTCACCCCGGCAAACCTGACCTGTTATCGAACGGAAATTCTGGTAAGCTCCGGAAGGTGCCACATTGAAACTGGCATTATTGATGCCGGCAAAACTGAATGCTGAAATACCGAACCCGCTCAATGCCGGTTCCTTATTGGTAAAGGGTGTCGCACATGAAACCAGCAGGGGAGCAGAATTCGAATTAGCCGTCGTACAGGTTCCTACTGTCACCCGGGCCCGGATGTAATAGGTCTGGGTAATTTGCGATGTGATGTAGAAAGTATCAGCTGTTTGCGTTACCGGAGTTCCTGAATTGGTCCAGGAAAAATTGTCTTCTGAAACCTGCCACTGTACAGAAGCTCCCGGACTGCTGCCGCTGAGATTGAGTATGGCGATTGAGTTGCTTACAGTTTCGGTCGGGCTTACTGAAATGGTTCCTGCTATGGTATTGCAGTTTAAGGTGCTCTTAACGCAATACGCAAAGTTGCCGCTGGTTCCGTTAAAACCATACACTCTGAAGTAATACGTTTGGCCCGGTACCAGATTGCCAGGAGAAATTGCTTCAATGTCCGCAGGGTTCAGACCATTTGAACATGCAATGGATACCAGATTGCTGCAAGTGCCGGAGTACAATTGAATCACAGAATTGAAGTCACCGGCAACTCTTATTGAATCTCCGGGTGATCCGGCAGTGAATTTATACCAGACATCCAGTGCCGATGATGATGTGGCGCCGTTGCAGCTTGCAGGGGCCAGACTTTGTGAGGCTCCAACCGTTGTTCCTATCTGACCAAGGCAGTTCGCCAAGACCGATACTTCTGTGGCATTTGCACAGTTATCGTTTGTAAAGGAAGGAGAACCGGCCGCTTTTACGCAAATATTAAACTGACCCTGGGATCCGTTGAATCCGTAAACCCGTACATAATAAATCATGGACAGATTGAGGTTGCCGGGAGATACTCTTTCCACGGCAGCCGGGTTGAAAGGATTGTTCGAACAGGCAAGCGATGTGAGATTGGAACAAACACCACTATAAAATTCCACCACCGGATTAAACCCGCCGACGGGGCTAACAATAACGCTGTCGTTCTGACTGAGAACCGGTCCGAATTTGAACCATACATCCTGTGCGGAGCTGGAAGGAATACCGCCGCAGGCAGTTGGTGCCAGACTCTGGGTTGCTCCCACCGTGGTAAAAGTCTGAGGGTTACATGTCTGGGAAATATTTAGTGTAATGGCTGCCGTACAGTTATCGTTGGCCGGAGCGCTGCCGCCTGGCTGCCTGATGCAAATAGAGAAAAGTCCTTCTGAACCATTCCTGCCATAAACCCTCACCCGGTATGTAACCCCAACGGAAAATCCGCCAAAGGCAATCTTCTCGCTTGCTGTTCCCGGGTTATCAGAACAAAGCAGAGGGACCAGATTATTGCAGGAAGACCCGCCAAAAATCTGCAATACAGGGTTAAAAGTTCCGGAGGGAATGACAATGATGGAGTCACCTGCATTGGAAGCGGTAAAAGTAAACCATACATCATTGGCGGAGGTTGAAGTAATTCCGCTGCAGCTGGCAGGTGCCAGACTTTGAGTAGCCCCGGAATTATTGTAGGTTATGGAGTTACATGAGGAAGTTGGGATAAGGTTGATCGCACTCTGGCAGTTATCGTTAGCCGGTGCTGAAACAGCTGTCCCCTGACGAATACAAAAACTAAATTGGCCTTCAATGCCATTCCACCCATATACCCTGACCCGATAGGTATTTCCGGCAACCAGCGTTCCGGTTGATATCTTTTCTGTGGCAGATCCGGTCAGAGGATTATCGGAACATGTCAAAGATACCAGACTGCTGCAGGAACTGCCGCTGAACAATTCAACAACAGCATCAAAGGTTCCGTCAGGATCAACGATAACCGAATCACCACCCCCTGATGCCACGAAGGAAAACCAGACATCTTTTGCCGAACTGGATGTGGAACCACTGCAGTTTACGGGTGCCTGGCTCTGGGTTGCACCGATGGTTGTGAATGTCTGACCGTTACAGGCAGGTCCTGGCGTAGCAACAATTGCCCCGCTGCAGTTGTCATTGGCTGGCGGGCCAGCAGGAGTTCCCCGTTTTACACAAATGGTAAATTGTCCCTGCTGCCCGTTGAATCCATAAACACGAACCCAATAAAGTATGCCGGCATTGAGACCTCCGGGGACAAGGCGCTCAGTTGCAGCGCTATTGGTTACATTGTTGGAGCAACCCAGTGAATTAAGAGAAGCACAGGTTCCGCTGAAAACTTCTACAACAGGGTTAAATCCATCGACCGGGCTTACAATAATAGTATCGCTTGCAGTGACTGCGCCAAAGGCAAACCACACATCCAGCGCAGACCCTACGGGCAGACCTCCGCAATTGGCAGGAGCAAGCGTTTGACTTGCATTGGTATTGGAAAGGGTTTGCGGATTGCACGTTGTGCCGGGAGTCAGCGTTATGGTAGTTCCGCAATTATCATTGGTTGGCGGAATGATTCCACCCTGCCTGACACAAACCGAGAATGCTCCTGTAGCTCCATTCCAGCCAAATACACGGAAGCGATAGGTCTGGCCGGGAACAAGGCTGCCGGTTGCAATTCGTTCAATCCCCGCTGAACCCGCTGCATCAGAACAGGCGAGGGAAAAAAGACTACCGCAGTTTCCGCTGTACAACTGTAAAATACCATCAAATCCCGTTGCCGGTCTCAGAATGATGGAGTCGCCGGCCGTGGCCGCTGTGAATGAAAACCAGACATCTCTGGCGGAATTGGATGTCAAACCACTGCATAAATCTGCAGGAAAGCTTTGCGTGGCACCTGCAGAAGTATATTCCTGCGGATTGCAGGTAAGACCGGATGTCAGAGAAATAGCAGCAAAACAATTGTCGTTTTCCGGTGCTGCCGGTGTTACTGCTGCCTGTTTCACACAAATTGAAAACTGGCCTTCGAGCCCATTCCAGCCATAAACGCGAACCCGGTAGGTGCTTCCGGAAACCAGATTACCGGGAGCAATAATTTCGGTAGCCGAGTTGGGGAAGTCTGAACATGCCATACTGGTAAGTGACGGGCAGGAACCTGAAAATAATTCCACAACGGGATCAAAGATTCCGGATGGCTTGACAAGGACAGAATCACCGCTTCCGGAAGCCACAAAGGAAAACCAGACATCTTCGGCAACGGTAGAAGTAAGGCCATTGCAGGCATTTGGATTAAGGCTCTGGGTAGCCAGGTTGTTTGTATAGGTTTGTGCATTACACGAAGCCGATGACGTCAGGGAAATGGCGTTTGCACAATTATCATTTCCGGGAACAGTTACAGGTCCCGAAACCTGCTTAACACAAATACCGAACAGACCGGTAGCTCCATTCCATCCATAAACCCTTACACGATAGGTAGTTCCGGCCACAAATCCGGGGGCAACTTTTTCAGTCGCCGAAAGGGCGATGTCAGAACAGCCCAGACTCAGCAGATTTGAGCAGGGACCTGAAAAGACTTCCACAACAGCATCAAAAACACCGGATGGGGTTACAATCACCGAATCACCACCAACGGCAACGAACGAAAACCAAACATCGCCGGCAGAAGTTGAAGTGAAACCATTGCAACTTATTGGCGGCAGACTTTGGGTAGCAGAAGTATTGGAATAAAATAAAGAATTGCAGGAAGCCGAGCTGGTAAGGTTAATTGCTCCATTGCAATTGTCATTTGAAGGCTGGGCCAATAAACTAATGCCAGACGAAATAAAAAGGATTAAAAGTGTAAGGAGTTTCCGAATTGAATCATTCATAATAAAATGAGGGATAATATGGCTAACCGATTGCAATATAATAGCAGAAGTTGGACAACTCATATTCTGATGCATAGCGTATTATCGAAAATATGGAGTTTTGGAATACTTATGTAAAATTTTGTTTCATTTGCATCCGTCATCCAACCTGACTATGAAAAACTACTTCCATTTTCTTGCCCTTGGCGGTCTGCTTCTGTTTGCTGCTTCCTGTAAAAAAGCAGAGGATAATGTTCAACCGGTTCAGGAGCCGCAGATCATCGACTTCGGTGCCGTTTATGCCGGCTGGCCGGAAGGATTTAATACGGGCACCAAAACAAGCTTTGCATCCGGAAATGTAACCTTCGGAACCGGCTCATGGAATCTTACCGATGCCATCCTTGGCACTTCAAACAGCGACCGGAAAAACGGTGCCCAGTCCGTCCGCATCCAGAATACGGGTACGCTGACCATGAATTTCAACCTGAACAATGGTGCAGCGCTGGTAAGTGTAAGGCATGCACGTTTTGGATCTGACGGAAATTCTACATGGGGCCTCTTTTATTCCACCAACAGCGGAAGCAGCTGGATTCAGGCAGGCAATACCATCACCACCTCTTCCACCACCCTTAATACAGCCAATTTTACGCTGAGCCTGACCGGTGCAGTGAGGTTTCAGGTTCGCAAACTCAGCGGCGGCCGGCTTAACATTGATGATGTTCGAGTTGAAGACAACATCATCACAACCACAACACCTACACGCGACGACAACATGGCCTTTGGTAATCCATCCGGTGCCATTGCCAACATCGGTGCTCCCGACAATTACCTGATGGTAAAACCCCAGTTTGCACTGGCTTACAACAACAGCCGCGGCACACCCTACTGGGTAAGCTGGCACCTGAGTTCTGCCTGGAAGGGCAGTGCTGCCCGCTGCGATTGCTTCACTGCCGATGCTTCGCTTCCTTCCGGATTTTTCAGGGCCACTACCTCTAACTACACCAATACCGGCTTCGACCGCGGCCATATGTGCCCAAGCGATGACCGCGACGGAAGCAGCAGCGACAATGCCGTTACCTTCCTGATGACCAACATCATTCCTCAGGCTCCCAGAAATAATCAGATTACCTGGCTTGGTCTTGAAAATTATGCCCGCAGCCTAATGACGGCCGGCAATGAGCTCTACATCATTTCCGGCGCCTATGGCATGGGTGGAAGCGGCAGTCTCGGCGGCACGACCAATACCATCGCTTCTGGCAGCATTACCGTTCCTTCCCGGGTGTGGAAAGTGGTGGTTGTTCTCCCGGTGGGTACCGATGATGTAAACCGCGTGACATCTTCTACCCGCATCATTGCCATCGATACACCTAACACGCAAACCGTGACCAATCAGGTTTGGGGTTTCTACCGCACCTCGGTGGATGCCATCGAAGCGGCAACCGGACTTGACCTGCTTTCCAACATTAACGATGCGCTGGAAGCTTCTCTCGAAGCTGCCGTAGACAACGGACCTACGCAGTAGCATTCAGATATTTTCTATTTGAAAAGGCCGGTTTATCCGGCCTTTTTTTTGCGTTCCGGATAGATCCCTCACCGGAATTCCTGATAAGAAAAATGCTTCAATCATCCATAAAGGAATAACTGAACACTGGCTACTAAAAACTAATTACTTACCCGCCTGAGGGATAGAAGCGAAAAGCCCGGACCCGCCCTTGTGGGGAGGACTTGCAGCGGATAGCCCGGCGCCACGACCGGCGATTGAACAAGGTAAAATCCGGTCGTGGGGACAGGCCCTGAAAAAAAAATCATGAACGGAAACGCCTGCGAACCGAAAGTCCGAAACCGCCCGTCATTATCAGAACACCCATCCAGAGCAGGTTGATTCCCGGTTTTTCCATGGCTTTGAAAATGATCCAGTCCCGGCGGAAACTTTCTACCGTAAGGGTGAATTCACTTGTTTCGGGCTTGATGCTGCTGAGGGAAATGCGCAGGCCTGCATCTTCGCTGATGTCGGGAAGAATGCCAACTTCGTGGTTGCGAATCATAAAAACTGGTTTCAGGGTAAAAACTTCACCCTGAGGACCCATCACTTTTACGACGGCTTCCACGGCGGCTTCTGCCGGTCCCAGGCTCTGTTTCAGAAAACCCTGAACCGGTCTTACTTTTTCCAGGACCGCCACCTGATCAGCAGCGAAAAAGGTATCACCCATCTG
>Ga0315900_10005550_pt1 | contig 17295 bp, 13 predicted proteins | sample LakEriMetagenome_FD_203521 | JGI IMG/M metagenome (GOLD analysis project Ga0315900, IMG submission 203521) | Freshwater fungal communities from buoy surface, Lake Erie, Ohio, United States - Buoy 12 MA114 | ecosystem: Environmental > Aquatic > Freshwater > Lake > Lake biofilm | place: USA: Lake... | reverse complement strand
AGATGAGCAATTCCGGGATGGTTATTCACGTAAATACGAATCGCCTTTCCCGCAGAATAATATACGCCATGTCGCTTCCGGTGCGGATAATAAGAAATCTTCAATTCAGGTACTCGTACCCCCTTGGCTGGTTCTCCTAAGTGCTGACGGCACCAACTCAACACCTCCCTCACATAAGCTGCCTTACTCACCATCAATTGGGGCGCTCCATCCTTCTTGTCACGCTGCTTACCGGTCTTTTTTTGCTTCCACTCAGACCACTCCACCTTCCATAACCAAAGAATGCCCAACAATAAAAAATATAAGAAAAGCCAGCGCTCAAAAATTTCCATTCGGCTCCACACATTCGAACTCATTCGAAAAAAAGCGCTTTCAGTTAGGTCGGGGAATACATACAAAAGTGAAGCCAATGAAGGCATAGAGCGTCAAATTAATACTGTAACAATTGCTGTATACTCGCTTCGAGCCGGCTTTCCGCCAAATAATTTTTTTCCAACACCACATTGAAAGGTACCGGCGTATCCAATGACGCACAGCGTAACACCGGCGCATCGAGCCATTCAAAACAATGTGCTGCAATCCAGGCAGCTATCTCACCACCGATACCCCCAATCAGGTTGTCTTCATGCAAAATCAATACCTTACCTGTCTTAGCTACCGACAATCGAATGGCCTCATAATCCAATGGAAGTAAACTACGTAAGTCAACAACCTGCAGAGAAACCTCCGGATGACTTCGCTGATAGTCCATCGCCCAATGCACCCCGGCACCATACGTGATCACCGTAATATCTTCCCCCTCTTGCACTATCCTGGCTTTCCCGATCTCTACTTCATAATAGGCATCCGGCACGGGTTCGGATTGGCTTCTATAAAGCACCTTGTGCTCGAAATACATGACCGGATTGGGATCCTGAATAGCAGCATTGAGCAAGCCCTTGGCATCATACGCCCCGGAAGGATATACTACTTTTAAGCCGGCCACATGCGTGAACCAAGCCTCATTGCTCTGCGAATGAAATGGCCCGGCACCAACGCCCGCTCCCGTTGGCATTCGAATCACCACCGGGGCAGACTGACCCCAACGATAATGAATCTTGGCCAGGTTATTAACGATCTGATTAAATCCCACGGTGACAAAATCAGCAAACTGCATCTCCATCACACTGGGTATACCTTCCAATGCGAGTCCTAAAGTAACCCCCACAATGGCACTCTCACACAGCGGCGTATTGCGCACCCGTTGCTTACCGAAACGCGCCATCAGTCCCTCCGTCACTTTAAACGCGCCACCATACTCCGCAATATCTTGTCCCATCAACACCAATCGGGAATCCCGTTCCATGCTTTGCACCAATGCCTCCTGAATCGCATCTATCATGCGCTTTTCCTTGGCATCCGCCGGGGGCGAATCCAACAGTACAGATGCTGATGTTCGTACAGCATATACATCCTGCACTTCTTCCGAGGTATCGGGAACCATTGGCTGTACCTGCTCTGCGAGCAGCAATTCGGCTTCGATATATGCCTTATATTCATGGCGAATGGCGGCCACCTGCATTTCAGTGATGACGCCTTCCTGTATCAAAAATTGCTCATAGTTTTTTATCGGGTCCTTCCGCCCCCATTCTTCCATCAGCTCTTTGGGAACATATTTAGTGCCGCTGGCTTCTTCATGTCCGCGCATGCGGAAAGTCATGCACTCAATGAGATAAGGCTTTTTCTCCCGCAGACAATACGCCCGAACACCACGAATGGTATCATGTACAGTCAGCACGTTGTTACCATCAATCACCACACTATCCATCCCATAACCCACCCCCTTATCAGCCAGTTGCTTGCAACGATATTGTTCACTCACCGGCGTACTCAGACCATATCCATTGTTTTCAATGATAAAGATGACAGGCAGGTTCCAAACTGCTGCTACATTCAATGCCTCATGAAAATCACCCTCGCTGGTTCCGCCATCCCCCGTAAAAGCTACCGCTACCAAGGGCTCCTCCTTGAGTTGATGGGCCAATGCGGCACCATCCGCCAGGGCGAGCTGCGGACCTAAGTGAGAAATCATACCACAAATGCGATGTTCGCTGCTGCCAAAATGAAAGCTGCGCTCCCTGCCCTTGCTGTAGCCTTCCTTATGGCCCTGCCATTGCTGAAACAGACGATGCAGCGGCATATCCCGCGATGTGAATACACCCAGGTTGCGGTGTAACGGCATGATCCAATCCTTCCTATTCAATGCTTGTGTAACCCCTACCGAAATAGCTTCTTGGCCAATGCCACTGAACCATTTGCTAATCTTGCCCTGCCGCAACAAAACGAGCATTTTTTCCTCGATCATCCGCGGCAACAGCAGCCGGCGATACAAGTCAATTAATTCATCGTTGGAATAAGGTTGTCGCTGAAACTGCATGGGCTTATTTGTTCTACAAATCTACAGGTTGTACGGGTCAAACCGGCAGGAAACATGCATAAAAAAAGCCACCCGGAGGTGGCTTGAATAGTAGATGTATAACAACAGGTATTAGTCTCTGCGGGCCACTTTACTGAGTAATCGCAGGATCTCCATGTATAACCAAACAATGGTTACCATGAGACCAAATGCACCATACCACTCCATGTCAGCCGGCAAACCACGATCAGCTCCCTGCTCAATCATATCGAAATCGAGAATAAGATTCAAGGCAGCGATGGCTACAACAAATAAGCTAATGCCAATGCTCAACATGCTGCTGTCATTCATGAAACTAACGTTCACGCCAAACCAGCCAAGTATCATCGTGAGCAGATAGAAAAGGGCTATGCCCATCGTTGCAGCGATGATGACAGAGCGGAAACGCTGTGTGGCGCGTATTATGCGGAAGTTATAGAGTAAGAATACGGAGATGGCTACACCGAAAGTGAGGCCCACCGCCTGCATGATCAGTCCGGGATATTTCTCGGCAAAAGCCTCATTCAAAATAACGGAGATACCTCCAATAAACAGACCTTCCAGTATCGCATACAGCGGAGCAATGTACTTGGCCCAACCGGGCTTAAATACAATGGCAATAGCAAGAATCAATCCGCCAAAAATTCCCACCATCATCAACGTCTGCATGGTAGCGGGTTTGCCTTCCTGAAACAAATGCCAGTTGAAAGCTGCAGCAGCAATTAACAAAGCCAGCATAAAGCCAAACTTCATAATGGTGCCGCGAACTGTCATCACACCCTGGCGGGCAGCATCCAGTGTCAGACCTTTGTTCAACATCTTTTCCGTCAATGTCGGATTACCAGATTCAAAAAGAGCCATAATGATTAGATTTTGTAGTACAAATATACTGATTTCGCCTTGTTTGGAGTAGCCAGCCGAGCGGCAGAAATTGTTAAATCCAGCTGCTTTCTCGCTTAGCATTTCCCCTTACACCCATGAGTATATCCAAAAAACGTACCATAATCGGGACGCTGACAGCCTGACGTATGGCGGATGGCAATTTTGCCCCGAAGGGACCCGCGGGCGCTTAAAAATAGGTGCCCCAGAGCAAGAAAAAAGGCGTGAGGTAAAAGACAGGAAATATTATCTTTATGCACTTTTATTTTTAATATATCAGCATGAAAGAGACGATTTTACAAGACGTGGTGATCAAGTTTGCAGGCGACAGTGGAGACGGTATGCAATTAACCGGTCAGCAGTTTACCAATAATACTGCCATGTTGGGTATCGACCTGGCCACTTTTCCCGACTTCCCTGCAGAGATCAGGGCCCCCATCGGTACGCTGCCGGGTGTGAGTGGATTCCAACTGCATTTTTCTTCCAATAAAGTATTTACCCCGGGCGATATCGCTGATGTGCTGGTTGCTATGAATGCTGCTGCATTGAAAGTAAACCTGAAAGCCATCAAACCCGGTGGTAAGATCATCGTCAACATAGATGGCTTCGACGCAAAAAACTTACGCCTTGCAAATTATCCCGAAGGCGTCAATCCGCTGGAAGACGGCAGTCTTGAGAGTTTTGAGGTGATTAAAATCGATGTTACCAAGCTGACGCGGGAAGCGCTGAAAGAATTCACCGAGTTAGGAAATAAAGAAAGAGATCGCGCCAAGAACATGTTTGTACTGGGCTTTATCTATTGGATGTACAACCGCAACCTCGATAGTACGATCAGCTTCCTGCGCGAAAAATTCGGGAAGAAAGAAGTGATCTTAAATAGCAACATCAAAGTGTTGCAGTCAGGCTACCACTATGGCGAAACCACCGAAGCATACGCTTCCCGCTATGTGGTGGAGAAAGCAAAAATGAAACCCGGTACTTATCGTAGCATCATGGGTAACCAAGCGCTCTCGATGGGACTGGTAGCTGCCAGTGAGAAGAGCGGATTACCTATCTTCCTGGGTGCCTACCCGATCACACCGGCCTCTGATATCTTACACGATATGAGCCGCTATAAAAATTTTGGTGTAAAAACATTTCAGGGAGAAGATGAGATTGCTGCCATTACTGCTGCCATAGGTGCCAGTTACGGAGGCAGCCTGGGTATCACCACTACATCCGGTCCCGGTATGGCCCTTAAAACCGAAGCGATGGGTCTGGCAGTGATGTTGGAAATACCACTGGTGGTGATCAACATTCAACGAGGCGGTCCTTCTACCGGATTGCCCACGAAAACAGAACAAAGTGACCTGCTGCAGGCTTACTATGGCAGAAATGGAGAATGTCCGATGCCCGTGATCGCCTGTTCAACACCTAGTGATTGTTTTAACATGGCTTATGAGGCCGTACGCATATCGGTTCAGCATATGACACCTGTCATCTTACTGAGCGATGGTTATATCGCCAATGGTGCGGAACCCTGGCGCTTCCCCCAATCTGCCGACCTGCCAGAGATAAAAGTTAATTTCAAAAAAGAACTGGATGCCGATGAGCCAAAATTCCAACCCTACCGCAGGGATGAGAAACTGGCACGTGCCTGGGCCATTCCGGGTACACCGGGACTGGAACATCGCATCGGTGGCATCGAGAAACAAGATATTACCGGTAATATCAGCTATGATCCGGAGAACCACCAGCACATGGTGAATGTTCGCCAGGGTAAGGTAGATAAGATCGCTCATTACATTCCCAAACAGGAATTGGAATGTGGTCCGGAAAAAGGTAAGGTATTGGTGCTGGGATGGGGTTCAACCTATGGAGCCATCAAGAGTGCTGTGTTGCAGTTATTGGAGGAGGGTTACCCGGTGAGCCATGCACACCTGCGCTATCTCCGCCCCTTCCCGTCGAACCTGGGTGAGATCCTGAAAAACTTTGACCATGTATTGATTCCTGAGATCAACAACGGACAGCTGATTAAGATCATACGCGATGAATACCTTATCGATGCTAAGGCATTCAACAAAGTAATGGGTGTTCCCATTACCAAGGGAGAACTGGTAGATATCATTCGTAAAATGCTCTAGGGATACTGGTCAGAAAATAATGCGGCATACCATCGAAAGATGGAAGGTATGCCTGATATTCGATACTCAGCATAGAAATACGTACTATGTCTATCGCCGCTGTAAAAAAATTGTTCCTCCTCCCCTTCTTCGTATTAGGGTTATCAACTGTTTCAGCGCAAAAAATATTTGCTGTGAATTATGCATCACAGGCAGATTTAAAAGTTTGGGTAGCCCCCTATGAGCACCAGGCAGATTTAAAAGTTTTTAGGGTGCCCTATCAGCACCAGGCAAATGATAATGAGGGGAAATGGTTTTTTACTGCCCATGCCCACCAGGCACAGAAAAAAATTTTTTACGTGAAGTACAGGCACCAGGCCGACTTGATTATTTTCTTTGTTCCCTATGCACATAGGGCCGGTTGGAAAGACAATGCGAAAAAACATCTGCTTTATTGAAGTCATATTTTGCAGTTAGCCGCTTTGAATTTTTTACGCTGCCCTCTCTTATTTTTTCTCCCTCATTTTCATCTACCGCTATATTTCCGAAGCATATGGGCATAGAAGCAGTCATTCGCCCTTTTCACATTGATTAACAAAATATTTCAATAAAAATAACATTACTTCGTAATACCTAATCAATGCTTATGTCTTTTCGCCGACAGCTTTTTATCTATTTGATGCTTGTGTTGTTTTTTCCATTACAGGCAGTAAGTCAAAAAATGAACAACAACAAGACGGGTATCCCCAAAAAAAATGAAATACGGGTGAACCTCTTTACAGGCCTGTTGGGACTACCCGAATTGAATTATGAGCGATTATTGAATGACAACAGCGGTCTGGGACTGGCTGTTAGCGTGGCCGTTGAAGACAAAGAATTGATGGCTACGCGCGCCTTGATATTGCCTTACTATCGTATGTATTTTGGTAAAGGCTATGCTTCCGGATTTTTTATTGAGGGTAATATGGGAGTATCGCTGGAAAAACAACCGAAATGGTACTGGCCCGCCTATCAATATAAGTCAGGTGCCTTTTTTGGCCTTGGCTCTGCCGTAGGCGTAAAACTGCAAAGCAGAAATAATTTAATTGGAGAAGTTTATCTCGGCGCCGGCAGACTTTTTGGTGACAGTTATGACGGCGCTTATTTGCGCATGGGTGTTTGCTTAGGTGGAAGATGGTAATGGGTTTTATTCAGAAACCATCCGCTTGAAAAAGTTAGCGGCAAAAGCTCAACGCTCAAACTCTATGATATGCTCGGAAGCATAGTAGTCATCTCCCGGCTTGATGCGCTTCACATAAAAACGAGCCCTCTTCCCCAACCGAACACAAGTATATTTTTCGCGAATACTTTCCGGCTCATTCAGTGGCTGCAGGGAAGGGTACCATAATATATATCCGGGTTTCTGAAACAGCAATTGCGGCTTCGTCCAATCCTGGCTATTGGCGCCTTCACCCAAGTCTTTATGTGGGTTAAAAGAAATATAGATCTTATCGCCACGCCAGGATTTCCCTTCTACATGTCCCATCAGCATTACCCAGCAATTCAGGTACGTATTCCAGCTAACAGAAGGGCCCCAGTGAAAACCACCGCCGGGAGAAGAAGCAGGACCTCCCCCTTTCTCGGGATCTATCTGCAGCGCTCGAACAGGTTCTCCAATGCCATTGTGTGGACGGGTAAATGCTTTACCATCCCAGCGGCGGGCTTTTCCCTCAGGGGCATCGAGGTCACTAAGACGAATGCGGGCAATGCTGATACATTGTCCGCTCCACTCTTTCCGGGTGTCGTAGGTGGCTGAATCATACACACCGGGATATCCGTACTCACCATAAAAAAGATAGAGGTAATCACCACTGGAAACGGCAGAAGGATCACCAACCCCGCCGGCAAAAGTGTTGGAACTATTTTGTGGCTTTAAAATCATACGCGGATCCAGGTCTTCAATGAAAAGTCCCTTGTTCTCCCAACTCTTTCCTCCATTGGTTGACTTCATCACGCCGATGCGACAAACAGCAGCAGGACTCTCAGGGCCTGTTAGTCCCTGCGGCCATCGTTTGTTGTGATAGCCCTGACCGGTGAGGCTATCATAAGGCAAGGTCTCGGGATAATTTTCATTGTGGTAAATGCCATATAATGTTTGACCGGAAACATCTTTTTTATCTTGGTATACCGTTTCAAACCAAACGGCACCATGTAATCCGGGCTGACCAGTAGGAGCATTGAGGGGCATGGAGGGATTGGTGAACTTATCTTTTGGATAAGAGAAAACTGCTTCCGGATTGAGTCCATCGGCGTATTTCAGATCACGGGCATAACCCCACAGCGGATCTTCGCCATATTTTCCGGGGAAAATCCGAAAAGTATCCCCCACCCAGACTTCCGCCATGTTGCAATCCACAAACGAGTTAAAAGTTACTCTTGCTGCTGGCTGCAATTTGAATTTGGGAGAAAACTTTTCTTCTTGCTTACATGCATGCAAAAAGCCAGCGAGCAAGAGCAGGCATACAACTGTGTATCGCATCATAATGATAGTTTGGGAAAAGAATGGCTAAAAGAAGCCATCAATATTTTTTTAACTCTTTGATGATGGCTTTTACATCCCGATCGATCTTTTCATCAGAAATCTTCTTTCCGTAGATCTCAGAGGTGGTCCATCCTTGCCAGATGGCTTTATCATTCACCGGATTCATCATGCTGAGGGTAAGGGTTCCTTCCCGCACTTGACGGGTTGCCGAATTAAAGCCAACAAGATTCGAAGGATAAAAAATGGGTACCCAACGGCGGGTAGCCGGATTATAATACCAGCGTGTCATTGGCTGTGAGTATACAGGCACGTTGACATTTTGCTGCGACTGGTCTACCACCACATCGAAAACCAGGAAAACATCAGGATTGGCATTATTTAATTTCCAACCATGAGCCTGGAGGTACTTATCAATCGTTCTTTTGATCTTGGTATCCCTGATGCTATTAACATTGTTTCGCTTGGTTTCATAGTTTTTATCGTCATCAGCATCTGCCCAGGCATAGGTTGAAACCGAAGTAAGATCAAAAGAGTCGTCGTGCTGATGATAAGCTCGTTGTGCACAACCCGTAAACAATAGGAAAGCCAGCAGGAGTCCGGTAAAAGAGGAAAGGAATTTCATAAAAATAATTTTGATGTGTACCTTCTGCAAAGTACAAAATTATCAGACGGGAAGCAAGTGGGTCAGCTGGTTTTTAAAGGCCATACCGCTGATTTTTCTGATATTTAAGTAATAAAAACAGCGATATGCTATTTCGTATACTGTTCCTATTGCTATTCATTCCTATCTTCAGTGCCGGCCAATGGAAACTCTATTACAATGCCCGCATATTTACTGCCAATCGACAGCAGCCGTCTGCAGAAGCCATTGCCATTTCGGGTAACAAGATCATGGCTGTCGGCACGGAAGCTGAAGTGAGAAAAAAACTATCGGGGCCCGGCACGCGCATTGATTGTAAGGGAGGGTTCATCATGCCAGGTATCATTGATGCACACATGCATGCTCTCTCAGGTGGTAACAATTTATTATTCGCTAATGTGGAGGATGAAGACATTTCCCTCGATAGCCTCGTTGCATATGCTGAAAAATATTACCACACAAAAGAAGGTATGTCGGGAGATGTATTGGTAATTTACGGAATCAACATCACCACCTGGTCACGACTCGATCAGATCGCAGCACGTTTTAATGGGGGTGCATTTGCATCCATCCCCCTTGTGTTGAGCGGATCAGACGGACATACCGCCTGGGCCAATCGTGTCATGATGGAACGAGCTGGTTTGAATAAGACATTTCTTTCGAAACAATCTGTTGCTAACCAGCTCTATTATGGCAAAGATGCGGCAGGTAATCCTACCGGCTTTGTCAGTGAGGATGGTCAAAAAATAATTGAAGCGGCAATTCCTGTAAAACCCGGATTGAAGGCCGCTGCCCGCAAGGCTATGGAGTATTGTCGAAGACTGGGCATCACTGGTTTTCTTGACCCCAATGCCGGCAGTACGCGCGCAAGCACCTCGGAATACCTTGCTGCCTATCGCTGGTTGAGTCAACATAATTTGCTCACTGCGCATGTAGCTGCCACCATAGTTGCAGAACCCAATGAACCTGCGCAGCCTCAACTAAATATGATCACGGCTTTAAAGAAAAAATATGCTGCACGGAACCTATCGGTAATTGGCTGTAAGGTTTTTGCAGATGGCGTGTTGGAATACCCTACCCAAACGGCGGCATTGTCGATTCCGTATATCGGTACTACATCAAAAGGAGTATTGATGTTCGAACCGGAAAAATTCTCGCGCCTGGCAACATTGGCCGATCGTCAAAACTGGTTGGTGCATGTACATGCCATTGGTGACCGGGCTGTTACAGCTACGCTGGATGGTTTTGAAAAAATGAGAGCAACCAATGGCGCTTCGGGTATCCCACATACCATTACTCACTTACAACTGGTATTGCCGGAAGACGCCCTACGCATGCGTTCATTGAAAATTATGGCGGCATATCAGCTGCTATGGGCTTTTGGTGATGCAACCACCATCGATATAGTTCAACCCTACATCGACCCCTCTTTGTATAAGTGGCAGTACCCGGCTAAAACATTACATACGGCTGGTGTTGTTATTGCCGGCGCCAGCGATTGGCCGGTTTCTACTGCCAATCCATTCCTCGCAATGTACCGGGCTGTAACGCGCAAGGGACCAAAAGGGATTTTAGATGGTTCGCAAGCTATGGCACTTGAGGAGATGCTTTATGCGTATACCCTGCATGCAGCACAGGCGATGCGGGCAGACCGAATGATTGGCTCGCTGGAACCGGGGAAATCGGCAGATATGATTTTTCTGGACAGAAACCTGCTGGAAGTGCCCATAGAGGAAGTGGCCAATGCAGTAGTACTGCAGACTATGTTTGAAGGAAAAATTATTTTTCGTAAGGGCGGCGAAAAATTATAACAGGGGAATAAGAATAGAAACCTTGGTGCCTTCCCCTTCTTTTGTTTCCAGGCTGAGCTCGCCGCCAGCCAATTGAACACGGTGTTGCATATTCATTAGACCCAAGCCGCTTCCCTTCTGCTTTTTTTCGGGAACAAATCCTTCCCCATTATCAATAACCTGAATTTTCAAAAGATGTGGTTGATAATGAAAAGAGATATCAATGCGGCTTGCCTTCGCATGCTTGAAAACATTTTGCAGGCTTTCCTGAATTACCCGAAATAAGATGATTTCCCGCTGGTGATCGAGTGACTGAATACTTCCTTCACAATGTGTATTTACTTCGCAGGCACCGGTTCTTTGTATGCGTTGCGCTTCCTGTTCAACTGAGCCGAACAAGCCCAGCAATTTGATCCGGTCGCTGCTCATGCCCCTGGCCATGTCACGTAGGTCACGCATGGCCCTCCCGATATTATCTTGCGCATCGATAATCAGCTTATTTTCCGCACCGCCCTTTTCGGCCACCTGGTTCAACTGCATACGAACAAGACTCAGGAGTTGACCAACATTGTCATGTATTTCCTGACTGACATGGTTCAGTGTTTGTTCCTGCACTTTTTGTTGGTTGTTATATAGTTCTCCGAGCACGCGTGTATACTCTTCCAATCTGATTTTGGCTTGACGCAGGGTTGCCGTCATCGTATTAAAGTTGGTAGTCAGCAATCCGATTTCATCCTGATACTTAACAGGTAACTGTACATTCAAGTTGTCACTATTTACTTTTCTGATGGCACGGAGCACCTGCTTGAGGGGGTTGGTCAGGGTAGCTCTCAGAAGTGAAGGCAATAAAAAGATAATGAGGCTGGTAGCAACCAGAAAAAGTACAAATATTTTTTTTAAGCCCTCTTGTTGTGCAAATCGCTTTTCTATTTCATCAGGAAGGGTTGGAGGGAAAAAGATTAAGGCACAAATTGTCAGAAACAACACTACAGATACAAAGCTGTAGCCAGTAATTTTCACTTGAAAGCTTACGAATACTTCTGAAAAATATAAATAGGTAATGATAAGGCAGATTTCACCTAACCAAACAAAAATGAAATATGTCCAGTACCCAACTACTGAGTAAAGACCAAAAATGACACAGATGATAGAAAGGGTAAAAAAGCTGGTACTCACTCCTGCTATAATCAGATGTGCACGATAAGCATTTGTGTTAGATCCCCGGAAAATAAACGCTTTTCTGATCGCAATCAAAAAAGTAGCAACATTGGAAACGATACCCCAAAGAAATGAAACCACCTGAAAAACATAGATATCGCTATTGTTATAAAATTCATTCCAGCCAATTAATGCCACTAAAAAAATAGAGAAGGGTACCATTAACTTCATTACCAACTTGCGCTCCATATCAAACTTAGCCTCTATGAATTGATAGTAAATCTGAAGATTAGCAAGCATTTGAGCAACCAATACCGGACCGTATAGAAAAACCGTTTCTATTTTATAAACCCACGAGCCTTCTGTACCCGGGTATAGACTAAAGCGAACCATCTGATCAAGATACCAGATAGAGGATGCGATATAATTTAGAATAAGCCATTTCCGAATAGGTATTCTAGCCCTGCTTTTAAACAGGAACCATGTCATGCCCAATTGTGTAACTGCTATAATAAAAGCAATGACAGAATGTGTATGTAATAATATCCACGAATTCATAAGCCAGTATCTTTATATTTCATCACCATTCATTCTATTTGAGTTATTCATTTTTCTTCACACCTTGCTTTAAATGAGTGTCAATTTCTACTTTGTGTGACATCAAAATTCCTTCCTTAATTCGCTTAAGTTCTTCCTTATTCCTTAGGTATTGAAATAGGCTAATTAGTATGGGAATAAGAACCCCAATCAATCCAAACAAAACCACTAATTTTATCATACCCAATTGTGAAAGGGCAATTATAAAAGCCATTACAGAATGTGTATGTATCAGTATCCAAGAGGGCATGTAGTAATTTTTATTGACTTAGTTTACATATAATTTCAGAATTACTTTATTCAATTGGTAATTGAATAAAGATAACTGTACCAGTACCAGGAGAACTTTCTACCGTAATTTGACCATTCATTAATTGTATCCGATTGTTGATATTCATTAATCCAAGCCCATAACTTCCTTTTGCAAGTTGAATTAAAAATCCTTTTCCATCATCCTTAATTTGTATAGAAAGTACATTGTCTGTATAGGTAAAGTTAATATCTAAATTTTTTGCCTCTGAATGCTTCATTACATTTTGTAAACATTCCTGCAAAACCCTAAATAAGATTATCTCTCTCTGGTGGTCCATTGACCTTTTGACTCCTTCACAATTCATTTGAACTTCACAGATACCCGCACGCCTGATTCTTTCAACCTCCTGCTCAACAGAAGCGTATAAGCCGAGTAATTTGATACGATCGCTGCTCATACCTTTTGCCAAATCGCGCAAATCCATCATGGCTCTTCCAATATTCTCCTGCGCATCAGAAATAATTTTGTTTTCCTTATTCTCTTGCTGAGCAGCTAAATTCAATTGTATGCGAACGAGACTTAACATCTGACCTACATTATCATGAATTTCTTGACTTACATGATTCAAGGTTTGCTCTTGAATTTTTTGTTGATTATTATATAACTCAGATAAGGTATGACTATATTCAATTAATTTATTATTTTTTTGTTGTAAGGAGTTTGTCATTGTATTAAATTGACTGGTAAGTGAGCCGATTTCATCTTGATACAATACAGGCAGTTCAATATTTAAGTTACCAGCATTTACACTCTGAACTGCCTCTAATAGCTGTTTTAAGGGACGCGTAAGTGTTCTTTTTAACAGAGAAGGGAGTATTAAAATAGTAACAATAATAGATGCAATAATGATTAGAAATACCTTTTCCAGTCCTTCTTGCTGCTGTAATCTCCCTGCAATATTTGTTGGAGATAAGGGCGGTAAAAAAACTAAACTAAAGATTATTATAAATGCCTCGATCATAAGTAGGCTATATGCTGTGATTTTAAGCTGAAAACCAACAAAAACTTGAGAATATCTTAAATATGCCAACTTTAAAGAAAACTCACCTAACCAAATCAGAATAAAATAAGTCCAATAACCAACTGGAGAAAACAAGTCATAAATCAAACAAACAATAGATAAAACAATGAAGCTGAGATAGGCTCCGCTTATTAACAGGTAAGCTGAGTATGCACTATTATTTACTCTTCGAAAGGCTCTTGCTTTTCTGTAAGTAATAGAAAAAGTGAATATAAAAAGCAAAATTCCCCAAACAAATGCAATTCCCTGAAAAATGAAAAAATTACTACCATTAAATATCTCGTTCCATATTACACTTGCGAACAAAGCGATTGAGAATAAAACCAAAATATTTAAAACAATTTTTCTTTCCTTCTCGAACATTGATTCAATAAACAAATACGCTATTTGCACATTAGCATACATCTGACATACTAATATGGGGGCGAATACTAAAATTGTTTCAGTCTTATATGTCAAAGACCCTTCGGATCCGGGATACATGCTAAATCGCACCATTTGATCAATATACCATATTGTGCCGGCGAAATAATTAAGCCTCATCCAGCGCAAAGCAGGAAAATCAGCTTTTACATTCATTAAAAATAAAAACATCGCCAAATGTGATAGCGCAATTACAAAAGCTATTACGGAATGTGTATGTAGCAGTATCCAAGAGGGCATATGGTAATTTATATTGACCTTATTTACACAAAATCAGGTTACATGGTTTTCCATCCCAACTCCAACATCCTGAGTGCATTTCCGCTGAAAATTTTGGTGATCTGTTCCTCAGTTAATTTTGCTCTCATTTTTTCCAACAGATTTCGCATCTGCTCATATAAATAAAGATCTGGTGGCGTATCAGTAAAACCGTCGAAGTCCGTTCCAATGGAAATACAACTGAAATCTTTTTTCTCGGTCTGCTCATTAATATCAAAAATGGTTTCTATCACGCAGTCAATTCCTGTCAATTCCCAGCCCTCGAATTCCGGCAACCGGATATCAACACCTGTCAGCCACCATCTTTCTATGATGATGCCAATCACGCCACCACTTCGCTCTATTGCAAGTATGTCCTCGCTGCTTGCGCCATAATATTTATGGTGACTGTATTTGGTCACGCCGGTTTTTTGGTGGTACTTTTCATGCAAAGCTCGCGAGCCTCCATGTGAAAAAGTCAGTGGCCTGTATTCCCCGGGATGTTTAGCAATCCACTCATCGTGTAATTCATACACCTGCCTGCGTGCAGCATCTGTGCTATGCATCAGGTCAATAATCATACCCAAGTCCAGCATCTTCCAGACGATGGCCTTTCCCAATAGACTTAAACCAACATTCTTTTTAGCATCAAGAGGATCATACTTCCAATCGTAACGAAAACTATGTACTTTCGGATACTCGGCTATACCTTCCACGCAATCAGATAATTCATTCGGAAATAAATAAGCGAGCGTTAGCATACATACGCCGCGGTGCTTTAAGGAAACAAGATTGTCAAGGTACCGATCGAACTTCCTTCCCCTTTCATAATCCTCTTTCTTTGCCATTCCCCAATATATTGGTTGATGGCCTTTTCTTTTAATCCTTGGTATATAAGGAGCCTCGGGTGGCAAATTCCGACCCAATGCATGTGAGCCCTCAATGGCATGCACAAAAACTATTTTCCCTTTACTCCTGGCATCCATCAGATCTTCATAAGATCGGGCAATGACAAATGTTTCACTCCCAAGCTTCCGGTTGGTAATATAAATCTGCTCCTCAAATAAATTAATGATCTTATTGATCTGGGTAAAATTGCTAAAGTCTTCATGCTCCATCTTATTAAAGAAGCGATTCAAAAAACGTATCACATCACTCAGGTACTTGAACTGTCGACGCATGGCACCGACCGGTATGTCATGTGGAACTATCATTACCCCCACATGACCACATCGTAACCTGTGAAAATCTACCTGCATCCCCAGCATCGATAAGAACCCATCCCCATGCACCGGTCGATGGCTATTCCAGAACTTCTTGCCCCAGATATTCATCTTCATTGATACATGGGTATGAATATCTACAATGTACTGCTCCCGAACAACTATAGACGGCTTATCATTTAGGGGTGGCGGTACTTTCGCAAATAAAAAGGAAGCGAATAAATCCCTCCAGCCATGCTTTTTTTTATTTGTGGGTGTGGCGAGTGACATAAATATGGCGGAGGTTATCTGCTTTAAAATAATGATTTTTAATTATTTATTGTGTACCATCGTTCCGCCTATAAATGTTTAGAATTAATTTAATTGTATATTAAATTGATAATCAATGTATAATTATAAATTGCGGTTTCAGGGTTTTTCCTGTTTATCTCTCAGAAAATTTTTCTTATAACTATCAATTTCACTTTTCTCTGATAGTAATTAGTTGGTTTGTAAATAGATTGCAGAGTAACCGACGAATTTGCACCCAAAAGCGCCCCAATCATGACAGGCACCAACGATACCATAGATGTCAACTGGCAATTTGCCCGGGCCTTCCCTGAACCACGACTGCAGCCCCATTTGCACCTGTTAGCAGAAAGATTACAGGAAGGACATATTTGTATCGAAGCAACACCCGCCCGTCAAGAGGAGGGAACAAGCCCCACGGGCAACTTTATCACTGAAAAAGAATTGTCGGAACTGCAGCCCTGGGTAGGCAACTTCAACACCATCGCACCCTTTATCCTTCACCGCCATAAACTCTACCTGCACCGATACTTCCACTATGAAACCGCCATCCTGCATCATATCCGCCGATTGCTGGCAGCAGAAAAAAACAAGCGAGATGTCTACCTGCAGCAATTGCAAGAACAAAAAAATTGGATGAATGCGCTCTCAGCAACCTATGCTGTTGCCGGACTTCCGCCACACTTGTCGGCGGACTGGCAATTGGCGGCAGCACTGATGGCGGCACTTCAACACCTGACCATCATCACCGGAGGTCCGGGCACCGGCAAAACGACGACCGTAGCAAAAATCATCTGGCTACTGCTATCCATACAGCCCTCCCTTCGTATTGCCCTGGCAGCACCCACCGGCAAAGCCGCCACCCGCATGGCAGAATCTTTAATGAATACCACACAGCAGTTTCCTGACCTCATCCGTAAAAGGGTCGAACAACTGCGCCCCGCCACCCTGCACCAATTGCTGGGACACAAAAAAGACAGCATCTATTTTCGCCACAATGAAGCGCATCCTTTACCCTATGACCTGGTCATCGTAGACGAATGTTCTATGATCGACGCTGCCATCTTTGCGAAACTCTTTGCAGCCATTGGACCCAACACACGCCTGCTGCTGCTAGGTGATAAAAACCAGTTGGCATCGGTAGAAGCAGGAAGCCTGTTCGGCGATCTTTGCAACCAATCGGATGTCATCAATGCCTTTTCTCCATCAACATTCGAACTGATCAACGGGTTCCTGCCATCGGCAGAACGAAAAATTCCGGCCGCCACACCAACGAATCACCCCCTGGCAGAACACATCATTGAACTACAATACAGCCACCGCTTCAACTCGAACAGCGGTATCGGACGCTTCAGCTATGCTGTCTTACACAATGATACCACCGTAATAGATAGCTTCCTGCAAGACAAAAATTCAACAGAAATTCAGGTGGTAAGTCCGCCCAGTGAAAGTGTTCTGACTTCATTCCTCGAAGGATACCGGAACTATATTCTCGCACCTGATATCAGTGAAGCCCTGCACCTCCTGCAACAACAGCGCATACTTTGTGCTGTAAAACTAGGGAAAGGTGGTCTGTACGACAGCAACCAGACCGCAGAAAACTGGTTAAAAAAACAACAGCTGTTGCAACCCGATAATGGATTTTATG
>Ga0315900_10005549_pt1 | contig 17297 bp, 15 predicted proteins | sample LakEriMetagenome_FD_203521 | JGI IMG/M metagenome (GOLD analysis project Ga0315900, IMG submission 203521) | Freshwater fungal communities from buoy surface, Lake Erie, Ohio, United States - Buoy 12 MA114 | ecosystem: Environmental > Aquatic > Freshwater > Lake > Lake biofilm | place: USA: Lake... | reverse complement strand
GTCGTGAGATTGAATGGAACAAACAGCGTGGAGGCATAAATGCCGCTGAAGAGATCATTCGAGGCCTCGTCGTTGTCGAGGAAGGGGCTCTGGTTCCACATGTTGTTCGTGAAAGCCACCGGCGACGACACGAAGAAGTCGAGCGAGTATTTTTCTGCGGTGTAGCGGAACTTGGCGGCATCAAAGGTCCGCGCGGAGTTCAACCACTCAAGCGGACCGACGAGGCGTTGATCGCCATAGCTGAGGAACTGGCGGCCGAGCGTGGCGCTGAGGCCCTTCTTCGGATTGCCGAGCTGCACATAGGCCTTCAGGATGTCGAAGCTGTCATCGCCTTCCGCGGCGAAAGTGCCGACATTGTTCGGACGGCTGCCGCCGAGCTCACGAATGTCCTGGCCTTGGATATAAAACTTCAGCCAAGGATTCATATCGTAGCCCAGGCCGAGGCGAAAACGCTGGAGCAGCCACGAGGCGTCCTGAGGGCCGTTCACAGCGCTGTTGAAGTCGAAATTGTTGTCACGCACTTCCATGCGCATCTTTTCCTGCACGTCGATGGTGAGGCCGCCATACTTGATGGGCGCGTAAGCCGGCGGCGGCGGCGCGAGTGTGAAGCCCGGCACGGGAGGCGGAGGCGGCGCGGCCGGTTTGGCAGCGGGTGTTTGCGCGAACGACGCGGTGGTCGTCGCGAGCAGGATGGGGAGCAGCCTTTTCATGGTAGTGCGGTGTGTGGGTGTGGTGTTTGGGTTTTCGGCTACGCGGCGGCTGTAGGGTCGAGGGAAAGGGATTCAGGGAATGCCTGCCAATGAGCCAGCCGCGTGCCAAAGCGCTCCCACGCAGCAAGCAGCGGCTTGAATCCTTTGCGTGGTTTGAATGAATTCCGTTCATGGATGGCCCCGCATGCACAGCCTCAGGGCTGTCACTCACGGCCGCCATGTCTTGATCGACAAAGCGCTTCCCTTGCCACCCCAACGATGCCTATTTTATCGACAACGTTTCTACCGCTCATGAATCCGACCACCTCAGACACCGCCCCGACCTGCAACCAAGACTGGGAGAAGCACGGCCTGTTCTTCGAGTACGGCAGCGCCGCGAATCCGCGGATGCCGAAGATTGCCATCGATGTGTTTCCGCCTGCGATGCATCAGATCGCCGAGACGAAGGTCATTGCGTTGGAGTTGTCGAAGAAGCTGGAAACGAGCTTCCCGGTCACCGGGCCTGATTTGCTGGCCAATTTCATCCACATCGCCGCTGGTGACGAACTGCCCACCTCCTGCCATGCCAGCAGCCAGGTCTTCTATGTCATCCGAGGCGCTGGCTTCAGCATGATCGATGGCAAAAAGCTGAGCTGGAAGACCGGCGATCTCTTTGCGCTGCCTGCCACGGGCGAGATCCGTCATCATGCGAGCGAGGACAGCGCCTTCTATTGGGTGAACGACCAGCCGTTGATGGACTTCCTCGGTGCCAAGCCCACGACACCGAGATTTCGCCCGCTCTATTTCTCTCGTGAACTGCTCACGAGCGAGCTGGAAAAGGTGCGCAAGGAAAACGAAGGCAAGGACAAGAACCGCAACGGCATCCTCCTCGCGAATCCCGACTGCCCGCAGACCAAGACGCTCACGCACTCGATGTGGTCGCTCTACAATCTGCTGCCCGCGAAGAGCAAACAAAAGGCCCACCGGCACAACTCCATCGCTCTCGATTTCGCCGTAAAGGCCACGGAAGGCGTCTATACCATGATCGGTCGCGATCTCGACAGCGATGGTAATATCATCAACCCCGTCCGTGCCAATTGGGTGGCCGGAGGAGCCTTTGTGACGCCCCCCGGCTGGTGGCACTCCCATCACAACGAAAGCGACGAGGACGCCATCGTCCTGCCCGTGCAAGACGCCGGCCTGCACACCTACCTGCAGACCCTCGACATCCAGTTTGCGCACGGGTATTGAGCCGGGCTTTCAGATTCAAGGATGACGGATGGGCTTTTTGCCGCTCTCGTCGGCAGCTTGATGAAGTCACTCACGCTGCCCATCGACACCGCACGCCGCTTCATGCGGCAGGCCACCGGCCTCGACACTGCTTTTGCTGATGTCGATACGGCGCTTGGTCATTTGGGCTTTGTGCAGATCGATCCCATCAACGTCTGCGGCCGCATGCACGACCACATTTTGCGTCATCGCGTGCAGGGCTATGGCGAAGGCGATCTCATGCGCCATCTGCATCGCGAAGGGCCTCGCAGCGCCTTCGAGCATCATTTGCCTGACTCGAGCAACCTCGCCGCCCTGCCGCTGGATGCCTGGCCGCACCTGCAACGTGCCATGAAGGCCCGCGCCGCCAGAGAGAGCACTTGGTCAGGTAAATTGACTCCTGCGGAGAAAAAACTCGCCGCGCGCATCCTCTCCCGCATGGCGGATGAAGGGCCGCTCAGCTCCCAGGACATCGAAAGTGCCCGCAAAGCCAAAACGCATGCCTGGGACAGCACCACGCTCGCGAAGAGCACGCTGCACAAGCTCTTCTTCCATGGTCGCGTGCTCATCGCGCGTCGCGATGGCATTCGCCGCTACTACGATCTGCCTGAGAAAGTGCTGCCCACAGGCACTTTGAATGCCCCAATGCCATCAAAGGACGAAACCGCCCGCAGGCTCGCGGAACTCAAACTGCGCCAGCGACGACTCGCCATCCTCAAAAGCAGCGAAGTGCGTGCTTTGGGCGATGAAATCATCTCTGTGAGCATTCAGGAGCTGCCAAAGCTCAAACTGCATGTTTTGCGTCGTGACCTCCCGCAGCTCGAAAAAGCTCAAAACAGCCCGCCGAGCACTTCCGAGCCTCTTTTGATCGCTCCGCTCGATCCCATCATCTACGACCGCCGTGTGACCGAGCAGTTGTGGGCCTTCGACTACCGCTGGGAAGTCTATGTGCCGCCTCAGAAGCGCCAACGCGGCTACTACGCCCTCCCGCTCCTGCATGGCACCCACTTCACCGGCCACGCCGACCTCAAAGCCGATCGCGAGTCAGGAAAACTGCACATCGTTTCCAGCGAGGGGCGGAGTGCGAAGAAGGCGGCCAAGCACCTTGCCACATTTTTGGGACTACGTTCGGCTAGAACATGCTAAGCCACGAAACCATCACGCCGCGGCCGCATGCAGGGCCATTTCGGCGGCCATGTCGGGTGAGGGCCTGAATTCAGGCTCTTTGCTGGGGCGAATGTGCGATTTGTCGTTGAGGAAGGTGATGAGGTGTTCGCGGAGTTCGTAGTAGCGCGGGTCCTCCATGATCTCTTTGCGGCTGCGGGGGCGCTCGAAGGGGATCTTCAAAATATCGCCGACTTCGGCTTCGGGGCCGTCGGTCATCATGACGACGCGGTCGGAGAGGAAGATGGCTTCATCGACATCGTGCGTGACCATGAGGGTGGTGATGCGATTGCGGCGCCAGAGGTCGAGGAGCACTTCTTGAAGCTCGTAGCGCGTGAGGGAGTCGAGCATGCCAAAGGGCTCGTCGAGCAGCAGCATTTTCGGCTGCAAAGCGAAGGCGCGGGCGATGCCGACGCGCTGGCGCATGCCTTGGGAGAGTTCGCCGGGGTGTTTGTGCATGGCATCGCCTAGGCCGACGATGCTGAGGTAATACTCGGCCATCTGGCGTCGCTCGGCCTTGCTGGCGGTGAAATAGACCTGGTTCACGCCGAGCATGACGTTTTCAAAGGCGCTCATCCACGGCAGTAGGCAAGGTGATTGGAAGACGATGCCGCGATCCGGGCCCGGACCGACGGCTTCTTTGCCGGCGAGGATCATGTTGCCCTTCGAGAGATCGCTCAAACCGGCGACCATCATGAGTACGGTGCTTTTGCCGCAACCGCTGTGGCCGATGAGCGTGGCGAACTCGCCCTCCTTGAGCTTGAGATTGAAGTTTTTGACGATGGTGGCCGGACCTTTGGGCGTGTCGTAGGTCTTCCAAAGACGGTCCAGTTCGAGCATGGGGAGCTTGTGCGTGCTCATGCGGCCACCTCCACTTCTTCGCGTTTTTCGGCGGTGCGGCGTTTCGGGCCGCTGCGATTGAGGAATTGCAGGCTATTCACGGTGGTGAGGTCTTCAGGCAGAATGTCCGGCAGCGTGAGTTTGAGGCTGGTCTTCGATTTGGTGCGGCCTTTGGCATCGAGCAGCGTGGTGATGAGCTGCGTGCGCAGTTTCTTAAACTTGGGATCGTGATTGATCGTGCGGCGGTCGCGGGGTCGCTCGAGGTCGATGATCATCGGCTCGCCAAGCGTGGCGGGAGCGGTGGGAAGCAGCGGAATGACTTTATCGGCGACCAAAATGGCCTCATCGGGGTCGTTCGTGATCCAGATGACGGTGGTTTTGTTGTTCATCCAGATGTCGCTGATCTCGTCCTGGAGCTGCGCTCGTGTGAGGGCATCGAGAGCGCTCAAAGGCTCGTCCATGAGAAGCACCTTCGGGTTCATGGCGAGTGTGCGAGCGACGGAAACACGCTGACGCATGCCCCCTGAGAGTTCCTTGGGCAGCTTGTGTGCCGCTGGCGTGAGCTTCACCATGGCGATGTATTTGGCGACGTGGGCTTTGCGCTGTTCCGACGTCCATTCTTTGAAAACCTCATCCACCGCGAGCGCGATGTTTTCCTCGACGGTGAGCCAGGGGAGCAACGAGTAGTTCTGGAAGACCAAACCGCGGTCCGGGCCAGGTTCGGTGATCTTTTTGCCTTCGATGAGCGCTTCGCCGGCATCGGGCTTCACGAGACCGGAGATCAAATTGATCAGTGTGCTCTTTCCGGAGCCCGAGTAGCCGACGATGACGACGAATTCGCCTTCTTCGACCGTCAGATTGATGTCTTTGAGAACTTCGGTCCTCGAACCGTTGTGCCCGAAGCCTTTGGAGGCGTTGTTGATTTGAATGAGAGACATGGCGGCGGCTTGTTTCTCGGTTAGATGGATTTGAAACGGCTCTCCACGAGGCTCATCAGCCTATCCAGGGCCCAGCCGACGACGCCGATGGTGAGGATGCTGAGGATGATGCTGGTGTAGAGGCCGTTGTTGTATTCGTTCCAGAGGAAGTTGCCGATGCCGATGCGGCCGGTGAGCATTTCGACGGCGACGATGACGAGCCAGGCGATGCCGAGGCTGAGGCGTTAGCCGGTGAACATGTAGGGCAGTGTGGCAGGGACGAGCACCTTCCAAAGCGTCTTCCACTTCGAGAGCTTGAGCACTTTGGCGACATTCAGGTAGTCTTGCGGCACGGCGCGGACGCCGACGGCGGTATTCAGCACGGTGGGCCACATGGCGCAGATGGCGATGGTGAAAAGAGCGCCCATCTCGTTCGCATTTTTTCCGGCTCCCATGAAGAGAACGACACCGAGAGGCATCCAAGCGAGGGGTGAGACAGGTCGCAGGATTTGGATGATGGGATCAAACATCCGCGTGAAGGTTTTGGAGAGGCCGAGCATGAAACCGATGGGCGTGCCGACGAGCAGGGCGAAGAAGTAGCCCTTCGCGACGACGATGAGCGAATACCAGGTGAAACGGAGAATGCCCTGATCGAGCTCCTCACGCTTGGCGAATGGCTCGACGATGTATTTCTTGGTCTTGTCCCAGGTTTCGAGCGGTCCGGGCAGGTCTTTGATGAGGCCCACTTTCACCTTCTTGGTAAAGCCGGAGGGCGTCTTTTCCTCACGAACGCCACCGGAGATGGCACCCCAGATGAGAAGGACAGCGAAGATGCCCATGACGGGCATGAACCAGTGGAGGAGTTGTTGTCGGGTGAGTTTCATGCGGGGGGATTTATGATTTATGATTCTTGATTTATGATTTGCCGATCTCCCTCACCGCTCCGTGTGGAGCGGCTCGGGAAATCAAAAATCATAAGTCGTAAATCATAAATGAATTAGCCTTTGAGGTTCTTGATGGCAGCGGAGGTGGCGAATTCCTCGGCTTTGGCGGGATCGAAGACCGCGCCGTCCATGAAGGTTTCAGGGCTGTCATCGAGCTTGCCGCCGGTGTAGCCGATCTCCTTCATGGCTTCTTCGTAGAGAGCCGTTCCGGCGGTGGCTTTGGCGACGCCGTCGTAGTCGGGTGTGCCTTCGACCATGCCCCAGCGGCGGAACTGGGAGAGCCACCACTTCACGAACTTCGGCTGCGGGTAGTTGCAGTTGCGACCGCTGAACATCATGTAGTCTTCGTCCTTCTTCGTGCGGCCGTCGCCGTAGTCGAGCTCGCCCATGAGGCGGCTGTAGATGACCTCGGGCGGGCAATTCACATAGCTGGCGGCGGAGATGATCTCGACCTGCTCCTTGCGGTTGCCGAGGTCGTCGAGCCAGACGCTGGCCTCATGCAGGGCTTTGAGAACGGCTTTGACGGTCTTTGGATTTTTTTCGGAGAACTCCTTGGTGAAGGCGCAGACCTTCTCGGGGTGGTTCTTCCATATTTCCTGCGTGGCGACGCTGGTGTAGCCGATGTCTTCGGCGATGGCACGGGCGTTCCAGGGCTCGCCGACGCAGTAGCCGTCCATCTTGCCGACCTTCATGTTCGCGACCATCTGGGGAGGTGGGATGGTGGTCAAGGTGATGTCGGAGTCGGGATTGATGCCACCAGCGGCGAGGTAATAGCGAAGCCACATGGCGTGTGTGCCGGGCGGGAAGGTCATCGCGAAGGTGAGCGGTGTGCCACCGGCCTTCGCTTCATCGACGAGGGGTTTGAGGGCCTTCGGATCGCCTGCGACGGTGCCTTTGAATTTGTTCGAGAGCGTGATGGCCTGGCCGTTGCGGTTCAAGATCCATGGGAAGACCATTTCCTTCACGGCTGAGCCACCGAGGCCCATGGTGGAGGCGATCGGCATGCCGAGAAGCATGTGCGTGGCCTGGTTTTCGCCGGTGACGAGCTTGTCGCGAATGACGGCCCAGGAGGCTTCTTTACTCACGGTGGAGTTGATGCCGAATTTTTTGAAGAGGCCCTTCTCATGCGCGATGACGATGGGTGAGCAATCGGTGAGGGCGATGATACCGAGTTTGATGTCGGCAGTCTCGGGTGAATCGTCGGCATAGGCGGAGCCGACCCAGCCGGAGGGCAGGCCGGAGAGCAGGGCTCCAAGACCTGCTTGGCGGAGGATGGAGCGACGAGTGAGGGGTGTGGCGTTGTTCATGCGAGGGCGAGTGGTGGACGTTTCTTGGGTTTGATGGCGGGTTTGGCGGCGGCGGCTGCTTCGGGAAGAGGGAGGGCGCTGGAGGTCCAGCATTCACGCATGGCGGCGGCGGCTTCGGGGCGCTGCGCGGGTGTGAGCAAGCCGTGGGCGATGAATTCATCGATGAGCCAGCGACCACGTTCGGAGGTGGGCTCGTTGGCCTCGCGGCGCTTGAAGATGTGGAAGTGACTCACTTCGACCGACTTCTCCGTGCCGAGATCGAGAGGGCCGACGAGGGAGCGATTCAAGATGGCTTCGTTGCCTCTGAAGTAGCCGCTTTCCGCGAGGATGTGGGCTACCTCGCTGCGGTTTTCTTTCGCATCGCAGAAGGCGCAAGATTCATGAAGCGCGGCGATGATGGCGCGGATCTCATCGGCGTGACGCTCGATGAAGGTCTCGGTGGTGAGCAGCACCTTTTCGGGATGACCGGGGGCAAGTTGCTCACTCGTGGCCGCGATCCAGCCGGTGCCGCGTTCGACGGCGAAGGAGTTCCACGGTTCGCCGACGCAGTAGCCATCGATGAGGCCGGCTTCGAGGCTTGAGGCCATCTGTGTGGGTGGCAGCGCCACGATGCGCACGTCCTTTTCCACGTCGATGCCGCCTGCGGTCATCCATTGGCGCAGGAGGAAGAAGTGCGAGGCATAGCGTGAGACCATGCCGAAGGTGAATTTCCGGCTGGTGCTGCTGCGGATGAGTTTTTTCAGGCTGGCGGCATCACGCACGCCACGGTTCCAGAGATCGCGACTGAGGGTGATGGCATTGCCGTGGAGATTGAAGACGAATGGGGCCACCACGCGGCATGGCGGCGTGCTGAGCCCGAGGCGCATCGCCAGCGCGAGGCCGGCGATGGCATGGGCGGCATCCACTTGGCCGTACAGCAGCTTTTCCCGAATGGTGGCCCATCCGACCTCACAACTTAACTCAACTCGAACGCCATGTTTGCGGAAGAGCTCACGGTGCTTGGCCACGAGGAGCGGGGCGCAGTCGGCGAGCGGAATGAAACCGATGCGCACGGGCTGAACGACCCCGCTGAGGGTGGCTTTGGAACTGGGAGCGGCGTTTGGCATGACGCCCAATCTCTGAGCAGCCGTGGTGCCAGCGTGCCAGACTCATGCAGAAACCATGCGCAATGTTTTTCACCTGATGTATGAATGGCATTCATGGACCACGCCATCGATTCCCGCCAGCTCCGTGCCTTCATCTGCCTCGCCCGCAGCGGCAGCTTCACGCAGGCAGGCCGCGAACTGCACCTCACGCAGAGCGCCATCAGCCACGCCATCAAATCGCTCGAAAACGATCTCGGCACGCAGCTTTTCCATCGCCAGGGCAAAAGCGTGCACCTCACGCATGCGGGCCGTGAGCTGCTGCCGCACGCGGAGAACATCCTGCAAAGCATGAGCGCCGCCAGGAGCATCCTCGGCACGCTGGATCAAACCCCACGCGGCAAGCTGCGCATCGGCTGCACCACCGCTGCCGCTCAGTTCATCCTGCCGACGGTGTTTCGCGAGTTCAAAGAGAGCTTCCCTCAATACGAGATCAAAGTCATCACGGGCGAGACCCCCGACACGATCGAGAAGCTCGAAAAAAACCAGGTGGACATCACCGTGAGCCTCAAACCGGCTGAAACCGCCAAACTCAGCTGCCACGCCATCTTTGACGACGAACTCGAGTTCCTCGTCTCGCCTCTGCATCCGTGGGCGCAGAAGGCACCGAAGCTCAAAGAGGCCGCCAATGAGACCTTCATCGTCGCCAGCCGCAACAGCCTCAACTTCGCCCTCATCCAGGAATTCTTCATGAAGCAAGGAGTGCGGCTGAACAACTTCATCGAACTCGGTAGCTCCGAGGCGACCAAAGAACTCGCCAAACTCGGCATCGGCGTCGCCATCGCCGCACGCTGGATTGCGAGATCTGAGATTGAGGCGGGACAGCTCGTTGCCCTCCCAATGCCTCGCTCAAAGCTGAAACGCAGGTGGGTTGTCTCTACTCTTAAAGGACGACCAGTGAATCTGCCCGAGCGCACCTTCATCGGTTTGTGCGAGGAAGTGGGCCGACGGATGGTGGATCCGAGGAGCTGATACGGCCAAGCTCGTGGCATGCTGAAAGCAGTTTCTGGCGCACTTCAGCCGCGCGGGAGGCGAGCACGCGCTGCTCGCGTTCGTATTGGTCGCGGCCTTCAGGGGTTTCGATTTTGACGGGTTCGTAGCCCATGGCACTCAGGTCGTAGGGGCTGGCACGCATGTCGAGATCGCGGCCGGCGAGGGCGAGTTCGAAGCATTCACCGATCAAGTCGGAGCCTGTCCAGGGCCAGAGCTTGGAGGACCATTTGTAGAGATCCATGTTGGCATGCAGGCAGGCGGCTTGCTCCAGATCGAGGCGCGAGTCGAGGTCCGGTTGCAGCGCATTGAGCGGTCGCGCTTCTGGCGTGAAGAAACGGAAGGCGTCGTAGTGGGAACAACACAGCGGCTGGGATTCGACAAAGGCGGCGAGCTCTTCAGGCGAGAGACGAAGTTCCCAGCCCTGATGACGAACCTCCTCGACTGGCTGGCGATAAACCATGGCCCACTCATGCAGTCCGAAGCAGGTGAAGCGCCCTGCCCTGCCGAGGATGCGGGTGCAAAGCGCGGCGACCCAGGCGGCGAATTCACGCTCACGCAGGCCGAAACGGCACTCATCGAGGCGCAAGCGGCCGTTCTCACGCACGCAGCGGTCGCTTTGCATCCATGGGCAGGCTTCAAGATCCACAGAAGTCAGTTCGATGCTGACGCCGAGCGGTGGGAGCCATTGTTTGAGCTTCGCCGGTGTGAAACTGTAGTAGGTGAAGAGAAAGTCATGCACGGGATGCTTCGCGCCACGGCTGCGGCGCTCGACAAAGGCATCCGCCGGCCCCTCCACACGCCGCAGATGCGAATGCATGCGCGCCTGCCATTCCTCACGACTCCAGACCGTTCCACTCATGGCACGAGCAGCGCCGCCAGGCCGAGGAAGGTGCCCATGCTGATGACGTCCGTGGCGGTGGTGAGAAAGATGCTGGACGCGGTGGCAGGATCAGCTCCGATCTTGCGCAGCAGAAGCGGGATCAACGCGCCACTGAGGCCGCTGACGACACAACTGACCGACATGGCGATCCAAACAACGCCGGCCAGGACGAGGGCGTTCGGATTGTGATTCATCCGTGCGTACACAAACATGCCGAGTCCGGCGGAGACGCCGACGAGCATGCCGTTGAGCAGACCAAGAAAGCCTTCCTTCATAACGAGCCTGCGCTCCTCACCCGATTTCAAATCCCCGAGCGTCATGCCGCGCAGCGCCACGGCGAGCGCCTGGCAACCGGTGTTCCCGGATTGTCCGGAAAGAACGGGGAGAAAAACGGCGAGAAGCACGAGGCGGTCGAGCGTGCTCTGAAAAACACCGACGACGGCCGCCGCGACGAAGCAGGTGAGCAGATTGATCTGGAGCCACGGATGGCGGAAGCGCAGGCTGCGCAGCAGCGGTGTGGAAAGGCGCTCCTCTTTCTCCACACCGACCATGGAGCCGACCTGTGCGCTGATCTCGATGGCACGTGCCTCGAACAAAGTCTGCCCGCGGACGAGGCCGAGCAGACGCCCCTCCGCGTCGCATACGGGATAGACCGGATAGTGCTGGCCCACGCACGCCTTCATCGCCTCGGTCAGGTGCATGTCGGGCCGCAGATTGAACACATTGGTGTACATGACCTCCTTCAATTTCGCACTGCGGTCGGCGAGCATCAGATCACGCATCACGAGCACGCCGAGGAGCTTGTTCGAGTCGTCGGTGACGTAGCCGTAGGTGACAAACGCGGTGCGAGTCAGCCCGCGCAGCTCCTCGATCGTCTCGCCAACGCTCAGGGTCGGGCGGAATACCGCGACAGGCGCCTCCATGAGCCAGCCGACGCTGTCCTCGGGATACTCGCGGTTGGCCTGCCACTGGCGGGTCTTTTCGAGAGGGATGAAGTGCAGCGCGGCCGTGCGCGGAGCTTCCTGCATCTCATCCATCACCTGCTGGGCAACCATCGGATTGAGCTGCTCAAGGACTCTGGCCGCATCCTCGCCTGAGGCCTGTTCCAGAAGGTCGGCGGCATCATGCGCGCCGCTTTTGGAGACGGCGTCCAGAAGGTTGTTGATCTCAGAGTTCATGCGCGTCCCGAAGCATAAGCAAAATGGGAGGCGTTGTCACTGACGTGGCGAAAAAAACCTCGCCAAGGTCGCGTCGAGGCGCACATTTCCGCCCATGGCCCTGTCCGACCGTGACTATATGCGCGAGTCACCACGCACCTCCGTGCGCGGGGTGACGGCGTTTCAGGCCGCCATGCTGCTGAACATCGGGATGTTCGTGCTGCAGCATGGGTTTCACCTTTTCGGGCAGGTGTGGAAGGACGGCTTTTACCCCTACGGAGGCATCAGCGCAGAGGCGCTGGCACGCGGCCAGGTGTGGACGATTTTCACCTACGCCTTCGTGCATGCCGACCTCTGGCATCTGCTGCTGAACCTGATGCTGCTGGGCTACGCAGGCATGGGGGTGCAGAAGCACTTTGGCAGCCGGCATTTTCTCGCGATTTACCTGCTCTCCGCCATCACGGGCGCGGCGACGGAGATGATCGTCAACGGCTGGGCCCGCGGGGATACGGTCACACCGCTGATCGGCGCCTCCGCCTCGGCCTTCGGCCTGCTGATGGCGCTGGCGGTGATGCTGCCGGGACAAGAGTTGACGGCGTTCATCTACTTCATCATTCCTGTTCGTCTGCGGATGTGGACGCTGGCGAAGGGACTTTTTCTCGCCCAGCTTGTCGTGGGCGTGGCGGGGCTTTTCTCAGGGGTGCTGCCAGAGGTCATGCAGATCGCGTACTTCGCGCATTTGGGGGGCGCTGCGGCGGGTTGGTTTTACGCCCGCAGCCTGGGCTATGGCGGCAGACCGATGACTTATGCCAGCCAGTGGCAGCCGCAGCCGGCCCTGCGGATGCGCAAACCGGAACTGGCACGGGCGCGGCGCATGCTGCGTCCGCAGCTTGATCTGGAGGAGCCTGACACGAGCCCAACATCCGGACGCGCCGCCCCCATCGAAACATTCATCGAAGAGGAGGTGAACCCGATCCTCGACAAAATCAGCGTCGAAGGCATGGGCAGCCTGACCGACGAGGAACGCCGCACGCTGGAACGTGCGAGCCGGCTCATGAACCGCGACAAGCAACAGGGCTGATCATGCTTTCCTCACGCTCCGCCCGTCTTGCCGCCATGCTGCTGCTGGTGCTGTTGTTCGGTTGGACCATGCGGGCCTGGCGAAAGGGCCAAACCACCATCCTGCCCGGCGTGAAAACGCCAGCGGTCGAAAATTCGCCAAACACGCAGCCTGACGAGTGATCCTGCGCGTAATCAAAAGTCCCTTCACATCGCCCTCATGTCCATCGCCACCCGCAAAGGAGACCAAGGGCAGACCGATCTTCTCTTCGGCTGCCGGCTCGCCAAATCCCACCCCCGTGTCCATGCCCTCGGCGCTGTGGACGAGTTGAACGCGGCGCTCGGGCCGCTGCGCATCAGCGCGCTGCGCGAGGAGACAAAACAAATCGTGCCGCAGGTGCAGCGCTGGCTGATTGGATTGATGGGAGAACTCGCCACGCCTCCCGGCCAGGAGCAGCGCTACATCGAGACGCACCCCGACCGCATCACTGAAAAAAACGTCCATTGGCTCGACGAGTGGGTGGCAAAACTTGAAGCAGGCGGTGCTTTGAAGTTCCAAGGCTGGGCGCTGCCCGGAGAGGCCGGTGTGATGAGCGGCGCTCATGCAGACCTTGCCCGTGTGGCCTGCAGACGCGCGGAGCGAAACGTGATCGACCTGCAAGAGACGCCCGACGAGGTGCCGAACGTGGAGATCATCCGCTTTCTGAACCGGCTCTCGGACGTGCTATGGCTGCTCGCACGCTGGGAGGAGCAATCGCAAACAGCGCAGGCGTGATCATACCTTCGTGAGCTGGCGGCGCAGACTGATCTCCACAGCGGTGATGATGAGGGCCAGCGTGAAGAGAATGACGATGCTGTTGATCCAAAGGGTGTTGTACTTAGTGCCAAGGTAGGTCTTCCGCGTGCCGAAGAAGACGTTCGGGCTGGTCTTGCGGCGGTAGTCCTCGCGTTCCATCTCGGCCTTGGTGACGAGGTCGAGCACCTTGCGGTTCACATAGATCTCCTCGGCGCTGACGCCGTCGTTCTGCTGGAGCATGTTTTCCAGCATGGGAGACTCCACTCGCCCGCTGAGCACGGCGTCGCGGATGGAGCCGAGGCGTTTGGAGATTTCCCGCGGATTTTCGGCATAGAGACCGGAGACCACGGCAAGAGATTGTTTTGTGAGCTCCAGCTCATGCCGCTGAAGGTCGGACATATCCGAACCGGGCGGCGGAAGCAGTGACTGGATGCGCTCGTCGAGGAAATCCTGATTCCGCGTGAGCGGGTTGAGCTTGGACTGTGAGATGATGACTCCCTCGTAGGACCAGCGCAGCGGCATGAACTGGCAGATGAAGGGCACTTTGAGCTTGCTGGCGGCGTCCTCGTCGTTGCCAGCCTTTTTGAGCCAGCGGCCGACGGAATAGACGAGATCAAGGTTCTTGTTCATCTCCTCGTATTTGATGAGGGCGCCGCCGAGGATGATCTGCGGGATGAGGATGAGCGGTATGGCGTTCACCGCAGTACGGTTGTCGCTGACGATGCTGGAGATGAAGAGGCCGAGGCAGACACCGGTCAGCGAGGTGAGGAACATCCACCAGAGATGAATCATGAACATGTCGCGGATCTCAAGCACCCAGTTCCCGATCATGAGATAAATCACGCACTGGACGAGCGCGAAGGTGGAGAGGGAGATGATCTTGCCGCTGAGGTAGTAAAAGGTGCGCAGGTTGTGATTGCGCTCGCGGCTGAGCGTGTGGCGGTCGCGGATGATCTCGTCGGCGCTGTTGGTGAGGCCGAGGAACATGGCCACAACGAGGCTCATGAAGAGGTAGGTCGGTATGTGGAAGGCGGTGGCGAAGGTGTAGTTCGCCTCCTCGGAGTATTTGAGAACGCTGGAGATGAGATAGGCGAGCAGCGGCGCCTCCAGCAGCGTGGTGAGGAGGTTGGTACGGTTGCGCAGCTTGCTGAGGAAGGCTCGCTTCAGCAGCGTGGCAAAAAGGATACTCTCCTCGCGGAAGGTGTGCTTCGGCGGCTTCGGCATGCTGCGCATGAGGCTGGCGCTCTGGCTGCCGTCCTTCTTCGGCCGGGCGATGACGCTGGTGCTGCCGGGCGCGGCCTTTTGCTTCGCCATGCTCTCCATGATGAGGTGCCGCTGATAGGAGTCGCGCCAAAAATTTGGCGGGAAGCGCCGTGCGGCCACGAGATGGCCGTCCGCGCTGCGCTCCTGGATGATGTCGCCGCTGATGTCGCGCAGAGGCGTTTCGAGCACATCAAAGACGAAGTCCGGCGTGAGATTGTCCGGCGGCTTCGCCTCCGCGTCACCAGAATGGCCTGTCTCGGTGTTATAGACCTGCCAGAAGTACTCGATCATGCCCTGGGGCGTGCCGAAGTAGGCCATCTTGCCGCCCTTGTCGAGCAGCAGCGCCTTGTCGAACATCGCCAGCAGCTTCGAGCTCGGCTGATGAATCGAGGTGATGACGATCTTGTTGCGCGCGAGGCTGCGGATGATCTCAAGCACATGCTCGCTGTCTTTCGATGACAGGCCGGAAGTCGGCTCGTCGAACAAGTAAACGTCGGAGATGCCGATCATGTCGAGTCCGGCATTGAGACGCTTGCGCTCACCACCGCTGAGGAATTTTTGCTGCGGCGTGCCGGCGAGACGAGCGCGCAAATCGGCGAGCCCGAGTTCGGCGAGCTTCGCCTCGACGCGTTTGCGGCGCTCCTCGGTCTTGAGATGCGGACAGCGCACCGCGACGGAGAAGTCGAGGTTTTCCTGCACCTTCAGCAGCGGATCGAAGGCGTCCTCCTGCGGGATGTAGGCGATGTAAGGCGTGAGATTGCGTAAATTGTCATACAAGGCGAGGCCGTTCATCAGCACTTCGCCACCTTTCGGCTTCAACTGGCCGCCGAGGATGCGCAGCAGCGTGCTTTTGCCGCAGCCGCTCGGCCCCATGACGCAGATCATCTCTCCGCGACGGGCGATGAAGCTCACGCCATCCTGCGCGGTGTCGCGGCCGTCAAAGCGGTGGCTCAATTCGCGCACCTCGACCTGGCGGATCGTGTTGCGCTCCTCCTCGATGATGCGGTCGGCGAAGTGGCAGCGCAGATACTGCCCTTCCCCGAGCGTGATGGTGTCGCCGTCGTTCAGCGTGATCCTGTCACGCACCGGAATGAGGCCGATGTAGAGCGGCCGCGAGGAGCGCAGCACCTCCAGCACGCCGGTTTTTTGCGCGTAGTTGCACTCGATGCGCAGGAGAATCTCGCCGTCCGTGTCCTCGGAAAGGAGAATGTCGCCTTCTTCGAGCAGTTCGGGCTTGTTGGAGACAAGATAAGTATTCCTGCTGCCTTCGAGACGGAACTGGCCGCCAAACTCCTGCGCGCGCACGCGAAGGTCTCGCAGCGCGATCTCGACCTCACCATGCGCGATGATGCTGTCCTCGATGCTGGCCTCGACAATGGTGCCTCCGCTCAACACGACGCCATTGAGCGTGGCCTTGGTCGTGCGCAGCGCCTCGACGGTGACGCCGAGTCCGAAGCTGAGCCGCAGATTCGTGCCGCGTGTGCGTTGCGGTGCGATCTCCGCGCTGCCGCTCTCCGTGAGCGTGAGGTAGATCTGCGTGCCGGAGAGCGTCTTCTTGGCGTTGAAGTAGGAGATGAGGTCGTTGTAGTCGAGCGCGACGTCCTCCAGCACCACGCGCTCACCAGGATACAGACGCGAAAATTCTCCGGGCGGCTGGCGGCGGCTGCGCACGAGAATGGAGATGCCGCCGGTGTTTTTCAGCAACACAAGGTTCTGGAAGCGAAACGCCACCACAGAGCAGTCCGCCGAGAGCGAGCGCAGCAGCACGTCGCAGTTTTTCGTGGAACCGATGCGCAGCGTGTCGAGCGGCTGGCCGCCTTTGGTGGAAAAGCCCTCCTCCGGCGGTTTGTCGCCCGCGTTGAGCTGATAGACGATGTCGATGGCCTGCGCGGCGATGCCCAGGTTCGTCATGAAGAGGTAGAACTCCACCATCTGCCGCTGATTCTGCTGAGCACGGGAGATGAGGAGGTAGAGCTGCACGCCAAGCAGGACTTTCTGCTCCTGCGTGAGCTTCTGGCCCAGCTCCTTCGCGCGCTGCGTGAGATCCTGCGGCTGCTGCAGCGCCTCAAAGTAAAGACGGCGCATGTCGGCGTAAATCGCCTCGGGATAATCGTAACGCAGATAACCAAGGCTGGACTCGACTTCCTCCTCCTCGATGTTGCCGTCCAGCTTGCTGAACGCGGCGAAAACTTCGATCAAGACGGGCAGCATCGTATTGGCCGTGGCAGCGGACGCTGCGGAAACCTGCATCCGCCCGTTCAGCAGATGTTCCCAGCGTTTGGGCGACCACCATGGCAGCGCCACCTGATCATGACCGTCACCCGCAGGATTCTGCTTCGCGGACGGAAAGTTGGCGGGCTTCTTCAACAGGCTCATGCGGCGGGTTCGAGCGCGATGATGGAGTTCTTTTTCAGAAACACAACCGGCGAAGCCACGAATGAACCCGGCGCGGCATGAAAAAAGGCGGCCTGACAAATCAGGCCGCCTTTCGCTGGATTCGTTCGCGCATTTTTCCTCACACGCCGCGCTGCTGCGGGGGGCCTTCGCGATCACGCTCACCACCTCGCGGTTCTTGAGGCTGCTGCGGCGCAGGTCCGCGCTCGCGATTCATCGGCGGCGGCTGAGGACCGTGCGGTCCTTCTCCATGACGCTGAAAAGGTGGGACGAAATCACGTTCTCCTCCGCGCATGCCGTGCGGCGGCGGATTCATGGGGCGATGAAAGTGCGGCGGGCCGCCGGGACCGCGTCCGCCTTCGCGTGATCCAAAGTGCTGCGAAACGGGGCCGCGTTGATCGTGTTGAAAACGCGGTGCAGGTCCACGCGGGCCGTTGAAGGCACCCTCATGCTGCGGACGACCGAAGTTCTGCGGGCCACGGG
>Ga0315900_10005548_pt1 | contig 17299 bp, 14 predicted proteins | sample LakEriMetagenome_FD_203521 | JGI IMG/M metagenome (GOLD analysis project Ga0315900, IMG submission 203521) | Freshwater fungal communities from buoy surface, Lake Erie, Ohio, United States - Buoy 12 MA114 | ecosystem: Environmental > Aquatic > Freshwater > Lake > Lake biofilm | place: USA: Lake... | reverse complement strand
GCGGCCATCGCTATGAAAAACCCATCCCGGCCATGCGCGGCTATCTGGATGGGCTGCGCAAAGCGGGTGCTGATACGCTGGAAGGCCCGGTGTTGCTGGCGGCTCTTGGTCCGAAAATGTTGGCCCTTTCCGGCAGTGCAGCGGATGGTGCCGTGCCTTACAATGTGACACCGGAGCACACCGCGCAGGCCGCGGCTATTCTCGGCGCGGGCAAGGTGCTGGCGGTGGAACAGAAGGTCTGCATTGAAACCGATCTGGCGCGCGCCCGCGCGCTCGGGCGGCGAGAGCTTGCCCGCTACATGGCGCTGCCGAATTACTTGAATAACTGGCTGCGGCTTGGTTTCAGCGAAGCGGAACTGGCCAATGGCGGCAGTGATCGCTTCATTGATGCCATGGTGCTGCATGGTGATGCCGCCAGCGTGAAGGCCGGACTGCGCGCGCATTTCGCGGCGGGGGCAACGCATGTCTGCATCCAACCCGTCACGGATGATGGCGATACCGCGCATCGGGACGCCATGCTTGCCGCGCTGGCGGATACGTGATGGCCATGTTGAAGCTCGGCTATAAGGCATCCGCTGAACAATTCGCGCCGGCGCAATTGCTGGATTTCGGCGTGCTGGCCGAAGAGATGGGCTTCGATAGCTGCTTCATTTCAGACCACTTCCAGCCCTGGAAACACACGGGCGGCCATGCGCCGAATTCGCTGGTTTGGCTTGGCGCGCTTGGGGCGCGCACGCAGCGGCTTGTGATGGGCACCAGCGTGCTGACGCCAACCTTTCGCTACCATCCTTCCATTGTGGCGCAGGCTTTTGGTACGCTTGGTTCGATGTTTCCCGGTCGCGTCATTCTGGGCATCGGTACTGGTGAAGGCCTGAATGAGGTGCCTTCCACCGGTCAGCCCTGGCCGGAATTCAAGGAACGCTTTGCCCGCATGCGTGAAGCCGTGCAATTGATGCGCAAGCTTTGGACTGAAGAGCGCGTGAGCTTCGAAGGGCAATACTACCGCACCGAACATGCGACGATTTATGATCGGCCAGAAACCCCCGTGCCGATTTATGTGGCGGCTGCGGGCGCCATGGTCGCGAAATATGCTGGCCGCGCCGGCGATGGTTTTATCTGCACCAGCGGCAAGAAGCCGGAACTCTACACAGAAACGCTGTTGCCGAATGTGTTGGCAGGGCTGGAAGCAGCGGCAGCGCCCAAGCCCGATTATGATCGCATGATCGAAGTGAAGGTTTCCTTCGATACAGACAAGCAGCGCGCCTTGGAAGATACGCGTCATTGGGCAGCTTTGGCGCTTTCGGCAGAAGAAAAAATGTCGGTGGAAGACCCGATGGAGATGGAACGGCTTGCCGATGCGCTGCCGCTTGAACGCGCGGCGAGCCGCTGGATTGTTTCCAATGATCCGGAACAACATGTTGAGCGTATCGGCTATTACGTCGGCCTCGGCTTCCGGCATTTGGTGTTTCATGCGCCCGGGCCGGATCAGGCGCGGTTTTTGCGGCTGTATGGGGAGCAGGTGCTGCCACTGCTGCGCCGCCGCTTCGCTTGAAGCCGAGCCTTCAGCTTTTTGCGCTGCCTGGCCTGCCCATGGTGCGGGCGGGCGATGATCTTCCGCCGTTATTGGAAGACGCCATGACGCGCGCTGGCTTGATGCCAGAACCTGGCGATGTGCTGGCGGTTGCGCAGAAAATCGTGAGCAAGGCGGAAGGGCGAAGCATTGCGCTGGCGTCCGTTCAGCCATCCCAAGCAGCGCGTGATTTGGCCGAGCAGACCGGCAAGGATGCGCGGTTGGTCGAGCTAATCCTTTCTGAATCGCAATACGTGGTGCGTGCGCGGCCCAACCTGATTATCGTGAAGCATCGGCTTGGTTTTGTGATGGCGAATGCAGGCATTGATCAATCCAATATCGGCGCTGATGGCCATGCGTTGCTTCTGCCGCGCGATCCTGACGGGAGTGCGGCAGCGCTTTCTGCGCGGCTTGGTCTGCCCGTGGTGATTACGGATAGTTTCGGCCGCGCCTGGCGACGCGGGACGGTGGGTGTTGCGATTGGCGCGGCGGGGTTGCCGGCACTGCGCGATTTGCGTGGCCAGCCCGATTTATTTGGCCGCACGCTGATGGTCAGCATCACCGGCTTCGCCGATGAAATCGCCGCCGCAGCAGGTTTGGTCATGGGGCAGGGTGCTGAGGGTCAGCCAGCCGTATTGTTGCGCGGTTTGTCCTGGTCTGGCGCCGTGAACCCCGCCGCCGAATTGCTCCGCCCCGCGCAGGAGGATCTATTCCAGTGATCATCGCGCTGTCCGGTGGCATTGGCGGGGCGAAGTTGGCACTTGGCCTTTCGCGCATTTTGCCGCCGGAGGAGTTGCTGATCATCGCCAATACCGGCGATGATTTTGAACATTACGGGCTCACCATCTGCCCGGATACGGATACGCTACTCTATACCCTGGCGGGGTTGGATAATCCCAAGCTTGGTTGGGGGCGGGTGGATGAAAGCTGGGCTTTCATGGAAACCCTCGCCACGCTTGGCGGGGCGGATTGGTTTCGCCTGGGTGATCGCGATCTGGCGTTGCATGTGCTGCGGAGCCATCGTCTCGCCGCCGGCGAAAGCCTCTCAGCCATTACGGATGATGTACGCCAGCGCTTCGGCATCGGCCCGCGCATCTTGCCCATGAGTGATGATCCGGTGCGCACAAAAATCGGCACGGATCAGGGTTGGCTTGATTTCCAGGACTGGTTTGTGCGGCTGCGTGCCGAACCCTTGGCGCGCGCGGTGAACTTCGCTGGTGTTGAACAGGCGCGCCCGCAGCCCGTTTTGCTTGAAGCGCTACGCGCAAAACCGCGCGGCATCGTGATTTGCCCAAGCAATCCCTTCATCAGCATCGAACCTATCCTGGCCGTGCCAGGCTTACGCGAAGCCATCAAGGCATCTCAAGCGCCGGTAGTGGCAGTATCACCCATCATTGCCGGGCAGGCGGTAAAGGGACCAACCGCACGCATGTTTGAAGCGCTTGGCGTCCCCGCAAGTGCCGCCGCCGTTGCCGCGCGCTATGGCGATTTATTGGATGGCTTCGTGATGGAACATGACGATGATGATGCAGGCATCACGCCGCGCGTGTTTCATGCTGCAACACTGATGCGCGACCTTGCCGACAAAACCGCCCTCGCGCGGCAGGTGCTGGCGGCGATTGAAGCGCTCAGATGAAGCCTTGGGTCATTCTGCCAGTGAAGGAACTGGTAGGGGCAAAGCAGCGCCTGGCACCATTGCTTTCACCCGAAGAACGCATCGCACTGATGCAGGTCATGTTGTGTGATGTGATGGCCGCGCTTTCGGCGGCACAAGGTCTGGCTGGCATAGCGCCGGTAACACTTGATCCCTGGGCGCAAACACTGGCGCAGCAACATGGCGCGCGGATTATCACGGAAGGCGCACGGGAAGGCCATACCGGGGCGGTGACCGCCGCAGCGTCGGTGTTACAGGCAGAAGGCGTCGAGGCGATCCTGACCTTGCCCGGCGATATTCCCGCCGTGAAGACGCCAGAGATTGAAGCCCTGATTCGAGCCGCAAGCGCCGCGCCCGCTTTCATCATCGCGCCCGCGCATGATGAGCAGGGTTCGAACGCCATTCTGATGTCTCCACCCGATGCGGTGAAGCTGCGCTTTGGTGAGTATAGCTATTTCCCGCATCTGGCGTCTGCGCGCGCAGCGCGCATTGCACCGCAAATCCTGCGCCTGCCGGGCATTGCCATGGATATTGATCATCCCGCTGATATCGCGCGCTTTGCGCGCATTCCCGAAGCCGCGGACACGCAAACCCTGGCGTGGCTAGCGCAAAACGGTATTCTCAGTCGCTTGGCTTAATCCCCCGCCAATAACACACGCTTGCGCGGCGCGGTCTGCACCATGGGCAATAAAGGCTCGGCGCTGCGCGAAGCGTCTTCGCGTTCGCGCGTAACGGCGCCATAGATAGTGCTGCGCTGCATTGGCTGCCGCCCGGTGGAAAGGATCAGGCGTTCCATCGCCTCGGGCGGGAATTCCTGGCCGTGTTCAGTGCCGGCGGCGCGGCTGATACTCTCATTCATCAGCGTACCACCCAAATCATTCGCCCCCGCTTGCAAGGCCATCGCCGCACCGTCGGGTCCCATCTTCACCCAGCTTGTCTGGATATTGGTGAAATGCGGATGAAGCACCAAACGCGCAACGCTGTGCACGAGCAAGGCTTCACGGAAACTTGGGCCACGGCGCGCCAGGCCGCGCAAATACATGGGCGCTTCCATATGCACGAAAGGCAGCGGCACAAATTCGGTGAAGCCGCCAGTTTCGGCTTGCAAATCGCGCAGCACCAGCAAATGCCGCGCCCAATGCAAGGGCGCTTCCACATGGCCGAACATGATGGTGGCGGTACTGCGCAGGCCTAGCCCATGCGCGGCACGGATCACCGACTGCCATTCTTCCGTATTCACCTTATCGGGGCAGATGACGGCGCGCACCTCATCATCCAAAATCTCCGCCGCCGTGCCGGGCAAAGTGCCAAGCCCGGCATCGCGCAGCCGCGCCAGGAATGCCGATAGCGAAAGCCCAAGCGTGCGCGCGCCCTGATGGATTTCTAGCGCCGAGAAGGCATGGATATGCATCCCCGGCACGGCCTGCTTGATGGCGCGGCAAATCGTTTCATAGGTAGCGCCAGTATAATCCGGATGGATGCCGCCTTGCAGGCAGACTTCGGTCGCACCACGCGCCCAGGCTTCCTTGGCGCGGCGGGTGATTTCCGCGTGATCGAGATCATAGGCCGGGCCACGCAAGGCTTCATGAGCCTTGCCCTTGCTGAAGGCGCAGAAGCTGCAGCGATAGCTGCAGATATTGGTATAGTTGATGTTCCGATTGACGACATAGCGCACGGTATCGCCAGCAACCGCCTGGCGCAGCCGATCCGCAGCCGCCATGATATGCGCCTGATCCGTATCCCGCGCGGCAAACAGCGTTTCAATTGCCGGCGCATCAAGCCTTTCGCCCTGCGCGGCGCGCTCCACCAACGCCGCCAGCCCTGCATCAGCCGCGTTCAATAGCGGCGCAGCAAGGCGCGGCAGAGTGAGCGCACCCGGAGACCAATCATCACCGCGCGCAAAGCCGGCTGCATCACTCGCACGCAGCAGCGCGGTTGCGATGCGCGGCGCAAACCATTCGCGCGGCGCACGCAGATAGGCGGGATAGGCCGGCAGGCGCTGCACCAGCACCTTGCCCATGCTCGCGGTTTTCTCAGCCAATGTTGCAATCGCAGGCCAGGGCGCTTCCGGATTCACATGATCCGGCGTCACGGGCGAAATGCCGCCCCAATCATTGATGCCAGCCGCGATCAGGCGCGGATAGGTGCCAGGCGAAAGATTGGGCGGCGCCTGGATATTCGCCTGCGCGCCCAGAATGATGCGTGCGCAGGCAATGGTCCACAGCAGATCATCCAAATCGGGTTCTGCCGCCTCGGCGCGCTTGGTGCGGGGCTTCGCACGGAAGTTCTGGATGATGACTTCCTGCACATGCCCATAGCGGGCGTGGCTTTCCGCTATGGCGCGCAGGGCTTCCAAGCGTTCCGCGCGGGTTTCGCCAATGCCGATCAGGATGCCGGTGGTGAAGGGGATCCGCGCCGCGCCCGCTTCGTTCAATACCGCAAGCCTGACCGATGGGTGCTTGTCCGGGCTGCCATGATGTACGCCGCCGGGTGCGCAAAGCCTCTCACTGGTACTTTCCAGCATGATGCCTTGGCTCGCGGTCACATCGCGCAGTGCGAGCAATTCCGCCCTATCCATCACACCGGGATTAGCGTGGGGCAGCAGGGCGGTTTCGCGCAGAACCAGATCGCACATCGCCGCCAGAAATTCGATCGTGCTGGCATGGCCCATCTCGGCCAAAGCCTCACGCGCCTGGCGCCAGCGCAGTTCTGGCTTATCGCCGAGCGTAAACAGTGCTTCCGTACAGCCGGCCTTGGCGCCAGCGCGCGCAATAGCCAGCACCTCATCCGGCGAGAGATACGCAGCACGCCCCGCGCGCGGCTTTTCGGCGAAGGTGCAATAATGGCAGACATCGCGGCAGAGCTTCGTCAGCGGAATGAAGACCTTGCGCGAATAGGACACGAAGCGCCCATGCCCGGCATCGCGCAAAGCCGCAGCTTCTTCCATCAATTCCGCCAGCGGCGTTCGTTCCAGCCTATCCTGCACCCTTGCCATCCTCCTTCCCCTGGCCCCATCGTGTGGGAAGGCCGCGCCAGATGCAATGCGCGGGGATGGGAGGCCCAAAATGCAAATCGGTTTCAACGCCCCAACCGCTGGCCCGCTTGCCTCGCCCGAGGCGATTACCCGGTTGCTCCAGGGCGGTGAGGCCATGGGCTATGCCTATGCCACCTTCAGCGACCATGTGGTGATCCCGACCGATATTCACGCCATCTACCCCTATTCGGATAATGGCGAATTCCCCGCCGGCGCGCGCGGCGCGCGGCATGAACAATTGACCGAGGTGATGTTTGCCGCCGCACACACCACGAAGCTACGGCTAGTGACTTCGGTGATGGTGGTGCCACATCGCCCGGCGGTGCTGACGGCGAAAATCCTTTCCACCATTGATATTTTCTCCAATGGAAGGCTCACGCTTGGCATTGGCGCGGGCTGGCTGAAGGAGGAGTTTGAAGCGCTCGATGCGCCGGATTTCGCCGCGCGCGGTAAGGTGACGGATGAATACATCCTCGCCGCGCGGGAATTATGGACTGCAGCCGATCCGCGCTTTCAGGGCGAATATGTGAGCTTCGACAAGATCAGCTTTGAACCCAAGCCCGTGCAGCCAGGCGGACCGCCAATTTGGGTGGGCGGTGAAAGCGGCCCGGCGCTCAGGCGCACGGCGCGGCTGGGTGATGCCTGGTATCCCATTGGGACGAATCCGGCGTTCCCGTTGGATAGCCTGGCCCGCTATCAGGCGGCCGTCGCAAAGCTTCACCGCCTGACAGCCGAAGCCGGGCGGGACCCCTCTTCTGTCGGTCTTTCGCTCCGCGTCCAAAAATTTGGTGCGGAATTGCCGGCTCTGGCCGGTGATGGGGAACGGCATTTGTTCTCAGGCAGTCCGGACCAGATTGTGGCAGATATCCACGCCTTGCGCGCGTTGGGAGTCTCGGCGATTGATTTCAACTTCCTGGGTTCGACCGTTGAAAAAGTGCTGGATCAGATGGAAAGCTTCCGCACTTCGGTGATGGAAAGGATCTGACCCATGCGCCTTGGCATGACGCTTGGCATGACCGGCACCATAGACATGGCGCTGGTGCTGGAAGCCGAAAGGCTTGGCTTCAGCATGGTCTGGTGTGGTGAAAGCTACGGAACAGATGCCGTGACGCCAATCACCTGGGTGCTGGCGCAAACCACAAAAATCAAGGCGGGCACAGGCATTATGCAGATGCCGGCGCGCAGCCCTGCCTGCGCCGCTTCCACGGCGATGACGCTGCAATCCCTTTCAGGGGATCGTTTTCTTTGCGGCGTTGGCCCTTCCGGGCCGCAGGTGGTGGAAGGCTGGCATGGGCAGGCTTATGGCAGCCCGATTGTGCGCACGCGTGAATATATTGACATCATGCGCGCCATCATCGCGCGCGAAAGGCCCTTGGAATATCAGGGCACGCATTACCGCATTCCCTATGACGGGCCGGATGCCACTGGGCTTGGCAAGCCGCTGAAGAGCATTCTGCATGGCAAGCCGATGCGTTTTTACTGTGCGTCCATCACGCCGGGCGGCATGCGGCTCGCGGGTGAAATCGCCGATGGCAATTTGCCGATTTTCATGTCGCCGGAAAAGGCCGATCTGGTGATAAAGCCAACGCGGGAAGGCATGGCGAAGGCCGCCACGCCACGCGCCTTAAGTGATTTTGATATCGCGCCCTATACGAAAATCAGGGTGGGGGATGACCTGCAAGCCTGCCGAGATTCCGTGAAGCCCGAATTGGCGCTTTACATCGGCGGCATGGGCGCGATTGGCAAGAATTTCTATAATGATTACTGCAAGCGCCTGGGGTTTCCTGATGCTGCGGTCGCCATCCAAAAGGCGTTTCTGGCCGGGCATCGCAAGGAAGCGCTCGCTGCCGTGCCGGATGCGCTGGTGGATGAAATCGCGCTGGTCGGCCCCGCGGATCGCGTGCGAGCCCGCTTGCGGGATTGGCAGGCGGCAGCGCGTGAAGGCAAGCTTTCGACGCTGGTGCTGACAGGTGCAACGCAGGAAGCGCTGCGCCTTGCTGCGGAAACCGTTCTTTAAGCCACCGCGCGGATCAGGGCGGCCCAGCGGTCCAATTCCGGCAAGATTTCATCACGCTTGGCGGAAGCAAGGCTGAGTACCACGCGCGCAACACCAAGGTCGCGGTCCGCCAGCAGCGCGTCGCGGTCTTCCTTCACGCCCCAGATGGTGATGGGCAAATCCTCATCGCGCCTGCCGGCCTCGGCAACCAATTGGCGGAATTGCGGGATCAGCGCACCGACATCGGCATAATGCTTGCGCACACGATGCGGCATCCAGCCATTGCCATAGCGCACCGCGCGCTTGGCACCCCAGGGAAAGGCGCCGCCCACGATGATCGGCGGGTGCGGCTTCTGCAGCGGCTTCGGCCCGGTTTCCATCGGCGTGAAATTGACGAATTCGCCGGCATAACTTGGCTGGGCTTGGGTCCAGATCGCCTTCATCGCCTCAATCCGTTCGCGCGCCAGCTTGTGGCGCGTGGCGAAGACAGTGCCGTGGTTTTCAATCTCATCCTGGTTCCAGCCATTGCCGACGCCGAACAGGAAGCGCCCGCCAGAGATGTGATCAATGGTCGCGACAGCCTTCGCGGTCTGGATCGGGTCGCGCTGCACCACCAGACAAATGCCAGTTCCCACCAGTAATGTCTTGGTAGCGGCTGCGGCGGCAGTCAGCGTCACGAAAGGGTCCATCACCTCATAATATTCGCGCGGCAAGGCACCGCCGCCCGGATAGGAAGCGGTCCGCGCCAGCGGAATATGGGAATGTTCCGGCGCCCAGAGACTGTCAAAACCGCGCTCTTCCAAGGCCACGGCCAATTCGCCGGGCGTCATGGAATAATCGGTGAAGAACATGGCGGCGCCGATTTTCATGTGATCCTTCCTCCCTGGTCAGGTGGAAGGCTGGCCCGCTGCGGCGCGGCAGGCAAGCCCCGCACCCTTGCCGAAACTAATCCGCGCCCCCAAACAAGAACGCGAAAGGATCACCGCAATGCTGCCGAGCCATGGACGCTATGACTATCACCCCTGGCGGGATCGCATGCCCTATGCCTGGCCGGGCGGGGCGAAGCTTGCGGTTTATCTTGGCCTCAATCTTGAACATTTCGCCTTTGGTGAGGGGCTTGGCGCGGAATTGGCGCCCGGCGGGCCGCAGCCCGATGTGCTGAATTACGCTTGGCGGGATTACGGCAATCGCGTTGGCGCCTGGCGGCTGCTTGACCTTTTTGATGAAATGCAAATGCCCGCGACCGTGCTGCTGAATAGCGCCATGTATGATTACGCGCCTGAATTGGTCGCAGCCCATCGCGCGCGTGGCGATGAATTTGCCGGCCATGGGCGGACCAATTCGGAACGCCAATCCATTCTGCCGGAAGTCGAAGAAGCCGCGCTGATCACTGAGAGCAGCGCCGCCATCACCAAACATGAAGGCAAGGCGCCGCGTGGCTGGCTTTCGCCCTGGATTGCGGAAAGCAAAACCACGCCTGATCTGCTGGTGGAAGCGGGCTATCGCTATACACTCAATTGGTGCGCAGATGATGTGCCGATCTGGATGACAACGCGCGCCGGCAAGCTGCTTGCCATTCCCTACCCGCAGGAGGTGAATGACATTCCCTCCATCATCGGGCGCAGGGATGGCGCTGAGTATTTTGCTGATATGATCGTGGATGATTTTGAGGAAAGGCGCCGGCAGATCGCCGATGGCAAGCCGCAAGTGATGGGGATTGCGCTGCACCCCTATTTGGTGGGGCAGCCCTATCGGATGCGACATTTGCGCCGCGCGCTGGAACATATCGCCGCGCGGCGCGGAGATATCTGGATCACGACTGCCGGGGCGATTTATGATCATGTTCTGACGCTGCCCAAGGGCAGCATTCCGGGGGAATAAGATGCGTCGTCTTTTGCTTGTGGCCTTACTTGCACTTGGCGCTTGCGCCACGCAACCTGGTCCCAATACGCCACGAACCGTGGGGCAGGTTGATCTCGCGCGCTATGCCGGGCTTTGGCATGAAGCGGCGCGCTTCCCGACCAATTTTCAGGATAGTAGCCGTGTGCGCTGTGAAGGCGTGACGGCGCAATATACGCTTCGCCCCGATGGCGCAGTGGATGTGCTCAATCGCTGCCGTAATGCCGCCGCGGATGGGGCGATGCGCAACGCGACCGCCATTGCGCGTAGTGCCAGCCCCGGGAATGACCGGCTGCGCGTCAGCTTCTTCTGGCCCTTCTTTGGCGATTACTGGATTATTGGCCTTGATCCTGATTATCGCTGGGCCGTGGTGGGTGCGCCGCGGCGCGATTACCTTTGGATCTTGTCGCGCGCGCCGGTGATGGCGGAAGCGGATTACGCGGCGGCGGTGGCGATTGCGCGGCGGGAAGGGTTTGTGGCGGAAAGGCTGCAGCGCACGGTGCAGCCTTAGCTCAGAAGCTTGAGTTTTAGTAATGACAAACATCGATGAGATGACTATCTTCCCTGCATGATTACAGGATTCGATCATCCAAATTTTGAGACAACGCTTCGCGAAACCCTTTCGCCCTCAGAACCCATTCGGTCCGCTGAATTATTGAGGGGGCGCCAACAGAATCTCGAGGAGATTCGTCAAGCTTTTGTTCAAAATGGGAGACAAGTTTTCATCTATGGGGATCGCGGCGTTGGAAAGACATCGTTAGCGCAAACTGCCGCTTATGAGCATGCAAGCTCAAGCGACGCCCCTATCTTTTTATCGTGCCGGGCAACATTTTTTTCTATCGTTAACGATTTAATATCTCGGCTGTCAGGTCGTAGCCCGTTTCTTGTCAAAGAAAGTAAGAATATCAAAGGGAAGGCTGGACCCTCTTTTGTTGGTGGAGAATTCGGGAGTTCGAGCGATTTTGGCCGTTTTAACGAACTTAAGTCGCTCAATGAGATTATAAACGGGCTCCGCGAATTATGTCCGAAAAATAGAGATCGGAGGATTTGTGTTTTTGATGAATTTGAATTGATAGAAGACGAGGAAGAAAGGAAGTTGTTTGGAGATTTTATCAAACAGTTATCAGATCAGGAGATAAATCTACGAGTAATTTTTTGCGGTATTGGAGAGTCTATTGCTCGTCTTCTAGGTGACCATCCTTCAGCGCCTCGTTATTTGCAAGCAGTCGAATTGAGAACCTTGAACATCCCTTCCCGACTAGAGATTATTGAAGGGGTGGAGAGCGCCTTTGGGGTAGAGATTGAATACAATTCGAAGATTAGAATTAGTCAGATTAGTGATGGATTTCCTCATTATGTACATCTAATTTGCGAAAAAATGTTGTGGTCGATTTTCGAAGACGAGAAGAAAATTAGTGTGTCGTCTATCTTACATTATAAGCAAGCGATCGAGTCATCTGTTAGGTCTATAAACCCTTTCTTGAAAACCATGTATGATAAAGCCACAAAAAAATACAACAGCGATTACGCACACGTTCTCTGGGCCGCAGCCGGACATCCTCTACTAGAGAGAAGAAGTGCCGATATTTTTAAGTACTATGAAGGTCTCCCTATCCAGAATCGGACTGTGCTAGACCGTGCCAGGTTCAATCAACGGCTTAATGCGTTAAAGAAATCTGCACACGGCGAGGTTTTGATCGGTACTCGACAGGGTTGGTATAAATTTAGAGAGAGCATGCTTCGTGGGTATGTTCGCTTAAAGGCGGAGGAGGCGGGGGTGGAACTCGCCATTGATCACCCTTTAGCCAAGGTGAACTGACACTGAGTCGAACATTTCAGGCATAAAGCTTTCGCGCCTTCGAAGGCGATTATTGTAAAAAATCGCTCGATTGTGCATAAATCGAATTTTATGTATCGGCCTCAGCCACCTGGCGCGGGCGCCAAATGGCGTCATGCGTCACCTGCGCGATAGGCCGCGCTGCATCCGCCAGTACCAGCGCATCAATCGTCACAATCCGATGCCCCTTGCGGTCAAAATTGGCGGTGATGCGCCCGCGCGCAGTCAGGCTTTCACCCAGCCGCGCTTCGCTGTGAAAATGCAGCTTGCTGCCAATATGAATCCATGGCCCCAGCACGACATTTTGCGTGAGCAGCCAATTGCACATGCGTAAGATCAGGCCCGGATGGGCTATGCCCTGTTCAGCATAAAGCGGCGCTGTTTCACGCACATCACGCAGGTAATCGGCCAAGACCTGCGGCGTCAGTTCCAGCACGCGCGTGCCGAACCAAAGCCCAGGCGCCAAGCTTTCATCACTCGCCTTCGGGCGGGTTTCGGGCGGTGATGCGGCGGGCCAATCCGCCAAACATACCTCTTCCGGCGGCGTCTCCGGCATACGCGCAAAGCCAGTCGCACAGGCGACACCTTCGCTTTCCACGGCAAGCGCCAGACCATCGGCTTCGGGCGTAGCAGTAACAGTCGCAATGCGCCCATCATAAACCGGCTTTTGGAAACTCGCCGAAATCTCGCCGCGCCGCAGGAAATCGCGCCCCCATTTCTCCCCTGGCGAGTGGCAGCAATAAGCGAATACTTCCACCCCCGGCACCAGCCCGCCGGTGAAGCCAAAGCGCTGCGCGGTCGCATCATCATGAATGCGATTTTCGGCAGCGTGGGAGAGGTTATAGGCCTCAACCCGATAGGTCATGGTCATGACGATCATCCTAAGGCGTGCTTTGCGGGTGGGCCACCCCTCAACAACTCGAAGGCGGCTGCGGCGCCGTGGCAAAACGCAAAAGACAGGCGCCGTAACGATCATTGAAGGGCGTACTGGCGCCCGCGCTATGGCCGGTCATGCCCTCCGGCCGGTCAATCAGCAAAAACCCACCGAAGCGTTCACGTTGCCGCCGCAGCGCCTCGGCACGCTTGTCGGGTTCCGCCATGAAGGGATCATCGCGAAAATCCGCAATGGCAAGCCTTGTGCGGCGTGCATTGGCGGCCCCAGCCAACAACGCCTCCAATTCCGCGATTTGCGCATGCAGGCGGTTGTTGTCCTCACTCGGGCGGCCATGCGCGGCGGCGGCAATCGCAATCGCCACATCGGCAAGGCCTGCGCGGTTCAGCACCATCAGCGCATTCCAACCGCCGCGCGATTGCCCCGCCACAATCACCTGCCGATAGCCGCGCCCGCGCAGCTCCGCCAAATCATCGCGCAACCAGGCGGCCGCGCGGCGCGCGCTATCGGCATTGGGTTCCCGGTCAAAACGCCAGACATCGAAGCCGGCATTGTTGAAATGCCGTGTCCAGCTTTGCGGCTGGCGCCCGCGTAAGTCGGTTACCGCTTCCTTCCCATGACCAAACACCAGCACGCCGCGCGCCTGTTCCGGCCCCCACCAAATGAAACGCTCATCCGGCAGCGTCATGTGATGGGCAGCGGTGATGGCCACCCCCTCGGGTGGCGGGCTCGGCGCCCATTCTCGCCCCGGCTTCACAATCGCAAGATCGCGCAGCGCGATGGTACAAGCGCCAGCGCCAGCGCGCCTTTCGCAATTGCTCAGCGCGGTTTGTTCAACAAAGGCCGCATCGCCCCCGCCCGCCTGCCAGCCGAAAGTGCCATTGGGGCCAAAGGCCAGCACGCGCGGCGTATTCAGGTTCAGAAAGCGGCGGACACTCGCATGGCTGGTATCAGGCAGGCCCAGAATGGCCGGCGCTTCCAGAATGGGCGCAGCCGGCGCCTGAGCATGGCTAAGCGGCGCCAGGACCAGCCCAAGCAGCCCCGCAACCGCCGCGATAAGGCCCTTCCAGGCTGCCATGCCAGAACTCCCCGTAGCTGAAACCTCATTCTCCCCAGGCGGGGACGCCGCCGCAAGCCCCGCTTGCCCTGGCTGCGGGTGAGGGGCATACCGCCCCCCTATCTTGCACTTCCCAAGGGAAAGATCATGCGCGTCAAAGATGTGAAGAAGGTCGTGCTCGCCTATTCGGGCGGCTTGGATACCAGCGTCATCCTGAAATGGCTGCAAACCACCTATCAATGCGAGGTCATCACCTTTACCGCCGATCTCGGCCAGGGTGAGGAATTGGGGCCGGCGCGCGACAAGGCGCTGCTACTGGGCATCAAGCCCGAGAACATTTTCATGGATGACCTGCGGGAAGAATTCATCCGCGATTTCGTCTTCCCCATGTTCCGCGCCAATGCGCTGTATGAGGGCATGTATCTGCTCGGCACCTCCATCGCGCGCCCGCTGATTGCCAAGCGCCAGATTGAAATCGCCGAAGCCATGGGTGCTGATGCGGTCGCGCATGGCGCAACCGGCAAAGGCAATGACCAGGTGCGATTTGAACTCAGCTATTACGCGCTGAAGCCGGATGTGAAGGTGATCGCCCCCTGGCGCGAATGGGACCTGACCAGCCGCACGCGCTTGATCCAATTTGCGGAAGAACACCAGATCCCGATTGCCAAGGACAAGCGCGGCGAAGCACCCTTCAGCGTAGACGCCAATTTGTTGCACAGCAGCAGCGAAGGCAAGATTCTGGAAGAACCCTGGGACGCGCCGGATGAAATGGTCTGGCAGCGCACCATCAGCCCGATGGATGCACCGGACCGCGCCACCGAAATCACCATTGAATTCGAACGCGGCGATGCGGTTGGCATCAATGGCGAGCGCCTGTCACCCGCAACCTTGCTCACGCGGTTGAATGCGCTTGGCAAGGAAAACGGCATTGGCCGGCTTGATCTGGTGGAAAATCGCTTTGTCGGCATGAAGTCCCGCGGCTGCTATGAAACCCCGGGTGGCACCATCCTTTATGTCGCACACCGCGCCATGGAAAGCATCACGCTGGACCGCGAAGCGGCGCATCTGAAAGACAGCCTGATGCCGCGCTATGCGGAAATCATCTATAATGGTTTCTGGTTCGCGCCCGAACGGCGTATGTTGCAAGCGCTAATTGATGAAAGCCAGCACAGCGTCTCAGGCACCGTGCGGCTCAAGCTCTATAAGGGCAATACCATCGTCACGGGGCGGCAATCGCCCAATAGCCTCTATTCCATGAAGCATGTGACGTTTGAAGATGACCAGGGCGCTTATGACCAATTCGATGCGCAGGGCTTCATCAAGCTGAATGCGCTGCGCCTACGCCTTGGTGCCATGGCGGGCCGCAAGGGCGGAAAATTATAAGAAAATTCAGGAGGCTCCGCCTCCTGAACCTCCGCCGGGGTGGCCGTGCCACCCCGGACCCCGCCAAGACTTTAGCTATGCGCCAGCATCGCCAGCAACAGCAGTGCCACGATGTTGGTGATCTTGATCATCGGGTTCACCGCCGGGCCCGCCGTATCCTTGTATGGGTCGCCAACGGTATCGCCCGTCACAGCAGCCTTATGGGCTTCAGAGCCCTTGCCACCATGATGACCATCTTCAATGTACTTCTTCGCATTGTCCCAGGCGCCACCACCGGTGGTCATGGAAACCGCAACGAAGAAGCCAGTCACAATCACACCCAGCAGCATCGCGCCCAGCGCTTCGAAGGCAGCAGCCTTACCGGCGATGGCATTGATGCCGAAATACACCACCAGCGGGGACAAGACCGGCAGCATGGACGGGATGATCATTTCCTTGATCGCCGCCTTGGTCAGCATATCCACCGCGCGGCCGTAATCCGGCTTGTCGGTGCCCTGCATGATGCCCGGCTTTTCCTTGAACTGGCGCCGTACTTCTTCAACCACGCTCATCGCCGCGCGGCCAACCGCTGTCATGGCCATGCCGCCAAACAGATAAGGCAGCAACCCACCGAACAGCAGGCCAACCACAACGTAAGGGCTGGAAAGTGAGAAGGTCAGCGTACCAACGCCCTGGAAATACGGGTACTGCGCCGCATTCTGCACGAAGTAGTTCAGATCCTGCGTATAGGCGGCAAACAGCACCAGTGCACCAAGACCGGCTGAACCAATGGCATAGCCCTTGGTGACCGCCTTGGTCGTATTGCCAACCGCATCCAGCGCATCCGTGGTCTGGCGGATTTCCTTGGGCAGGCCAGCCATTTCGGCAATGCCACCCGCGTTATCCGTAACAGGACCGAAAGCGTCCAAGGCCACCACAAAACCGGCCAAGGCCAGCATGGTCGTGACCGCAATGGCAATGCCGTAAAGCCCCGCCAGCGCATAGGTGATCAACACACCCGCGATGATGATCAGCGCCGGCACCGCCGTGCTTTCCATCGAAACCGCAAGCCCGCGGATCACGTTCGTGCCATGGCCCGTGACCGAGCTTTCGGCAATCGCCTGCACCGGGCGGTAGCCCGTGCCGGTGTAGTATTCCGTGATCCAGACAATCAGCCCGGTCACCGCCAACCCGACCACGCCACAAAGGAACAGGTCGAAAGAATTGAAGCTGGTACCAGCCGCAGTCATCGTGCCAAAGCCAAAGACCAGATAGGTCAGCGGCAGCAGCACAATCAAGGACAAGATGCCGGTCACGATGAAGCCGCGATACATCGCGCCCATGATGGAATTATTCGCCGGCAGCTTCACGAAATAGGTGCCGATGATGGAAGTCACCACGCAAACCGCCCCAATCGCGAGCGGATAGATCATGCCACGCACCATATTGCCCGGATCGGCGAAGGCGATTGCCGCCAACACCATCGTGGCCACCATGGTCACCGCATAGGTCTCAAAAAGGTCAGCGGCCATGCCGGCGCAATCGCCGACATTATCGCCAACGTTATCGGCGATGGTGGCGGGGTTGCGGGGATCATCCTCAGGGATGCCGGCTTCAACCTTGCCCACCATGTCGCCGCCCACATCCGCACCCTTGGTGAAGATGCCGCCGCCCAAGCGCGCAAAAATCGAAATCAGCGAAGCGCCAAAGCCAAGCGCAACCAGCGCATCAATCACCGTGCGGCTATTGGGGGCAAAGCCACCCAGCACGCTCAGGATGAAGAAGTAAACGGCCACGCCAAGCAGCGCGAGGCCCGCCACCAGCATCCCCGTAATGGCGCCGGATTTGAAGGCGACATCCAGCCCGGCGGAGAGCGATTGCATCGCGGCCTGGGCGGTGCGGAGATTGGCGCGCACCGAAACATTCATGCCGATGAAGCCAGCCACGCCAGACAGCACTGCACCAATGGCAAAGCCAATGGCCACGGCAATGCCAAGG
>Ga0315900_10005547_pt1 | contig 17304 bp, 16 predicted proteins | sample LakEriMetagenome_FD_203521 | JGI IMG/M metagenome (GOLD analysis project Ga0315900, IMG submission 203521) | Freshwater fungal communities from buoy surface, Lake Erie, Ohio, United States - Buoy 12 MA114 | ecosystem: Environmental > Aquatic > Freshwater > Lake > Lake biofilm | place: USA: Lake... | reverse complement strand
GGATCTAGGGGGGCAAGTTATATAGCCCGCATGAGATATCTAGATAAGTTGAATATTGCTGGAAATAACATCGGTAATGACGGCGCAAAAGCCGTTTCAGGCATGAAAAATCTATCTGAGTTGGATATCAGCAGTAACAGAATTGACAATTCAGACGCTGTAGGGGCGATTGCCGAAATGAACCAGCTTACGGCATTAAGTATAGGAGAAAACGGTTTTGGCTCAGATGGAGTTCTGGCCATTGCGAAAATGGATAAGCTAGAAAGCCTCAGCATTGCGTTTGTTCGTATAGGCGATGAAGCAGCTAAGGCAATCGCAAGAATGAAAGCTCTTATCTCGCTGGATATTTACAATACAAGTGGCTCAGCCGATACCAACAGAGCATATGCTGTGATGGGTAATCTCAAAACTTTAAACATTGCTGGGAACTATCTGGATGCGCAAACTATTGAAGCATTCGAGCAACACCCAAATATAGAGGCGGTCATATATTCTTCGCATGGGCATGAGCGCCTTGTGAGAAACAATACCACCCGCTTGATTGATAGTGTGCCTTATGGGGAAAGACGTGTATGCCCAGCAATTGCAAGTGACGTTGGCCAATATTTACATATCGCTCCGCCTCAAATACAATTGGAAAACTGGGTTACAAAGACTACTAACCAAACTAGTGCCAGTGTACCAAGTCTCTAGTTTTATAAGAAATAATCCATACTGGAGAGATAGATTGCAAAAGGGGTTGAAGTAGCTAAAGACCTAAAAAATACTTGGAAAATGATGCGATTTCAGGCATAATTGAAAGCGTAGGGCAAAGGTAATGCCCTGCCACAGAAAGGAGAATAACCATTCTAATCAAATCGTTATTTCCAAACTTGACGTTATCTTCCCTAGAGCGTCTCATCATTTCTGCACTTGATCAGAACAAAGCTGAAAATATTGTTTCCCTCGATTTAACTGGTAAATCCGATGTAGCCGACCGCATGATTGTGGCGAGCGGTACGTCGAATCGCCATGTCGCGTCGCTGGCGGATCATCTGGTGGATGCGCTGAAAAAACTCGGCTTTAATCCGGTGCCGGTCGAAGGGCAGGATGGCAGCGAGTGGGTGCTGGTGGATGCCGGTGATATTATCGTGCATCTGTTCAAGCCGGAAACCCGTGCGCGCTATAATCTGGAGAAGATGTGGTCGGTTGATTCCAAGCCACTCGAAGCCGCGTTTTAGTTTCGCCATCTTCGGGGATTGTGCTACAGCTTTCTGGTCAGATTGACCGGGGCGATGCTTACCTTATGAAAATTCTCATTGCCGCTATTGGCAAGGCCAAGGCCTCGCCGGAGCTTTCTCTTTATCAGGATTATGCGCGGCGTATTCCATGGAAACTGTCGCTTATTGAATGCAAATCCAATGACCAGCTGCTTACTGCCTGCGAGGGCTACGACCGTCTGGTGGCGCTGGATGAAGGCGGTAAACAATTTTCCAGCGTAGATTTTGCTGGCCAGCTCAGCCGCTGGCAACAGCAGGGCTATTCGTCGTTTGCCTTCATCATTGGCGCGGTAGATGGCCTGACTGACGAAGTGCGCCGCCATGCGCATCTGGTGTGGTCGCTGGGAAGCCTGACATGGCCGCATATGCTGGTTCGGGGCTTGCTTGCCGAGCAGTTATACCGCGCTTATTCGATTCAAACCAATCATCCTTATCATCGTTCTTAAGCGTCATTGCGAGGAGCCGTAGGCGACGCGGCAATCCATCTTGCTTTTCTGGATTGCTTCGCTACGCTCGCAATGACAAGGAAAAACCATGACCAGACCAAAGCCCGTTGTGCTCACCATCCTCGATGGCTGGGGGCACCGTGAAGAAACCGAGGATAATGCCATTGCCCAGGCGCATACGCCAAACTGGGACGCGCTGCTTGCCAGCTATCCCCATGGGCGGATCAATGCCTCGGAGCTGCATGTCGGGCTGCCGGAAGGACAGATGGGTAATTCCGAGGTAGGGCATATGAATATCGGCTCTGGCCGCGTGCTGATGCAGGATCTGCCGAAGATCGATGCGGCGATTGTCAGTGGAGAATTAAAAGAAAAGCTGGATTCCCGCTTTCCCCCTCACCCCAGCCCTCTCCCCAAAGGGGAGAGGGAGAAGGTGGTGCACCTCCTTGGGCTGCTCTCCGATGGCGGGGTGCATTCGCACATGAACCATATGGCGGCGGTGGCAAATCATTTTGCTGCTTCAGGTTACGAGGTGCTGGTGCATGCGTTCCTTGATGGCCGCGACACGCCGCCGCAAAGCGCGCTTTCGTATGTGGAGAGGTTTGAGCGTGAGACAGGTAAGTCGCCAGTCGCTAGTCGCCAGTCGCCAGTGATTGCAACCCTATCGGGTCGTTATTACGCGATGGATCGCGATAAGCGCTGGGATCGAGTGGAGAAAGCCTATGAGACGCTTGTCTCGGCGAAAGGCGCGCGTTTTGAAAGTGCCAGCGCCGCGATTGAAACGAACTACAGCGCGAATGTGACGGATGAATTTGTGCTGCCTTGCGTGATCGGTGATTATGATGGCATGCAGGATGGCGATGCGCTGGTGATGGTGAATTTCCGTGCTGACCGAGTCCGCGAGCTGCTGGCGGCGCTGGTGGATCCATCGTTTAAAGAATTTCCGCGCGCCAAAACCATTCGCTTTTCTAAAACGCTCGGTATGGCGGAATATTCCAAGGCGCTTGCGCCGCTGGTGCCGGCGCTGTTTCCGCCGGAGCCGCTTACGAATATTCTAGGTGAGATCATCTCTCAGGCTGGTCTTAAACAGCTGCGTATTGCCGAAACCGAGAAATATGCGCATGTGACGTTCTTTTTTAATGGTGGACGCGAGCAGGAATTTCCCGGCGAGGAGCGTATCCTGATTCCATCACCGAAGGTTGCCACTTATGATTTGAAACCGGAAATGTCAGCGCCGGAGGTGACCGACGCGCTGGCTCAGGCGATTGAGTCTGGCCGGTTTGATTTTATTGTGGTGAATTATGCTAATACCGATATGGTCGGTCATAGCGGGGATATTGTGGCGGCGAAGAAGGCGGTGGAGGCGGTGGATCAATGCCTTAGTCGTATCGTGCATGCAACACTAAAGCAGGGCGGGGCGATGCTGATTACCGCTGATCATGGCAACGCCGAAATGATGCATGATCACGATAGCGGCCAGTCGCATACCGCGCACACGCTGAACCTGGTACCGGTGGTGCTGGTTTCTAAGGATTTTGAGCATAAGAAATTTACCATTCCCGAGGGCAAGCTGGGCGATGTCGCGCCCACCATCCTGCAGCTGATGGGGCTGCCAAAGCCTACGGAAATGACGGGTGTTTCGCTGCTGCAAGGGCTCAGAAATGCGTGATGAACGATTCAGTGATGGGCGCACGCCTTGGCGTTTGTTTCGTGTATTCATGTTTGGTTCATCGCTGGTGATGCTATCGCTCGCTGCGCACCCTTCGCTGGCCTCGACCGAGGATGATCTGGTCAAAACCCATCAGCAGATAAAGCAGGCAAAACATCGCCAGGAAGACTTAAAAAAAGAGCGTAGCCAGCTTGAATCCGAGCTGGTGCAGTTGCAGCAGGCCCTGGTGACGGCGAGCGCAAAGCTGCAGCAACGGGAGCTGGCGCTTACAGAGGCTGAGGCAAAGCTTGAGCGTATTGAATCAGAAAAGCAGGCGAAAGAAGGAGAGCTTAAAACCGGCCGTGAAAAACTTGCGGCCATGATTGAAGCTGCCCTTCGTATTAGCCGCACACCCCCGGAGGCCATGGTGCTGATGCCAGAAAATGGGGATCAGGCGGTTCGTGCTGCCCGCATCCTCAAGATGACAACAGAAAGCATCAAAACCAATGCACAGCAGATTCGTATGCAGATTGTTGCGCTCAATTCGCTGAAAGAAAAGATTGATACTCAGCGCGATCTGCTTCTCAAGGAAAAGCAGCACATGCTCGAGGCGCAGCAGCAAATCGAGGCGCAGCTATCTGCGCGTCGTGAATTGCAGCAAAAACTCAGCGAAGATGAGCAGCAGCAAGCCGAAACCATCATGCGACTCGCTAAACAGGCACAAAGTCTGCAGGAGCTGGTAGGTAAAATTGAATTAGAGCGACAGGCACGGGCTGCGCAAGACCAAAAGCAAGATGCCCAGAAACCGCCTGTAGAAAATGCCGCTCAGCGAAAGCTGCGTTCTTTTGTTTCGGCGCGTGGCCGCATTGCCGTGCCTGCGGCTGGGCGTATTATACAAATATTTGGCCAGCCGGCAGGGCGTAACGAAACCAGCCGCGGCATGGTGATTAAAACACGGCCGCAGGCCAGCGTCACAGCGCCTTATGATGGTGAGGTGGTGTATGCTGGCAATTTTATGGGCTATGGCCGGCTTGTGATTTTGCGCCATAGTGACGATTTTCACACATTGCTTTCAGGACTTTCGGATATCAATACGCGCGCAGGAGAGTTTCTGTTGGAAGGCGAACCAATTGGTGCTATGGGTGACAAGGAATCATCCACGCGTCTTTACCTTGAGCTACGCAGGGACAACCAGCCGGTTGATCCTGCGGCGTGGATAAAAAACTAAATGAATGGATCGTTTTAATGCGTCGTGCCTTTAAAGTTGGTTTGCTGGTTGGGGCGATGAGCCTTCCGTTGGTTGCATATGCTCAGAAGAATGACACGTTTGCACTGCTTCAGCTTTTTGGCGATGTGTTTGATCGCGTGCGCAGTGATTATGTGGAAGAAACCAAAGACTCAGAACTGATTGAAGCGGCCATCAACGGCATGCTCACTTCGCTGGATCCGCATTCCGGCTACATGAATGAAAAAGCCTTCAAGGAAATGCAGGTGCAGACTAAGGGCGAATTTGGCGGCCTTGGTATCGAGGTTACGATGGAAAATGGGCTGGTGAAAGTCATCACGCCGATTGATGATACCCCCGCGTTTAAAGCTGGCGTCAAAGCCGGCGATTTCATTGCCCAGATCAATGACGAATCGGTGATGGGCATGGCGCTGTCCGAGGCAGTGGAGAGAATGCGCGGCAAAGTCGATTCCAAGGTAAAGCTCACCATCCTGCGCGAAGATACCAGTGAACCGATTGAACTGACCATTACCCGCGCGGTGATCAAAATCAAATCCGCGCGTGGGCGTGCGGAGGGCGATGATATTGCCTATCTGCGTGTGACCCAGTTTAATGAGCAAACCTCTGATTTGATGCGCGAAAGCTTTAATCAGATCAAAAAAGATCTTCCTCATCTTCGTGGTGTGGTGCTTGATCTGCGTAACAACCCGGGCGGCCTGCTCGATCAGGCAGTGGCGGTTTCTGATGCGTTTTTAAAGCAGGGTGAGATTGTTTCCACGCGTGAGCGTGACCCCAATAACACCAAGCGCTACAGCGCACGCAGCGGCGACGAAATGGTGGCAGAGGATGTGCCGGTGGTGGTGCTTATTAATAATGGTTCAGCATCAGCCTCTGAAATTGTGGCAGGCGCGCTTCAGGACCATAAACGTGCTGTAATCATGGGCACCAAGAGCTTCGGTAAAGGATCTGTTCAGACAGTGATTCCTTTATCAGAGCATGGCGCGATGAGGCTGACTACGGCTCGTTACTACACTCCCTCTGGCCACTCGATTCAGGCCAAGGGTATTACGCCGGATATCGTGGTTGAGCAGGCGAAGATTGAGCCGGTGAAAGCGGGCAAGATGAGGCTGGAGGCAGACCTGCGCAAGCGTCTTGAAAATCTTGAAGATAAAAAGGAAAAAAAGCAGGAAGAGCCTGCCGATGGCAAAGCGAAGCACGACGCTGTAAAGCCGGATGAAAACACTAAAGATACTAAGAAGAAAGACGCGTCTGGCAACAGTGAAAGCGAATCAGAAGCGGACTTCCAGCTCCAGCGCGCCCTTGATCTTCTTCGCGCCGTTCACGTCTATAACCAGGCATCGCCAGATCGCTAGGAGATAAAATGGGCTTGAAGATTTCAAAAGCCCTCAGTTGGCAGCTGATGATGTGGGCGGCACTGCTGGCGTGTGTTGCTGCTGCGCTGCTGCTTTTTCTTGCGGCTCTGGATGAAACCCATGACGCTGATAGTCAGGGAAGGCGTCTTTCCATTATGCTGAAAGATGGTGCGATTCAGGGCAAAATTCACCAGCTACCACAGAACCAGCCATCGCCCGACGAGCAAGCCGCTAAGCTGCATGATGCCCACAAGCCACCTCAGGATGATGCGTCTGAGCCCAAGGCAGATACTCAGGAAATGTCTTCTGAGGAATCAGCCGAAAGCGATAAGCCCACCGCTGATTTTGAATCTGCCTCACCGCTGCCCCCTGTGCCGTCATCCGAAACTACCAACGCGCCAGACGCAAACCAATCGACCACTGCAGGCGATGAGCCATTGCCGCCAGCATTATCAAAACCAGAAGAACAACAACCTCTGACGATTATTCCTGCAGCGGAGCCGCTACCTGCGCCTAATTCCAAACTACTTGAAAAAACCTCTGCGGGGCAGGTGCCGGCAATCGCATCGGATGGCAGTAAATCATGGGAATATTACGCACGGCCGTTCGGCCGGCAGCTGAATGAGCCGCTGATAGCGCTCGTCATTACTGGCCTTGGGCATAGCCGCACAGTTACCGAAAAAGCCTACCTGTTGCCGGCAGAAATTTCGCTAAGCTTTTCTCCTTATGCACCACAACTTTCCCGCTGGGTCGAAACTGCACGCCTGACCGCGCATGAAACATTGATCGATCTTCCGCTTGAGCCGCCAAGCTATCCGATGTCTGATCCCGGGCCTTATGGTCTGCTGATCGATAAAGGTCTTCAGGAAAATGAAAACCGGCTGCGCTGGGTACTCTCGCGCGGTGCAGGTTTTGTTGGGGTTGCGACACCCTACAATGAAGTTTATAGCAGCAACTCCGAGTCATTTCGCGTGTTGCTTCAGTCTCTGGCGAATCGTGGCCTGATGTTGCTGGTCTCGCGCGAGCCTGCGCGCAGCGAAACCAAGGAGTTGCTCGATACCAGCAGCACACCACACGTGGTTGCTGATCTGTTGGTGGACGAAGATCTGCTGGATAGTTCGATTGACAGCCGGCTGGCTGCTCTGGAGCAGGAAGCCAGGAAAAAAGGTTATGCCGTGGGTGTGATTCAAGCGACGCCTCTTTCGTTGGAGCGTGTGCGTGTGTGGGCTGAGGGGCTGGAGTCGCGCGGGATCAGGCTGGCGCCAGTTTCTGCAGTGGTCAGGTTGAGGTTTTCATGAGTCTGCCATATCGCGATGGGGTGGGCATCATGCTCATCAATGCCCAGCGGCAGGTGTTTGTGGCAAAGCGTATTGATACGGTGTCGGAAGCATGGCAGATGCCGCAGGGCGGTATTGATGCAGGCGAGCCTGCCGACGTAGCCGCGCTGCGTGAGCTGGAAGAAGAAACGGGTACCGACAAGGCCACCATCCTGCGCGAAAGCAGGGACTGGCTGACCTATGACCTGCCGCAGGAGCTGGTAGGTAAAATATGGGGTGGGCGCTATCGCGGCCAGCGGCAGAAGTGGTTTGCCATGCGCTTTGACGGGGTTGATAGTGACATTAATATTGCTACCCAGCACCCCGAATTCTGCGAGTGGCAATGGACTAAACCGTCGAATCTTCCGGATTTGATTGTGCCGTTTAAACGTGTATTATACCGCCAAATCATTGATGAATTCAGGGATTTGTTTTGAACGCCATCGCACTGCAGATGCTGTTTGGGGATCGCGGTAAATACATCGCCATGATTATTGGCATTGGCTTTGCCTCGCTCATCATGACCCAGCAACCTTCCATTTTCTGGGGGCTGCTGACGCGCACCTATGCCTTTATTGGCGATGTTGCGGCGCCGGATATCTGGGTGATGGATCCGGGTGTGCAATATGTTGAAGAGCATAAGCCGATGCGCGATACCGACCTGGCGCGCGTGCGTGGTGTGGCTGGGGTGGCGTGGGCTGCGCCAATGTATAAAAGTCTGATGGTGGCCAAGCTGCCTGATGGCTCCACGCGTTCGATTGACCTGACCGGGCTTGATGATGCGACGCTGATTGGCGCGCCGCCTAAAATTGTTGAGGGCTCGCTGGAGTCGCTTCGGCAGGCCGATGGTGTGCTGGTGGATAAAGAAGCGGCGTTCACACGGCTTCGCGTTTCTATGCCTGATGGCACCACGAGGCCACTGGCAATCGGCGATGTGATGGAGATTAACGATCGCCGTGCTGTAGTGGTGGGTTATGCCAAGGCGTCGCGGAATTTTGTGCTGCAACCTTTTATTTACACCACCTATACCCGCGCGATTACCTATGCGCCGGAAAATCGCAGGCAGCTCACTTATGTGCTGGTGAAGGCTCAGGATGGTGTGGATAAGCAGGAGCTTGCGGATCGTATCAGCAGTGAAGTGAACCTGCTGGCAATGACCTCTGATCAGTTTAAAACCGTCACGTTTGATTACTGGATGAAGAACACAGGCATTCCAATCAATTTTGGTATTTCGGTGACGCTGGGTTTCATTGTTGGCGCGGCGGTGGCAGGGCAGGCTTTTTTTAATTTTATTCGTGAAAACCTGAAACAATATGCCGCCCTGAAAGCGATGGGGCTCAGAAGCGGCGTGCTGGTGCGTATGGTGCTGCTGCAATCGCTGGTGGTGGGGCTGACCGGCTATGGGCTTGGTGTCGGCATGACGGCGCTTTTTGGCTATCTGATGCGTGATACCGTGCTGGCATTCAGCATGCATCCCTTCATTCTCATCTTTGCGCTTGCGGGCGTGTTTCTGATTGTGGCGGCGGCGGCGCTGCTTTCCATACGGCAGGTGATCAAGATCGATCCAGCGGTGGTGTTCCGTGGCTGAGTTTGCAGTGCGTTGCCGGGGAGTGGTTAAGCGTTTCGGCGAAGGCGCGGGCGAGGTCTATGCGCTGCGCGGGGTGGATCTGGATATTAAGGCCGGTGAGTTCATGATGCTGGTGGGGCCGTCCGGCTGCGGCAAAACGACGCTGATTTCCGTCATTGCCGGTATTCTTGCAGCGGATGAGGGCGGCTGCGAAGTGCTTGGTGAGCGCTATGAAATCATGCGCAGCAGCCAGAAGATGGATTTCCGTGCCAGGAACATAGGTTTTGTGTTTCAGCAGTTTAATTTGCTGCCATCGCTCTCGATTGCGGAGAATGTCGCCATTCCCATGATTATCAATGGCCATGATCGCGGCCATGCATTGCAGGCCGCGCGCGCGATGCTGGAAGAGGTCGGGCTGGGTGATCGTGCAAATAGCAAGCCGAACCTTCTTTCCGGCGGCCAGCAGCAGCGCGTGGCGATTGCGCGGGCGCTGGTGCACGAGCCGAAAATTTTGCTGTGTGACGAACCGACCTCGGCGCTTGACCACACCACGGGCATGAAGATTCTGGATATGATGCGCGCCTTAAGCGCTAAACACGGCACGACGTTGATTGTGGTCACGCATGACAGCCGCATTTTTAAATATGCTGATCGTATCGCCCATATGGACGATGGCCGCATTGATCAACTATTATCCGCCAAAGAGTTTATGGAGACAGCACATTTATGATAACACGCTATGTGATACCATTTCTTGGGTTGGTTGGCTTACTCTGGGCGATCACTTTTGTCTTTACCATCGGCAGGGCGGAAACCCCGCAGCCCAACCAGCTTTCCCTGCCCCCAAGCGCGCCGTTTGCTGCCACCATTTCCGGCACCGGCATCATTGAAGCCAATACGCGCAACATCGAAATAGGCAGTCATCTTTCCGGTATCGTGGTTGCTGTGCCGGTGATTGAAGGGCAGGTGGTGGCAAAGGGGGATGTGCTTTTTGCGCTCGACAGCCGTGCGGCTGAGGCTGAGGCGCAGTCAAGCCGCAAGGAACTGGCCGCCGCGCAGGCGCACCTTGAAACCGCGCGTGTCCAGCTCGCGGATGATCAGGATCAGCTCCGGCGCGCAGAATCACTCAAGGTTGGCGTAGCGGTGAGTGAGGATGCGCTGATGCGCCGGCGCTTTGCGGTAAAGCGTGCGGCAGCGAATGTCACGCAGGCTGAAGCGGAGCTGGAAAGTGCGCGGGCGCAGCTTGAAAGCGCAGAGGTAACGCTTAGCCGCCTCAGCGTCACGGCGCCAATTTCCGGCCGGGTGCTGAAAGTGCGTGTGCAGCCGGGTGAGTTTGTGCAGGCTGGCCAGCAGGTCGCGCCGATTTTGATGGGCAACGATACGCCGCTTTATGTGCGTGTGACGATCGATGAAAATGATGTGTGGCGATTTAGTGGCGAGGCTAAGGCTGAGGCAGCGCTGCGCAGCAATAAGGAGATTAAAGTGCCGCTGAAATTTGTGCGTGTGGAGCCTTATGTCCAGCCCAAGCAGAACTTAAGTGGCCGCAGTACCGAGCTGGTGGATACGCGCGTGCTCGAAGTGGTCTATGAAATTGCAGAACACAAGGAACAGCTTTTCATCGGCCAGCAGATGGATGTGTTTATCGAGGTAAAGCAGCCCGTTGATGGGCCTGTCGTAAAATAGACTATTTTTAGATGAAGTATTGCCCTGTTGATTCATTATTTAGCCATCTAAGTTTATGATAATTAATTCTATAATAGCACACCGCTCAGTCCACTCAATTTTTTCTAGACTAATTTTAATAAAAAATTAGTATACCTGAGTGTAGGGTTATTCTATGATGCTCAATGGATGAGCTCCGGGTGATCCGGATGATTTTTTTATATTTTCTATAAAGATCAAGGAGTGGCAGGTATGCTTTCCAACATTCGAATTCGCGGTAAACTTTCTATAGCGTTCGGTGCATTATTACTGCTCAGCGCGGTTGTGTTTATATTTATTTTTATCGGCCTTAAAGATATTGAGGAATCCAAAGATCGCGTAGAACATTCGTTTGATTCCGCTATTTTGGTTCTGAATATTGAGCGAGAAACCATTGATTACGGGCGTATTATAATCAAATATGCAGATGCTGATGGAGCTAAAAATCTGGAGAAAGTTAATGCGATTGAGAGCGAAATCGCTAGCAATATAGCTAAGCTGCAAGATCTTGCCAAAGGTACGGATAAAGAAGAAAAGCTGGTTCAGCTAAGCCAGCAAGTAGAGGCGCTGAAGATGCGCTTTGATAGCCTCCAGAAACAAAAAGCTGCAACGCCGGATGGTGATTTGATGGCCGATGCCGAGGGCGCCCGCGCGGTGTTGGAAATGCAAACCGAGATTGATTCGGTTGAGGAATCCACTCGTCTTATCAAAGAAGTGATATTGGAGGAAGAAAGCACCAACCAGCGCGCGATTGATGCTTTAATTGATGCGAAGGTGATGGCGCTTGTGATCGCCGGCCTGATCGAGATTGTGCTTGGCGCGGGGCTTGCGGTGCTGATTTCGAATGCGATCGCCAGCCCCATGGCGCAGCTTAATCAGCAGATGAAGCAACTCGCAGATGATAAGCTGGATATTGTAGTGCAGGGCACGCAGCGTCGTGATGAAGTTGGCATGATGGCAAATACGGTCAAATATTTCCAGGAAGTGCTGATTAAAAACAAACAGATGGCCGAGGCCGAGCGGCAGGAGCAGGCGCGCAAGCTAGAGCGCCAACGCCGTGTCGACCAGCTGGTGGCAGCGTTTGACGCCAGCGCATCGCAGGCGGTATCCACCCTGGCGGCTGCTTCCACCGAGCTCGCGCAGACAGCCAATGATATGAACCGCGTCGCAACCAGCACCAGCCAGCAGACGGTGACGGTGGCGAATGCCTCCAGCCAGACGGCGGGCACGGTGCAATCGGTGGCGGCGGCGGCAGAAGAAATGTCCGCCTCGATCCGCGAAATTTCCAAGCAAATTGCACAGTCGGCGGATATTGTACGCGAAGCGATGGAGCAGGCGCGCCAAGCGGATGAAACCTCCAAAGCGATGCTCGATGCTTCGCGCGCGATCAGCTCGGTGACGGAGCTGATTGAAAGCATCGCCAGCCAGATTAACCTGCTGGCGCTGAACGCGACAATTGAATCCGCGCGCGCGGGCGATGCGGGCAAGGGCTTTGCGGTGGTCGCAAGCGAGGTGAAAAATCTTGCCGGCCAAACCACGAAAGCAACCGAAGACATCCGCCAACAGCTCACTGGTCTGCAGGACATGGCGGAAAATGTCGCAGGCGCGCTGCTTAAGGTTTCGGGCTCAATTGATCGGGTGAATCAGGTTTCCGGCAACATTGCTTCGGCGGTGGAGGAGCAGACGGCGGTCACCAACGAAATCGCCACTAACATGAATGTGGCGTCCGGCGGTGTCGGGCAGATTAACGATAATATCGGCAATATCAAACAATCGACCGAATCGACCACCGCCGCTACTCAGCAGATTCTTGGTGCTTCCGGCATGCTCTCCAAGCAGGCCGAGGAGCTGAATGCGCAGGTGCGCGGCTTCCTGGATTCGATCCGCGCGGCTTAGAAAAGAGCTAGGCCGTAATACCCGCCTGCCGAAGCTCAGCGGCAATTTTAGCGATGCTCTCGGGGCTGCGCGTGGCGTCTTTGTTATTCACGGCAATCGCCTGCAGGGCACTGTTTTGCTGGGCGCTTAAGCCGAGCTTGACCGTGACACCATTGATGAAATCAATGAGTGGGCCATGGCTTCCAAAGGTTGCCTCGAAGCTGCCAGATAAAGGGAAGGTGTTTTTTGCCGCGCCGCTTTTTCCGATCGAGCTCAGATTCTGGCTGATGGTGAGGGAAATTTTTTCCAGCATCCTGACGGCAAAATCTTTTGTATTCATATCAGACTGAGCGCTCGATAATACCCCATCGAAGCGCGTCTCCTTAGCTGATTGGCTGACTTTCTTGCTGCTTGCGCTGAATTCTAAACTGGAAGCAGATAAAAATGATGCGGTGTTGGTTTGCATAACAACTCCCAGAGTTTTTTTGAGGATCAACGGCTATTGGTTAATACTAAACAAATATTAAGCAAACTTCATGCCAGATAGAGTGGGGGAAGTTTTGCGCTGAGGGAGTTGATGGCGAAGGGTGGTTGCCCCAGCGCGGAGAAAGTTCGAACCGGATTTGGGAGTTTATTGAATGGGTACAGGGCTGGAGGAAGCTAATTTCTTGTTAAGCCTCAGCGCCAGATTACCAATTCCAAAAAATACTCCTCCCAATATGATTAAACATAGCGGCCATCCTATCGAATCCATAAAATGCTGGCTGGTAAAATAGCTGATGTAGGAAAACAATGCGATAGCCGATGTAATCAACATAGAGCGGCTGCTCACTATAGTGCTTACATAAAGCATGAAGGCAGCCATGGCGAGATAAAGAATTTCTAAGCTACTGCGCCAAACAATATCAAATCCCATCCATAGCAACACAACACTACCGACAAAATATCCAAACCCGCAAATACTGTTATAAGGGGTTCTTTGTAAGCCATAACTAAGCGCGAGCACACTCACACCGCAAACGAATTCAATTAAATTATGTGGAAGATGGAGAAGGCTACACAGGTTAATGAAAGCCCCAATCGCGAAATAGATGGTGAAAAACAAGAAAGAGGTGCGCTTCACCTTTGCGAAAAGAATGCCATATTGTGCGCCTAGCACCGCAAAAATAAGAAGCGCGGCAAACCTTACGTCACCGCCACCTGTTGAAAATTCATAGACAGCTACGAATAATCCTGTCGTTTGAAGTAGCGCCGATAAAACCACTAATATTGCTACACTGCTTCGGCGTATTGGTTGCAATGCCATGGTAACGGCAAGAACAAGGAAGATAATGCCTGGCCCAAGTGTAATGATAATACGAGCGGCAGAATTAAGCTGATTCCACGAAAGCCCAATATATGCGCTAAGACCTGCTAGAACAAAAATGCCCCCCAAGTACGAAAATACACGCGTCAGGGTGAAGGCGTCTTTTTTATTAGCCTCAATTTCCCGGCGGCCTAGAACCGACGTTAATTCTTCAAGGCTAATATTGTGCGCTTCCGTCAGAGCAACAATTTCGGTTATCGCCTGTTCTTTTGAGTTCATGGGATAATCCAGCCGATAAAGTTTAAAGAGGAATAATATTGATCGTGTGATCTGTTATAAGAAATAGGGAGATTCTTTCCGCTTTTGCTAATCACTGGACCCTGATTCCTATAAGAACTTCCTACTCCAGAAAAAAGTAGTCCGCCCCCGTTGTAATTGTACCCGCCGTTAGAAAACTGATAACCATCCGGCGCAGTGAGTGCTGTATTAATATTCAGTGCTGCAACTTCGGATACAGGAATCATAATTGGAGTAGTATTGCTGCCTTTATTGATTTCCGAAACGATTCTGGATGTATCTTGCGCCTGTTCCTGAGAAGGAAGTTTAGTAGGGTCGACGGCAATAACAATATTAGCATTGATGCCATTTCTATTGGCGCTTCCATGCAGCGTTTGATACTTGGACATATCGGGAGCCTGGAAAGCAATTTCCTGAATTTCCCCCGTAGCGGCTGCATAACGATAAAGATGCGGCAAAGATTTTTCATTTTGATAGCGCACAGGATCAACTTTTATATAGAGTTTCTGATTCTGAACTTGGAACTCAACATAGCTGTTTCTGCTATCTGAGAAAAAGAAGTCATATTGCGGATCCGCCACCCAATATTTTGGCAAAGCACCAGCCACCATAAACAAAACCACCAATAATAACGGCAGGCTTATGCCAAGGCTCAGAACTATATTCTCTTTGATAAATTTTTTCATATTGCCCCTTATATGATATAATGGTTAGAACCGCTCATCTATTTGAATTCCCTGATTTCTACCCGAATCAAGGCAAATTGGGTATCGGAAAGTTAGAACCGGCGCCAACTCTTTGACTGGAGCGGAGTCGAACCCTGTGAATCAGTCCCCCTTCGCTCGCAAGAACGAGCTTCGGCGGGCACTTGATTTTCTAGGCGGCAAAGCCGCTAAGAAAATCTAAGTGGTGCCCGGGTCAAAATGACGCATGGCCTGCTTGCCAAGACTCTACTAGCGATTAAAAATGTTTTTTAGCAAACATTCTGCCATTGCCGGATTTTAGAAACATTTCAAAAGCATCGGCTTTTTCTTCATCATCGAATGCGATATACATTTTCAGTTTCCATGGGCGATATTTGTTGGTGTGGATAGATTTTCCGTCATTATGCTCTGCATGCCGCCGTTTTAAATCATGGGTTGAGCCAGTGTAATATCTATCGGGCTCTATCTCGCTTTGAAGTATGTATACGTATTTCATCCGCTTACGCTCCGCTACAGCGAGATTGACATACAGTCCGCTTACGCTCCGCTACAGCGTGACATCCGTTTCGCACGCTCCATCGCAATTGGGGTGCACCCAATCGCGCTGTATCTAAATTTTTGGCTTTGCCAAAAATTAGCGAAAGCGGATGGTGCCCCGGGTCGGAATCGAACCGACACACCTTGCGGTACCGGATTTTGAGTCAGACATAGAGGCATCCCGTTGATGCACTATATAACCCTACAAAGCACTATAAGACAAGATTTTTCAAGGTGTTCGTAAAATCAGGCATTACTATAGTTCCATTTGGTTCGATAAGAGTTTCTATCCACCGTGCCGACTATGTGCCGACTGGAAGACGCAGAAGATTTTTCTGTCGAATGATTCTACCAGATCATTTTTTGATGTTTTCACGACGTTCATCCAGATTGATGACCGTCTCATCTTTTCTATCCAATATCGCACTAATCTTCATGCCAACGGCATCAGAGATTTTCTTGCGATGGGAATCCACCAGATGCGAATACCGCTTCGTAGTTTGCGGAGTTAGGTGACCAAGAAGCTGACCAATCTCTTCTAGCGTTAATCCAGCCATAATTGCAAACGACGCGAAGGCATGACGCAAATCATGTTTGCGCAGATTCGTAATACCAGCACGTTTAAGGATACGATGCCACATTTCGTTTGGCGGCGAGTGATGTCTGCCCAGCTTCTCCTTCACGCCTACAAAATAGCCTGGGAACAGATAAGGATTTCCAACCACACGCTCTAACTTCCCAATCTCTGCAATAGCCAATGGCGATAAGTTAATTTTCTTCTTGCCTGTTTTTGAATCAGGAAGGTCGAGAGTATTCTCGTCGTAATTGACGTAATCCCATTTTGCAGTCAGCAACTCACCTTGGCGTGCACCTGTATAGATGAGCAGACGAAAGAAAATCATCATGCTGCGTTCTTCTGTGCCTTCCTCTTCGCATTGATTGATGGTTTCTATCAACTTGCGCAATTCGCTTTCATTGAGATAGCGGTCGCGCTTGTTTTCTTTGTAGCGTTTGATGCCAAGACACGGGTTACTATTTGGCTGGCGAATTCCCCAGTCCTCTGCAACACTCATCATGTGAGATATACAAGCAAGCGCACGGTTTGCGGTGATCGGTGACTTGTGGAGCTTACCATGCCATTCCTGTACATCTTTACGCGTAATATCTTCCATCGCATGATTTCTGAAGTGCGGCATTATCAGAGTTCTTAAAACTTCCTTTTTGCCTGTAACCGTAGAAGGTTTGTTATGATGGATGATATATTCATTAACATAACGCTCCTGAAAATCCTTGAGTAATGTCTTGCCTCTCTCAGCTTGGCGCTGATCGGCAGGGTCATCACCAAGTGCAATTTTGGCATAATACTCTTTTGCAATTACCCTAGCTTGTTCAACAGTAAGAGCCCCATGCTTTCCTATTTTAACGCGCTTCTTCGGTGCATCTCTTCCGCCAGCTCCAGAGCGATAATCCAGAACATAGATTTTTGATCCACTTGGCTCGATTTTTACCGAGAACCCTGGGATGTCTGAGTCGTAAATATGGTATCGCCTATCCAGAATTGGTGCGTTATCAACAATGGATTTCGTGAGCTTTTGTCTTTTCGGTTGGTTGGTTGTGGTAGTTTCTTCCATGTGCAGTTCCTTTTTTTATACTTAAGCCACCTGCGCTTCCTGTCCCTGCATTGCTGAAAGGTCATGCACCTTGCCTTGAATGACGGCGTAGGTGTTGCCGGCTTCTTTCGCGGCGAGATCGGGAGCGTTTTCTTCGGGGCGTTTAGCCATGCAGACCAGCGCGGGAATGCCAGACGAGATGATCATCGACATCAGGCAGCCACGATTTTTTCGGTCATTGATCTCGTCCATATCATCAATCACCATGAGGTCGGACTGATCGGCTTTGGCGATGGCTACTTGCAGCAACACGCGCACAGCGTATCGGGCAGATCGTGACAGCAGGTGATATGGGCGATTGCCGCGCCAAGGATTCAAATCACCGTCCAGCCACACCACTTCGCTGTTGAGCATATTCGATAGTGGCTTCAGCACCTGATCGT
>Ga0315900_10005545_pt1 | contig 17305 bp, 9 predicted proteins | sample LakEriMetagenome_FD_203521 | JGI IMG/M metagenome (GOLD analysis project Ga0315900, IMG submission 203521) | Freshwater fungal communities from buoy surface, Lake Erie, Ohio, United States - Buoy 12 MA114 | ecosystem: Environmental > Aquatic > Freshwater > Lake > Lake biofilm | place: USA: Lake... | reverse complement strand
GAAATCCATCGAAACCGGATCGATCCAGGCCGATCGATTAACGATCGCAGCGGAACAGGATGTGGATGTACGGACTGCCATCGCCGGTTTGGATGCTCGTAGCTCGGAAGGATCCGTCACAGTCAACGAAACCGATTCGCTCAGGATCAATCGTCTGGAGGCAGCTCTGGGTGCTACCGTTACAGCGGTTGATGCGATCACGATCGTTTCGCTCGTGACCCCTGAGCAAGCGGAGCTTGTCGCAAAATCGGTGATGACCGGTGAGGGTGGTTCGATCATTGCGGAGCGCTTGCTGATCGCGGCCCGGGACAATGTTTCGGTGACTACGACCGTTGGCGTCTTGGATGCAAGAAGTCAATCGGGCTCGGTAGAGGTTATAGAGAGTGATTCGATCATTATCGATCGAATGATAACGAATTTACTAGCCAGGATTTCATCGGGAGGTTCGATAGAGTCAGGTACGGATCGAATATCGGCGGATCAATTGACGGTAGTTGCTCAGGGCGCAATCAACCTATCGACGGCTATTCGACGCTTGGATGCCAAGAGCCAAGCAGGCAGTATTGCGGTCAGGGAAATTGATTCTTTGGAATACGTTTTGATGAATACGCCTGGGAGAGCCGAGATCTATGCAAAATCAGTGGTGACCGGTGAGGGTGGTTCGATCACGGCGGATCGAATGCTGATCGAGGCCCAAGGCGATGTATCGGTCAAGACGACCGTTGGCCGTTTGGATGCAAGAAGTGTAACGGGCTCGATCGAAGTCGTTGAAACCGATTCGATTGCAATCGATCGATTGGAAGCTGCCCGGGGAGCCAAAGTGGTCGCAGGAGATGCGATTACGATCGTTTCGCTAGCGACACCTCAAACGGCTGAGCTCAGGGGTAGATCGGTAAAGACTATCGAAAACGGATCGATCCACGCCGAACGATTTACGATCGTAGCGGGAGAATCGGCCCAGTTGCATGCCCAATTTATCAGTATTTTTGGCAACATTTGTGCAGAGAAGATTACGGTAAATGCGACAAAGCATTTATGCATCGATAATAAGGCAATACTGACAACACAATCCGGCTACGTTTCCGGTGTCTTTCTTAATTTCAAAGACAAATCAAACCCAGGGGACACGCGAGTTATCGATCCAGTTCAGACACAGTCGTTACGGAACTTACCGAACCGACTTCGGCTAGCGGAGATCCAATTGGGTTTAACCGATGGTCAGCAGCACGGTGAACCTGGAAAGGTGATGGCTAGTGGATTGAAAGTCGAATTTGATTGGGGCGCAGGTAAAGGTAATGGTCAGGAAATTATTGATTATCCAGACAAAACTTCGGAGTTTACACATCAATACCTGGTCCATCCGAATTCAGGCAATCCAAGCGAAAATATCGTCGTTCAACTTCGTGTATCTGATTTAGCGAAGGGGACTATTGAATTGAATGAGAACGGCAGAAGTGTGCTCGCGGATCCCAAGTACCAATCCTCGGTGACCATTCCGGTGATCTCGACACTACCAGTCTTTGCGGTACCTATCCCTCAACCAACCGCTATCTTGGTGCCCCAACGCCCTCGACTTCAAGTCGACAGTGCACCGGTGATTTCACAATCGAGCATTGTTTTGAATATCGACCGGAGCATCAACTCGGGCGTCCAAGTTACGCCGAGAATGAAAAGAACCTATTTGATTGCTGAGGTCTCTCCCGAATCAGAAAGGGATGATCAACGGTGTGCAATACCCTTGGAAAATAATAAAGAGACAGACCAAGACCAAACGTACGATCTTAAACAACTCCCTGAACTCTTTAAGCGGCTTCCTGATAATCGCTATCAAATACTTCTGCGTGAAGACATCCTACCGAATCAACCAGGGAAACAGCCGATTAGGAGTTCGGATAAGATTATTCTCGATGTGATCATCAAGGATGGACAAGCAAGGAGCGTACCTTTTGAAAATGTTCAAGATGAGTCAGATGATCGTTGAATAAGCATTCCCTCGCAATCTATTTTCTTTAGTCGACGATTGGAAGTATATGCCTACTAATTTTCAGTGCCCTACTTGTCAGAGCATCGTTAAACCCCAGAGCGATTTTCAAGAGCGGTGCCCAAGATGTGGTACGTTTCTCGAAGCTGGTTCACCTACCGAACAGTTCGAGGACGAACAGGTTTCCTCTGGAATGGACGCCGGGAATCCAATCCCAAAACCAGATACACAATCGATTTTGGATAATGCAAACCGAAAAACGGCTTTTGCACACGGAGAGACGATCAGCCATCGTCATGTCCATTCGGTTTCAAAACACTCTGCTACGAAACTGCCTATTCGTCATGTCAAACAGGCAAATCAAGAGACTGGAGTTCAACTCGAATATCGCCTGACTGGCATTATTGGTGAAGGGAACATGGGCAGGGTGTGGCTTGCTGAGCAAACTTCGTTAGGGCGCGAAATAGCGATAAAATATCCTAAGCGCGATGGATCCCCCGACACAAGTCCTATCGATGAGATGTTTGTGTCGGAGGTGCGGGTTACCGGAAAACTGGATCACCCCAATATCATATCGATCTATGAGCTTGGTCGTGATGAACTTGGTAGCCCCTTTTATACGATGAAGCATGTTCGAGGTAAATCATGGTTGCAACTGCTGAAAGATCAAACTCTTGAACATAAGCTCGATATTTTATTGAAGGTTAGCGACGCCATCGCGTTTGCTCACGCAAAGGGATATTTGCACCGCGATATCAAACCCGAAAACGTGATGGTAGGAGAGTTTGGTGAGGTGGTCGTGATGGACTGGGGGATAGCGATTAAGGACCCCCTCCAAAATGATGACCATTCCGAATGCCACGACCGAGCCCTTGAAGGCACACCAGCCTACATGGCCCCCGAGATGGCTTCGGGTGTGTACACAGATTTGGGAGTCCATAGCGATATCTACTTGCTCGGTGCGGTGCTGTATCAAATGATCGAAGGGGTTCCACCTCATCCCCAAGCTATCGATAAAGACGATGCTCTGGAAAAAGTCAGAATGAATCAAATAGTAAAGCCTATCCAAACGGGTGAGCTAATCAGCATTGCGAATAAAGCTCTAGCGACAGATCCCAAGGACCGATTCGCTACGGTGAAAGAATTCCAAGAGGCGATCAAAGCTTATCAGTCGCATGTCGAGAGCATTCGCCTGACCGATCAAGGAACGCGATACCTTGCACAAGCGATTGAGGAATCCTCACCAGATCTTTACTCTCAATCGCGATTCGCATTTCTTGAAGCCTTGAGGATATGGACTGGGAATCAATCGGCAACGGACGCCTTGCGCAAAGCAAAGATTGCTCACGCTCAATACTGTTTATCTCAGGGGGACTACACGAATGGCTTGAGTCTTCTCGATGGTAACGACGACGAACAGATCGCCTTGATTAGAAATATACATCGAAAAATTAAACAGCGTGAAAAGCGAGAGGGTCGCTCACGCATCTGGAGGCTTTTGGCATTGTCCATGTCGAGCCTAGTATTTTTTCTTGCAATCGGGTTTTTGGTCGCAATGGTTCATTCGATCATAGCGGACGACGAGTCGAAAAAGAATATCGCGCAAGAAAGAAACAACGCGGTTGTTCAACAAAAATCCGCTCAGCGTAAAGAAATAGAAGCTTTGGTAAACAGATACAAGGCTCTGCAACAAACGCAGCGAGCAGAAAAATTATCGTACAGGGCAAATATTCGGCTTGCGAATGAACAGATTAGGCGAAATGAGTTCGGTGATGCAAAAAAAACGCTTGGTTTAACCAACAATGACGTAAGCGTACAGCGGCCTGATCGGTTTTTTAAACATATTGAATATTGGATGCTTAGCGACCTAACGGAGAAATCACAACAAAACACCTTAAAGTTGAAAAGTGTCAATCCGCCCAGCGGCGAAAGCAAGTCGCTGATCTCGCCAGGTGCGATAGGATTTCTAAGGATTCAAGGCAATGCTATCTATGAAACAGAAGCTGTTGATTCAGTAGTCGGCAAAGAGAAAACAGACCAGCAATTTGAAGTTTATAAACAGACGGACCCATCTCAGTTCATTATCGCTGCAGCGATGTCCTCGAGCGGGGATTACTTGGCTGTCGTTTTGCGAAAGAGTGATACTGGCAGTTCGAAAAACCTACAACTGAATTTGCACCGTAGGGTAAGATCAGATGACAAGCAGCACAAGCATTTTAAGCCATTCGGGAATAAGCCCATTGAATCCATCGAGTTGAAGTCAGAATCGTGCAAAAACATTGTTTTTTCTAGGGATGGTAACTGGATTGCAATCAGTGGGTCGGATTCAAAGGCACAAGTCATTGCGTGTACCTGGCAGTTAGGTTACGAGGTACCAGAGAAGTGCACTGAACTACCTTGCCTTAAGAACGATTTTGTCTACCAAGCAGTGTTTTCGCCGGATTCGAAGTACATTGCAACGGGCAGTGAGGACGGAATCGTTCGAGTTTGGAGGTTGAATAACAATGGATGGGAATACTTTGGGCGGTTTGATGATCATGAGGGACCGGTATACACCGTCGCATTCAGTCCCGACGGAGATAAAGTAATCTCCGGAGGATTGGATCGCAAATTGTTCATCCGGCGCCTCGATGCTGCACCGCTTTCCAAAAGCAAAGTAAAGGAAGTCGTCAATCGGGAACCGCTTGATCAAAAAAATGCCATTTCTTTCATCGGTAATGACGACCAAGATAGTCATGATGGAAGTATCCTGTCGATTGCGGTAGCCTCGTTCAGTCACCGACACGAAGATTCTCCAGACGCAATCTCCGGGCTTTTTATTGCCACGGGTAGCAACGATCAGACGATCAGGGTTTGGAAGGTGTCGGATGATGCTCTCGAACTTTTCAAAGTTTTGAGAGGGCACACACATCCGGTTGATGATTGCCAATTTCGAGCAAACAACTTTGAACTGATAAGTGTGGCATCTGGGGAGTATCGTTTTTGGGACATACTAAAGTATAACTTTCCCACCCAATTACAAGGTCTGCGAGAAGATCGGTTTTCAAACAGCTTCTTGTTGAAAAATCCGGGGGCCGTGCAGTCGGTTGCTACATCGAGCGACGGGCGATGGGTCGCTGCTGGCTTTTCAGACGCAAGTGTGATCGCGTGGGATTTTTCAACACCTAATGCTTCATCGAACGTGCTTAGGCCCGAGGGTCACGCATTCGGATCGAAATCTGCGGTTTGGTTAGGTGGGGGAAAGCAACTGATTACCAGTGGAGGAGATGATACAGCCTGCATTTGGGATCATGAGCGAATGGTTCAGTCCGAAGTTCTAAGTGAGACAGGGTCACGAGGCGTGGTTGCAACCAGCCTATGGACAAAAGGCGAACCTCAAGTGCTTCTCACGGGGAGTAGTCAAGCCGGTAGCCTGGGTTCTATCTGGGTGGAAAGCCAAAGCGGTTTTGTACGTGTTCCCGTTTCCAGAGCAATTCAACAAAGATGCGAAGCGACGTGTTTGGCGATTTCTCAGGATGCTACGCAAATTGCAATCGGCGACGACCAAGGTGATTTGCATCTGTATCGTTTCGATCGAACAAGACTTGAGTGTGAGTACAAAAGAACATGGTCATTGAGCAATAGCGGGCTTGTCGATCTGTATTTTGTCGATGGGGACAAATCCGTACTTGTGGCTACCGAAGACGGAATCATTCAGAAACGGAATTTCAGTTCAGGAAAAGTGGAGTTTGATATACACGTGCCTCCCAACGTGACATCCATGGTTGTTTCTCATGACTCCTCGAAATTTTTTCTCGGATTTGGGGAAGTTAGGAACGATAACGATCTTCTTATCGCTTGCTACGATTACAACGATACCTCTTTTGTAGTGCAGACGATTCGAGGTAGTCTGAGACCTGCTGCCCAGTCCAATGAAATCCTTAAGATTATCGATCTTCAAACCAATCATCTTGATGGTTCGATTGTGGGAATTTTGGATTCCACTGACGCCAATAAAGGGCTGCTGGACATTGCTCAAAAGCTCATTCGGCTTACAAAGGATCAGACAAAATTCGATCATGAGCTGATTGCTTTGAAGTTGCCCTATGCGGCAAACGGATTGCTTAGCAACTCGTATGAAACATCCGATTCGATTCTAGTGGTTGGTGGTAGCGGTGGAAGGTTTGTTAACATTAATGCAAAGAAACCTGAAACCGACTCTGTTTTTTCTAAGGGCATCTTCGAAACTTCAATGGATCTGGCCTCTCTTTCGATCAGTGAGTTCCAAGGGGATTCAGATCCCTCGATCAAAGTAAGACATATGGCGGCAGGTCTTGATAACGGTAAGATTCTTATTTGGGAGTTGAAGGGCAATCGTTGGAACCCTTTCCAGTCGATGACATTAGATTCCAAGGAGTCCGTTCACTTGTGCTTCAATCCTGCAGTTCCAAATGAGCTTGTCGTATTCGGGCAGAAAACTGGAATACAAATCTATCAGAAAATCGGCGGTAGGTATCGATTGATAAAGTCGGTGATCGATCCGCAGGATCCTAAAAAAACGAACGGTTCTGGAGAAATCAATAAAGTTACTCTATCCAAGGACGGTTTAGCGTTTGCGGTCGCTTCGACCGAAGGAATGCTTCTATACGTAAGAGACACAATTGAGGAAAAAAGTCCATGGAAATGCAGAGCATTCGAAAAAGGACCTTGTTTTGATATCTGTTTTTCGTCGGATTCGAAGATGCTTTACTGCACCAGAGCCGATGATGTTGGTGAGTGTCTGATGAGTAATATAACCGATCAGAATTATCGGCCACAGATTCGAAAGGTACCTGCAGAACGGTTCGTGATCTCTCCCGATGGCAAGCGGTTGGTTCATTCCGACCGCGAAGTGGTCAAGATATCGGATATATCGGATAGGTACGATTCGGTGCCCGAACCGATCGAGTTATTGCAATTTGAAGATCACAAGGACCGTGTGACCGATATCAAGTTTCTTTACAATGAGAATCCTTCGAAACCCGAGGATTCGCAGTGTGCGCTGATTACAGCAGACTCCACGGGGAAAATATTTCTTAAATGGTTTACTCCAAAAGTATCGCAGTGCCCGCAGGGCATTCCAACCGTACCGTTGGCATACCAGGTCGAGAGCACTTCCGAGCAGTCTGGCCGAAAACCAATGAAGCCCTTCGAAGACTTTTTCCTCGTTGATCCTATGCAACAACTCAAGTGGGAGTCGTATTGTATTTCGATTGGGGTGTCGCAGGAGGAGAAGTCTGATTCGCGATCTTATGCCCACCGTTCGCGCGAGATTGAGGATCGTATAAGACTCTATGAATACTCTCATACTTGTTCATCCAAGGAACCAAATGGACCACAAGAGGGCTCCAAGGATAAAGAGGAATTAAATTTTCAGAAGCGAGTCACCGACTACATGACTTCCTTCGTTAAAAAGTTAATCCTTGGAAGCAATACGAACGAATCAACCAAGCCAAAGGCTTTGACAAGTTTGGAGGTAACAGTCACGCTGAAATTAACACCGAGTCGAACTGGTCAACCGCAGTCGGGAAAAGAAGAATCCGCCAAGCCGGTAACCATCAAAGTGTTGTGTCCAGAAAACGATAATGACTCAAGGGAAAATTAGTCCGAACTCCAATCTCGATCGATTTTTTTCTTTCGGGACCCGTCCATTTTGTCCATTACGAGAACGATTAGGAATGTTTTTCCGGGTAGGAAGTAGTGTACGAAGAGGTGTGCTAGAGTTCAGCGGCTTTTCGAAAGGAAGTACCGGTCTGGATCATGTGTAGGTATCTGCTGATCGCATTCTTTGGATCTTGAAAGGCGCAAATTTGCAATGCGGCGTAGATGCCTTTTGATGACAAGAATCGATCGGGCGGGACATCCGGTAAATCTGGCGGAGCGATGCTTTTGCCGCTCCAGAAAACCGCAAGGCCCAACCAACTCCAAGGATTCTGGAAGTCATCCGCCGAGACTCTTTCATGAACGCTTCGGCGCATCGCGTCGTTGGGGTCTTCCATCCAGCGATCGATTTGTTCCATCCTATCGGCTTCCCAAGAAGTTTTGGAACCCAGTTGGAGGTCTTCAAGAGTTCCTCTTGCCCATCGCAAAGCTTGGTCTTTCGGAAGACTCGAAGCGATAAGCAGGATGGCACTCGCGTGCTGATTGGCCGCCACGAGTTTTTCCAAAAAAGAGGTAGTGGTGTCGCTTTGGGTTAGCATCGATGAAACTTCCGCCGGGAAACCCACCGCTTCGACAAGCTCTTGCAAACTAAGAGTCTCTTTCGGGGGGCTTGCGTCATTGGCGTCTTGCGACCCTCCAGGCGGGTGATTTGGTGTCGATGCTACTTGCAGTGGAAAAGAATCCGGAAGTGTCAGGCTCAGCACGGCACCTGCGACTTGGATACGATCGCCGCTATTGAGGTTTGCTGTTATGCAGAGGCTATCATTGATGAGCATCTCATTGGCCGGTTCGAGATTTGATACTTGGCATAAGCCATCGGCCAACACGAACTCGAGTTGCAGATGAGCGAGGCGTGCGTCGGGAATCGATAGATCTGCGAGGTCGCCACTACCGATACGAATGGTTTCCCCGGTTTGCAAAATGAATCGCCTTGCCATCCATGGACCGTCCATAAGTTGAAGGATTGCATTGGCCATCTGAACGCTCCTTGGGTTAGTTGATCATCGTCATGCCACCTTTGAGGGTGAGCATTCCATCGCCTTTGCAGCTGGTAAGCGGGGCACTGATGTCGACTTTCGCATCGCCCTGGACCTTGATGGCAACGGATTTGATGGTGATACAAGCCGGTTCGATTTTGATGCTGCTACCGCCGACCTTGAGCAGGATGAAGGTTGCGGCTTCGACGGTTTGTCCTCCGGAGGAAATCTTGATGCTCTGTGCTCCGGAGGCCAGAGTCAGCTTGTCGTCGCCTTTGATTTCCGTCTGTCGATTTCCCTTTTTGATCTCAACGGTGCGATTGCCTTCACCGAGGGTCAGCTGATCGTTTCCTTTGCTGATTTCCACGGACCGGTCTTTCCAAATGGTGATGGTTTGGCTACCTACTTTGGAATCCTTGTTGCCTATGGTGATCTTTTGGTTGTTGTGAATGCTGATGATCTGATCGCCGTCGGTTTTCTTATCAAAACCCACTTTGAGAGTGTCGTTATTCTCAACGACGCGTTCGAAGTCACGTTCGGCGTGAAGGTAGATCAGCTCGGCGTCTTTCTTGTCCTCAAATCTAAGCTCATTGAAATTCTTGCTGTTGGCACCCTTGGTACTTTGGCTTTTTATGCCTGACTGTGTTTGAGCGTCGGGGAGGGTGTAGGGAGGACTTTGATCTGCATTGTAGACGCTACCGGTGATGATCGGTTGATCGGGGTCCCCTTCGAGAAATGAAACCACCACTTCCTGGCCGATTCGTGGAATGTGGATCGCGCCCCAAGCGTTGCCTGCCCAGGCCTGGGAGACACGAATCCAGCAGGAGCTTTTTTCGTCGGATTTGCTCAGACGATCCCAATGAAATCGAACCTTGACGCGTCCGAACTTATCGGTCCAGATTTCCTCGTCTTTTTTTCCTACCACGATTGCCGTTTGCGGTCCGAGCATGCTCGGCTTCCGTGTCAATCTTGGGGGGCGAAATGGTATTTTGCTGGGCATCACCGATACGCTACAACTCCAGTTTGCGATTCCCTGTATGTTGACGGCATGCTGATTTCCACTGGCGATGTACTCTTGAGATTCGACGATCAGATACTCTTGATTCTGATCATTCCTTGGATGATCCTTGAGCTCAAAGAGCAACCCTGCGCTTAGCCCTCGGATGCTACCTTGGCCAGTTGCTCTTTCGCTTGAAACCTGAAATTCCTGGAGGCGTTTCGTGGCGTAGTCGTCTCCGATTTCGGCATCTAGGTATCGGCCGGGGAAGTCGAACCATTCTTTGTTGGCCGGAGCATAGGCTCGCTGGGCGTTCTTCTTGGCCAACAGGTTGGTTTTTGGGCGTTCGAAATCGAAGTCGTTCAGTGCATAGGATCCAATCGAAACTTCTTGGGAGGCGGACCACTGGTCAAAGTAGACAGAGTTTTCGTCTCTGGATTTGACAGGATTGAAGAGGATCGATTTGAATCCTACGGAGGTTTTGTGCGAAGAGCGGGCATCGGACAAGACGAGTTTGTGGTTCGATTCAAAGTGCTCAAAAAAGTAGTAGATCCCCTCGCTCTCCAGGAGACGGCTAACGAATTCAAAGTCCGACTCTCGGTACTGGACGCAGTAGGTTTTCGGCTTGTAGCTATCCGACAGGCGATCATCGACCATCGAGGAGAAATCGTGATCTTTAAAGATGCTCTTGACGATCTCAGGGACCGATTGCTCTTGAAAGATCCTGCAGTCGGCTCGCTTGGTTAGAAACCACAGCCATGGGACCAAGTTGGCCTGATAGTGCGCGTAATCCTGGAACGGTTCCAACTGGGAGAAACGGCTTACGTGCCCGTGGAAGTAACGCTTAGGCCCGTCGGTAAACTCGAATGTCACACCGATGGGTTTTCCCAAGAGGCTCGAAAGATCCACTTTGGGGTTTTTTGAAAGAAGGTCTAGAGTGAGCTCAAAGGGCTTGCTGAGCGACTGAAAACATTGCATTTGATGAAAGATCAGCACATCATCGGCAAGCGGCGTTTTGAGTTTAACGCTGGTCATTTCTGGCTCCGATGCGAACCCCGACTTGCAAAAATGGATCCCGCCCCTGGGTCACTTCGCACGTCATTGCGTCTGGGTTTGTTGTACAGGTCCAATGCAGTCAACCGGGGTCCATTCTATCCCTCGATTTGGCCCAATCCAATTGGTTTTTCGCGGATCCCCCAAAAAATGAGATTTTCTTGTCGGCAGAAGAATTTTCTTCCCAAATCCACCTTCAATCCGTTACACTTCTTTTATCGGGTGGGAATCAAATGAATAGGACTTGCCGACCATTTCGTATCTCAAACGCGAGAGTGGTATTCGTTACACGCGTTGAGCACCATGCCTGCACTAGATCATTTTGCAATGAGAAAATGAGAAGTGGAAACGATGGATCTTGTTGAAATCGATCGCTTGCTTGAGCCTATCAACGAGTCTTCGCCCTGCGGCGAGAACCTCGAGTACGATCTTGAGTTCGGTGAACTCGAGCGCAGCAACCAGCATAAGCCCGAGCAACAAATCGGGACATTGATTGTCGCTGCCGAGGCGCCTGACTGGAAAAAGGTTCGGCAGTTAGCGACAAAGCTACTGGGCCGCACGAAGGATTTGCGTGTGGCGATGGCTCTTGCAACCAGCTCCCTGCCGTTGGAAGGTTTTCCAGGCTTTCAGAGCAGCACAAAACTGATCCGCGGATATGTCGAGAGGTACTGGGATGGCATTTACCCAGGGCTCGATGCCGACGACAACAACGATCCGTCCTATCGTGTCAACACCCTCTCGATCTTGTGCGATGAAGACACGTTTTTGAAACCTCTGCGGGATGTGCCGCTGGTCGAATCGACGTTGAGCGGCAAGATTTCCTATCGCCAGATCGAGGCAGCCTTGCACCGCGAGGGCAACGAGGGTAAGGACTCCAAATCCAAAACGGAAACAGCCGATGCACTGACCATGACAGTCATTCGCGGTGCCTTTGCCGAGGTCCCAATCGAGCAGTTGATTCATCGAGCCGAAGCCCTCGATTCGATCCAGCAAAATCTCAATTCCATCGAAGAGGCTGTCACCAACAAAGTCGGTTCCACCAAATCGCTAAGCCTCGATCCGATTATCCGACTCATCTCAGATATGCATCGGACCGTCGTCAGGCAACTCGAGAGCCGCAAAGATTACCAGCCAGCACCGGCCGAACCACCGACCGGCTCGGCGGAGCAACCCGGTTTGCAGCCACAGGATGGCCAAATCAATCCAGACCCACAACCGGTGGTCTACAAGTTCGATGGCAAGATCCGCACCCGCGAAGAGGCGATCCTGGCTCTCGACGGCGTCTGCGCCTATTACGCAGAAAATGAACCATCTAGCCCTCTGCCGATGCTGATTCGACGCGCCAAACGGCTGGCTTCCAAAAGTTTTATCGAGATCCTTCAGGATTTGCTTCCTGATTCCGTCGATCGAGCCCAGTCGCTTCGCGGACCTGAACAAGGAAACGAGAGTGGCTGAGAAATTTTGGCTTAGAGATTTTGGTATGTTACCTATGTTGACGCTCGCTTGAGCAACTGATCTATTCCGGATACCTACACAAGGAACCTAATAATGGCTGATAGTTCGCAGAAGTTCATCGCCAGGAATCGTGCGCCTCGCGTCCAAATCGAGTACGATGTGGAAGTTTATGGTGCTCAAAAGAAGGTGGAATTGCCATTTGTCATGGGGGTCTTTGCAGATCTATCCGGAACTCCGGCAGAACCACTCGCACCGGTGGCTGAACGCAAAGCCCTCGAAATCGATGTCGATAACTTCGACGAACGACTCAAATCGATGAAGCCACGGGTCGCTTTCTCAGTGCCAAATACCCTAACGGGAGAAGGCAATTTGAACGTCGAGCTGACCTTTGAAAGTATGGATGACTTTTCACCCGCGGCTATCGCACGCAAAGTCGATTCGCTCAACAAATTGCTCCAAGCACGCGAGCAACTTGCCAACCTTATGACCTATATGGACGGCAAAGAGGGTGCCGAAGCGTTGATCGCAAAAGTTCTTGCCGATCCTGCACTGATGCAATCGCTGACCGCTGCTCCCAAGGATTCCTGAGCTTGCTCCACACCCAAAGATTCCTCAAACTTTACACGTCCGCCAATTAGCTATACTTTTCAAATGACCTAACCATACCAGGAGCCAACCCGATGAGTTCTGACCCCAATGCGACCAGCGCGTCGAAAGAGACAACGCAGTCCACCACGTCCAGCGATTTCGCCGCCTTGCTTCAGAAGGAGTTTCGACCTAAGTCTGAACAAGCCAATCAAGCTGTGGAGGCCGCTGTTAAAACCCTGGCCGCTCAGGCCCTCTCGCAAACCCATCTTGTTTCCGATGATGCTTTGAAATCCATCGAAGCGATCATCGCGGCATTGGATGCGAAACTCAGTGCCCAAATCAACCAAATCCTCCACCAAGAGGATTTTCAGAAGCTCGAAGGTGCTTGGCGCGGGTTGCACCACCTAGTCAACAACACCGAAACCGACACCATGCTCAAAATTCGAGTGTTAAACATCTCGAAGGGCGATCTGCTCAAGACCCTTAAGAAATTCAAAGGGACCGCCTGGGACCAAAGCCCAATCTTCAAGAGGATGTACGAGGAGGAGTACGGTCAATTCGGCGGTGAGCCCTACGGTTGCCTCGTCGGAGATTACCACTTTGACCACAGCCCCCAGGATGTCGAGCTCCTCGGCGAAATGTCAAAAATCTCAGCCGCTTGCCATGCTCCATTCATCTCCGGGGTAGCACCCACGGTCATGCAGATGGACTCCTGGCAAGAACTCTCGAATCCACGTGACCTCGCTAAAATTTTCACCACCCCAGAATACGCTGGCTGGCGATCCTTGAGAGAATCCGACGATGCCAAGTACATTGGACTGGCGATGCCTCGATTCCTAGCGAGACTCCCCTACGGTGCGAAAACCAGCCCTGTCGAAGCTTTCGCTTTCGAAGAAGACACCGCTGGTGCCGATAGCAAAAAGTATTGCTGGGCTAACGCAGCCTATGCCATGGCCGTCAACATCAACCGATCCTTCAAGAACTACGGATGGTGCTCCCAAATTCGAGGTATCGAATCTGGTGGCGTCGTCGAAGGGCTCCCCTGCCACACCTTCCCCACCGATGATGGTGGTGTCGATATGAAATGCCCTACCGAGATCGCTATCAGCGATCGAAGAGAAGCGGAATTGGCGAAAAGTGGTTTCATGCCACTGATCCACAAAAAGAACACCGATTTCGCTGCCTTCATCGGCGCTCAATCGCTGCACAAACCAGCCGAGTACGATGACCCAGACGCAACCGCCAACGCAAATCTCGCGGCGCGGCTTCCGTACCTCTTTGCCACCTGTCGCTTTGCTCACTATCTCAAATGCATCGTTCGCGACAAAATTGGTTCGTTCAAAGAGCGCGAAGACATGCGAGTTTGGCTAACCAACTGGATCGGCAATTATGTTCTTCAAAATCCCTCGATCGCTAGCGATGCCCAAAAGGCCCGCCAGCCCCTCGCGGCTGCAGAAGTGGTCGTCGAAGAAATCGAAGGAAATCCAGGATTCTATTCGTCGAAGTTCTTCCTCAGGCCCCATTACCAACTCGAAGGGCTAACCGTCTCCCTCCGCCTTGTTTCCAAATTGCCTTCAGGCAAAAAATAGCTTTCACACCTTACGTTTCTTTCGCAAGTATCCCATTCAAAATTAGGAATTCAAAATGATCGTATTGAAGTTTGCTACAGCGATTAACGGTGAGTGCACTGTCCAAGGGCATGAAAAATGGATCACCGTCAATTCCGTACAATTTGGCGTAGGAAGGGGCATCAGCAGTGTCGGTGGAGGTGGTGATCGCGAAACAAGCAATCCTTCCTTCTCCGAGGTCACATTCAGCAAGGGGATGGACGTGGCCTCGACGGCTTTGTTCATGCAAGCTACCTGTGGAAAAAGCCTGGGCAAAGCGGAGATCCATTTCCTGCAGACCGGTGGTTCCGATGCAAAAGGGCAGGTCTACTTGACGATTGAATTGGACGAAGCCATCGTCAGTTCCTACTCCGTGTCGAGCGGAGGTGATCGTCCTACCGAGTCCTTCTCTCTGAACTTCACCAAGATCACCTACAACTACGATAAGTACGACGGGGCCGCTGTGACCAAGGGTACTCCCCAGAAATGGGACCTTGAGAAGAATCAAACCTTCTAGGTCGTCCCGACGGTCCGATACCCAAGAATCGGTCGCGGCGAGATTCGCCTCGACCGACGGACCGACGGACGGACTGACTGACTGTCTGACTCGTGGCGAATTATCGTCGCGCAACTGCATCATGATGGCTTTTGCGACTGATTAAAATAGCCAAGTGCTGCCACTTTGTTCAAGGATTAAACCATGTCGCCCGAAGAGTTGCTGCGCGAAGGCAAGATCGATCAAGCGTTGGCCGAACTCAAAAAGATCGCTCAAGCAAACCCGACTGAACCCAAGCACCGAATCTTTCTGTTTCAACTCCTGAGTGTATTTGGGAAGTGGGAAAGCGCCCTGAACCAACTCCAGGTTCTCGGTGAATTGGACGCAAGCGCCCTCGGATTGGCTGCCCTGTACAGTTCCGCCATAAGGTGCGAGCAGCATCGCTTGAATGTGTTTTCCGGAAGTGTCAAACCGACCATTTTCGGAGAACCTCCGAGATGGCTGGCTCTGATGTGCCATGCGATCGAATTGGATGCCCAATCTCAGCATGCACAAGCAGACAAATTACGCCATGAAGCCCTGGAATTGGCACCCGCTAGTTCTGGAGAGATCCTCACACGCGACCAACAGCACTGCCGCTTCGAATGGCTCTGCGATGCAGATCGGCGGTTTGGACCGGTACTGGAAGCCATCATCCAAGGCAAGTACTACCTGGTCCCGATCGAGAGAATCCAAACGCTCGAGTTGGAACCGCCCGAAGATCTACGCGACTTGATCTGGGCCAAAGCTGTTTTCACCTGGAGCAATGGTGGCCAGTTGCCTGCGTTGATCCCTGTTCGCTATCCAGGCTCAGAGTCTTCACAAGATCCCAAGGTACAAATGGCTGCTACGACACTATGGGCCAAGGGTGCGGCGCTCGAATCCAACGATCAAGCACAACTCGGGTTAGGGCAACGATTGTTCGCCACCGACCAAGAAGACATCCCGATTTTACAGATTCAAAAGATACAATTTCAAGGTGTGACTTCTGAGGCCGACCAAGCTCCAATTGCGTAACGAAAGCCTAAGCAGACGACTATGCCGGAACTGACTTCTCAAGAAAAACTTTTCCCATCACTCCTGGATCGTTTGACCGACAACCAGCCCAGTTCGCAAAACGAATCCAAAGAGACTCGGTTTTTTACGGTTGATAAACTACGGGATGCAGTCCTCCGGGATTTATCCTGGCTCCTCAGCAATGCTCACCTTGAGACCACCGAAGATGTCGGAATCTTCCCCCAGATTCCCAGTTCTGTGATCAACTATGGGATCCCCGATCTGACAGGCAAGACGGTTTCGGGGATCCTTTCGACCAAGCTCGCAGACTCGATCAAACAATCGACTCGATGGTTCGAACCGAGGTTGATCCCAGATACCATTGAGGTGATTGTACATCGCACGTCGGGCGAACATGCAAGGCCCAATGCGATCGCCATCGAGATACGCGCGGATCTTTGGTGCCAACCGATCCCCGAGAAACTGTACGTCTCGACGGTCGTGGACTTGGAGTCTGGGATCATCGACGTGGTCGATCAGTCGTGAGGATGAACAGATGGATTCAAGACTCCTGCGGTTCTACAACGAGGAATTGTCTTTTTTAAGGGAGACGGCGGCTGAATTCGCCAAGGAGTATCCCAAGATTGCCGGACGATTGGCCTTGGACTCCTTTGAGTGCGCGGATCCCTACGTCGAGCGGTTGCTCGAAGGCGTAGCGTTTCTGACAGCAAGAATCCAGTTGCGGATGACCTCGGAGTATCCCCAATTCACATCTCATCTGATGGAATTGCTGTTTCCCAATTTTTTAGCCCCGATCCCCTCAATGGCTGTCGTTGAGTTCCTACCGGACTTGAAACAAGGATCTCTTGCCAGTGGCTATACTCTGCCGAGGGACTCGACTCTGCGTGGCCAATTGAGCAAAGGAGAACAAACCCGCTGTACTTTTCGCACCGGGCATCCTGTGACGATGTGGCCAATCCAATTGGTTGAAGCAAAATACCATTCGCTCAACTACTCGGCCCAGCAGATGCCGGATTTGCCCAAGCTCAAGGGAGCCATCGTGCTGAAGTTAAAGACCTTCGGTGGTGTCCCCTTCAACGCGTTGCCTATGAGTCAGTTGCCACTATTCATCGGAGGATCGACCGATTTATCGCCTCGAATCTACGAGCAATGCTTGACCAATTGCATCGGTCTGGCCGCGCGAGATGCGGATCAAGGTGCAGTGGGCCTTTGGTCCAAGAGCCTTGGCAAGGCTGCAACGAGCGCCTTGGGTTTTGACACGGATGAAGCACTGCTTCCGACACCTACGCGAAGCTTTGATGGCTACCGTTTGTTGCAAGAGTATTTTGCATGTCCAGAGCGTTATCGTTTCGTCCAATTGAACCAATTGGACCAACTGCTTTGCAAATGCAACAGCGAAACGATCGAACTTGCGAT
>Ga0315900_10005544_pt1 | contig 17305 bp, 14 predicted proteins | sample LakEriMetagenome_FD_203521 | JGI IMG/M metagenome (GOLD analysis project Ga0315900, IMG submission 203521) | Freshwater fungal communities from buoy surface, Lake Erie, Ohio, United States - Buoy 12 MA114 | ecosystem: Environmental > Aquatic > Freshwater > Lake > Lake biofilm | place: USA: Lake... | reverse complement strand
CAGATGCCATTTTGCACAGTGGCATAACTTCATGAAAAGAAATAAATTTTTCAATTTTTTGGGGCTACGCCCCAAACCCCAATGATCAAATTATCAAATGAATCAAATAAATTAATCCCTGAGGCAAAGGACGGAAAAACCACTTCGCTTACTGTAGTTGGGCCTGTTTGCACCGCCATCGTTATAGCCCAGGGCGCGGCCCCAGGCACTTGTCGACGATGACTCCGTAGAGCTCCACCAGTAGCCGAAGAAGCCAACACCGTTGAAGAAACCAAGGTGGCTGTAGCGGTAGCCGCCCGGAAGACCTGAGAAACCGCTGCTATTGGTGCCATTACCCCCTTCATACCACCCATAACTAGCTTTCAATTTAGTACCGGCTTCACTGCCTAAATAATTTTCCAAAATAGTCCATTCTGCATCAGATGGCACATGCCATCCGGTGGGGCATAAACCCCTACTATCCATTACCGCATACCAGTTATACAGTTTACCGTATTTTTCACCATAGGCAGGGTCATTGTTGTAATAACACCAAGCCGGCAAGTGGTTGTCTCCTGCTTCTAGCCATTCTTCATCTGTTCTTGCTTGGGGTATAAGGCTACCATTGCGAAAGTGGTCCACATTACTATTTTGCGCCATCCATATTTGCGTTCCTATCTGAACCTGTTTAATGGATGTAATCGGCTTAGAGTTTGTTGGTGGTGTGTTGTTAATTGTTGAATTACTTTGGCTACCGTCAATGTATTGATTGTTTCCGCTCAAACTTTTAGCATAACTGCTTTTAAAGAGCAGCAGATTTTCCAAAGTTTTGGCCGGTATTGCAAAGTTCAGATTTTGTCCGTTTTCAATGCCACCTACCGCAACGCCAATTACTTCGCCTGTTATATTAAACACAGGCCCACCACTGCTTCCGTGCGAAATAGCAGCATCAATTTGTATTAATTTAAGTTCTGCATTTAAATTACTTACAATGCCCTTTGTAATGGTAGCTGCTAGCCCCTTAGGTGACCCAATAACAAGTACATCATCCCCCTGTTTAACCATAGTCTGTGACAATTTCAGCGGTACACCTGCATCGTATTTCACTTTCAGTATTGCCAGATCGTTCTGTTCATCCAAGGCAACATAACCTTCTACTTCATAACTTGTATTGGTATTGTTTAAATAAATTACCGCGGAATTTGCATCCTCAATTACATGATAATTAGTTGCCACAAGATTTTTCTGAATAAAAAAACCGGAGCCTAATCCCTCATTTGTTTCAATAGTAACAACTGAATTTACTGCCTTCTGATAAATCAGCGATGCAGCGTTTTGCCCGAATAGGTTAGCCGATAGCAAAACAAATAAGGAAGCCAATAATATCAATTTCTTTATTATACGCACTCTGCTAAAATAAATGGATTTTACAATAAATAAAAAAGGAAACGCTATGCATACAAGCTATACGCTTGCCCTTAAACAGTCATAATCTCTTTTTCTTTAGCCTCGAGGTGTTTGTCAATTAACGATATATATTTATCCGTAAGTTGTTGCGCCTTGGTTTCGCCGGTTTTGATTTCATCCTCGGGGACAGAATCCTTTGATAATTTTTTGATGTGTTCAATGGCGTCGCGGCGTATACTTCGAATGGCAACACGCTCTTGTTCAGTAATCTGATGGGCTTTTTTAACAAACTCCTTTCTGCGCTCCTCGGTCAGTGGTGGCATAAACAGCTTTATCATCGTACCATCATTCATAGGCGTAATACCAATGTTTGCACCAATGATAGCCCGCTCTATCGCATCAAGCATTTTCTTTTCCCATGGTTGTATCGTCAGTGTCCTTGAATCGGCAATAGAAACATTTGCCACCTGATTTACCGGAGTGGGGGCACCGTAGTAATCAACTGATATTCCATCCAGTATTGCCGGCGTGATTTTACCTGCACGAACTTTGGTGAGTTCATTTTCCAGATGTTGTAATGTTTTTTCCATGTGATTTTTAGCATCATCAAGGTATTGTTGAACGGTGGGCATAATAGCTTGTGGTTAATTTTTATGAGTGGCAAATTTAATCGTTACGGACTATTTTTTAATTAATACATGAAGGTGTTCTTCTGTCTTTGAGGCCTTATGCTGTCGTGCATCGGGTTTATCGGCCCTAAAACGCTGATAATTTTTTCGAATTAACTGATACGAGCCGTATTGTTCGCAGATCTTTTTCAAAATATCTTCCTGAAGCAATCCCTCATTATTATAGCTAATAAATATAAATTCGAAGTCGGCCGCGGCAATTAATGCATCAAAGGCATTTGCAACCTGAGCTCGGCTACAATAAGCACTCCGGTTATAATCTGGGCGAAGACCGGTTTTGCCCTGAGGAATAAACGTGTCATAAAGTGTTATGGTATTGAGTAAATGATAGTTGGCGCCGTATTGTCTTTGATTATATGGAGGGTCAAGATACAGCACATCCCCTTTTATTTTTTTTATCAGTTGATTGGCGTCCTCTTTATATACCAGAGTCTCCGTCTGACATTTGGTGTATGGTGCTTCGGTAAGATGCAATGAAGCAGATGCTGATTTTTTAATGTGTTTCAGAAAAGCACCGTAAACCGATGCAGTATTAGCCAGTGCATCAGCACACTCCAGTAATGAAGCCAGTAACAAATAATATTCATCCTCTGATGCGATACGATTATTTTTCCAATGTTCGATCTGCAAACGCATGGCATCTACCTTCATTCCGTTGTTGTCGGTAAAGTAATTTCTACCGCTACCGCTACCGGCACAATAGTTTGTGTATATGAACCCTTTAACAGGCTTGATTTTATTTAGCTCGTAAATTTTGTCAATGCTGTCTATAAAACGAGTATTTCCAATGTAATGTCTCAACAGCACATAGGCATATTCTTCCGCATCGTTCACGATAACCTTTTTAAACCTATCCTTAAGCACTCTGGCAACTGCGCCCGTGCCACCAAATAGTTCCGCATACGTCTTATTAATTGCAGATCCGCAAACACGTATTATTTCTGATGAAATAAATGAAGCTAATTTATATTTAGATCCTATGTAGTTCACGAGCTCAGGCTTCTGCCCAGATCAAGTCGGTTAAAATTGTTGTTTTGTTGGGATAGTTGATTTTTATCAATTGTCCGGGATTGAAAGAATCCATATACTGATGAATTATTCGGCTAAGGTATGTCAGTTCGGCTTTTAATTTCCAATGTGCCGAACTCTTGCTGTACAGCATCAAAAATATTCTATTAGAAAGATGATGTCGCTGCTCGCTACTCTGATTATCATAGAGCCAACGGGCAAGCAAGGCAGGATTTTGTTTACACCATTTTTTCGACCAGGGAATATTTTTAGGGAACACGGAGGTCTTATGATCAAAGGGGATATCGTGAATATAAAAATCGCAGTACTTATCTTTTTCTACCTCAAACTTTCTTACCTGACTGAAAGAACAAAAAATTTCCTCAATAGCCATTGCAGAATGAAAATTGTACCAACGGTTCACGGCATAGTTGCCAATCTCCTTTTGCTTCGGGTTATTATGAAACTGATTTTGTATATAACAAATCAGTTTATCAAACTGCTTTATATCATAAATAAAATGAGTTAACCGGTCAAAGGTGTCGTTTTGCGTGCGCCCCCATATGTATTTATACTGCGTACGTTTTTTTAACTCTGACTCTATAGTTACTAAGTCCGGCTTGGGGAGCATGATGCGAAACTATTCAATTCAACCGCCAAAGTAATCACGCATCCGATCCATAAACCCTTTTTCGTTTTTACCGGGATGCGGATGGAAATTTTTCATTTGTCTCATTTTTTCAAGTAAGGCGGTTTCTTCTTTGGTCAACTCTTTAGGTGTCCAGATATTGACTTGTATAAGCTGATCGCCCTTGCCATACGCATTCAGATTTGGGAATCCCTTACCTTTTAATCTAAATATTTCGCCGGCCTGTGTGCCCGGTTTTATTTTAATCTTTGCCTTACCATCTATAGTAGGTACTTCAACACTGGTACCCAATGCGGCATCGGCAAAGCTTATGTATAAATCATAAACAACATTGTTGCCATCCCGTTTCAGATGCTCGTTGGTTTCCTCTTCGATTTGTATCAGTAAATCGCCTGCCGGGCCTCCGCGCTCGCCGGCATTTCCTTTTCCACTCATGCTTAATTGCAGGTCTTTACTCACGCCGGCAGGGATATCGATTGTAATAGCTTCTTCGCCGTAAATTCGCCCATCGCCCTTACAGGCCACACAACGCTGAGTTATCGATCGGCCCTCGCCACTGCAAGACGGGCACACCGCCTGAGTGGCCATCTGTCCGAGGAATGTATTCGTTACACGACGCACGTAACCCTGTCCGTTACAGGTAGTACAGGTAGAATAGGATGTACTGTCTTTTGCTCCACTGCCATTGCAGGTATTACAGTCTACATATTTCTTTACTTTAAGTTTTTTCTGAACGCCCTCTACCATTTCTTTATAGGTGAGCGCTATTTTAATTCGGAGATTACTGCCACGGGAGCCACGCTGGCGCTGTCCTCCACGGGAGCCGCCCCCGAAAAATGATTCAAACGGCGAACCACCCAGGTCGGAGAAAATATCGCCAAAATTTGAAAAGATATCTTCCATGCGCATGCCGCCACCATATCCTCCTCCACTTGCTGCCGATGAACCAACTCCCTGATGCCCAAAACGATCATATCGTGCGCGTTTATCGGTATCACTTAATACCTCATAGGCTTCAGCGGCCTCTTTGAATTTATCCTCAGCCGATTTATCGTTGGGATTTCTGTCGGGGTGATATTGCATAGCCACCTTACGATAGGCTTTCTTGATCTCGTCTGCCGAAGCCGATTTACTTACACCAAGTATTTCGTAAAAATCACGTTTTGATGACATAAACTCTTATTTACCAACTATAACTTTTGCAAATCGAATCATTTTATCGTGAAGAGTATAACCACGCTCAAGTTCATCGACTACTTTACCTTTGAGTTCTTCTGATGGTGCCGGAATCTCGGTTATTGCCTCGTGGTGTTCAACATTAAAATCCTGTCCAATACTGTTTAGTCCTTTCAGCCCTTTTTGCTCCAGAATATTTTTGAACTTGTCATGAATGAGCGTAACGCCCTCTCTTACTGCCTGAACATCTTTTGCCTGATCAATTTGTTTTAAAGCACGTTCAAAATCGTCCAAAACAGGCAATAGACTTAGCAAGATATCCTGCCCGGCTGTTTTATATAGATCTAAACGTTCACGGGCCTGACGTCTTTTTGCATTCTCAAATTCTGCGAGAAGGCGCAAATACTTATCATTAGTTTCTTCAAGCTTATTTTTTAACTCGATAATTTCTTTTTTGGGTTTTCCCTTAAGTCCTAAGCGAGTTAAAAAATCCTGTGTTTCCGCATCGGTATGCTCATCAATCGGCTCGTTTTCCTGTGACGAATTTGCATCATCGGATGATGTTTCTTCTGACAAATTGTTCGGCGGATTAACGTCGCGTGATGCATTATCCGAAGCATCAATATTCTTAAAATCCTTTCCAGTCGTACTTTCTGACGAATCGTTCTTCATGTGTATGCTACTATTTTCATGAGTTAATCAAAGATACTGCCATGCCGGTAATACAGACAAAATGTCGGGTAGGGAGTCTTAATCCGAATACATCTTATGGATGGTCGGTTAAGGCTCGAATAAAAAAATCTTAATCATTAATCCATTGCTGCGTGCCTTTCTGATAGTACCCGGTTCCATCATATACCCGGAGGCGAGGGCTTTCCTTACATGAATTACTGCAACAACCATTCATAGTCCATCCGCAATCATCACACAACACAAAATGTTCGTTGCACTCCGGATTGGCACAGTTCACCATCTTGGTGGTTTTGGTGTTACAAATTTTACACTGAGAAATAACTGTTGGGTTAACATAGTTAACATCAATACCTATTCGGTTATCAAACACATAACACTGCCCATCAAAATCTTTACCTCCGGTTACCTTGCCGTATTTGATAATACCGCCATGCAGATGGAATACATTCTTAAAGCCTTGCTGAATCAGGTAGGCGGTAGCTTTCTCGCAACGGATACCTCCGGTACAATAGGCCAATACTTTCTTGTCTTTGTAGGATTCCAGTTGCGGCATCGCCTGAGGCAAATCACGGAAGTGATCAATGTCCACGGTTACGGCGTTTTTGAACCTGCCCAATTCCCACTCTACTTTATTGCGTACATCGAGTACCACCACATCTTCGTCGTGCATCATCTTTTCCCATTCTTCGGGTTCAAGGTAGGTGCCGGTACGCTCCCATACATTCACATCAGGTTGCCCAAAGTGAACGATTTCTTTTTTGTAACGCACATGCATCTTAGCAAATGTGGTGTTGTTTTCTTCATCGATTTTAAACTCCATATCGCTGAATCGCTCATCGTTATGCAGATGATGTATGAAACGGTTACATTGCTCCACCGTGCCTGAAACGGTGCCGTTAATACCTTCTTCGGCCACCAGCACACGGCCGGTAAGCCCGGTGTCTTTACAGAATTTCAACAACTGCGCAGCATAAATTTCCGCCTCGGGCAGATGCACATACTTGTAAAACAATAAGGTTTGAAAGGGTTTCAGGGGGGCCGTGGCTATGCGGCTGTCTTTAGGTTCGGCATAAGGCTTGGCCTCAAGCGCGACAAGTTTTTGTTTATCTTTTTCCATAAATTTTCCTGATGTAAGCAGGATGCGGCAAAGATATAACCTGATCCTTTGGTTTCCATGCGGAGAACAACTTAATTAAGCGGTTTACATAACGAAATGTAAAAACCAAGTCAGTCAGAAAATGAAATGCCAATAAAAATTTATTTCTGAATTATTCGGGTGCGTGTCGCTTCATCCACCTGATACCCTAACGAAATGGCCTGTTGCAAGTGTTGTTTGCTGAGTGCGATATTTCCCGATCCCTCCTGCGCTAGTGCACTGTAATAATAGGTTAACGCATCATTGGGTTTTAATCGAATTAATTCCTGATAGTCTTTTGCGCTCTCTGAATATCTCCCGGCCGCCAAAAGGGTGTAGGCTCTGTTCTGTAATATGCTCAAGCTTAATCCTTTTATTTTTTCGGCACTGTTAAAATCATTTATAGCATTTGCGAACTGTTTCATCATAGAATAAGTAATACCTCGGTTGATATAGGCTTCTTCATTGTTCGGGTCTAAGGCAATGGCTTTGTTGTAGCACCATATAGCCGAATCGGGTTGTTGACGCATACCGTAAACATTTCCCATGTTGCTGTAAACTTTAGTGTCTTTAGAATTCATTCGTTTGAGCACCATATAATCCTTGTATGCTTCGTCTACTTTACCAAGTTCTTTACCATAATAATTGCCACGGTTTTTATAGGCAACTTCAACCGTTGGGTATTTATTAATCACATCGCTCCACAAAGAGATGTTGTCCTTCCACACCTGCGTTCGCGCATAAGTGCTGATAGATAAAAAAATAAAGAATGCTGCAGTTGTTGCATATACAGGTGTTTTCAGCGTTGCCTTTTTTTGGTACAAATCATAAAGAAAATGAGCAATCGGGTAAGCCAGTCCTAAATAAGGCAAGTAGCTATACCGATCGGCCATAATCGCAGAGCCAACAGAAATAAACTGTAGCACCAAGCCGATGGTTATGAAGTAAAATAATATACCAAATAACAAGGGCTGATAAAAACGATAACCGATATATATGGCGCCTGCAGTCAATGGCCAAATGATAAAACCTAAATAGTACTCTGTCGGAATATTTCCTGAAGTTACCAGTTCGGGATATGGATAAAAGGCAGACAATTTTATCGGTATAAAAAATTTAAAGATATACATTAAGGCACCCCAAGATCCAAATACAAATTGTTGAAACAGTGAGATAGACGTGCTGCTTGCGATAGCCTCAGTGGACTGTATGGAATAAGCCTTCCATCCATAGTAAAATGACAAAATGAAAAATGGCATTTTAAAAAGTAGCTGTTTAAGATGAATTTTTCGTGCGGTGTAATAATCGATCAGTAACAATACTACCGGCAAAACAACCGCTACGGCTTTACTTAAAACAGACAAGATAAAAAACAGCAAGGTAAGAGCAAGCCATACATAAGATTCTTTCTCTTTGAATCTCAAATAGGTAAAACAAGCCAAAAGAAAAAATAAAACATACAAAACATCCTTTCGCTCGCTTATCCAACTAACCGACTCTACGTGCATAGGATGTAGGGCAAATATTGCGGCACAAAAGAAAGAGACAAACCAGTTAGAACGACTTAACCGAAATACAAATAGGAACATCAGGACTACGCTGAATACATGAATCACCACATTCCATAAATGAAAAAGGTATGGATCTATTTTGCCATCAGCTTTTTCAGCACGTTGATAGTTCCAGGCTAAAGTTAACATAGTAATCGGATGATAATTTAAGGATACCGGTTCAGTAAAAAGTTGTTTCCATTGGGTTTGCTCACTCATTACCATAGGGTTTTCGTAGACATAAGTCGGATCATCCCAATTGGTGAACTGATTACTGAGCGATGGGGAAAAAGCAATAGATGTAACGATTACCAATAGCAAAAGGCTCAGCAGATTTTGTACAGAAAAGAGTCCGCCCTGTTCTGATTTGATCGTGCTATTTTTTTTATTCTTGCTCATACTCAGTGAAATGCAAAACCAAATTTGAATCTTATTATCAATGATGTGGTAAGTTTTTTTAACATTCACACTATCGAATGATGTATTTATCATTTTTCATTACCATAAACCAAATGGATTGTTGAATTTTCAGCCATAAATCAATAATTAGCATGTACACGAATAAAGAATATCTGATTAAAGAGTTGCAAAGCATACAACAAGCCGGCTTATATAAATCTGAACGAATTATTGCGTCGGCTCAGGGTGCTGAGATTGTTGTTAATGGCAAGACCGTTATTAATCTGTGTGCAAATAATTATCTGGGCCTGTCTTCACATCCTAAAGTGCTCGAAGCCGCAAAAAAATATATAGATTATAGAGGCTATGGATTATCGAGCGTACGGTTTATTTGCGGCACCCAAGACATACACAAAGAACTGGAGAAAAAAATCTCTGATTTTCTGGGCACAGAAGATACTATTCTCTATGCCGCCGCATTTGACGCTAACGGAGGCGTGTTCGAGCCTTTGTTGAATGAGCAGGATGCCATCATCAGCGATGAGCTGAATCATGCCAGTATAATCGATGGCATAAGACTCTGTAAGGCACAACGCTATCGCTATACACACAATAATATAGACAGCCTCGAAGAGCAATTACATGCCGCCGCTGAAGCCCGATTTAAAATGATTGTAACCGACGGCGTATTCAGTATGGATGGTACGATTGCGCAACTGGATAAAATTTGTGAACTGGCAGATAAGCACGGGGCATTAGTGATGATCGATGAGTGTCACGCTTCAGGCTTCATGGGTAAAACAGGGCGAGGAACCCACGAATACCGAAATGTTATGGGGCGAATAGATATTATCACCGGCACCCTCGGTAAAGCGCTTGGTGGCGCCTCAGGCGGTTTCACCTCAGGCCGTAAAGAAATTATTGATATGCTGAGGCAACGCTCCAGACCATATTTGTTTTCCAATTCGGTTGCACCCAGTATTGTTGGAGCTTCGATTGCTGTATTGGATATGCTGAATGAAACTACAGCACTACGTGACAAACTTGAAGAAAACACCAAATATTTCAGGAGCCAGATAACTGCCGCAGGATTTGATATCAAGCCCGGCGAACACCCAATAGTTCCCATCATGCTTTATGATGCGGTTTTAGCACAGCAATTTGCTGAAAAGCTTTTACCTGAAGGCATTTATGTTATTGGTTTCTTTTATCCGGTTGTAGCTAAAGGTAATGCACGAATCAGAGTACAGATTTCCGCAGCACACGACAAACATCATTTAGACAAAGCCATTCAGGCATTTAAAAAAGTTGGTAAAGAGTTGGGGGTAATTAAATAATTACTCCCTATAATAAACTCGTTTTACCCGCTGTGAAATACTACTGATGATTTCGTAAGGAATTGTACCGGATTGATTGGCCAGTTTTACCGGTGATTGTGCTTCACCAAAAACAATGACTTCATCACCCTCTTCAACATCTTTAACTTCAGTAACATCGAGCATACACATATCCATACATATATTACCAATGATGGGCACCTCCATATCACGAAGCCACATCTTGCCTACACCATTGCTTAAATTTCGATGTAACCCGTCTGCATAACCGATACCAATTGTTGCCACAACGGTATCCCGATTCGTTTTTCCTTTGCGATCGTAGCCTACTGTATCTCCGGCTTTCAGATACTTAAGCTGTGAAACAATAGTCTTGAGCGTACTTACATTGCGCAACTGATTTTGCCACAGACCGGAACCATCAACGCCATAAAGGCCAATACCCAATCGAACCATATCGAATTGTGCTTCCGGAAAACGAATGATGCCGGCGGTGTTACATATATGTTGTAGAAATGAATAACCAAGAGCCTGTTCAATACTGGCACTAACTTTTTTGAATTGCTCTATCTGAGCATGGGTGTAATCATCAAAGTTGGGGTTATCCGATGCCGCAAGATGTGAAAAAACACTTTGTACTCGTATATATTTTTTGTTTGAACGAAGCAGGTCTATCAACATTATCAAATCAGATTCATCAAAACCGAGACGATGCATGCCCGTTTCAATTTCGAGGTGAACCGGATAAGGTTCCGTTAACTCCTCTTTACGCGATTGGATTATAGGAATAAAGTTTTTAAGACTTCGCAGATTATATAAAACCGGTTCAAGTTTAAATAAAACAACCTGATCATAGGTGCCCTCCTCTGGATTCATTACCATAATGGGAGTATGAATTCCGGCTTTTCTTAAATGAACCCCTTCATCGGCATAGGCAACGCCCAAATATTCAACGCGCTGTGTTTGCAGTACATTGGCAATTTCAAAACTTCCACTGCCATAGGAAAACGCTTTAACCATAACCATCGTTTTAGTCTCGGGCTTTAGATGGCTTTGTATCATTCTTAAATTATCGGTTAATGCCGTTAGATTTATTTCAAGAAGCGTTTCATGATGCTTGTGCTCCAGTTGTTTGGCAATTTTCTCAAACTCGTAGGCACGAGCTCCTTTCAATAAAATAATTTCATCCTGAAATTTCAAACCACTCAACTCGCTCAGAAATTCACCGGTATTTTTATAAAACGCAACCTGGAGTTCCTTCCTGGCTTTAAATTGTTTCTGCTGACGGCTAATCGCATTACCAATTCCAATGAGCCGCTGAACGCCGCTTTTGACAATAATCTCAGCGATCTCACCATATAATGCTACATCTGCCATACCGGTCTGTAGCATATCGGATAGAATAACTGTTTTATGTACAGACTGTTTCTGTTGCCTGAGAAAATCCAGAGCGATACGGAGTGAGTGTAAATCCGAATTATAATAGTCGTTAATTAAGGTACATTGATTAATCCCATCTTTTAACTCCAAGCGCATCTCTACTTTATTCAAAGACATTAGTCTCGAGGATGCAAGGTTTGCATCAATACCCAAATGCAACATAAGCATCCAGCAGTTGATCGCATTCTCAATACTGGCATCATCAGTGAAGGGTATCGAAAAAAGAAATGATTTATTCTTCCAAATAGCTTCAATCTCTGCATGTGCCTGATGTTTTAAAATGTTTTGTATGATGACATCAGCATCTTTATGCCCGAGCCTGGACCAGGTGAAGGTCTGATAACCCGCATAATTAGAATCAGCAGATTTCATGCGATCTATGAAACTGCCAATACACTCATTGATGTAAACGTAATCCTTACAATAGATGAGCAGTTCGGCCTTAATGAACAGCTTGAGCTTCTCATTTATTTTCTGCCGGATGTTTAAAAACCCTTCATCATGAGCCTTTCCGATGTTGGTAAATATGCCAATAGTGGGTTGTATGACTTTTTCGAGATCGGCCATCTCGTTGGGCTGTGAAATACCTGCCTCAAAAACGGCAAGATTGTGGTATGAACTTAATTCCCAAACAGATAATGGTACGCCTATCTGTGAGTTATAACTTTTAGGAGAGCGAACGATATTATAATCATGCTGCAACAACTGATATAACCATTCTTTTACGATCGTCTTACCATTGCTTCCGGTAATACCAATTACAGGAATATCGAATTTTTTTCTATGCTGTGCGGTCAGGTTCTGCAATGCATGTATCGTATCTTTTACTTTGAGAATAGCCGCATCAGGATACTTGGTGATATCGAATTCCTTACTGACCACAAACTGCCTGACTCCTTTAGCATATAGTTCATCGATATAGTCATGGCCATCGCGACGCTGTCCCTTTATAGCAAAAAATAAGGTTGTTTCGGGGTGAGAAAGCTTTCTGCTATCGATTAACAAGTGTTCCGTAATACAGGAAGTGTTTTTTTGCAATAGTTGCCCGCGTATCATTTTCGCTACCTGATCAAACGGATAATGATGTGTATTCATAAAGGAGATACAAAAGTACCTCACCTCTATCAACCCCGATCAAAAAACAGAGCCCCGTCTGTCGACAGGGCTCTGTAAATAATATTCATTCATTCCGGGCCTAATTAGAGCACCAATTTGAGTACTGTTCCGGCTTTCAAATTTGTTGTTTTGCTGGCGCCATTACTGGCACGGATTTCATCAATGGTGAGGCCCTTGTATTTTCGTGCAATTCCGTACAAGGTGTCGCCTGGTTTAACCTTGTAATAGATTACCGTGCCCGAAGACTGTCCGGTATTTGTAGTCGTAGTTGTTGTTGATCCGGAATTACTACTCACGGTGTTGGTCCGGTTTGCTGCTGTGCCGTATAATTTTATTTTCTGCCCAACATAAATGGTGTTGCTTCGTAAATTATTCCAGCGCTTTATGTTTGTTACGGTTGTATGATACTTGGATGCTATGCCGCCAAGCGTTTCACCTCTGCGTACAACATGAACACCTGACTTGCCGGATGCATATGTGGTATAATGATGATATGTGGGCACTACATATTTACTTGATGACACTATACTGTCGCGCATGGCGTCGTATATAGGCAACATTTCAGCCGGCATTTTTAACGCATAAGGCTCATCATCCCATACCGGGATAACATTAGAGTTCAGTCCGGGATTTAAGAACTTCAGATCATCCACACTATAATTGGTGTACTGAGCAATTTTATTAAAACAAATTTTCTCAGTTATTGGCACACAAACAATTTCGCAGAATTTATTATCAGGGTAAACCGGATACAAATCATGGTGATAATAATAGTTCATAACATACATGGCCGCAATAAATGCCGGAACATAGCCTCTGGTTTCACGAGGCAGGTAATTCATAATTTCCCAAAAGTCTTTTTTGCCGCCTGAACGATATATGGCTTTGTCTACATTGCCGGGGCCACAGTTGTACGATGCCAGGGCCAGCATCCAGTTGCCATATCTGTTATAGGAATTTTTCAGGTACGCTGCTGCAGCCATTGTCGATTTGTAAATATCCTTACGTTCATCAATTTCTTTATTAACCTTGAGGTTGTACAACTTAGCTGTGCCATACATAAATTGCCACATGCCTACTGCTCCGGCACGCGATACGGCGTTCGGATTTAACGCAGATTCAATCACGGCAAGATATTTTATATCCTCGGGCATTTCGTTATTTCGCATCACTTCCTCAAAAATGGGAAAGTAGATTTGAGCAAGACCCAACATACGAGATACCTGATCGCGTTTACGATAAATATACATATCAATAAACCCCTGGACGTAGGTATTGTACGTTAATTCCAGTGGAGTTTCCTTGCTTAACTCCGTAATGATGCCGGCATAAAAAGACTCGTCTAATTTGGAAGAATAGCTTGTGGCGTCTTTTACCGGATATACACTGTCGTTGTATTCAACTACAAAGTTTTCTACCTGATTTACTGTATCAGCAGGCTCCATAACCACTTCGTTTTTCTCATCTACCACTTCCTGAGCCAAAGACTGTTGAGGCATAAAAGCTTGACAGCCAAAGGCGAAGAGAAAAGCTGCCGTAATTTTTTTTATCTGTTTGTACTTCGTCATTATTTATTTTCTGTTTACATGGTTTTTAATAGAGATCTCGAAAATAGTAAATAAATAACTAAGTGAAACTGCTTACACCGATTGATAAATCACTGCAAAAGGGACACTGACTTATTTACTACTCATATATTAAACGACAGCTATCTGAATAAGTTATACCGGGCTCGTTTTTTTCTTTATTCATTAGTGTGTGAAATAAATGCTAATTAAGATTAAGGGCATCGTTTACCTGAGATTTAGGCTTAAATTCGCAAGTTCAAAATGAGTTCTCGCAAACCCCTTTGGATTGACTTACCTATACCACAAATCATTATGTTGGTATGCCTCATATCGTACGCTTGTAACAAGGACTTTATTGGAAAAGAAACCCCTAATCAACCGCCTCAGACCTTTTGTGTAGTTGATACCATTATCCGTACCGGCGATAATCGCCTCAGCGCTTTGGTTACGGCTAACTGGTGGGGAGATGATCCGGATGGATACATAGTCCGCTATGAGTATACATTCGACAGTATTGCTGGTCAACAGTCCAATTGGTTATCTATTCTTAGGCAGGACAGTACATTTTTGCTCCCTATTCCCGCAGGAAACGACACCTTTGATTTTAATTTTTTCATTCGCGCAGTAGATAATCGCGGAAGTAAGGATCCATCACCGGCGCGCCTCACTTTCCCTGTAAGAAATTCAACACCCGCTGTGGTTTTTGTACCGGGCATTCAAAATCCTCTGGAATCTTTCCCTGTAGTAAAGTTTTTCTGGCAGGCTACTGATCCGGATGGCGCAGAAAACCTCAACTTCTTTGAACTTTGCTGGAACGATACCACACAGAGCCCTTATAATTTAAATATCGGTGCTGTAGCGGCTATGTTTGAAGCTGAGTCGCTAACAGGTAACACAACCAATTGTTATGTCTATCAAAACAATAACAACTTTCCTCTTGATTTTACGATCTCCGGACTTAAATTGAATGATACTAACCGTCTGTATATTCGGGTTGTGGATAAAGCACTATCCAAGTCTAAATACGTATCCTCTTATCCGATTTTTATCAAGAAGCCGGTTTCAGAAGTCTTGCTGGTGGACGGATATGGGAATAATGGAGCAAATCAAATTAATTTTTATGCTCAAAATCTCAATAGCATTGGTATCAGCGCATTCGATACATTATCAATATTCAAAACTCAAGGTGCAGTAAATATCACCCTGTCTCCTGATAATCTTACGCAATCGAGAGTCTTTAATTTATTCAAAACTATTATCTGGTTTAGCAATAGCGCATCTGCATCTCTGTCATTAGGGCAAAAAACATTGAATGATTTTTTTAATAGCGGCGGAAAATTATTTTTTTCAACCTATGTTTCCTCATCCTTCGACCAACAATCAAACTTTCTGGACTTTACGCCGGCACAATCACTTACTGTTTTACCCGCCGACACACAACTCGTTCTTAATTCAAACAGTACTATAAACGCCCTGCTTTCCGGTTATCCAAATCTGACGAGTAGCGCTATTGTTAGTGTTGTTCGACCATTTAACCTCACCATTGGTGCAAGTTCAATATATACAGCCGACCTATTGGCAAAAAAGGTGAGCACCGGCACGTTAAATCCGTGGACCGGCAATTCTGTGATTATGGCAAAAAAAACAGACAACAATGGCAATACGAATTTCATATTCACCACGCTTGAGTTAAATAAACTGAATGGTCTGAATAATATGAATACCCTTTTTCAGAAAATATTTATTGATGAATTCGGGCTCTAAGCTCATTAATGTTGCCCTTTTCTCCTCCGGCAATGGCACTAATGCCGAAGCCTTGATACAATATTTTGAAAATCATACCCTCATAAAAATATGTGCCGTTTTTGTAAACAAACAGGATGCAGGCGTTATTGCAAGAGCCAATCGATACGGCATTTCTGTAATACTATTCAATAAAGATGAATGGAATAATGGTTTTGTATTAAAACAATTACAGCAATCGGCTATCGACTATATTCTTTTGGCCGGTTTTTTTTGGCTTGTGCCTAATGATCTGATTCAGCATTTCCCGGATCATATTCTGAATATTCATCCGTCGTTGCTTCCCAAATACGGCGGTAAGGGGATGTATGGAATACGCGTTCATGAGGCAGTGCTCAAGTCCGGCGAAAAAATGAGCGGCATCACCATTCACCTTGTAAATGAGGACTATGATAGTGGCACTATTTTGTTTCAAAAAGAACTTCTAATAAATCCGGGCGAGGATGCTGTTCAACTTGCTGTTCGTGTAAATGAATTAGAAAAATATTATTACCCCCGAGTTGCTGAAACATTCATCATTTCAGGAAGAAACCTTGGTGGTTACCGCTAACCTCAGACTATAGAAAATATTATCCTCAATTCAAATACGCCAAAAGGCGTTTGCTTTTATGTAGTCAATGAAGTGTTTTCTTGCCTGGTAATTATTTTATGAACTACATCACGCCACGCAATCGTTTTCAAACCACTGTAAAAAAGTAAATTGGCTATAAAGGGATAGTCTGTGCGCTGAGAAAACAGACCTCATTAGAAGGGAATAGCGCAAAGATAAAATTAGCGTGGCGCATAGCCGCTTAAAAAATGGCTTCGCTTAAATGAATGTTATGAGGCAACAGTAGCATATATGAGCAATAAAAAAAACACCCTTGCGATGCATTGTAAGTTATTTCACAGCCTGACGGTTGCGAAGGTGGCGATTTTATCAAAAATGTTTTTTTCGGAAAAAGATATTTCATTTACTACTAAATTTTCTGAGTGGCTAAAACCGCCAATTTCTTTTAGGTGCTGTTGTGGGAAGGGCAATTCTCAGCTAATATATTTTTCGGTATTTAATAATAGTGTCTGAAATTACATACAGGAACCACAAGGATACAACAGTTAAATATACATCAAGGTCATTCCGCAGAAAACAACACATATAAGAGAACAAAGCCTTCTCAAACGCCTTGCTATGTATGAATGAAAAAAAATCTACATCTAAGTACCACGATAATCGTATAAGTACGTAAGGCAAAAAGAATATAAAATGTAAAAACAAGAAAAGAATGTATGGAATTAAGAAGTTTTGATCCCATCCTTTTTTAAACATAACGCATTGTGTTTGAATTCTGTTTTCGCACAATAGAATTATTATAGATG
>Ga0315900_10005543_pt1 | contig 17308 bp, 17 predicted proteins | sample LakEriMetagenome_FD_203521 | JGI IMG/M metagenome (GOLD analysis project Ga0315900, IMG submission 203521) | Freshwater fungal communities from buoy surface, Lake Erie, Ohio, United States - Buoy 12 MA114 | ecosystem: Environmental > Aquatic > Freshwater > Lake > Lake biofilm | place: USA: Lake... | reverse complement strand
AAGCATTACGTGGTAAATTAAATTCTGTAAAATTTGATATTGCCATAATTAGTAATTTGTGTAACCAATACTATTTAATGCACCAGACATTGTGAATGATGGTGTATTCAATCCGGGTATTGAAAATATGATTTCTATATTGTATTCTAAATTATCATACATCGGATATACATTAACATTGAGAAGTGTTATTCTAGGTTCAAAGAGAGTTAATTTTGATCTGATTGTACCAGCTATATCCATAGCACGCAATTCACTTAATGGATCAAATAAAAATTGTTTTAAGTTTAAACCGAAGGTTGGATTTAATATTTTCTCACCAGGAACTGTATTAAAAATGTTTCTAATGGAATTTTTAATTGCATTCAAATCATAATCCAAAATTAGATCATTAATTTCCGGAATTTGTTTGAAATTATCTTTGATCAAATATTTTTTTTGTAAATCTAAACGCAGATCAGCATAAGTGAATGCATTATTTTGAACGCGTGGTTCAGGTAATCCACTTATTTTAATTGACGCCATAAAAATATTTAACAATTAAGTAAATAATAGCATGAAGAAGAAGTTTCATGCCATTTTTGAAGCAGCATTGACCCGATATTCCCGTGGTGGATTTTTAGTAGGTGACTATGTTAAGTTTGCTAAAAATTTTAAGACCAATGATGCTTATAAAATGCTAGGAAGTAACATCAAGCAATTGCTTGATGAAATGGAATCTTCAAAATTACATCTTCGTGTTGTTGGTATTGTTGATAACAACACACCTAGGTATCCTGGAAATCCCGATACTATGACAGGTGATGTTACTTTAGATATTGCATTAGATAATGGCGGTGGTCGTTATACCCACTATACGAAGATTCCCGCCTGTTGTGTTGAACAAATGCAAACAGATGGCATTAATTATCCTGCATTTGACTCTTCTTTAGTAAGACCAAATGGAACACAAATTAAACCATTAGAGTATTCTGTGAAAGAAACAGAATCATTCAAGGCTGATAGAGGAGAAGGTAAGACAACCTCTATTGATCATAAATTACCTACACAAAATGTTAAGATACCAGCACAGCAACCAACTACTGCGAGGTATCTTAAGAGCTTCCAAGAACTATAATTTTGCAATTTGCAAGATTAATGCAAAGAAATTGATCTCCTGATCAACAACAAATGCATGTCTATACATGTATTCTGTTATAACTAAAATAGTTTCAGCTTTCTTTGGTTCATTCTGCCAAGAATAAACATACTGAACCATATTTTTCATGAGATTATGGTAGTCTGATTGAAAGGTACTTTCATTTTGAATATAAAACTTTCTGCATTCAAAAGGATTTTCCTTAATCTTATCAAAGACTTCTTTTACAAATTCATTCTGCGTTGCTTGATTGACAATACTCAGTGTACCAGAAATAGAATTCTTTTGCAATTCATTGATGATCTTTCTGAAATCAGGAAAGTTGTGCTTTACTAATTCAACAAATAATGGTTTTTGTTCTTCTGGTACTACAATAGACTCCTTTTTAAGAATACCGAAGCAATGTTTAATGACGTCTTGAATATTGTGATTGAAATTCAAACTAACACACCGTGATTGAACTGCGGGAATGATCTTATGTTTATAATTAGCTGTGAGAATAAACCGTGTATTAGCAGCATATTCTTCCATAACATTGCGCAAAGCACGCTGTGAATCAGCTGAGGACCCATCAATTTCATCCAAAATAACTACTTTAATATCACCGGTTAACGATCTAGTTTGTGCAAATGAAATTACTTTGGTTCTAATAGTATCAATGCCATTTTCATCTGAAGCATTAATATAAAGGTAATCACACTCGAGAATATTATTGACTATCATCTTAGCTAAAGTAGTCTTACCTTGACCTGGTGATGAAATAAGAAGAAGATTAGAGATTTCTTTTTTTGTCTTGTATGATTCAATAACCTTCCTGGTGTCAAGAGGAAGAACAATATCATCTAATGTCTTGGGTCTATACTTCTCAACCCAAATATTATCAAAATTCATAATAATTATTTTCCAGAAGAACCAAATCCCTTAGCACCACGACTTGTTTCCGATACAGAATCAGTCCAACCAGCTTCCATAGATACTAATGGATAGATAACTAACTGCGCACATCGATCACCTTTCTTTACTGTGTAATCTGCGTCTGAATGATTGAATAATTTGACTCCCAAATCACCACGATATGGATTATCAATAATTCCATTGAATGCTGTGATGTTATTTTTAAATGCTAAACCGGATCGACTTTCAATGCGAATCCAGAATTCTGGTGATAGATAAGCTAATGTCAAACCAACAGGAACAACAGCTGATCCCCTAGCTGGAATAACTGTTTCTTCTACTGCAGTCATATCATATCCACTATCACCAATTGAAGGATCTGCATTATTTTTCTTTGGCAATACTGCGTCTTCATGAGTCTTTAAGAATTTAATCATACAACAATTATAGGTGATGCTTCATAAATTATCAATAAATATTTTTTATGCCAGAAGATGATTCATTAGACTCTGTAGATTCACTCATTAATCAACTAAAATCTATTCCTAAAGCGACGAGAGAAGTAGATCAAGTAGAAGATGCCCTAACAAAAGAAAATCTCGAGGAATTTATTTTAAAACATACTGGCAATTTAGTCAAGCAAGCTTCAGAATCTGTTACATTAGTCAGAGACTATGTCGAAGCCGCGCCCAATGCTGAAGAAGTTACTGCTTTGGCTGAATTGATTAAAGCCACTTCATCAGCCGTAGAAAGTTTGAATCGTATTCTAATTACAGACAAGAAAACTAGTACTGCTATTAAGATTAAAGAAATGGATAATAAGAGCAGACAAAAGGAATTAGATGCTGTTGTAGGATTGAAATTAAGATCTACTCGAGAAGAACTAATGAAACAATTAATAAATGCTACTGTAATTGAAAATACTCCTGAGTTGACTAATGATTAGATTATTTTAATTTCTTTTATCTGCTTCAATAACGCCTATATTGTATGAACCTTTGACTTTAGCCATTGTGTTGGCGTCAAAATATCTTGCGCCCACACCTTGATTATTTATAAATGGTGATTTATATTGTATTAATTGCCTTTCCCAAATACGTACACCTATTTTTGTATTAAAGTCAATATCTCTTAATTCTTGATCAGTAAAATTTCGTTTTGTATCACCATAGCGCAAACCATCATCATAGCTAATTTGAAATATGCCCATAGAACCTTTTATACCAGTAGAAAATTGCCCTAAGGTTGTATCTCCTGGATTATAAGATGATTCAGCATATGCCATTCTTAGGAAGAAATTTTTCCATTCCTCTTTAGTACCATTTACCACACCATATTCTGCAGCAGTATTTTTTACGTCATCAGATAATTTGTCAAAATCATTTACTAAAGGTGAATTTTCGAGATATTGATCTAGCGCAGCAGAAATTTTTGCTTTATTGTTTATTTCTGATTGGGTTAATGCAGATTTTTTCCAACGATTTTTGATGCTTTCGTCGTTCAATTTCACAGTACTATTAGGACCTTCTCTCATTCCAAAACTACGACCTTTATAAAAATCAGCGGTATTTCCATTTACATATACTTTAACAATTGCTTCTTGATATTCACCATTAACAGCTTCTAACGTTTTTATTCCTATTTTTTTATCAATAGGTTTTGCGATGTTCATATCTGGATTGAATGGATTATATCGAGACATATAATCTACAACGCGAAAACAATCACCCAACAACATTCTATTATTAGAAACGCTTTTTGAATAGGCTTCCATTGTACTTTGAAACAACGATGGGCTTGTAGCTCCTATATATACGGCACCTTTATCATCGGGCGCAAATGCTTTTTGTCCTAACTTTTCTAGATTGTAGTTAGATACAAAGTTATGCATAGCAGACTTTGCCTTATCCATAAAAGTCTTCATGCTCGTATAAGCTTCAGTAGTGGCGTCTATTAAAGCAGAAGGGATCTTATTTACTTTTTCTAAAGATAATCCCGTAGGTGGTGGTGAATTTATATCTGTATCTTGTGGTGGTGAATTATAGATAGAATTAATTGCACTATAATCATAAATTGAACCCACCCTTTGTGATAAGTTCTTAAAATAATTACATGCAGATTCGCACTGATTCATTAAGTCAGCTATTTTTTGCAAGAAATCTTTATCATTATCAATTGATATTGATCTAGTAAAATTGCGTTTGGGGTCTGGAGTTTTTACTCTCTCTGAAAGATTTTCTGTTTTCTTAAAAGTAGATTCTACCTCACGTTTCAACACCTCTTTTACATCATCTGGTAATTGGTCTATTTTTTTTCTATAAAAAACCAAATGTTCTGTTGTTAATGAAGGCGCATCTAATAAGAAATTTTTCATAAAATCCCTTGATGCGGCTAGGGTATCTGGGTCTGTAGCAATTTTTTTCCATAGATACGCTAAATTTATTTCTATGGGAAAATCTTCAACTGTTTGACATAAGTCTGTATTGTCTCTCAAAAAATCCGGACTATCACCTATTGCAATAGACTCAATATATTCTGGAAATCCTGTTTTTACTATCATAATTTTAGTAAATTATCTAATGTATCAAGTGTGCTATTAGTTTGATTTGCAATTAATAATTTATATGGTTTAATTGTTTCTATTTTATTAAAATAAGTATTTTCAGCAAATATATGTTTTACAGTAGTGACTAAATGTCTTCCTAAATTATTTAAATCAAAATTCTTATCATCTTCTATTTGATCAAATTTTAATACATCAACAAATGTAGCTGCCTTTCTCGCAGTAGACCCTTTGCATTTAAACATATATGTATAATTTAAATTCAAAAGATTTGTTAACTTTCTAATTTCAAATTGTTTTTCGTTCATTTCCGGTGGCAAGGAAGAAGTTACTGTCTTCCAAGCATTTGCCATGTGCCCATTACTCTGAGGCATGTAAAAATTTTGTTGAAGTTTATAATTATTAAAAAGATCTTTAAATGGTTCTACGAATGACTTGTTGTATCGTTCTATTATAGAATTTGGTGCTAGCGCAGTTGTATTATAAAGGAAAGCACCATGACTTCTTGAATAACCAGAAATACCCTCTTTTGTAAAGAAATTTAAGACTAATGATGCATCAGGGGTCTCTCTATAGAATTCCAATATTTGAGAGTTTTTACCAGCTTCTCCCAACAACACATATTCGCCCCATTTTCTCGAAAAATGTAAATAATTTATATTTGAATTATGCGCTTCTTGTTCTTCTACAGTAGCTTGTCTTCCAAAATGCAATTCATCCTTGCAAAATAAATCATTATTTGAAAATAATGTATTATAAGAAATTAAGTAAAACTTTTTTTGCGTTCTATCATATCTTAATATGCAAGGACTATCATTATGAGTATGATATTGCATTATATAATTAATAACAGATATGTTGGGGATGGCTCCGTGAGGCGTAATGTTTATATTAATGCATTTTGTATCTTCAAAAAATTCAACACCATCCTTATCTTTAATGAATAAATTGCCGTCCATTTCTGTATAAATACTTTTTAATATAGATTTTATCCAAGAACCGGTTGGCTTTGCATTGCCTTGGTTTGTGTTGAGGTACGAAAATCCCCCCACTGAATTTTGTACTCCTACTATATCAAAAAATGTTTCAGATAATTTGTATTCTTTAGCTTCTACCAATTTTAGTCGTTTGCATATAGCATTTCCATAATTTATATCTTCACAAGCTGCTATAATAAATTCAAATTTTAATACAAAATCATCATTTGTAAGAGGCAATACTGCGTTGTGATCTGCTGCGGGTAAAATTGTCAATATCAACAAATCTCTCCCATTACCCAGGTAATTATATTCTTTATCAAAAAAGTTTAAATTATTATTAACAATAATTTCCGCTGTGTGAAAAGGATGATATATGTTGTCAACTATTTCTATATAACGAAAGGCATTACCTTTCATCATCACCGTATTTCCGCTATTATCTAATGATGTAAATGTAGCACAAACCAAATAATCATCACCATTATATTGATACTTAAATAATTCTGGTTTATCACCTATATAATCAGAAATTGCCATACTATTCTCTATTCTTTAATGATGCCAATACTGTACTGAGATATTCTTTTTTTATAATTTTAATTACAGATCCGGGAGACAGTAGTTTTAACGAATTTTGAATATCATTACATAATAAAATTAACCACCACAAATGTATAGTACCATATACTTGATAGCTTATAGTTGTTAATGGCAATAAATCAGGGACATTAAAATAATCAAATACACCATCATCTATATTATTTGGTAAATTAATTTTTTTACCAATATTATAAAAATAATACATATCACCATTTTCATTTGTATCTTTATACATATTGAAAATGTTTTCGTAATATTCGTCTGGATGTGATAAATTTATTTGTTCCATAATTATGGTCTTCTTAAATATGTTGCAACATCTTCTATAGATGACGTATCTTTTGCTGGGCTAAACGGTTTTTTTGAAATCGGTGCGTTCGTGGGGGTCATATTTTCTCTCCATGTTTCTCTAGGAGTAAAATCACCTTCTTTTATCGCCTCTTTGAATTCAGATTTTATTTCAGACTTTGCTAAGCTTCTGCCTGGCGGCGGTACGTATTTGCCGGCCATGTTCATAGCTTCTGTAAACATATTCACATCATATTTAATTAATGATTTAAATGTAATACTTACATTATAAGCTTCGGGATATATATCATTTCCATAAAGTTTTTTAGTACCCAGATGATCAACTTTATAATCGGATACAAAGCAAAGTGGAAAATTTGCCTTGCCTGGTATATAGATATCGTATATGCGCGAAGGATCTACAGCAAGGAGATCTTTTCTATGTGCCATATTATTAAGACCAAATAATTTGACAAAATTTATATTTTTTTGTGTCTCATAACTATCTACAATATTATAAAGAGGAAAATTTATCGTAACCGTTGGTTCATCTGTATCAAAATTATAAAATTGGGGTGCTTGGATGAATGCACCCGGTGATAATAAAGCAGGTAAAGAAGAAAACTTTTTTAAATTAGAAACAGCATCTTTTGTATCTAAATTGAATATCAATCCGTCAAATTGAAGATATTCATTTCCTTCTGTAAAATTATTAGATAAATTTAAAAATTCATCATCCATATATGGAAAAATAAATTGATTACCTGTTTTAGACACCGAATATAGATGTTGATATAATTCTTTTAATTTAAATGATTGCCACGCATGGCCATCAGGTGCATTTGCTTTTGTAGCAGTACCAATTTTTTTTATAATTTCATCCGCTGCCCCAACACCTTTTTTAACAAGCTCACTAGATGCCGCTCGATCTAAGTATGTTTTTGCCCATTCTGGAGCTGCTACGTTTCCTAACCCCGAAATAGACACATTAGCTTTTATTAATTCTTTTGATAAAGAATACGCAGCTTTTAAATTTTGGATAATAGGCGAAGTTTCTATATTATATTCTGTAGCAATTAATTTGGGTATATGTTGCGCTACTATATTTTTATTTTCTGATAATGTCCAAATATAGTCTTGTAATATATTATATTTTTCAGTGATTTCTTTCTTTTGTATGGCGTCAATAGTTGCGGTTTTTGTATTTGATACATACGATTGCGGTGTGTCTGTCGGTAAGCGACCAGCCAGGCTATTAGCTATAATTCTATTTTTATCAGTATCTATATTTAGTTTTGCTGGTGTTGCAAAGGTATTTGCAATGGTTGTATTTAATAAATCATTGCTCATACTATTTTGCACCCTCCACTAAACTAGTTGATGAATTTACTGAATTAAAAAAATATTGTTTAGTATCAGATTTCTGCCGGACTATCGAAACACTATCATTCGTTATCGGCATCGGTACTGTATTTGGATTTTGAAATTTTGTATCTTTATTGGCTATAATCTTTAAAATTTCAAATTGGCTTTGCAAGAGAGCGTTTTGGGTTTTCCAATTTTCATCATCATTAGGAACATTAACACTGATTTCTGGAGTTTTGGTTTTTAATTCCGATTTTGGTGGCGTAACTTCCGGTATTTTTTCTGCGGGTTTTATTGGGCTGACATTTGCTGGTAGCTTATAACCTCGCAATGCTTTTTGTTTTTCTTGTTCTAACTTCTCGGCCTTTTCTAAATATATTTTTTTTGCATTTAATGAGGATCTGCCCTGAGCACTTTTTGCTGCCATATTAAGTTCTTTTATTTGTTTATCATAATATTCTTGTACTCCTTGTGGCGTATTTGGCAATTTCATTGATTCAATATCTTTTTTTACAAAACCAAATAAACTACCCACCCAATCAGTTACGCGTTTCACACCATTAACAACCCAATTAATTATCGAACCTAACATATCACCTATTCCAGATATCATCCATTTAATAATTCCATCTTGTTTATTAATTTCTAATTGTTGATTTTCTTCTTTTGTGCGGCCCCAGTCTCTCCATGCTTGTAATACACCCAATGCTATACTAATTGGAGTTCCTAATCCTGTACCAGAAGCTATCATACTACCTATTTCAATTAACACCCCCAAATAATCACCTTTTTTATATCTATCATAGGCAAAATAAGCCCCTATTACTGCTCCAATAAATGGTGCGCGCGCCAAAGCTTGTAATGTACCTTTACCGAGACCTTTGCCAAATCCTAAAAGTTTACCTAGAAACCCCCCTTTACCGGCTTTTAATAAATCTGCAGCTGCTTCTGAAGCTATGACTACTGATTTTTCTGCTTCTTTTATACCAAAAAACCCCTTTATTTTTGCAAATAAATTGGGAAATTTTTCACTTATAAATTTAAAGGGCCATTCGATTATTGTTTTAGTTTTTTCGACAATTATTTTTGATATATCATTAAATGAACGTCCGCCTAACAGCTTAATTTTAGCTAACAAATCAACTCCGCCCTGCCATGGTTGTATCTTATCAGTAAAAGTATGGGATAAAATTGCTATTAATGGACTAGCAAAAAATAACATCTTTGATATGCCTCGAACTATTTTAAATAAATCCCCGATAATGGGTATTTTCTCTATAAATTTAGTAATCCAACTTTTTTCAGTATTATCTTTATTTTGCTTTTTATTAGAATCTTTTTTATTATCTTTACCTTCATCAGTAGGCTTAAACAATTCATTTCTCTTACGATTTCTATCCGCATTTGTTTGCAAAAGTTCTGATCTGATCAATATTTTTTTAATATCATTCAATCTAGATGAAATGGCTGTAATTTTTAAAACTTTATTAAAAATTCTTGCCATGTTTGTATATTCATCTTCTTCAGCTTCATTAGGAGATTGAGCTTTATTCTTTACTTCGGTTGGTTCTACTATCTTTGTTTTTTGTGATAATAATTTTGATATTGATCTAACTTTTAATACTGAATCGAAAACTTTCGCTATATCAGCATATCTGCGTTTTTCGGGGCCAGTTAATGTTGTTGTTTTGCTATTTGATGTAGCCGGTGCTGATAAATTTTTGATATCATCCACAACAGCTTTAATGGATTCAAAGAGACTAGTCCATACCCCAAGTGATGCAGTTGTTTGATTAATGGCTTGAATAGCCGAGGCTGTATTTGCCATGGCATTAGCAGTCGTACGAGCATACTCTTCAATTACGTTCTTTAATGATTTATTTGTTTCATTTAAAGAACGTATTTCAGTCAAAAGACGCTGTGTAGGATCTTCTTTCGCCATTATAATTATTTAATGGGAAAGTATCTATACGAAGAGTCTAGCGTCTATTGTAAGTTTAGTGCCGTCTACTGTCAAATATTCGTCTTCTGGGTTCTTGAATTTATTTGAAATATAATTATTAAGTTGTGTTATGAGAGATGCCGGGAGTTGTTCTACAACCTTAACACGATCCTCAATTGATAAAATTGATAAATCTTGATCTAAATCACCTATATGAATGGATTTTATGTATTTTAAAATTTCAAATACATACATTTCACTTATAAAAGCCCCAATATCAATATTTTCTGACTTTTTAATTTTTGATAATTGTAATTTAGTAATAGTTTGATCTAAAGATAAGGCGGGTGCGGCAGCTTTTATTTTTAAAATTCCTTCTTCTACTAAAAAATCACTGAATGCATCTATTTCAAAATTAATTTTTTTATCTCTTAATGATTCGATGTCAATTTTTTTATCATCTAGATCTAGTGGTTGAGATGTAAATTTGTTTCTAAAAGCAATTGCAATAACAAGTCTGTCCTGTACTTTGTATTGATTTCTTTCTAAACTATTTTGTTCTATTATAGTGTTAAAAATAGCATTGAATTCAAGAATGTTGAATATTTCAGAAGATATGCCCGCTTTTAATATATCTTTTTGTTGATGTAATGATAGTGGCTTGAATGACACTTCTCTCTGTAAGGAAGGAATAAAAATTTTTATTACATCTTCATGATTAATTTCATTCAACTTACTTAAAATATCATTTATCCCCATAAAAATTATGTATTGCTATAATGATAATTTGCCCTGAGATTTCTTTTCAGCTTCTTCTTGTTTTTTAATTTCTTTATTTTGCAATGCAACATACATTCTGGCTTCATTATATGTCATCGACATAAAATGATCATAAGATATATGCAATTTTGTAATTAAATTGAATTGTAAATCATAAAAATTCATTAAATTATCACTGTATATATTCTTCAATAATTCAATTAATGAATTATTAAAAGGATTTATTTTAAAATCTTTAAATGATTCTACTATAGATAGGTTAAAAATATTTTGGCTTTCGATATATTCGGTATTTTCAATGATAAAATTTTTAATATCATTATATATGTGAGCAGGTATCATCTTATATAATGATTCTTTTTCAATATTAGTGAATGTATCTAGATCAATATCGTTGATTTTCTTTATACAAGATTGAATAATATCATTATAATTAGGAATTATTAATTTTTTCGGAATTCCTAATTCAAAATTTAAATTATCTATTTTTATGGTCTTATTAATATTTTTTAAATTCTGAATTTTTGTACAAATATCAGACAAATTATATTTAATATTTTTATTTTCTATGGAAAATTCAATTATATTGCCTATAGAGATAGATCGCATCTCTATTAAGATGCAAAATTTATCAAGATTTGTCAATGCATTAATATCTGCATCCGTATTTTCAGATATAATTAAATCAAAAAAATTAATTAGTTCTTCTAAATTTGAATTTTGAATAAATTTCAATATATCAATATAATAACAATTATTAATCTCTTTAATTTTTATTTTTTTATCGAGACTAGGTAGATCTAAAGTTGTATAAAAATTAGATTTTATCATTATACTAATTTATAATGATAGTAATTATAAATCCATGATACACTTTTTGCAACTATAGATTCTGAATCATATTGTAAATCAGAACCCGCTACTGTAAAAGGTGTGCAATCTATAAAGTTGTGTATTTTTCTAGCGGGTTTGTTCATCCCTTTAGTATATTGAACAACTTGTATATCTGCTTTGAGTGTAGGCATGCCGGGTATAGTAACATTTCCGCGATATCCACAGGCAATTATCCATGGTCTTATAAGACCGTCCACAATATCAACATTAGTCTCTAATAGTTTCATTGAAACTTCTCTCTTGCTTCCGGAAGACCTGTTTTTGATTACAGATGACTGTATAAAACAATTATCGCCATTCATACCCACAGTCTCCATGTCTAATGATTCACCAGGCAATTCTATTGATTGTGCAAAATAAAGGCCCAGACCATCTTCAGTAGCATTGGTTCTGGGCCCTAAAAACTTTTCGTAGTGTGAATATTTTACAGATTCTCTCAATTGAGAGTGATCTACTGATGCATATCTAGAAATTTCACTAAAAAAATCAAATAAACCTGCTTTAGGCGCGATTCTAACCACCCATTGTGTTTGTAATGGGACATCTAATTCCCATACAGATATATTACTGAGAAAATGTTCTCTGGGTGAATTAATGCTATCCGCCATTTATATTAGTTATGTCAAGAAAGCATTAATATTTGGGAATGCGTTTGAAATATTATTAATAGCGAACTGTCCGGGTCTCTTTTCCTCAAAGAAATGATAAGCAAATGTCACATCAAATGTCTTAACGCTGCCCGTGCCTTCAGCAATTTCATAAGCAATTTCACCTACATTACGAATAGAAGCACCGAATAGGGTATATTGCATTACTGGTTCAAGCTGTTTATCTAATTGAAGTAATTCAATATAGCTATCACGACCTGGTGTATTATAAGTTCCAGTACTAGTAGCATCATTGAACACAGCTCTAGATTCAGACATTAAGCGTTCTCTTAATAAAGAGTTAGCATCACAATAAAAAGTTAATGTAAAGGCTTCAGAATTGGGGTATGTTGCAATGGTAGGAATGTTAAAATTCATTCCCATATACTTTACTGCTTCATTTTCGATGTTCCTTCCGGGTAAAGTAGCTGTTTTAACATATACTAATTCTTCTTCACCCAAAAACATGGTACCAGTACGAATCATCATTACACGGAATAGATAATCACGCGCAAAGTCTGCAACTGCTGCCCTATCGTAAAAGCCTCTGATTGTTTGTATTGTGTCTGCCATATACTTATTTATGGTTTAATTATATTAGAGACGAGGACCACTAATCAATTCACTGAAACTTGCACCTGTTCTAGTAGCGATGAAGTTCACTAAGATGAATTCTGATGCTCTAACTGGCTTGATATAGATATCAACTACCAATTCATTATTATCAATAGTATCAGGTGTATTATTTCTCTTATCAGAAACGATCATGTAGTCAGCTACTCCTTGTGTGGATTTAGCAAAATTGAATATCGGATTCAATGTATTAACCAATCTTGTACGGGTAAATGTTGTATTAGGTTCAAATACAAAGTATTTGACGGTCTTCTTAGTAGCTTTTTCTAGATATAAAAACAACCTTCTTACGTTAATCCGATCGAATGCACTTGGTTGACGCTGCATTGTTTTCTGACCGAAGATAGTAATTCCATCTCCAGGGAAGAATGCTACAGGATTTACTGCAATTTTATATAATTGATCCCTTTCTTTTTGTTTTGGCGCAACTGCCAATTCAAGAACGTTGCGGACGCGGCCGCGAGTGAATCCTGCTGGTGCATACCATGGATAATAATTTGAGTCAGTGTTAACAAAGCTGCATGCTGCGAATGGAGAGAATGGTATCCAGATATTTAAACCAGCTACAGGATCATATACCTTAGCCCAGTTTCCATAAGTACATGAGTAATTTGAATTAGCTAACTCAAATAGGTGTCTAAGAGCAGTGTAAATGTCTTTTGAAAATGAATTGGATGCGTTAGGTAATACTTTACTGTTTTCACCCTTGACGAATATCTGTCTTAGTGGGTCAGCAATAAACATACAATCCTTTCTTGCTGAAGAACAGAAAGTATCAAACTTGGAATATATGGTATGATACAATGCTCTTAAATCTTGTGAACTATCAACTGGCGATTGATATTCACCGGTTGTCTTTAGTAAAGATAATCCAGTAAGGAAATTATCTGATACAACAGTGTCATCAAAGTAGGTTACTTGATTAGCACAGCATGTAGTATAGATAGTACCCAAACCACCTTCAACAACCAAATCCAAATCAAATAATTCGTCATTTTCTACTTTATATAGAGCATTTTCAATCTTTGTGGGCAAATTGCCGATATCTTTTGTTTTTACATTTAGATTTGTATAAGCTCCTGTTGGGTACAATGCATCAACATAACCTAATTGTGACGACAATGAAACATAATCATGATAATAACCACCAAAACGCGTACCTGTTGCTACATTTCCTGCTAGAGCTTTGATGGCTGATCTTGTATATAATCTAACTTTCTTTCTCGGGACACCAGTTGAATCCAACCACGTATCGCCACCTCTATTGGTAATGTTGTCATTTACGATTATTTTTATGTTTCTGCTTTCTTTTTGTGGTGCAGAAATGAAATAAGACACTGCTTCACCGCCATTTACGTCTTGAATTTTTCTGTTGAAGTCAAGAGAACCAATATGATTACGTTCTAAAACGTAATCCATTTTAATCGCATCGGGTGTATAAATTGACCTTCTTAATTTATAGAGACTAATTGAAAGTGTATCATCAAATTTCTCTGATGTAGAATCCGCGAAGTTATAAAAGGTTCTTTCGAGATTGTATGAAATATTGGAATCATCTCTCGAAATACCAGCGTCTGATCCGCCCGATAATGAGAAATTTAATCGTTCTTCGGGAATTTCTGTGAACCCATCACCATACAATCCTGTACTTGGCGCAGCTTGAGTAACTGTATATGCATGTAAGATACTATCATGGTCAGTTGTAGGCTCGGCATTTGTATTATCTGTTATAGCGGCATAGAAACCTTCAGCTTGTGCTTCTGTTACTGTCTGGCCTTTATTTAAAATAATCAAACCAGCCTTACCAAAATCAGCAATTGTATTAATATTTGACAAAGCATCTGAAGTACTAGACCAATTAAATCCAGTACCTTCAATTACACTGTTATATTGATCTAATGTCAATTCGAAAAATTTAGGTGCACCTAGCACATAAGTACCAGCTGAAACACTAATATTATTCGTTACAGAAACATCAGCCCCCGAAACGAATGTATTTGTTATGGTATCTACAGCTTCAACTGAAGTAGCTGGATTTCCGAACATACCAACTACAAGTTTTAATTTATACAAGCTAAAATCGTCTAAAACAGATAAATCTTTGTTATAAAAAGATAAACCAGAGCTTGTTAATGTAATGATTTGAGCACTGCTAAACTCGGGTTCTACAATATTTGTAATTTGATCCAGATCATAACCACTATCGGAAAAATCAAATGCACTAGCAGCAATTGATTTAGAAGCACGCCAGACTAAAGAATCTGTTTCTTCTAAGGTAACCAACGGATAAACAAGTGCACCAAAAGAAGAACCATATCCGTAACCGGCACCTGAACCATAGGGTAATCTATTTACATATAAATTGGCGTTAGAATCCGTAACAATCTGCTTTGCAGAGTGATAAAAATAACGTTCCGCGGGTGTTACTGGTGCACCGTAAATTTGTTCTAGTTCTTGCACAGAAGTAATTTGCAATACTTCATCTGTGGGCCCTCTTTGTGCAAATCCGGCTAAAAATACATTTGTTCCTGTTGGTTGAAAGGCAACTTGTGACAAGTCAATTTCACGAATTTCAACACCAGGTGACTGAATAGTTCTCATATAGGACTTATTTATACTTTTTTTGAGTCCTTTTTTATACTAACACACAATATAGTTCTGAGAATGCAAATGTAAATGAAGATTCTAATTCATTAGATTGTCTATAGCTATAATTTATGCCATCTAATGTTGTGGGGAATGCATTTTTATACATCCACTTGATAACATCATTATTAAATTCGTCTTTTCCTACCACAGTAATATCTGTACTATACTCACCTAAAGTACCATTTATTTCACCTACGTTGTTACATCTCAGAGAAGTTCCATAGGTCCCCTCTTGTGCTTCCCGCAAAGCATTGAGCCATGTATATATGACCCAATAATTGTTAAACATATTGTCAACAGTAAAGTTTACCTTCAGTGGGTCATACTTTGGATGTGTATGTGATGTGATACTAAACGGTGAACCACTGTAATTTAGGTCAATAGAAGGCACCAATATAGGAGGTACAATAGCACCATAAATGGAAAACGCCATAGTATCCAGTGATATTGAGGTATTTTTTCTTTCAAACCTCTTATTAAGATTCCTCAAGATGGGAGGAATGTCAAAAAACATCTGAAACTTATCTCCTAATGCTTTGTTTAGGATAGCTTGGTCATTAGAAGTGGTGTGATTACCTATCATATCTATTCAATTGGTTGGGATTCTTCAGGTTTTACCCAATTTTTAGGTAAAAGAAAATTAGCTCTACTGAATTCCAATCGGTCAATGAATTTCACACCATTCTGATCCTGATCAAATGCAACATATCCTTCGGGGTTAGTTACTTTGATGTCACCATTTGGCATGACTAAGAATGTACCCATTACTGCACCTTGCATGATAGAGTTATATTTTTGTATAAAAATATCTTTAATTTGTTTGACATCTCGGATAAAATTCATAAGATGTAAAACGGTATCTGCATGTCTCTCTAAGAGGCGCATCATTTCATTCTTAGCAGCAATTTTAGGTTCCTTTCTTTTAACCTTTTCAATTTCGACGTCTAGTCTATTACCTACCCATAACACAAATTCGTTTAATGAATAACGAAGGTCTGTTAAAAATTCCCCTTCTTTGATTTTTGTGTTAATAAAAATATTCAAAAGATCAGCAACCTTGCCATCAATAAAGGAGAAATTTATTAAATTGATATGTGATTCAGCATTTTGTAATGTTCTTCTAACAAAATTTGTTTCTTCTTCTGTTAAACTGATGGTACCAGCTTTATTTTCAAATAATGCATCTATAATAAAAGCTGTTTTTGATTTAAGATGTTCTGCGGAGACACCAAATTTTTTATTTACAAAGCGCTGTTTGCCTTCTTCATCTATAGAGGGGTCATATTTTGTATGGAATGCAACGCCAATTTGATATTTTGCAATGTCTTTAGCTTCTTGTGAATCTTCTGGAAATGTATATAAAATGGTATTTGGCCTGAATCCAATATAATTTTTACCAGAGATGACATATTTTTGAACTAATCCAGGCCAAAATAACAGATCACCTTGATATACACCGTCAAAGTTAACTCCCTTTAATGAATTGAATGCATAAATTAATTTTTCTATTAATCCAGGTGCTTCACCATGATTCTTTTTTATATCCGCAACACTATAAGATAGAAGAGGCTCTGCATTGAATGCGCTCTTTGTTGATATAAAAAACTTTCCGTATGAGTCTCTACCGCAAATAATGGCCGGTGCACCATCAATCTTAACAGTCATGTTAATTTTTCTGTCTGTATTGCTCTTTAACATGTCAAGTAATACGGAAATATATTGCAATGTTTTTATGGCACCTTCTTTTCCTTTCTTCAATACTAATTCATCTAGATGGGTGAGATGCTTATTAGTAGCATCCGCGTTTTCCATTAAGATAAAATAATCTTTAAAGCTCTTCATGCTTCTATTTATCATAGTAGTGGCTTCCATCCAGATTGCATTAAATCATTTAAATCAGTATCAAAACCAAATCCATTTCCGATAAATGTAGGA
>Ga0315900_10005537_pt1 | contig 17312 bp, 23 predicted proteins | sample LakEriMetagenome_FD_203521 | JGI IMG/M metagenome (GOLD analysis project Ga0315900, IMG submission 203521) | Freshwater fungal communities from buoy surface, Lake Erie, Ohio, United States - Buoy 12 MA114 | ecosystem: Environmental > Aquatic > Freshwater > Lake > Lake biofilm | place: USA: Lake... | reverse complement strand
CGCGGTCAGATCTTCGTGGGCTTTCTCGACCGTCATCTCAATCGCGTGGATGCGGTCGGCTAGTTCTTGGTAAGTCACTTCCCATTCTCCTAGTTGACACTTCGTATCGGCGCGGTCTAACTGTGCGTCGACAACCGACAGTTAGCAACTCACAAAACGGTGTCAAGGAGAAAAAAGATGTTCGAACGTGATGCAAGCAAGGTCCGCGAGGCCGTAGATCGCGTCGGCAAGGAGGTCGCGGGCGGAAGCATTCGCACGCTGGCCGGAATGCTCGACGTGTCCACGCAGGCGATCTACAAGTGGATCCTCCACGGTGTGCCGACCAAGCGCGCTCTCCAGATGTCGATCTGGACCAAGGGCAAAGTGCAGTGGTACGAGCTAGTGCCAGAGGTGCTGGAAGAACTGCGCAACCCGCCGAAGGGAGACGACAAGTGAAGAACTACAACAATCTGATCGACGCGCTGGAACAGCGCGCAGAAGATCTCTCGGACAGGGGCCACAGCGTCGGCCTTGACGTTGTGTTGCTCGAGGACGCAGCCGACGCCATCAAGGTGTTGAGCGGCCAGCGGCACCTCGACCGCCTCTTGTCGAACGGCACCGCCGACCGCCTCGTTGAAACCCTCGACCGTCTGCTGTTCGTCCAGAACGTAATCGATTCCGACCCAGATGTTTCCGTTCAGTGGATATATACCGAGATCGCGTCGCTGTTGTCGGGAGGAAAAGCATGACGCTCAAGAGCGAGATGGATCGGATCCTCGCCGAGGATCGCCAAGCGCAGGAGCGCGCGCGCTGGGGCATGGACGACACCGTCAACTCGCCAGCGCACTACCGCCAGGGTGGTATCGAATGTATCGACGCCATCGAAGCTGCGTTGACGGCTGAAGAGTTCCGTGGCTACTGCAAGGGCAACGCGCTCAAGTACATCTGGCGTGAGCGCCACAAGGGGCAGAACGAATCGCTCCGCAAGGCCCGCTGGTACATCAACCGCGCACTCGGTGAGTGACAAAGAAAAGGCCCCGCGGGTTAGGCGGGGCCTAGTAGGGAGTGTGGGAGTGACGAGTTCTTCATACATGAAACAGAGTGGATTGCAACTGGCTGCTGTGGGCTACCGTGTATTGCCCATCCGCGTCGGCCACAAGGCACCCGCTATCAGCGACTGGCAGAACAGCCACGCGGACGAGGCCATCGTGCGCGGCTGGATCGAGAAGTACCCCGACGCGGGCGTCGGCATCATCACCGAACACACGCCAGCCATCGACATCGACTGCCTCGACAAGGACATCGGCTACAAGCTGATCAAGTGGGTCGAGAACAATCTCGGCAAGGCACCGCTGCGGATCGGGCGCAAGCCGAAGGCGCTGATGGTGTTCCGCACCGACGAGCCGTTCGGCAAGATCCGGTCGAACGAGTACGTCGACTTCCTCGGCAACAAGAACGCGGTCGAGGTGCTGGCCAAGGGGCAGCAGTTCGTGGCCTACGCGACGCACCCCGACACCGGGCAGCCGTACACCTGGCCGAAGAAGTCGCTGGTCGATATCCGCCACGCCGATCTGCCGGTGCTTACCCGTGAGCAGGCAGAGGAGTTCGTTGCCTATTTCGAGAGCATCGTCCCAAGCGACTGGGAACTGTCGCGCAGGGGTGTGTCAGTGACACATAGCGAAGAGGACGAGCTGCTGACGCTGCGCCCCAAGCTGGGCCGCACGATTGACGAGATCGCCAGCTGGCTCGACACGGTCAAGAACGACGACTGGCACTACGACGACTGGATCAAGATGGGCATGGCCATCCATCACGAAACGGATGGCTCGCCAGAAGGGTTCCGCTTGTGGGACGACTGGTCTGCCCAGAGCGACAAGTACGTTCACGGCTCTTGCGGCAAGCACTGGCGCTCGTTCGGCCGCAACACCAGCGTCGCCCCGGTCACCGCCGCCTTCATCGAGGGCAAGGCCAAGAAGGTCGAGCGCGAGGAGCGCAAGAAGGGCCTCGTCGACCAGCTGGTGCAAGACCTGGTGTTCGTTCAGGTCGGCGGTAAGGCGCGCGTGATCCGTGAAGACGAACTGCAAGAGGGCCTCGACCTGTACGGCGTTGAGGATCTGACCAAGGAGTTCGCCAACCAGTGCATCCCGATTGAGGTCGAGAAGAAGAACGGCGACGTGGTCACCGAGAAGGTCAACCCGATCAAGCTCTGGCTCACGCACCCCGAACGCCGCACGGCGCGCGGCATGGTGTTCCTGCCCGAAGGCCAGAAGGTCGGCTACTACAACCTGTGGCGCGGGTTCTCCTGCGAGGCGGAAGAGGGCGACGTGGGCCAGTGGCTCGACTACGTCCATGAGGTTGTCGCCGATGGCAACGACGCCATCGCGCAGTACGTGATCGGCTGGGCGGCGCAGCTGGTGCAGGAGCCGATGACCAAGCCCGGCGTGGCGATGATCCTGCGCGGCCTCAAAGGCACCGGCAAGTCGAAGTTCGGCCAGCTGATCGGCAAGCTGTTCGTCGACCACTACAAGACGATCAGCCGCCAGGACCACCTCGTCGGCAACTTCAACGCGCACCTCGAGTCGTGCCTGCTGCTGCAAGTCGAGGAAGGCTACTGGGCCGGATCGAAGGCGGCGGAAGGGGCGCTGAAGGATCTCGTCACCAACGACCGGATCATGGTCGAGCGCAAGGGCGTCGATGGCTACATGGCCCCGAACTATACCCGCCTGCTCTTCACCTCGAACGAGGAGTGGGTGGTGCCGGCCACGATGGACGAACGCCGCTGGGCCGTGTTCGACGTGGGCAGCAAGCACAAGGAAGACATCCCGTACTTCGCGGCGCTAGACGCCTGGTTCGACCGCGGCGGCAAGACGCATCTGCTGCACTACCTCAAGCACTTCGACCTGACCAAGGTGAACATCGCCAAGGCGCCGCAGACTAAAGCGCTCGAGGACCAGAAGCTGCGCGGCAGCGACTGCATCACCCGCTGGCTGTACGAGTGCTTGGCCGGCGGCGAGATCCGCGATGCGCGCACCGGCACGACGCTCGAGTTCGGCCAAGGTGAGATCAACAAGCACCTTGTCTACGAGGCCTACCGCAATTCCGCGCACAAGGTGTGGGAGCAGAAGTCCGAGCAGGCGTTCTGGGCCAGTATGGAGAAATACGCGGGCGTTATCAGCAATGTACGCCGGGTGCGGAACGAGACTGGTCGCCACCGCGTGGTCGACATCTCGCCGCTCGATCAGGCGCGCGAAGTTTTTTCGGCTGTCACACAACTAAGGGTTGACTGGCCGAAGAACATTTGCAACTAACAGGTCAGTTATCAACAGTGAGGAGTGAGTGAAGTGAACCGTGTTTCCTATCAGATCCGCACCGTGCGTGACACGCCAGTCTATGCGTACGACAGCCTGTTCCGCGCCAGGGAAGAGTGCTTGAAGGCCGAGCAGCGCATCGGCTGCAAGATGAAGATCGTCCGCGTGACGCAGATCGAGGAGGTGGTGGAATGAACCCGGCCCTGCGCCAGTGGCTGTTCGCCGAGTTCGGCTGGGACATTTACGAATGGTCGCCAGAGGATCTGCGGTTCTGATGGCTGGCCTTGGTGCTGCATTCCGGTCGAACCTGGCCCGTGCGATGCAAGCTCACCCCGACAAGCAGTGGGTGATTTGCCAGCGGGCCGGCTACAACCCTGGCTATGTTCGCCGGGTCGTGATCGGCGCCAAGCCGAACCCGACGTTGTATTTCGTTGAGTGTATGGCGGCGGCGTTAGGCGTCGATCCGCTGGAACTGTTGAAGGATTGAGAGAGTGCTGACAAGTGATCTGATTAACACCGCCGCCGATATGTTCAACGTCCACCCGCGTGACCTGGTTGGGCCGTACCGCTTCAAGTTCCTCATGCTGCCACGCTTCGCGCTGTACAAGGCGCTGCGCCTGCGCGGCTGGACCTACCCGCGCATCGGCCGCGCGCTGAACCGGGACCACAGCACGATCATCTACGGCGCAGAGCGGGCCGACTATTACGCAGAGCGCGATGCCGAATACGCGGCCAAGATCCGCCAGCTGGTCGAGTTGAAGTACGAGATCGAGCCGGAGGAACAGGCCGAAGCGGCCTAGTCCACGTCGACAGTCGGGCGCTGGCCAGTGATCAGCGCCTGACGCTTTGCTGCGAAGATGCGGTAAAGCAGGATCGCCCACTTGGGTGTGGGCCGATAGTCTTTTTCCCAGTTGATGATGGTCGTGCGGCAGATCCCGAACACCGCGCTGGCCTTCACCTGGCTCATGCCGGTGGCCAAGCGCAATGCGCGGGCTTCAGCGCCAGTGACTAGGTCAGGACGTTTGCCGGGGGCGCGGGACATGGGGCGTAGGTTTAGCGACGGGGGTGCCACTTGGCAACTCCCAGATTTTTCCGCTTCAGCCTGATCGAAAAATCGGTCGACTCGATTTTGATTTCAGAAAGTCAGTTTTCAGTTTTCGAATCGCTGGGACGTGGGTCTGCGGTTTTTCGCGCTTTGCAACCAGTATGGTTGACAGGCGCAGGGCGCAGGGCGCAGGGCGCAGGGCGCAGGGCGCAGGGCGCAGGGCGCAGGGCGCAGGGCGCAGGGCGCAGGGCGCAGGGCGCAGGGCGCAGGGCGCAGGGCGCAGGGCGCAGGGCGCAGGGCGCAGGGCGCGCGATTGCCTGCCTGGCGGTGGCCAGGGTGGCCAGGGTGGCCAGGGTGGCGCTGTCGCGCGATTGCTCACAGGGCGCGCCCTATTCGCCTGCCAGCTGTGCTAGCGCCAGGTGGAAAGCTTGCACGTCCGACAGCGCCGGATCCGCGCGGCGCAATTGCAGGGCGCGCGTATCGACTAGGTCGACAATGTGATAGGCACAGGCGCGGATTTCACGCTGTGAAAGCTTGCGGCCGCTAGTAGGGCGCGCGTTTCGATTGCCTGCCATAGGTGGCGGTTTCCTTTCATGTTGGCCTGTGGTGGCGCCACAGGCCTAGCAGCTGGCGCCTGGCCATAGGTGGCCAGCTGCTAGGCATAGGGCGCACAGCAAAACGCCCTGGCGGATTAGGCCAGGGCGTTTGCAGGCGATTAGGTTTTGTTGCTGGCCAGCAATTCCCGCACAGCGATTAGGCGCGCGCTTTCACGTAATGAATTGCCCCACGGGTGCAGGCAAAGCGCGCGTTCAACCGCGCGCAATTCGGATTTGCTGGCGCGCGCATAGGCGCGCTTTTCTTGATCGACTAGGCTGTCTGGCATTGGTTATCCTTTCAACTGTCGGTTGTAATTTAGCCCACAACAAAACCGCTCGTATCCTGGCGCGCTTTCCCTTTGGCATACAGCGCCACCACAGCGCCGCGCGGATCCAGGTGGCGGATATCGCTATCGTCCCCGTCGACCACAGGCAGGCCAAGGAATGTTTCGCCATTGGCCAGCATTGCGTCGACAATCGCGCGGTTTCGGAAAACCACAGCAATCCGTTCACCATTGGCCACAGCGCGCGCGACAAATGGCGCATATTCCGGCGCGCCGGAATAGCTAAACGTCAAATCATAATTCGCGGGGATATTCCGGCGGTTTGCGATTTTGGTGTAATCATAAAATTGCACAGCGGGAAACGCGTTGAAAATGTTCCCGTCGACAGCCCAAATGCCAGGCATGGCGATATTTTCCCAACGGATATCGCTAGTCCCGTTCAACCGGACAACCAATTTCCAGCCCTGGCGCTGTGCCTGTGCCTGGTAGGCGTCAATTTCCTTTGCCAGCTGTGCCATGAACAATTCGCGGTATTGCAGGAAATACAGCGTTTTGCGCAGGCGCGACAGCATGACATTAGACATCGCGCCGCGCCCTGCGGAAAACAGGCAGGGGCCAGCACAGCGCGCCAATTCCGCCATAGGGCAGAGCTGTGCGCCGGATCCGTTGGCTGGCATTAGGTACAGGATTGCGGTTTTCACCCCGTACCGTTCACCCTTTACCGTTTTCGCGTTTGTATCCAGGCCTAACAGTTTGTCGGGGAACCGCTGGAACAGCGACACATTGCGGCTGTCGCCTAAAATCTGTGCCTGCAATTCAGGCGCCAGGGCGGAAATGTCATAGGCCAGGGTGGTTTCGGTTTGCATGAGCATTGCTAGGTTTCCTTTCGGTTTTGGTTAATCGATTGCGCCGGCATTGATCATTGCCAGGCGCTCGCATTGCGTTTCGGATTTGCCGGCGCAATCTGTGGCAGGCGCGGCAATCCATAGCAGGATTGCCAGGGCGCCTAGCAGGGCCAGGGCAGCGCGCATCAGGCGACAATCCAACCGCACAGGCCATGCGCCTGGTGCAGGCGCATTGCTTTCCGCCATGCGGCCGTTTCGGTTTTGAACCGGCCGTATGTTTTGCCTGTGCGCGTATGCGTCAGAGTGAACATTGCTAGGTTTCCTTTGCTGTCTGTGCGCCCACAATACAACCAACGGTTGATAGGTCAATAGGCAATTGCGTTTTGCTTTATGGGGCGGCGCAGTGGCGATTGATAGCTAGGCGCCTGCCTGGCGACAGGGCGACAGGGCGACAGGGCGACAGGGCGACAGGGCGACAGGGCGACAGGGCGACAGGGCGACAGGGCGACAGGGCGACAGGGCGTTGTCACATGGCCCACAGCCACCCGCCTGCGCTTCGCGCTGTCGCTATCAAAACGCGCGCGACAAGCTCGAGCCTGCCTGGCAATCGGCAATGGTACAGCGATCAGTGTACCAAGCTAGGCCTAAGTGATTGAAACTAAAGCAACTACATCCCATGGTGTATGTCATGGGCAAACGTTCCCGCCCCTAAGTGCTTGATTTCATTGGGGAGGGGGAGGGGGAGGGGGTCTTCGCGCCGGCGCGTCGACGAACGGGGCTATGCCCCGTTACGCCACATCCCTTAAAGGCCGCCTTTTAGTTGCACGACGCTGGGGGCGGGGGTGGCCAGGGGGTGGACCGGATGGACCGGGGGTTTGCGCCTATTTTATGCGTAAGTATGCGCTGCTGGCCCAGATGGCCCGACCTCGAGGCGTTCTGGCCCAACCTTTTCGGCAAAGGTCGGTCCACTAAAAACGGCAGTTTTCTGCGGGGTTGAGAGGTGTTTTTTGCCTCTGGCCCAGATGGACCGGACTTTTTTGATTCAATCTGAAAAAAAAAAAATATACGTATATACACACAGGCCCAGCTGAAAAATCACACCCTGGCGACTTGAAAAAAGTCCGGTCCATCTGGGCCAGCCGGGCCAGAAGACGTAAAAATCAAGCTGCCACAGCGAGTTAGCGTCGGCCCGCCCACTGGCAAGGTCGGGCCAGAGCCGGGACAGGTCGGGCCAAAACGCCTTAACCCCTTGGTTTTTCGCTGGAAATGCCCGGTCCACACAGCGGACTTGCCCGAACCCCACCCCCGGCCTATACACTCAACCAATTCTCGCGAGGACAACGCCCAGTGGCCGATCCTGAAGACAGCATCCAGATCCTTCCGCCGGAAGAGCCAACGCCGATCAGCGTCCCGGCCCCGCGCCCACGTCGGATGCACCAATCTCCCGACCAGGTCGACAAGCGTGGCCAGGTCAACACCTTCCCGAAGGTGGATCTCGATGAGGTCGAGATCATGGCCAGCACCGGGATGACGACAAAGCAGATCGCGGAAGCCCTGGCGGTTCCGCCCAGCATCTTCGGTCGGATGGTGACGAACGACCCGTACATCCAAGAGGCGATTGACCGCGGCCAGTCGCGCGGGATCCGCATGGTCACCGACAGCCTCTTCCAGAACGCGATGAAGGGCAACGTGGCGGCGCAGATCTTCTACCTGAAGAACCGCGCCGCCTGGCAGGACAAGCAAGAGCTTGATCAGCGGCTACAGGTTGAAAGCAAGATGAGCTTTGAAGCAGCGGTCGAGGCCCTCAAGGCCGCTGGCATAGATCCGGGGAAGGTGTAGCAGTGGCCGACGACGACAACGTGATCCAGTTCCGGCCCCGCGCGGGTGAGGACGACACCCTCCCGGCCGACGTGCTGCTCGAGGACTGCATGGGTGAGTACGAGGAGGTGGTCATCCTCGGCGTCGACGCCACGGGGGAGATGGTGGTCAGCGGGAACATCTCGGACATCGCCCAGGTCTACGAGATGCTGTCGACGGCGGCGCAGAACATCGCCCTGGCCCACCTCGATATGATCTTCCGGGGGACGCAGCACTAGGGCTTGCGCGCTCTGGCTCAACCGCCTATAAGGCGGATCAACTGTCAGTTATTGCCCGCAGGAGCCGCCCGTGGCGAATGAAGTTTTCCTTCCGATTGCTACCGGGCGCATCGCCGCCAGCACCACCAGCGCCCGCATCGCCCTGCCCGCGAGTGCCAGCCACCTTCGGGTGGTCAACCCGACCGCGGCGATTGTCTGGGTCCAGCCGACCGACTCCAGCGGCGTCGCGGTGATCCCCGCCGCGGGTGCCTCCGGCACCGGCTGGCCGGTGGCGCCTACCAGCACCGAATCGTTCCGGCTCGATCCTTCGCAGCGCGCTACCCAGACCCACATCGCCGTGATCCTCTCGACCGGCACGGGTGATGTCTATGTGACGGCCGGCGAGGGCGCGTAAGTGAACCGGCTCCGCAACCGCTTGCGGACATCAACCGCGGGGACTTTCACGCCGCCCCCGCCGCCTGCGTCTGCCGACTTCCTCGTCACCAATGATGCTGAGTTCGCGACGGCCAACACCAACGCCACCGCTGGCCAGATTATCCAGTTGCAGGACAGCGGCACGTTTACCGCACTAACGCTGACCAATGCCACCGGGGTTACGGTGCGCGGGCAGACCAGCCAGGTTCCGGTTCTGCGTAGCCTGACCATCAATGGCGCGCAGAACGCGACCGTGACGGGCCTCAAGATACAGGCCAACTCGGTGCCTTCGCTATCGCCCAAGCTTATTGACCTTCGCGGCAACCTGTCCGGGCTGGTCATTGAAAACTGCTATATTCGCGGCGGCAATCCGTGGAACAGTTTTTCCGACTTTGACGTAACCACGACCGACACCAGCCGGATGGGAACGAATGGCGCGTGGAGCGCGACGAACCCTTATAGCGAAGAACTGTGGTATGGCATCGGCGCGGCTGGCTCGGGTGCGAATGCCCCGTCTGGCAGTTTCACGATCCGCAACAACACAGTCCTGGACGTAGCCAGCGGCATTAAGTTCGGCCTTGGCAATACCGCGCCGATCAATGCCAAGATTAATGGTAACCGCGTAGGGCGCTGTTATACTGACCTTATTTCAATGATTATCGGGTCAACTACCGGCGTAATCAACGGACTGGAAGTCTGCGGCAACGAACTTTTTGACTCTTTTTCGCAGTCTGAGGACAACCTAAACCCGCACTCGGATGCCATACAGATTACAATTGTTTCGGCTTACACCAACCCAATCCCGAATATCTTAATTGCTGGCAATATCTACTGGCACACGCCGGGTGGCCGTGGCTCTGCCCAGCGCATTTTTACAAACGGCTACTATGCTGGCTATCCGCTCGTTGCACCGATCATCGTGGATAACGTATTCTTGTCGCGGATGTCGTCACACGGCATCACATTGGAAAGCGGTAGCCCAGAAGGCGTGGCGTGGGGCTATATCCGCCGCAACATCATGCTGGCGAACCCGGTTAACAACGTCACCAACAACAACGAGTCCTACACCAACACGTTGACGGGATCGGGACCAAGTGTGCCGCTTGCCGCATCTATTGGGGTTTCAAACTCCGCATCTTACGGCAATGCGCCTAATTACATTGCCCTCAATACCTCGGAGGCTTTTCAAGCCTACTCAACCGACCGCTTGGTAGGCAATATCACCACGACCGGGCCAGCAACAACTGCGACCGCCTATCAGACCTGGCTGGATACCGACACCATCGGCGAATGGAGCGCGGTAACGAGCGCCGACACCGCACTGGCTGCGATGACCGCAAAAACTGCCTATGCGGCCAACAGGCCGATGACTGTAGGCGAGAGCGCCGACACATTTCGCAGCCGCTGGTCCGTAGCCGCCAATCGCCCTTGGTCCTCCATGCCAAGCTGGACCGATTGGGTCGATTTGACCGGGGTGACGGTTTCGACTGTGCAGACCTCGGAATGGGCTTACGTCCACGCCGGACAGCCCGGTGTGGATAGCCGCGCTATTTCGATCAGCGGCGGTGAGTATCGTATTGCTGATGACCGCGCCGGGACCAATGCGACGGCTTGGACCAGCACTGCCGGGACCATCACCAGCGGCAAGTATCTGCAAGTGCGCCAGACGGCCAGCGGCTCCGGCTCGGCCTCCACAACGCTGACGGTCACGATTGGCAGTGAAAGTATGGACTGGACGGTCACGACCGCTAGCTCTGCATCCTATCCTATTGTCAGTCTTGAGGGCACTACGCCCGACCTGTTCAGTATTGGCAGTTCGACCAACCTTGGCTCCGATGCCTATGTTGGGACGATTGCAATCATGCGCTTCAAGATGGCTTCTGCCCCGGCGGCAACCGTAAACTTCTTCGGCCCTTCTTCCAGTGCAGGCAACGTCCAAGTCTCCATCCGAACTTCGGGCAGGGTACGTGTTGAGCTTTATGGCCCAACGTCTGCGCTAATGGGGCGGTTCGAAACAGCGGTCAGCGTTTGCGACGGGAGTTATCACGACATTCTGTTCAGTTGGGACACTAGCGACACCAACACGACAACCGGACAATCTTGCTATCTCGACGGTTCCGCGAATGGCGCTAACGTTTCTTGGCCCGCATCGCCCACTTTGGTCGGTTATAGCGTCAGCAAAAACGCATATCGGTTCGGGGTTCCCGTTGCTGGCACGATGGAGGTTGGCGCGTTCTACCTCAACACCGTGGCCCGCGTTGACCTAACTGTGGCGGGCAACCGCGCCAAGTTCAACGCTGACCAGATCGGCAGCGACGGCTCTGGCCCAACTGGGTCGCAGCCGATCCACTTCCTTGTCGGCACCGTGGGCCAGTCGGGCGGATGGAACGACGCGGGCGGCATCAATCGCGGCTCGGGCGCCAAGTTCATCAAGGTCGGCTCTGCTGCGGCGGTCGATGTTTCCGGCAGCACCTGGGTTTAAAGGACAGACCTTTTGACAGAACTCCTGGACGAGAACTTCAAGCCGGATCTCGGCAAAGTTCTCAAGGACGCGAAGATCGAAGAAGCGGAACGTCTGGCGGCGGCCGACGAGGAGAAAGCTGTCGCGCTCGCCGAGGCGTTGAAGGTCATCCGCGAACACAAGCGCAAGCACAAGTTCGACTTCTTCACGCCGTACCCGTGGCAGATCCAGTTCTACGGCGCTGGCAAGACCTCGAAACAGCGGTTTCTGATGGCCGCCAACCGCGTCGGCAAGTCCTACAGCGCCTGCTACGAGATCGCCTGCCACCTCACTGGCAAATACCCCGACTGGTGGCCGGGGATCAAGTTCCACCGGCCGATCAACGCCTGGGCGCTGGGCGTCACGGGCGAGCAGATGCGCGACGTGCTGCAAAAGGAGCTTTTCGGCGTCCTGAACGGCCGTGTGTTCGACGGCGCCTACATCCTGCCCGACGAGATCCGCTCGATCACCCCAGCCGCCGGCACACCGCGCCTGGCGAAGGACGTTTTCGTCTACCACCAGAGCGGCGGCTACAGCTGCCTGTCGTTCAAGTCGTACAGCCAGGGCCAAGGGCCGCTGATGGGGTCGTCCATCGACATCGCGCTGATCGACGAGGAGCCAACCGACCCCGAAATCTACCCACAGGTGCTGACCCGCACGGCCACCGGCAATGACGGCAAGGGCGGCTACGTCCTGCTGACGGCTACGCCGGAAAACGGGATGACTGAGCTTGTCAGCCAGTTCATGGAGAGCCTCAAACCGGGGCAGTACCTCCAGAACGTGACCTGGGACGACGCGCCGCACCTCGACGAGGACACGAAGAGCCAGCTGCTGGCGGCGATCCCCGAGTATCAGCGCGAGATGCGGTCGAAAGGCATCCCGGTGCTGGGCGAAGGGATGGTCTACCCGGTGGCCGAAGAGGCGATCAAGTGCGACCCGTTTGAGATCCCCAACCACTTCCGCATCGTCGCCGCCATTGACTTCGGCATCGCGCACCCGACCGCCGTGGCCTGGATGGCGTATGACGCCGACCGCGACATCATGTACCTGACCGACGCCTACAAGCGCGCGGGCGAGATCCCGGCGGTCCACTCGGCGATGATCCGCGGCAAGGGCGCCGCGATCCCGTTGATATACCCGCACGATGGCGATAACACGGAAAAGGGCAGCGGTAACACGCTGGCCGATCTCTACCGCGAAGCGGGCCTGAACGTGGTCGGCCGCTTCACCAATCCCGATGGAACCAACTTCGTCGAGCCGGGGATCATGGAGATCCTCGAGCGAATGCGGACGGGCCGCTTCAAAGTTTTCGCTGATATCAAGGACTTCTTCGACGAGTTCCGCCGCTACCACCGCAAGAACGGCAAGATCGTGAAGGAACATGACGACCTTCTCGACGCCGTGCGATATGCGTCTTTGTCTGTGCAGCGGTTCGGCGTCAGCAAGGGAGAGCTACGTCTCCCAGAGGTGTACGGCAAACACGCCATTTCGTTGGCGCCAGACTATGACTTCTGAGGAGCGCGCAGAGTACGGGCGCCGCTGGCGCGCCGCTAACAAAGAGCGTTGCAAGCAGTACGAGGCCGCAAAGAAAGAAAAACCTTGGTTCAAGGAGTCTTGTAGGCGCCGCGTCAAGAAGCACTACGAAAAAACAGCCGAAGCGCAACGCGAGCGCGCCCGCCACTGGCACAAAGAGAACCCTGAAAAGTCTTTGGAACTTAGCGCGCGTCGTCGCGCCGCGCTCCAACAGCGCACCTCGCTGTTGACTCCCGCGATGGTGAAAGAAATCCAAGCACTCTACGCCGAGGCCAAGCGCCTCACAGAAGAAACAGAAATCCAGCATCACGTCGACCACATCGTGCCGCTGCGTGGCAAAACGTGTAGCGGACTGCACGTACCTGGCAACCTACGGGTGGTTCCGGCTCAACTGAACCTTTCCAAGGGCGCTAAGATCGACTATGAGTTGACGCCACACGCCTTTAAGCCGGAATACACCTGATGCCCGAAATCAAAACCGAAGAGCTTACTGAGGAAGAACTGCTGGCATTGCTCGAGCAAAATCTCGAGTCCGCGGACACCTACACCGAGTCGCTGATCGGCGAGCAGCGCGAGAAGGCGCATCGGTACTACTACGGCGAGCCGCTGGGCAATGAGATCAAGGGCCGCAGCCAGCACGTCAGTCGTGACGTGTTTGACGCTGTCGAGTCGACCAAGGCGCTGATGCTCGACACCTTCACCGCCGACCGGCGCGTGGTCGAGTTCATGCCGCAGACCAACCAGGACGTGGAGAAGGCGCGGCAGGCGACGGCTTGGGTCAACTACCTGTTTTACCGGCAGAACGAGGGCTACCAGATCCTCCACGACACCGTTCACGACGGCCTGGTGGCGAAACTGGGTGTAGTGAAGCGGTGGTGGGACAGCCGCGTCACCTACACCGAAGAGCGGTTCGCCGGCCTGTCGGAGCCTGAGTTTGTCGGCCTGGCGTCCCAGCCCGATGTCGAGATCACCGAGATTGAACAAGAAACCCTGCAAGAGGCGGTGGTCGATCCGGTCAACGGGATGCTTGTCGCGCCCGCCGTTACAATCTACGGTGGTAAGCTCAAGCGCCGCATCGACAAGAGCCAAGTGCGCGTCGTCAACTGCGAACCCGAGCGGCTGTACATCAGCCCGCGCGCCAAGTCACTGGCGGATGCCGACTTCGTCTCCTACCGCCACGAAAAGGAAATCGGCGAACTTCTCGAGGACGGCTACGACCCGGAAAAGGTCGAGAAGCTGGACGAGGAGATGGATCCGTACCGCGACTCGACCACCGGCCGGGACAGCTACGACGAGTTCTCCGAGAACACCCGGATGAGCGACGATCACCCGAACCGCTCGTTCGTCACCGTCTACGAGAGCTACATCCGCATCTACGACCCCGCGGTCGACGCGCGCTGCACCGCCAAAGTCATCCACTCCAAGCGCGTTCTGCTGGACATGGAGAAGGTCGAGAGCCACCCGTTCCGCGGCTGGTGTCCGTTCCCGATCCCGCACAAGGCTGTGGGCCTTAGCCTGGCCGACGTGCTGCTGGACATCCAGAAGAGCCAGTCGTCGCTGAAGCGCAGCGTGATCGACAACGCCTTCATGACGAACACGACACGTTGGCTTGCCAACCTTTCGTTGGTTCGGAACCCGCGCGACCTGATCGACAACAAGGTCGGCGCGGTGATCGACGTGAACGCGATGGACCCGACGTCGGTCGTCCAGCCGCTGAATACGCCGCAGATCAGCCCCAACGTCTTCACGACGATGGAACTGCTGGAGCAGGAGAAGGAGCAGCGCAGCGGCTCGAGCCGTATGTCGAAGGGCCTCGACTCCGACGTGGTCAGCAAGCAGAACAGCAGCGACCTGATCACGCGCTATATGAATGCCAGCAACCGCCGCACGATGGTGATGGCGCGCAACTTCGCCGAGTGCTTCCTCAAGCCGCTGATGTACGACCTGTACCGGCTGTCCATTGAGAACGACGCCCAGCCGAAGATGGTGCAGCTGGAAGGCCAGTTCGTCGAGATCGACCCGCGCGAACTCAAGGACCGCACCGAGATGGAAGTGGCCGTGGCGCTCACTCCTGACGCCCGCGCGGCCGAAGCGCGCACTCTGACGATGCTTGACCAGATGTGGACGGCCAACCCGCAGGATCCGACGCTGGGCGGGATGTATCAGGTGCCGCAGCGTTACGCGCTGCTGTCGCGCGCGATGGACCTGATGGGCCTGAAGGGCGCCGACAAGTTCCTGCTCTCGCCGCAGACGCCCGAATACCAGCAGGGCCAGCGGCAGGCCGCGCAGAAGGCCGAGCAGGACAAGCAGATGGCGCAGCAGTTCGAGATGAAGAAGCTCGAGTTCGAGGACCGCAAGGTGGCCACTGGCGAGCAGAAGGTACAGATCGACGCCGCCAAGCTCCAGATCGACGAAGACCGCCTGCTGCTCGACATCCAGATCGCCAAGAACGACTTCATTCTCCGCGCGCAGCAAGTCGGCGACGAGGCAGAGAAGTTCGACACGGACACGGCTCTCAGCGCGATGGAGCTTCGCCACCGCATGAAGGTGGAAACGATCCAAGCCGAGAACCAACGCATGGCGATGGAACACAAGGACAACAGCTGATGGACTTTGACAAGGCAGTAGCCGCCTTCCAGCGCAAGATGAAGGGTCAGGACTTGGCCACCGTCAAGCGCGAGCAGTACCGGGCGATGATCAAGGATTACACCTCCCTGAAGTACGCGCCGGCAGTCAACGGCGAACGCCGTGAGCGCGAAATCACGCAGGAGATGACCGACAAGCGCGACGAGGACAGGAAGGCCGCCGATCTCGACGTGCTGACCGACAGCCTGATCGGTTTTGTCGACATCGAACTGCCGCCGGCCCAGCCGCGGAAGGGGAATCGCAAGTGAGCATCGACCTGACCCCGGTAACTGACGCCCAGCACCTGGCCGACCAAGCTTCGCGGCTGCTCCAGAACGATGCGTTCAACGATGCGTTCGCCAACCTTATGGCCGACCTCGAGAAGCAAATGTTCATGACCGACCCCAGCGCGGTGGGGGAGCGTGAAACTCTCTACCATCTGCACCGCGCATCGCAGATGTTCGTTAACAATATCGCATCCCGCATCAACCATTTGGTGTTGAACGAGAGCGACGATTGATTTAGATAGGAGACTTGAGTTGACAGAGCAAACCCAAGCGGACTCTGCACCGAGCGTAGAAGAGCGTTTGGCCGCGGTCCTTTCCAGCCCCGAAGTATCGGACAACCTGGACGCCGAAGCCGATGATCAGCCCGACGAGGGCGACGCAGTAGTTGAGGACGAGGTTGAAGCCGATACCGAAGAGTCCGAGGAAGCCGAAGATGGCCAAACCGAGGACGAAGAGGGAGAAGCCGATACCGAAGAGGAATCAGACGACGACTCTGAACCCGACGACGCCAAGGAACCCGAGTTCCTAGAGATCGACGGAGAAAAGGTCGACGTTGAAGAGGTCAAACTCGGATACCTCCGTCAGGCCGACTACACCAGGAAGACGCAGGCAGTCGCGGAACAACGGAAGGCCGCCGAAGATGAACGGCAGTATTTCGCTTCCTCGCTGAACAGCATCCTGACCGCCGTGGGCGCCGACATTCAGCGTTTCGAAAGCGTTGATTGGGAGCGCGCAGCAGCGGAAAACCCTGACCAGTACCGTCAGGCCAAAGCTGCGTACGAACAATCCTCTGCTCTGTTCAACGGCATCCGCCAGCAGACTGAAGACTTCGTACAGCGGACCAAGCAGGCGCAGGAAACTGCGCTGAAGGCGCAAGCCAAGGAATCCGTGGCGATCTTGAAGACCGCCATCCCTGGCTGGAACAACGAGTTGTACGCTCAGATCGGCGAGTACGCCCAGAATGAACTGGGTTTCAAGCCGGATGAGTTCAACAACATCGCCGACCACCGCGCGATTCGGTCCATCTGGCTGGCCATGCAGTACGACAGGGGTCGCAAGGTAGCTACCGAGAAAACCGTCAAGGTGGCGCCTACTCGTACATTGTCGGACAAGAAGGCCGCAGAAGCGAAGATCGTCAACAACCGGAAGCAGAACACGAAGCAGCGCGAGCGGCTTCGGCAGACGGGCAAGGTCGATGACGCAGTGGCACTCTTGGCCAATCGCTTGAGGTAACACGAATCATGGCTACTATCACTGGGGTCGCAAAGACCTACGATCTCGTCGGCAAGCGCGAAGACGTCGAAGACATCATCTACGACATCTCGCCGACCGACACTCCCTTCCTTTCGTCCATCGGCACCGGCAAGGCCAAGGCTACTGTTCACCAGTGGCAGCAGGACAAGCTGGACTCGCCGGCCGCTAACGCGGTTGTTGAAGGCGCGGCAGCTGGTACTGCTTCGGCCACCGACACGACCATCAAGTCTGCCAACACGCAGATCTTCAAGAAGGTCGTGGAAGTTTCCGGCACTTCGCAGGCCATTGGTCTGTACGGCCGCGCGGACGAGCTTGCTCGTCTCGTTGCCAAGAAGGGCAAGGAACTGAAGCGCGACATCGAGTACGCGATGGTTGGTGCCGGCCAGGCAGGTACTGCCGGTAACGGTTCGACCGCCCGCCAGCTGACTTCGGCGCAGAACCAGATCGCTGCTGCGACGACCAACAGCAACGCGGGTAACCGCGCCTTCACCGAAACCATCCTGCTCGACGTGATGCAGAAGGTGTTCACCGCTGGCGGTATGCCGA
>Ga0315900_10005536_pt1 | contig 17312 bp, 14 predicted proteins | sample LakEriMetagenome_FD_203521 | JGI IMG/M metagenome (GOLD analysis project Ga0315900, IMG submission 203521) | Freshwater fungal communities from buoy surface, Lake Erie, Ohio, United States - Buoy 12 MA114 | ecosystem: Environmental > Aquatic > Freshwater > Lake > Lake biofilm | place: USA: Lake... | reverse complement strand
GCCTCACCTTCCTTCTCGCTCAAGGCCGCGAAGAAGACCCCAAGAGCCGAGAGGCGAAACTCGCCCTCCTCGACGATGTCATGAACTTCCGCTCAATGGCTAACGCCGCTCTGATCCCTGGGAACGAGGGTCAACAACGTCTTCGCGACAAGATCATCGCCGCAATGGCGAAGCTCGAGGAACGAGGTCGTGTGCGAGGAAGCGACGCCCCCGACGCGGAGAGCAAGAAATTGATGAGTGAACTCCGGAAGGAACTCAAGGTCCTCACTGTTGATACGCATCTATGGGAAGGCCTCGATGAGGCTCGACGGGTGAAGACTGCGATGCGTCAACGATCTAAATCAGTGCGCGCCATTCTTGCCGTCTTGGACAAGGCGAAGTACGAGAATCTCAAAGAGACGAAATTGAAGAACTTGGAGGCAGTCCGTATCTGGGCGCAATCGATGATGGATGCCTTTGCCGAGTCAGCAAGCGTGAGAGAGAACCTCCATGGCAGCTACAGGACTGAGTGGGAGTTGCTCCTTACCAAGGTCTTCCCAGAGATCGCACCTGTCTTCCCGGATAAGTCCACCTTTGCCGCAAAGCGCGGTCGCGATGTTGAGAAGAAGTTCGAGCGCTACCTACAAGAGCACCTCAATGAGATCTCGCAGAGTTATTCGACCCAAGGCATCGCTTCCTTTCAGAATAGCTCCTCGGCCGCGCGCAGTGACTTCACGACTCAATATCGCAAGCCTCAGCAATGGGGTCAGCGTGAGTTATTGCAGCAATTGAGTACTGAGATCAAGTTCGATTCGAAGAAGAATCTATTGACGTTGATCTTTGCGATCCCTGGCTATCAATCGCGGCAACTCTTGGGCGTAGCGAGTCGAATGAGCGTCCAACTAGCAAAACGCCTAAGGATCACCGGCGTTAGTATCAAGATTGAGGACGCCATCTCCTCGCAAGGGGCAGAGGCCCTATTTATCGTCAGTGCGATCCCCTCTGATCGAGAAGATGACCTGGGAAAGATTCACGACCTACTGATCGAGCAGATCAACCAACGTTAGATCGACCGCCAGAGATCATCGACGGTCTTATGACGGAACCACTCGACCCCACGCTCCCGTGTCACCACAGCGACGTCGACAGGTCCACCCACAGTGTCTTGGACCGCCTGGCTACTCTGACGAAGGATCTGCAACTCGATGAGGGACTCGGCCATCTTCGCCAGCGAAGTAATGGGTAACCCTGCCAAAGTCGAGGTGAAGGGGTCGACCCAATCTTTTTCTGACTTCTCATAGAAGGCAGCACGCAATTTCTCGATCTGCTTTTCCAGTCTTTCTTGTACTGCGGTCTCGACTTCCTCATCTTCACCCTGGGGCAGGGAGGCGATGACATCGCTCTCAAGCAAGGACGAATACTCCTCTAGATTGCTGATCGCCAATTGGAGAAAGGATCGGTGATAGGCCCTGAGGAAGGTATGGATGGCCTCATCCTGGCCGTGAGTACGAAGATTTGAAGAATGAGATGTGGAGATGGCGTCACTTCCTCGCTGGTGGCGAGGTCGATCTGCGATCGCTCCTTGCAGGCTTATGAAGGACTCGATGGGGTAGATGTCTTGTTCGCCATACCCAGCGAAGACCAATTTGGCATCAAAGTCATATGAATCGAAGGACTTGTACATCAAGCGACGACAGATCGTTTCATAGTGCTTATCCGAGATGTGATTTCTAGGAACATCATCAAAGACATATTCAATGACCTCAGAGAATACATCTTTGAAGAAGTTGTAGCGTGAATCGCACCAATTCGCGTTGAGGCCGATGAGATCTGGTCGGTCGTCCAACCATGCTATGTCATTCTCTAAGACTTCATTAGCGACAACAAAAGCTTCCTCTGAGCTCCACTCGTTCGAAGGAATCTCTTTTTCCTCAAGGGCATTCATGATGTAGGTACGGATTACGAGGAGGTATTCACGCGCAAGATTCTTGAGGAATTCGTTTTGCAAATCTTCACTGAAGAGATCCTGGCGATGCGAGATCCAGTTGATGAAATTATCCACATAATCATCAAGCTTCTGCAGCGGACGGTTGAGGGTCTTCTTCCACTCCGTTAGGAGCACTTCAAAGGGATGGTCTAGGAATTCCGTCGTTCCGCTGTGGAGGACGATGACTTTATGGTCTGGTCCAAGCGAAAAGATCTTCTCGGCAGAGGCGTATGTCCTTCGATTATTCCCTCGAGAGATCGTCACCGAACTATCTGAGGCCGCGGCCAGGCCCAACTTGTTCATACAAATGATCTGTGAAGTCATTTCTTTCCCCCTACTGGAACCTTATCGGCGCCGCGGCCCAGATGGAAGAGCGGGGCGCTTCACGCTATCGCTCTTTCGCCATGATGCGGAACTTGGTGATACTCAAGCCATATCCATCGCGTAGCGACTTCGTGAAGATCTCCGCGATGTCCTCATGCTCACTCTCGTCGGCTTCAAGGAACATGATGAAGTTAGGTAGCCCTTCACTGGGTCGCTCCCAACCAATCATCGACATCTTCACTTTTTGATCCTCTGTCAGATGTGGTCTCACCGCGAGATCAGCAGCAGCCTCGATGGTCCATGCACCGTCTGGCTCCGAATAACCCTGGAAGTAGATGTCCTTGTATTCTGCCGAAAGAATTTCGATGATGAAACGAGTCCCCTTATGTTTTGCAAGGGCACTCTTGAAGGTTTCTTTCACCTCTTCCCACGTTTGGTGTCCGCCAGTTACGACACTTGCTAGCTCTTCTTTCTTTGCTCGCCGTGATTTCTTGTCTAGCTTTGGTTTCCCAGAGAGCTTCTCTCGAATGACGCTGTAACTCCAGAATCCACTGATGAAGTTCAAGAAGAAGATTAGGACAACCCAGCCAGGACTCGGCTCGTTGCCACTCACCGCAATATCTACGTAAAGCACGGCAGTGAGCAGAGATTGGACTCCTAGAACTATCTTCAGGTGCAGATACCCGATTCGTCGCGCCCACCACCATGTAACAAAGGGTGTCAATAAGCCGAAACTGAGTAGGTAGATGGCAATGGAGACCGCCAGTCTGATTCGAGTACTTCTCTCGAGAGCCTTAGTGTTTCGAGCGAAGAATTTGTAGATGCCCCATGGAATCAAGGCAAGTCCAGCAGTGAGAATCGTTGCGATCAAGAGCCAATAACTTGCGGGCATATCGGCCAAAGACGGACGCTTTTCCTTGGCCTTCCAGCCTGCCACTCGTGCACCATTGGGAAGGAGCTCTATCCCACGAGGCACTTTCTGAGCGGCTGCCTGCAGCTGCTGAACCGCCACTTTGGCCGGAGAAGGCGCTTTTACCGATGGTTTCTTCGCATCCGGTCTTACCTCTGCCACTGGCCTGACGATGGGTCGTACTCCATTTGAGGGGGCCAACTTCTCAAGAAGCTTCAGTGCCTCCGTAGCAGAGATGCGAGACTCAGGTGACTTTTCATGCATCGGCTTGAGTAGCAATTTTTGGTTGGTGCTGAGATTGAAGTACTTTGGTTCGTCATTGTCAATGGAGTCTTGAAAGTCGCCCGTGCCCTTGGGAGTGAAGGGATACTTGCCAGTTCCAAATAAGACCAGAAGTGAAGCAAGTACAAAGATATCTGTCTCGACTCTTGGCTTTCCTTGCGGATGCTCCGGCGATTGCCATCCAGGCGCAAAGGAGAGTCGAGTTCTGTGATTGCTATCGGGATCGACAAGACGAGCGATACCAAAGTCGATTAGCTTTGCCCCTCTTCCATCAATGAGGATATTTTTTGGATTGAGATCGCCATGCATGACTCCTGCCTGATGGGCATACTCCAGAGCACTCAATATCTCTCTCGCCCTTTGGAACCAAATATCTTCAGGTGCGGGTCCAAAGTCATCTAGCTCTTGAAGGATGTTATTGCCTCGATAGAACTGCATCGCAAACCACGGCAAACTTGACGTGAGGTCCTCTTCATAAAAGCGACAGATATTGTCATGCTCCAGATTCTTGAGAATGGCCACTTCTAGATGGAACATCTGTAGAAGTTTTTGATAATGCTCTGGCTTGTGGTCATACTTGATGGTCTTGACCACTGCACGCCTTTTTTCGTCGTGTGCCCATTTCACCTGATAGATGTCGCCGAATCCGCTCTTTTCATCGACCATGCCCGTGACGATCCAGTTGCCGAATCTCTCTGGGGCCTTGAAGGGTTTTTTAGCGGCTGGCACAGCGCCATACTTTCAGTGAATTCAAGCTATTTCTAGGGCAGATATGACTCACCCTCAACGTCCCACTGCCTTGCTCAAGAACTCTTCGAAACGCTTGATCAGCGTCAAATTGGGCTTTGCCAAGCACCTAATGACAAGATGCAGACTCGGCTGCTCGAGGATCTGGGTACTGATATCAGGGAGATCCTCTTCCTCGAATGAGGCTGCAAGCACGCGTGCTTCAACGCTCTTAATGAGTTCAAGACTCTCTTTCTTTGGCTTATAAACGGCAAGTAGCCCCTCAGTCTTTGAAGCCTTGAGTTCGAAGGGCCCATCATTCGTCATGAGGTCAACCTGCCGTTGGTTTCCACCCTCCACGTACGAGGAGAGTGCTCGATATGCACGCGAGACAAGTGGACTTTGTTCAATGGAGTCATCGCTGGTACTTAGTGAGGTACGAATTCGAGTGGCAAAAGTCTTGTTCTCGTCTTGCACCTCTGGCGCAATACTCGGCAAGGTTTCATGCAAGAAGGCATCCCACTCTGAGATATAACTATTGCGGGTGAACTTCTCACCGAAATCGAATACCAAGAAGGCCTCTCGCACCTGCTCAAGCCAAGCCTTTGCCTTCGCGCTCGATGTAACAGGAGCTGCCAACAAAGTTTTGCCCTTTGGGGTTGAGGTCAAGAACTTCTGGATAGCACCGACCGAACGATTACGGTAGTAGTACGAGTGCTTCAATCTTCGAATATTCCTAAACTCTTCGTCCAATAACGGATTGATTGCTTCAATGAATTTCTCCTGCGACTTCTTCGGCAGACTCTTTTCTAACGACTTCGTGAGATAGGAATGAACAGAATCCCTTTTCGCCTCATCCGGAGAGACGCTTGCCAGTATCTCCGCCAGCCAGCTCGAATTATCAATGATCAGTCGTGTCGCGACATGTTGCATGGAACGGGATTCACTCGACGGTATCTCGTCGAATAGACCTTCGAGCAGTGCCCGCACCGACCCCCTTAGGAGAGATGCCGCTCTGACCACGGCCACGTGCTTGATCTCGTCTTTTCGAGTCCGTCTATCGAGGGTGAAGATCTCCTCGATCGCCCCAAGGAAGTCAGCCCCCACAGTCCGTGAGGTGAATTCGGGGAGCCGTTCCTGAGCCATGGGTCCTTGTCTATATCTATAGAGAGAGGGGGTAAAAGGGATCCGAGCGGAGCTTGGAGCCTTTCAAGCGGGGATCTCACCCTCGCCTGACCGAACCTTACCAACCCTAGAGCAATTCCTGACCAGCCCCACGCTCAGACCCTCCGACACACCCCCTTCTCGATTTGCAATGTTTGGTAAGGTCTGGTTATACTCCGGTTATGAACGGAAGCCAACCGGGCCTCCGTAATAGAAGGAAAGAGATATCACCCATGTACGACACCAAATATCCAGCGGATTACACCGTGGATCTGACCGCTGGCGCATTGGTCCTCTGCAAGGACCGCACCAGCAAGAAGACCCCCGGCAAGTGGGCAAAGCGCCGCAAGCAGGACCGCCCCGTCAACCGCGTCATCACGATGATCCAGGAGAGCTGCGACAAGGAAGTCTTCAAGTCGATGGAGAAGGCGAAGTGGGCTCTCGAGCGAGCGACCCACGCCCGAGCCCGCGCCGCGGTCTTCGGCCACCAGACCCGCCGCCGCGAGGTCCGCATCTACCAGTGCTTCAAGCACCCGACCCGCGTCTTCCACCTGACGAGTCAGGACGAAGAGACCTACGCCGCGAAGTTCGACGCAGGTGCACGAGGGGAGTTCTGCAATGCAGCCTAACCTCGACTCATTCGAAGAGATCATGCGAGCAAACCTCGATCTCACCCAAACGCTCGCCGCTACCTACATGTTCCGACGCTTCTTGAGCCTTGGCGTCAAGTGCGAATACGTCGAACGCAATGGCGAGTTCTCACACATCAAGCTCGAGATGAAGGAGCACCACTACGTCGAAGTCCGTTCCGTTGTCACTTTCGAGAACAAGACTCGCACCGAAGAGCCATTGATGCGATGGGAGCCATACCCAGAGGAGATACGTAAGTTCTTCCCAGAGTCACACCCAGGTGGCTACTACAAGTACAAGGCGCGCTTCACTCTCTTCATCGATGACTTCGATCCAGAGAATCCCGACGCAGAAGGCAAAGTCGCCGATGCTGACGGTCCTGGCGAGATCGGAACCATCAGCACCAACGCAACTGACTTCCAAGTCCTCTTCTTCTCCATGCTCTACGGATTCCTTGAGCATCACAACGTCGAGCTCTATCCCGAGATGCGACGTTCCCGAGTCGAGCTCTAAGAACACAACCATGACCAACTCCTCGAAAGGAAGCATGCCCACCAACAACAACTCCGGCAACAACCCAAACAAGATGCACTACAAGGTCCTCCTCGACGTCGACCTCGTCCCCTACGAAAAGGAAGATCAACTCACTCTGCTCGTAGAACTAACCGCACCCTCCTCACCAAAGCAGGCATCACGCCCAGGACAAGCGGTCCAATGCGTCATCGACCGCAGCGGCTCGATGTCAGGTGAGCGCCTCGAAGCCGCAAAAGGCTCGATCCTGCGCCTCGTCGATCGCCTCGCCCCGCAGGATTCATTCGGCGTCGTCGCCTTTGATGACACCGCACTCGTGATCGCCCCGATGCGGCCGATGGCCGATCACCACATCCCATCCCTCAAGCGCGCCATCGCCTCGATGGATACCGGCGGCTCTACCGACATCAGCGCTGGATTCCTCTTGGGCCTCCGTGAAGTCGCGCGCCCACAAGCACCCGGCGGCTCGACCCTCCTTCTCGTCAGCGACGGTCAAGCAAACTCCGGCGAACGAGATCCTGAGTTCTTCCGCGATGTCGCATCAAAGTCTGCGACTGAAAGAATCCAATCCTCATCGATCGGCGTCGGTAACGGCTACGACGAAACCATCCTCGAAGCAATCGCCCAAGGCGGGGGAGGCGCACACCGTTTCGCCAACACCGTCGACGAAGCAATCGGTGCAATCGCTGCCGAAGTCGATGACCTCCTCGAGAAGACGGTCGTCAACGCAGTCCTTCGCATCTCACCGACCCCGATGATGCAAGGTGCACCATCGATCGAGATGCTCCAACGCCTCCCGCACTGGACGGAGAAAGAGGACTACGTCATCCAACTCGGCGACTTCCACGGCGGCGAGGAACGTCGATTCCTCATCGTCCTCAACGTCCCGCAGATGCAATCCCTGGGCCTTGCCCAGATCGCAACGATCACCATCGAATACCTCGACCTCAACGCACGAAGCGAAGTCAGTATCTCGATGCCGGTCAACGTCAACGTCGTCCCTGACGATGTCGCAAAGGGCCGAATCCAAGACCCCATCGTCAAGGCAGAACGCCTCATCCTCGAAGCACAGAGCGAGAAGGAACGCGCCGCCGACGAGATGCGACAAGGTGAAGGGAAGAAGGCCTCGATACGCCTGAAAAAGACCGCAGAACGCCTCCGTCGCCAAGCCGCAGAGATCCCCGCAAACGATGAACGAAGCGCTGAGTCACTCCGGATCATCCGATCCGAAGCCGACGAGATGCAAGCGCTCGCTGAGAGCGCCGAGAACGACGACGCGCTCTACTCCTCAAAGAGGATGCGTGAGTCCTTCTCCCAGAACTCCCGCTCACGTAAGCCCCGCAACAAACCAGATTCGACAAGTAACTAACTAGAGAAAAGGAAACATGTACCCACAACCACCACTCTTTTCAGAGATCGTCCCGAACCTCTTCATGGGCGGAACCGATGACCTCGATGTCATCCACTTCGCCCAGAACTCTTACGCAAAGCGTCAGGACCTACCCTTCAAAGCGATCGTGACCATGTACGCATGGGCTCGTCCCGCCGATTGGAACGTCCAAGAGTTCCGCTACGGAGTCCCCGACGCTTCGATCAAAGAGATCGACCTCGATCGCCTCCGCGAAGCTGTCGACTTCGGCTACAACCGATGGCAATCCGGCGACTCTGTCCTCGTCCGATGCCAAGCCGGCCTCAACCGCTCTGGCCTCGTCACCGCACTCATCCTGATCCGCTCCGGCATCACCGCCGAAGATGCGATCAAGACGATCCGGGAGAAGCGCGATGCTGATGCCCTCTTCAACGAGGAGTACGTCGCCTTCCTCTTGGAACATGGCGACTCCTTCTTCTCTCCTTCCCAGCAGGCTGCGTAAGGAGAGCGATATGTGGACCTCTACAGATACCCTCAATACGATCAACCATGGAGTCGATGAAGTGAGCAGTCGATCAGGAGCGCGACGCTTCTTCCCTGGCCACAGAAACCGGAAGTCTCTTCCGAAAGAGTCCTTCGATACGGTTCAAGAGCGAAACCGCTACATCATTGAGAAGCGCAAGGCCGGACACACCCTCCAAGCCATCGGAGACTCCGTCGGACTCACTCGCGAGATGGTCCGCCTCATCCTCGTTGCAAATGGTGGCCCCACAAAGGCCGAAGTGAAACTAGGCGTCGAACGCCGAGTCAAGGAAGAAGTGATCGCAGCCTTCAACGAGAAGAAGGTCGTCGATGCCAAGGAGTTCGCCGCTGAACTTGGTGTCAAACAGAGCATCATCAAGAAGGCTCTCGGACCTAAGGCCAAGAAGATGATCAAGGGACCTAAGCACCACAAGAAGTACTTCACCGATGAGGATTTACTCGAGATCCTTCGTGGAGCGAAAGCCCAGGTAGATGGCCCACTCACTTCAAACAAGTACCAGAAGCTGAAGATCGCTCCCACTGTTGCCGTCTTCATCGCCCGATTCGGATCATGGATCGAGGCGTGCAGGCTTGCTGGCGTCGAGTCCGGCAAGGCAGTTCGTACCAACTACACCCGCGCACATTCCGAAGAAGACATGCTCGGCTTCGTCGCCTCTTACCTCGCAGATCCACGCACCAATGGCAGCGCTGAGGGCTATGAGAAGTGGCAGCGAAACGTTGAGGGAGCCCCAAGCCTCTCCTTGATTCGCCAAAGACTCGGTAAGTGGAATGAGATCAAGGCAAGGCTGGTGAGTGAGTAGAACATGTGGATCTTCACAACTACTGGCTTCGTCAGTGCCGTCAGCGACGGCAAACAACTCGTCGTCCGTTCGAGGGATCGCCTATCCCTCGAACCAATCTCTACCTTCGCAAAGGCAGAGATCAAGAAGTCACCAGTGAGTGACTACCCCTACCGCCTTACGCTCTCCAACGAACTCTTCGCGGAGTGGGTCTCAAAAATGGCAAAGTCAATCGACTATCGAAACTTCAAGTCAGAGGTTGCCGATCTTCGGGGAGATGACTTCGCCCATCCCCTCATGAAGGTTTGGTCCGCAATGCACGAGGTTGAAGATGCGGAAGCGAGGATGAGATGCTACATAGACCATAACCGAAAGGGTTCACTTCTGTGACAGTGACAATCTTCAAGTTCATGACCGGGGTGAAGGGGAGCCAATCGCACAGGCGCCTTACGCGAAGTGGAGCGCCCTAACAACCGCATCTGATAGGCCAAGCTAGTTTTCACTCCGGAGAAGATGGATCTCGGTGACTACAAGTTGATTGAGATATCCAGAGACCTAAAGACTTATATGGTGAGTATAGATCTCCGCAGGTGGAAGGCTAACTGCACTTACTGCAAACTTTAGTGAAGGCTCAACTTTACTGCTTGCCGAATGAATTCTAAAGTTAAAGGTAAATCCACGATTGAATCTGATGGTCTTAGAAAACCGTCCACCATCAAGACGGTCAATTCCAATTATATGTTCCGGGAATCGAGTCTTTGAGACTGCCAATGTGCCATTTAGATTGAAACCCTGAATTTCCACCTGGTCAGACCGAGATATAACCTTGTAGAAATCATGATGTCCAACAATATAGGCAATCAGTCTCTTGGTAACTTCGGTAGATTCTGTTGTATTGGCAGTGGTCAACCGTCGTAACTCTGATTCAAAGGCATCTAAGACCTTCCAATAGAATCGGTTCGGAACATCTTTTTGTTCACTCCATAGGGCCTGGGCACCAGAATCCACCCTAATCCTCTTCAACTCTGCAAATATTGGTCCCACAACTTCCCAGTATTCTTGGGAGCATCCATTAGGGTCTAAACCCCATTTGCTTACGAAGTCGACCTTCCCTGATAAGCGTGAATGCTTGAAATCACCATGATTTGTCTTACACGAAATACCAACTTCTGAGTCCTTGCACTTCACTATGACATCTCTTACGTCTCCTTTTTGTCCAAGTGAATCGCTCGCAATCCAAACTCCTTGAGGGTCTGCTGACTCAAATTTCTTGAACTCTTTTTCAATGATATGACGAACCGCTAGATGAGCTGCACTTTGGAATTGCTCCTGAAGTTTCTTGATCACCCGTTCATAACAGCTCTTTGTGTTTTCATACTCTGCGCTTGGAATTATTGGGATACTCAATTCCTCTGATAGCGCTTGTGCAATGGCGAATTCAAAGGCTTTGCCGTTAGTAACTTGAGAAGTAGACGATTTTTTTGTCATGTCAATTATGCTGACAATTCAGTTGCCAAGAGTTCTTCAAATGAAGATACGTCACCAGCTGATCTAGACCTAAATTCTAGGCTGTCGAATCCGCTTAGGTCTTGACTAATCTTCAAGGCAAGTCTCCTAGAAAACTCAACTGGAACCGCATTGCCAATCATCTTGTAGGCATCCGAAACCCTCAAGTACTTGAACTCGTAATCATCTGGAAACGTCTGCACTCTAGCGCACTCCCTTACAGAGAGTCGTCGGTAAAGTTCTTCTCGTCCCTTTTGGAAACGCCACTTATCAACACCAATCTTCTCCATCCTCGGAGCTTGCGGGTGCAGGGGTGCGTGTCTACCACCAGCCTGAATTGTGAAAGATGGTTGATTCCATTCTCTAACTCGATTCCGAGACATAAACATAGAGGAAAAACCACCAACCATATACTCGTGGTTCAAAAATCTAACTCGCGGATTTGAGTAATTGTTATCTAAAGCTGGAACTGCAGACACACGAAGATCCCAAATTGCATCCTTAAGTGTTGGTCTTGATCCATCGGAAGACGGAGGCGTAAAGATTTTTCCAGTTTCCACTCGGTATCCCACAATGATTACTCGCTCTCTATCTTGTGGAACACCAAAGTGGTTAGCATTTAGTAATCCAAAAGATACGTTGTAACCTTGTTTCGAAAATCCTTGAAGAATCTCGAAAAATGCTTGTTGATGACGATCAAAGAGAATCCCCGAAACATTTTCAGCTAGGAAAAATAGAGGTTTCTTGCTCTTGATCAATCGCATGTATTCCCAGAAGAGTTGACCTCGCTGATCTTCTATACCCCTTGCTGCGCCAGCCTCGCTCCAACTCTGACAAGGGGGCCCGCCTATGAAACCCTGAACTGGTGGTATGTCTGATGGTCCAACTTCAGTAATGCTTCGCCGGTCCAAGATTGTGTGGGGAAAATTGGCTTCATAACTGGCCCATATATCTTTATCGTATTCATTGGCCCAAGGAACGCGGAAACCTGCTTGCTGGAATCCGAGGTCCAGGCCACCAGCACCGGCAAAGAGGGCCGCGACACTCAAGCTCGTTGTCTCAGACACATCCAAAATCTACAAGAAACCACTGACAAACATCCAACCTAGTCATGGTTCTCGGCCGGGACCGCTCCAAGAAACAGGGAAAACCTCGTGAAATCTCCAGAACCGCCCAACACGGAGCACCCTTTGTCTTCATGGTTCCTACGTACCGGTTAGCAAACCCTGGCTGCTCTTACCTCTCGGTCCATTTGCGTTCTCTTTCGAAGACTCTAGTACTGGGTTTCTTCAAGAACCTTGAAGTCTAGATCCGAACCTCCACCAACTGCGATTGCAAGCGAGTCTTGTCCTCTCGGCAACTCACGTGGATGGATTCGATGTACTTGCACTGTGATACCTGAAGTTGACTTCATTGAAGTGTCGCCAGGATACATTGCCCCGGAGTGTTGTTTTCCAGCAAATAAGTTACCAACTTTCCAATCACGTTTATCAAGATTTGGATCATTGTCGAATGCAGAGCCACGCTCACGCACTTGTAGGTTATCCATGAAGTAAATGTGAGCTAGAAGTTTTCGGTTATCATCGAAATGCTGCAAGGTGGTAACAAGCTTCGTGAGTGCTTTTCTATCTTCTGGATGCGCAACCCAATCTTGAAGAACATGAAGAATGTCTCGCGCCGGACATGAGATGAAGAAATTCTTCTTGTCTAGACGTCGATCCTCGAGAACCGGTTGAGCCTTTCGATGTAGCTCACTTATGAGCGAATAGGAATCAAGGTAACCAATTGATACCGAAGAGTCATAGAGTCTGCGCTGCGAGAAAACAAAGCCTTGTCCTAGTCGCCACTCATTTGTCAGTATTGCAACTACTTGATCTCGCGTTGGTCTGAGATCGTTAGGCAGGATAAAGTTTCTTCTCCAAAGCTTGACGTCAGCGTCCGTCTCATCGAGTTCTCGAAGTTGGCTCCTCATCGACTTCTCGTGAACAACATAGTCCGTGAACATTTCCTCACTGGCTGCTGAAAACCACCCCCGAAGGAGATCGATGTAGGACTGTTTGTAGCCAAAGAAGCGTCCCCTTTGTTGCAGAGTGTCTGCGTTCATTGAAGCACTTCTAGGCATGTACGTGACTGCAAGATTTTCTACAGTGAATCCACGGTCTAACTTATTGCCACCGATAACTATCCAACCAGGTGCTTTACCCCAATCTTCAGGCTGAATTGACTTATTTGGTGACACTCCATTTTCAACTTGAACTTTGATCCGAGGGATCATATAAGCCACGTACTTGACTATGTCTTCGATACCTCCTTCAAAGGGATTACCTGAGAAGTTAGGAGATTTCTCAAACTCTTGAAGTGCAGGAACAAATATCTTTCTGATGGTCTCGGCGTAAGTTGTATCTGATCTCTCTCGAAGAAGCAGCTCCCAAGACCTAACAATTTCTGTCGTCCACTTCTTGTAAGTGAGATGATGCGACTGACGTCCCGAAGGATGAATCAACATACTTAGTGGCTTTGGGAATCCACGTTTTTGTGCGATAGCAAGAGCAACCAAGAAGAATGCAATTGCCCTCTTGAGACTTGCCGGAGGCGAATCGTTCGGATCTGGGTCTGTTGCAGTCGGCAGTTCATCGTCTGGAATAGGCATTACGTAACGTATGCCCTCCCCAAAGAGCTTTTCTCCACCTAGATACTGATCGCCGGCATCGAGAAGAGTCACTCTCGTGGGAGAAAGTTCATCGATTATGTCAATTAGGAAATTTGCCTGCGGTGTAGCGGTATACATGCAGTAGGAGTGCCAGGGGATTACAGATTTGAGTCGCAAGATTGCTGAGTACACACTACTTCGTTGTCCTTGGCTTACAGCTGTGTTCAAACCGGCTTGGTCTGCTTCGTCATCAATCAGGAGCACAGGGTGAGAATCAAGATTCAATATAGGTGAGACTTCCTCAAGAAAGGTCCTAGCGTGATCAATTCCGGCGCGCGACTTTAAGACAACAAGGAGTAATGTTGACTTAAACTCAAAAGGTCTGTTGACATCAGACCATCCCCTCAAAACATCAAAGTACTTGTGTGCTTTTCTTTGGGTAGGTCTATCGACTATTTCCCATTGAGGCAGACCTGCACCTTGACCAATACTTAGGTCTTGAATGAGTCTTTGTCTGGTTTGATTCACGAGGTTCTTTTTAGTTCCAGCGAGAACAATGATGATCGGAACTCCGTTATCTCTGGCTAATGCTGCAACGGCTGTAAATGAGGCGGTCTTTCCACTTTGAACTTCGCCCACAACAAGCTGAGCCTGTTCCTGATCATTTCTGGACTTCATGTCAAAGTTGCAGCGATCAACAATTCTGTGTGTTGACTTGAGCAATGACTCGCGCATTTCGACCGGCAGTGAGGCTAGGTAATCGTCCAACGACTTGCCCATAAGACAGAAGATATCGAACTGGCTAGCGAAATGCTAGGGACTCTATGGCGATTGTCGGTAGTCGTAGCTACAGTTTCTAGTACGGTTTGATAGCGAGGAGGGAAGAGTCAATGAAGGAGTACCACGCTCCAAACAACGATTTCAAGGATGAGGCCGTAAACATACAGCCCGGCGTAGGTATGTATGCACTATTCCCTGCGATGACTTATAAACCTTGGGTAGCTTTGGGAGAACTTGTTGACAACTCGATCGATTCTTATGTTAGGAATCGAGAGAAACTTCATGAGTTAGATCCCAATTTCAAGTTGAGGATTGAGATACAGATTGATCAAGGAGAAGACTCCAGAATTGTAATTGAAGACAACGCCGCGGGTATTGCTCAGGACCGAGTCAAATTGGCGTTTACTCCTGCATCTCCAAATCCTGACCTGAACGGTATTGGTCGATTTGGTATCGGTATGAAGAGCGCAACTGGCTGGTATTCCAGTTACTACACCATTTCTAGTGCCGCTCTGGGAGAGTCAATTCGACGCACTATTACTTTTGATATTGGCAGAATTGTTAGAGAAAAGTTGACAGACTTACAAATTGAGAAGGCCAATAAAGACATTCGAGATCACGGCACCAGAATCGTGATGTCAAAACTCAACAAACCGGCTCCCCAAGGTCAAACGCTTGGAAAATTGAAGAGGTATTTGGCGAGCATGTATCGAGAATTCTTGCGAAACGGTACGGTCGAAATACTTGTAGCGGGGGAGCAATTGACCTACGAAGTTCCAGAATTACTTGTCGAACCTTACTGGCCTGATTCAAAGGGCCCTATGGAAGGAAGCAAAGAGAAGAAGTGGATTCAGAAGTTTTCGATGGAGCTACGCGAATCTTGGGAGAGTGACTCAGATTCCGATAGACCTCCTGTTCCCCAAGTTGTTCAAGGATGGGTTGGAATCCTGCAGAAGGGGGACAACAGAAAGTCGGGTTTGGCATTGACCTGGAGAGGTAAAGTCATATATGGAGCGGGCAGTATGGCAGAGGATGTTGCGGAAGAAGTTTATCGACCGTACGAGATATACAAGACGCGATCTGCAAACCAGTTTCTTCGTTTGATTGGAGAGATTGATGTATCTGACTTAAGGGTATCCGCATTCAAGGATCGCGTGGACTGGAAGATGGGTCAAGAAGAGGAATTGATCTCTAAGTTGATTGAAGTTCTCAATTCTGGGGAAGAGCCTCTACTTCCCATGGCGATGCACTACCGAGCGACCTATAGAGGGACAAACATCACTGAACAGGTTGAAATTGCATTGAACGCAGCGGGCGAGGCAGTGAAGGAAGAATTCGCCAAGCCTGGCTCATCCCTCAAGATCCCTCCGCAATTGCCTGACGAAAAGGTTGAGTCGGCAGACGCTCATGCGTCTAAACCCGTAGTGAAAATAGTCGAAGTGGCTCCAGGTGAGGAGCTGTTGCTGGAAGTCATTGATGTTCCTTCTGACAATCGCTTGATTAGTGTAAAAACTCAAGCAGAGAACTACAAGATTTCCTTTAATCGTGCTCATCCATTTGTCAATTCTTTCGCTTCACTTCCAGATGTTGACCTTGATCCCGTTTTGCGGTTTGCCATTGCAATTGGAATTAGTGAAATACGTGCGAAGTCAGCGGGTATTCCATCGGCTACGTATTATCGGCAAAACATCAACGACTTGCTTCATGGTGCGTTGAGTACAAGAATTGACGACCCGGAGTGACATGAAATTTTGGTGGGTAAATCAGGGAAAGACCTTCCATAAGGAAATACGTGCAGGCTATCTGTGGTCTCCAAAAGTAGATGCAAATGGAGCTTTCAATTACTCGTATCAAACCATGACGTTGGTTGAGCCTGGAGATGTCATTTTTTCCTATGCAGATTCACAAATCAAGGCAGTCGGAATTGCTCAACGAAGGTCGTACCTTGGTCCCAAACCTGACTTCGGAAATCAAGGAGCAAACTGGAGTCAGATCGGTTGGTACGTGGACGTAGAGTTCCAAGTGTTGTTAGAAGCTCCAAGGCCAAAAGACTTCATTGATGAATTGAGGCCATTTCTTCCGGAGAAGTACTCACCAATTCTTGCCACTGGAAAAGGAAATCAAAAACTCTATCTTGTGGACATCTCAGAGGAAGTTGCATTCATCTTGATGAGACATGCCGGAGTCGCCCTTGACATGATTGCAGCGAGATTGAGTCCTCTCAGTCATTCTGCAAGTGAGTATGAGATTGGTTTTGAGATTGCCTCTCGTGGCGTGGGTGGAAATTTCGAACAAGAGCAAATTGTTATGGCTCGCAGAGGGCAAGGAGTATTTCGTCATAATGTAAGACTCGTAGAAAACAAATGTCGCTTGACGGGCATAGAAGACTCTCGACACTTGATTGCTAGTCACATCAAACCATGGAGGGATTCACATGATGATGAAAAGATTAGTGGCAATAACGGTCTCTTCTTGTCTCCCCATGTTGATCATCTATTTGATGCGGGTATGATTTCTTTTCAGGATTGCGGAGAGCTATTGATCAGCGAGTGTCTTGATCAAAGAGTTCTCGACAGCTGGAACTTGCCTCGCAAGTTATCCTCTTCACCATTGAACTCGGAACAACGATACTTTATGGATTACCATCGAAAACACGTACTACAAGTCTAGGCTGCTGCGTCTTACTTCGATGTTTGTTACCGTTATGTAAGAAACCTTAGAATGTACTTGAAGTTGTTTTTGAGCACTTTTGAATTGTTCTCCAGGTGGGTCAATCAGTCCATACTCCACTCTCTGCAGTCTCCGATTCCAAAGCGCTTCAGAATTTCAGTGAACTTGGCAAAACGTCACAATTGATGCTCTAGGCTGTCAGAAAAGTCCGAGGGTTCCACTTTGGGATTTGAACGAAGTAATGAAGTAGTAAAGAAGTGTTTCGTTCAAACCCAGCGCTTCGAACCCCCCTTTTGACCCCTCCCACCCCCCACGGGTAGCCTCTGACCCTTGCCCAGGGCGGGGTGACCCCCTCTGGCCGCTTGATCAAGAAGATCCCGATAGTAAGGAAAGTGAGTACTGCTGTGCGAACTTATAGTCCGAAGCCTGGCGATGAGGCGCGTAAGTGGTACGTCATCGATGCAGAGAATGTCGTCTTGGGT